>ERZ773143.2056-NODE-2056-length-15627-cov-6.011945_pt1 | contig 15627 bp, 8 predicted proteins | sample MGYA00580852_ERZ773143 | MGnify/ENA primary metagenome ERZ773143 (study PRJEB29015, sample SAMEA2737853) | human gut metagenome | biome: human gut; feature: human-associated habitat; material: faeces | place: China | collected 2012 ... | reverse complement strand
TTTCTCAAGATGTTGGGCGTGAAGTAATTCGTGGGGGCTTTAGACGACTTTAAGGTTGCAAGCGTTCTAGCGGCGGCTTCAGTATTCCGGCCGATGCTGCTGTGTGACCAGCGTCAATCGGACCTCCTCCGGCGGAATGAGGCAAAAGCGCGCAGAAACGCCGATAATGATGCGCTTAAGTTTGAGATGCTGAAAGCTTGGGGGCACGGTGCTTGACCCAAGCCGCTTCAGTGTTTGTTGTCACTCACCGCTAGTTTCTTCGAAGCGCCTGCGCGCGCTCACTGTCGTCATCATGGATCCGAGTTTTTATAAGGTCGTTGCCTTTATCTCCTTCATTACGCTCGGTTGGTGTCTGCGAAAATTCAACGTCTTAAAGCCCGAGGCTTTTCAGGCAATCAGCGGCTTGGTGATGTTTGTGACGCTGCCCTGCACAACCATTACGGGACTTAACGGCACAACCATCGGCGGCGAAATGGCCTTGATTGCGCTCCTTGGCTTTCTCGCCAACATCGCCTTTCTCATTGTGGCCTTTCTTTGGACGATGCGTGCTGCGGATAAAGATGAACGGGATTTTCGCCGGCTCAATACCTGCGGCCTCTCGATCGGACCTTTTGCCGTGCCCTATGTTCAGGCGTTTCTCCCGACGAGCGGACTGGTGACGACCTTAATGGCCGACGTCGGCAACGCGGTGATGGCGGCCGGCGGCACCTACGCAATCATTGAAAGCATGCGTTCGAAAACGTCCTGGCTTTCAATGGCTAAGCGCATTTGCTACAACCTCCTCCACTCCGGACCGATCGTCGCTTTCCTCTTTATGGTGGTGCTTTGCCTCTTGGAGATCAAACTGCCCGAAGTGGTTACCACCGTTACAGGGTTCGGCGCTGCCGCCAACACGTTCCTCTGCATGATCATGATCGGCGAATCGATCAATTTGTCGGTGACATTCAAGGATCTTCTTTACATTCTGAAGATCCTCGCCGTGCGTCTGGTGATTCAGGTGGGGCTCGCACTCTTTTTCTGGTACTGCCTGCCTTGGGATTACGACGTTCGCCGAGCCATGGTGCTGGTTGCCTTTGCGCCGGTTCCGGCCATGAACCTGATTTACACCGCAGCCCTTGAGGGAGATCTTGGCAAAGCGGCTAATTTGAATTCGCTCTCCGTTGCGATGGCAATCATCTGCATGTCGACCGCGATTTACCTGATGTGATCTGATCAGAAGCTTCCTGATTCCAAAAAAACTGGGGCGGCTCGAAGGCATCCTTCGGGGCGCCCCAATTTCATTTCGCGTCCCTGCAGTTGTTTCATTTAACCGGCAGCACCCGCTGCAGGATGAAGTTCAAACGTTCGAGCGCCTAATTGATCGACCTCATTCTGATGCGCAATGACAAAAAAGTGCGTATCCGGGAGTTCACTCTGAAGCACCCGCAAAAGTGCCTCTGCTGAGCGTGAGTCGAGCTGACCAGTCGGTTCGTCGAGAAAAACCATTTTGGGCCGGCACAAAAGCACCCGCGCTGCGGACACTCTTTGTGTTTCGCCGCCGGAAAGCCGTTTGCCCCAATCCATGGGCTTGTCGAGTTCGTTCTCGAGCTGAGGGAGACCAACCAGCCTTAATACGCGCTTGAGCTCAGCGCCGTTCTTCACCTTAGGGTTCGGGTAACTCAGAACGGATCTCAGCGTGCCTTTAGGCAGGTAGGGTTTCTGGGGAACAAAAAAGGCGCCGCGCGAGAGCGTGATTTTCCCGGTACGCCAAGGCCACAGGCCGGCGATGCTTCGCAAAAGCGTCGTTTTGCCGGTGCCGCTCGGCCCGCTGATCCGCACCCAGCCGGGGCGGCGGAATTCGCCTTGAATGCCGGCGGCGAGGACGCCCGCATTCGGTCTCATGAGCGTGACATTTTCAAGCTTCAGCACGGCGTCATCAACACGTTCGCTTTCGGGCGCCTCCGGCAATTTATCCATAGCGCTTTGGAACCCGGACAGACGATCCACAACAGCAGCCAGCAGAATCAGATTGCGGTAGGAGTTGATGAACCAATCGAATCCGTCGACCACATTTGAAAATGCCGTCTGAGCCAGCATCATGCCGCCGAGCGTGATGCTTTTCTGCAGGTAGAGCGGCAGGGTTGCAGCGATGGGAATGAACCACGTCAGCCGCATTTGCAGCGCCGTAAAAGTTTCGACCTTCACTTCCCGCTTAATCAGCGCGCGCCAATTCTTTCGAATATGCCGGAACGCGTCCCGCAGCCTCATGCGGTCCGTCTCTTCTCCGTTCATAAAGGCGATCTCGGCAGCATTTTCTCGAATGAGCAGCAATGCAGAACGGTAGTCCGCTTCCGTATGCTGACGCGTCACATTAAGCGCCCGCAAGGGATTGCCGACCCAGTGCATCAGCAAAGTAGAGACGACGGAAAAACCGAGAGCGCACCAGACGAGATAACCGGAAATTTCTATTTCCACTCCGCCGATGACGGCTTTCTGTACGCCTGAGGCAGCCCACAGCAGTCCGATAAACGAAATGAGACGCGCCATGGTCTGACAGAAACTTTTGACGAGATTGAGCGTCAGCTCTGAGAGCAGCCACAAGTCCTCGGCAATTCGCTGATCGGGATTGTCTGGTTCCCCGGAAAGCTGCAGGCGATACTGACGATGTTCAGAGAGCCAGCGGCGTTCGAACGCAACGGTCATGTGCTCACGCCAGGCAAACTTGAGTCGCTTGAGAATCCAGTTGCCAATGACAATGAGAGCCGTCATTGCCGCGAGGTAAAGGAGATATTCAAGGAGCAGCTGAGGGATTTCCTTGGCGCCGAAATTGGACAAGGCATCGAAAAAGGCCTTCTGCCATCGTGCCACCAGGACAACGACCTGAACAAATAAGAGCGAGCATGCAATCGCAGATCCCAAAGCCAGCCAGGCTTTCCAGCTTTGACGTGTGAGCCAGAACGGAGCAGCGAGTCGGTAAAAGTTGCGCAGCAGATTCATAAACGAAGGGCGGGTGACGGTTGCAGGGAACACGCTGAGCCCGCAATCCTTTTGGGATCACGGGCTCTGGTCCCCTAGGCAGGCGGGTTCATCAGTATTCGGCCGAGATGCGCAGCAGGAAATTGCGCGGATCACCGTAATAGCTGTTCATGCTGAGGGCGCGGTTGTTCACGTTGAGAAAATACCGACGGTCAAAGATATTGTTGACGATGAAGCTTGCTTTGATCTTGTCGGTGATTTTGTAGTGGACCGAAGCGTCGTAAACAACAAAGCCGCCCTGCTCCAGCGTGTAGGGGTATTTGTTAATCGTGTTTTTGGTTCGGCTTTGAACCTGCGCGCCGGCCCCGACCGTCCAGCGGTAGGCCGGTCCGGGGAGCTCAAAGGTCGTATAAGCCCTCAGAATGTGTTTGGCTGTATAGGGACTGTAGGTGTCGCCTTCTTTAGAAGGATCATGTTCGTATGATGAAGTGTTGAAGGTGTATCCGGCAAAAACATTCCAGCCGGGCAGAATTTCCCCGCTGGCTTCAAGCTCTACGCCGCGGCTCACGACTTCGCCGAGCGCAATGGCAATGTCGCTCTTCGGATCGGGGTAATACGCGCGGTTTTTCTGCGACAAATGAAAGATCGCAATCGAGGTGTTGAGCTTGCGGTCAAACCACTCGGACTTCAGCCCGAGTTCATAGTTTTCGCCGACCAATGGATCGAGGAAGTTTCCGGAAGCATCACGATCCGACTGAGGCTTGAAGATTTCGGTGTAGCTGAAATACAGACTCGAGGATTTGGCGAAATCCCATGTGACGCCGCCGTACGGCGTCAGGTGGGTTGTGGTTTGTTCGGAAGTTGTTGTACCGTCGGGATCCGGCTTGCCATTCCAAATCTGCCAGTATGTGTGCCCGCGCGACTTGAATTTGGCATAACGGGCGCCGGCAATAATGTGCCACTCGTCCGTCAGGTTGTAGCGGGTGCCGAGCAGCAGACCCAGATCGGTTCGATCCGCGTCGTAGCTTGTACGATTCTTGAGAATTGAATCGTTGCCCCAATCGGGTTCCGCAATTTCGCTGCCGGTGAAATCCGTGATGTCAAAAGGAGTGTCGTCCCAAACTCGCCGCCAGGTTGAATCACTGTGTTCTCGATTCAGGTTGGCAGTAAGAAACACATCATGTTTGCGCCCGAAAAGCGGATAGACGCCGTTCACATTGAGGACCCCGGCTGCCTGCCATCCGGAATTGTCATAATTTTGATGATTATTCATTTGGCCCAACGGATGCTCGGGATCACAGCCTGCAGCGGGACCGACAAGCGCCCCGAGAACGGTGTCAGAGTCATAGCGCAGATAATTTGCTTTGGCGACAATGCGCCACTCGTCATTGAAGTAGTGCTCCAATTCGGCGAAAAGATTGGTTTTGTTGTAGTGGCTCTTTGTCCAGTCCAGCCCCAGATACGTTTCCTTCGGAAGGTTGAGTGAATTCCCGTTAACGTCGAGCGGAAGCCCGAAAAAATCGGGGGTTTCGGATTTCTTCTGATAAATGGCGCCGAAGGTCACCAAGGTGTTTTCATCAATGTCGGCTTCAAGAATGCCGTACACCGTGCCGGACTGCTCGCCCACATCATCTTTGAAGGAGCCTTTTTTGCTGAGGATGCCGACAAAGCGGCCGCGAAGCGTCTGAGCCTCATTGAGACTTCCGGAGATGTCGCCCACGGTACGATAGGTATCCCAGCTCCCGACTTCGGCGCTCGCCGAAGCCTGAAAATCTGCTGTCGGACGTTTGCGGACTGCATTGATAGTGCCGCCGGGTTCTCCGTTTGACTGCGTCAGTCCCGTCGGTCCGCGGACCACTTCAATGTGGTCATAAATCGCCAGATCGGTGAGCGATTGGGCGTCGCGGTATGGGTTCCCGCTGGCGCCGCCGCTCACTGTGGACGAAACGCCGTCTTCCTGAATCTGGTCGACATAAAAACCGCGCGAGAGAAAGCGAGTCGTACCGGAATTCTGAATAACGGTGATGCCGGTGGTTTTGCGCATGGCTTCACTCATGTCCGTAATCCCCTCATCCTCGATTCGGGTCATCGTGACGTTGGAAACCGACTGCGGTGTTTCCCGAGGCGACAGCGCCAGCCCGGTAGTCGTACTCATGGCAGATGACTTATAGGTCGAATTGCGTTCGGTTCGGGTACTGATGTCAGTGGCAGTGATCGTGACGGCGCCGAGGTCGACCGGATCTTCCTCAGCCCATGCGGGAAAAGAAACACAGGCAGCTGCAACTGCTGCGGCGAGAGCAGATTTTGAGAGTGTCTGATAACGGACAGGCATGATGTTGTAGTTTGCTGATAGTTCGAGGGATTTCATTCAGGACTGCGAATGCATACAATCCCGAATACAAACGTAACTGAATGTTATTATCACAAATACGAATCATTCCCAGCCGCATTTATTAATATTTGTTACATTGTGTAATCCCCTCTTGCAGTCCATCCATTATTAGTAGAAACCGATTTGCGGCTTCTTGCGGCCCTCCTCCTTCATCTCAACTTCGCCCTCGAGCCGAGTCACGAAATCGGCCGTGTTCTTTAATGGATTAAACCGCCCGCCGCGGCGAACCGCGGCAAAATCGCCCGGGGTCAGTCCGTCGAGCCGCTCGAGCCGGGCAAGATCCGCGGCACTGATTTCACCAAGAGCAAGCTTTCCCGCGCAGCATTTCGCAAATTCAACCGTCTGCTTCGTCGTCATGGGACGAAATTCGGCCTTCAGATCAAAGCGGCGCAGCGAAGCACGGTCGATCTCTTTGAAGAGATTCGTCGTGGCGCAGAAGATGCCGGGGAAACTTTCCATTTGGGTGAGGAGCTCATTGACCTGAGACACTTCCCAGGAAGCCCGAGCGTTCGCTCGGTCCTGAAGGAACGAGTCGGCTTCGTCAATGAGGAGCACCGCCCCCTGCTGGCGAGCACTGTGAAACGCGGCGGCAATGAGCTTTTCCGTCATGCCGACATAGGGCGACAAGAGGTCGCTCGCGCGTTTAATCACGAGCGGCATATCCAGACGGGCTGCCAGCCACCGGACATACTCGGACTTGCCTGTCCCGGGCGCCCCGTAGAGGCAAAGCCGCCCCGAACGGGTGCGTTTAAGTCCCTCTGCGATGGCGTCAAGATCAGCGTCGGTATTGACAAACGCAGTGCTGTACATGTCTGACACATTGTTTAAGGCTGCGGGGAGCTCCTTGCCGAACTGCGCCATGAGGGTAGCGTTAATGAGTTTTTCAGCTGTTTCATCCGCATCCACCTCGCCCGACAAAGTCTTCACTACGCCGGCCGTTCTGGCGGCAACGCCGGGTGACAGTTCTTCGCAGGCCGCGCAGCGGTCAATGAAGTGTTCTGACACGGCGCCGTCAAACGCCTTGCGGCAGATGCGCCGGCGCACGCTTTCGGGCGGAATCGGAATTTCGAGCACCACATCGAATCGGCGCATCAGAGCGGGATCCATGGACTCGGTGGAATTGCAGGCCCAAATCGTAGGCACCGGCGCCGTCTCGAGCGTCTTATTGAGCTCAGCTTTATTGGTGCGGGCGGTCGTTGCCATGCCGAAGACGGAAATGAGTCCTGCATTGCAAACGTCATCAGCCTCATCGAGCAGAAGCATCGTATGAGACGTGTTGGCAAAGAGTCGTTCCCCGCAGTGCCACCGCGTCAGGCGATTGTTTTTGTCGCTGCGATAACCGTTGTCCGGCCCGCTTTTGGGACTCACTTCAAAGAGCGCCGACCCCGTTTCTTTGGCCAGCAGGCGAGCGAGCTCCGTTTTGCCCGTTCCCGGGGGACCGTAAAGGAGCACGTTGACGCCCTGCCGATGCTCTGCCAAAGCTTTTTTAAGGTAGGGCAGCAGGTAGGATTCAATTTCCGGCTGATGGCTGAAGTCCTTGAGCGTCAAGATGGACTGCGGCGCCGCGGTGACGGCATGCGCAAACATCTCCTCGAGCGTCTGCGGAATCGTAAAGATGGTGTCGAGCAAATCCCCGTCATCGAGAAAGCTAATCTGATCTTCAAAATCCGGGGTCCTGCTGTTAATGCCGCTGATCAGTCCGGTATTCCACAATGTTTTCGATTTTGAAAAAACAGTTTTGCTGACTTTGCGGCCGAATGCGGCCGAAAGCACTTCAACCACCAAGTCAAGTCCGCGGCGCTCATAGTCATAGGCATTGCAAATAGAGCGCAGTCCGGCAAAATGTTTGACGACCGCCAGAAAGGCCAGCGTTTCAAGCTCATCACGGGTCAGATCAAAAGCTTCGGCAATGAGACGGATGTTCCGGCCGAAAGTGGAAGGCAGCCCGGCAACCATGTCCTCCGCAGACGCCTCCGCTGTTGAGATATCGCCATTGCCGAAGACCAATTTTCGGCAGAATTCGAGCGCCCGCGGTGCCGTGCGTTTAAAGCCCAGCTGCTTCAAGCACTGCGGGATATCTTTTCCGAGCGAACCAAAATCTTCATCCTCCCAGACGCATGTCACCGCTTCCCCGGCGACTTCAAAATCGGCAAAGCGCTTATCGAGATCCTTTTCAGCAGCGACGATGGCCCGGGCCGTGAGCGGACGCAGCTTGAGTTTGTCGTCGCCGTCATCGTCGTCGTCATCGTCATCTACGCTGAAAGCTTCACTTTCGATGGTTCGGGCCTTGGTGAGTTCCGCCAGCCATTGGAGTTCGATATTGAGAAGCCCCTCGATACGCGTGCCGTGAATCGTCCGCATTCCATCGGCATCTAACCGCATCCATGCTTTGGTGCAGGCCATGAGGCGCACAACCCAACGCTCAATGGTGACCGAATCAGCCAATTTGACATTGCCGTCGGTAACGTACTCAAAGCGCTTGTCATTGCTGCCCAGATAAATAGTGGTACACGTTCTTCTGCGTTTGCGCATTGCTTTTTTCCTTCCGGATGTCGGGTGAGACGACTGCTCAGAGCGTCTCTCCTCACTCCGTGTTTTGATTTATTTCCTTCTGACAAGATCATTATCTGCACGCCTGCGTCGATCTTAGACGCATAAAGACAATCAAAGCATGAAGGCCAATGCGCCCGACTCAAAGCGCTGAGCGGCCCCAAGAGGAAGCGCCTGGTTTAAAATTGCACTCTTTGCTTCAGATTCAGCAGCCGGGCAGTGCGTTGAAACGCCGATTGCGCCTGAGCAAAAATGTAAATACAAAACCAAGGCATAGGACGACGCGCATGGCGACCTTCACGAGCGGCATCAGTTGGGAAACGGATGAGTGGTTCCGCACGTTTTCGGAATCCTTTCCCCAATACACCCAGCCGGGCATCTGGATAGCAGCTGAGGAGCGCCTTGCCTCGCTTCGGGGAGCTAAGCTCGAATGGGATGCCACTACCCGAACAGTGCGCCTGAAGCTTAAAAATTCACGCGGACAGCCTTATACGCTTGCCATGCATTTCTATCCGGGTGCCGTGCATGCTGCCGCCCCGATCGTTGAAGCTGCAGCCAAGATTCCGGGCCTTCTGGAATGCCTTCGGGCGGGCGACCTGCCTGCGCCGCTCCTTGAAGCCATTAATGCTTCTGGGCTCGACATTTTCATGCGCCGTCCCGGCTCGATTCAATTTGATCCCGGCATGATGTCGAGCGAATGCGCGCTCCTCATTGCCGCTTTCATGCATGATTTGGAGCTCGATCCGGGGCGCTGGTTCAAATTTATCGGCATCGACTTTCAAAAGAGCGCCGATGAAGCGCTTTCAGCCGAGGGCGTTAACCATGCTGCTCCTCAGTCTCCAGATGGTCCCGCTGCGGAAACGCTCTCAGAAGCTCAAACGAACGCGGCGTCGGTCGCCCATGCTCAAGAGCCGCTTTTTGCTGCGGGTGAAGCGCTCACAGGCACCTTCCCCTTTGCCGAACTTGAGGATGATGCGCTTCGGCTGAGCGCAGACATTGCACCAGCTGATATTCCGGACTTGGGCGCGGAGGCTAATCTCACGCGTCTGCGGCTTTGGCAGGCTCCGGGCGTACCGATGCTCTCGCCCACGATTGTTTCCGCTCTGCCGTCCTCTGGGCTCTCTGCTGTTCAGGCCAAGCGTTCCTGGTGCGCGTTCGGCGACATTGAGGCGCGAACCTTCATGCAGAACCTCCTCTCGGCAGCATCGCTCACCGCGGACGAAGCCCTGAAGATGCTCGCACGCCGCGAGGCTCGCCAGGAGCGGCTCGGTACCGCTTCTCCCAACAGCAAATGGAATCGGTTTCTGCTCACCACCATTGAGAAGGAGCCGTCTGCAGAACTCCCCTCCTTGAAGCTTCTCTCCGGGCACCACCCCTGGGACCGCATTGTGTTTGCCCTGCAGACGGAAGACCAGTCGATCCATTGGGCCGAGGAAAGCGGCGACATGATCATGGCGCTTCTGATCCCGACCCGCCGGGATCTGGCGGGGGCGGATGCCTCGTTTGTCGTCTGGCGCGCGCTCGCTGAAGCGGCTGCGCAGATTTTGGCGGCGCGCGCTGTGCTGCCGCTCCCTGCCCCGGCGCATTACGAATCCGACGCTGCGGATCAGTCCGCCGACGGCATGTGTGTCTATTGGCATCCGGCATTGAATGCGCCGGGCGTAAAGAACCTCCTCTCGCAGGTGAGTGCTTTAATCGGACCGCTCCTCCCCCTGCAGCCGCTCGCACCGCAGTGCCGAGCCTTTGCCGGCCTCAGCGATCACCCCGACGCGCCCTATGCGGGCGTTTATCTTGCGCTCACGCTCCTCATTACTTCGCTCATGCGGCATACGTCCAAGCGAAACCGGGAGATCGCGCGCCACCTCGTCGGGCGCCGCGTGCGCAGTACGCTTACCGGCGAAGGGTTTGCGCCTAATGCAGCATCGCTGCCGGACCTGAAAAACGTTTTGGCGGGCTTTTTCGCACTTCCCATCGCCGGCGCGGCGCTTCCGGCCAAGCTGCTCTTGACGGGCGTACTCGAAAACGGCGCACTGAAGCTCACGCTCAGTCTTCCCCCGCGGCAAGGCCCGCGCAAGGGTGAACCGCTCACGCTCGCTGACTGGGATGGCACTGAAGGGAGTGCGGCTGGCGCAGGCCCCAACAGCATTGTTCGTGAGGCCCTGAAGCTTCTGGCGGCGGATTACCCGCTTTTTGCTGAATTCGGTCCGAACTTCGATCTGCCGAGCCGGATTGAGCGCAGCCGCTGGGAATACTTTCTCTTTACCGAGCTCCCGGAGCTTTCTGCCTGCGGTGTCGACGCGGTGCTGCCTGAGAGCATGCGGCGGATCGAAAAACCCGAAATCGTCCTCACGGCGGCGGCGCCCGGCAATGCCAGAATGCAAAAGCGCTTGGCCACTCAAGGCATGCTCAATGCCGCAGCGCTTGCAGACTTCCGCTGGGAAATCGCGGTGGGCGACGAACGCATGACGCTCGCTGAGCTTCGCGCACGCATCAATCAGGAAGGCGAGCTCCTCTCCTCCGGGAGCGCGCTCTTTCACCTCACCAAGGAAGATCTGGACCGATTGGTGGCCGAATGGGCGGAAGCTCAGAAGAAGGAGCTTTCCAACTGGGACAAGCTCCGCGCCCTGCTTTCGGGGTCCTCCAACGGCCGACGGGTAGAAGCCGCCGAGGCGCTCCTTGAGCGCATTCGCGAATCGGCTGCCGTCAAGGAACTGCCGCCCCCAGTGGAACTCAATGCGGTTCTTCGCCCCTATCAGATCCGCGGCTTCTCGTGGCTCGTTCAGAATGCCATGCTTGGGCTCGGGTCCCTTTTGGCTGACGACATGGGCCTAGGCAAAACCGTGCAGGTCATCGCCTGCGTTGCAGAACTTAAAGCCCGCGGAGAACTGGACCGCGGCAAAGTTCTGATCGCCGCGCCCGCGTCTCTTCTCGTCAATTGGGAGCGTGAGATTGAGCGCTTTGCGCCCAGCCTCACGGCGCAGATCTATCACGGCAAGGACCGCACGATCTTTGCGCTCGACCACAGCCGCCCTGACGTCATCATCACGTCTTACGGCATTTTGAAACGCGAACTCCCGCAGCTCTCGCAGATGCAGTTCCGTCTCTTGGTGCTCGACGAAGCCCAGGCGGTAAAGAACGCCAAAACCGGCCAGGCAAAAGCCGCACAGGAATTTCCTGCTGATTCCGTCATCGCGCTCACGGGTACGCCCGTTGAAAACCGGCTCGCAGAGTACTGGTCCATTTTTTCTATTGTGGAGCCCGGCCTCTTGGGGTCGCCCGCGCAGTTCCGACGTGATTTTGTCATGCCGATTGAAGAGCACCGCGACCGCGCAGCGATTGACCGGTTCCGCCGCATTACGTCGCCATTTCTCCTCCGCCGCGTGAAGACGGATCCGGGAATTCTGGATGAACTGCCCGAAAAGAATGTGGTTGACTACTTCACGACGCTCACGCCCAAGCAGGTGGCGCTCTATGAAGAATGCCTCAAGGCCAATCTGGAGTCGCTCGAAACGCTTGACCGCGAATCCCGGGAGCAGGAAGCCGCGGGCGACAGGCTCCATGCGGCGCAGGCGCGGCTCTCACGCCGCGGACAGATTCTGCGCATGATTCTTAACCTTAAGCAGATCTCCAATTCGCCCTCGCAGTTCCAAAAAGAATTTGTCGATAAACCCGACTCCGGCAAAGCTGAAGCGCTCCTCGAGCTCCTTCGCCGCTGCCGCCAGTCCGGACGCAAGGCCCTTGTCTTTACACAGTTCCGCGAAATGGGGGAACGCCTGGTTCGATGGATTGAAGACGCTACGGGCCGCAAGCCCGAATTTCTCCATGGCGGCGTGCCCGCAGCCAAGCGCATGGAAATGGTAGATGCCTTCCAGAACAACCCGGACTCGGAAATCTTCATTTTGTCGCTCAAGGCGGGCGGCACGGGTCTGAACCTCACCGCCGCCTCCGCCGTCATTCACTATGACCTTTGGTGGAATCCGGCTGTAGAAGATCAGGCCTCGGACCGGGCATGGCGAATCGGTCAGCGCCGGGATGTGGTGGTCTATCGCTTCATCACGGCCGGCACCTTTGAAGAAAAGGTGAACGAAATGCTTAAGAAAAAGCGTGAGTTGGCCGACCTTGCCGTCGGTGTCGGCGAATCCTGGATCGGTGACCTGACAGACGACGAAATTAAGTCCATCTTTTCGCTTTCTTCGTCCGGCATTTAACGCTCGAACCTGAACCATCGAATTGGACCCCGAGAGCCATGGACAAGAGCATTGCGCTATATCTCTTCGTTTCTTTCGTTGCCTGCATCACGCCGGGATCCGGCGTGCTCTACACGATTGCAAGCGGATTCCGCGGCGGCATGAAGTGCGTTTTGGCGTCTCCGCTCGGCACGTGTTTGGGGTGTTCATTAATGTCAGCGCTTTCCGCTACGGGGCTTGGCGCCCTGATAGCCAATTCCCCTGCGGCATACAACGTGCTTCAGGTGGTCTCCGCACTGGTATTGGTGTGGTTCGGCCTTCAGAGCTGGCGCTCGGGCGCGCTTGATCTCTCTGCAGCCAGTGATTCGGCCGCGCGTGAGGGGCTGCGTTCCGGCCAGGAGCGCTTCACATTCCGGAAGATTTTTTGGGGCGCCGTGGTTCTGCAGGCCTCCAACATCATGCTGATTGTGTTCCTGCTCTCACTGATGCCGCCCTTCATCCGCACGGAGGAGCCCTACCTGCCCCAGGCGGTCATGCTTTCGGCGCTTTTTGTGCTCGTCTGCTTCGTCGTGCATTTGGGCTACAGCTGGATCGCCGCTGCCGGCGCCAAGCGGCTCGCCGGCCCAAGGTTCTCCTTTTGGCTCAACCGCATCAGCGCCGTTCTTTTCTGGCTCCTTGCGGTGAGCGTTATCTGGAACGCTTTTTTCAAGAGCTGAAAATTCGCGTTGGCATCGTGCGGTCTGCCGCAGATCCATGCCTTGGAGCATTACTGTCCTCCTCACTGACGGCGCGATTGGGCTGGTTATCTCCCGCATCCGTTTATGGTGTTCGCTCAATCAGAAAAGTACTGACTTCCTGAAACGCCGGCAGAGAGCGACATCGGAATACGAAAATTCCTGCGTTTTGATCACCAAAATAACTAGGCTGAAATATCTATTTTCTCCTTTTTTTGCATTTACATAAAAGAAACAAGATCTAATGTCATTGACTTTAAACGGCGGACTCTTTTAGGCTTTGTAAACCATCTGTTCGCCCCCCAAGCGGCAGCAGGCACATCGAAGTCCGATCTTTAAGAGGATCCTTTCCCATTGCTTTGATGTCTGCTCTGCCGTCCAAAAGACCCCATAAAAATGCTGCTTTCTTTGCGGCTCAGCCGGAGTATTTAATGAAGCGAAACCGAGTCGGCATTGCCCTTTCCGCTGTAGGCATTCATGCGTCCATCGGCAGCGTCTATGCCTGGAGCGTACTGACGAAGCCTGTGATGGCAGAGATGGGCATCTCGCTCTCGAGCACGACCTGGGCGTTTTCCATCGCCATTTTGTTTCTCGGGCTGTCTGCGGCGTTCCTCGGCAAGTTCGTTGAACGCATCGGCCCTCGTGCTTCGGGCCTCCTTTCCATGCTCTTTTTCTGTTCCGGTCTGATCGGCACTGCGCTGGCCGTTTCGATGAAGAGCGTCGCGCTCCTCTATTTCTTTTACGGTGCTGTCGGCGGCATTGGGCTCGGCATCGGCTATATCACGCCGGTTTCAACTTTAGTCAAATGGTTCCCCGCTCGCCGCGGATTTGCAACCGGCCTGGCCATTATGGGGTTCGGCTTTGCTTCGCTCATCGGCGGGCCGCTGATGCAAAAGCTCACAGCCCTCTATGGTCTATCAGCGAACTTTCTCATCATGGGAGGGGCTTACGCGGTAGTCATGACGCTCTCATCGCTTTATTTGATGCCTCCAAAAGCCGGTGAAACGGTAGATCTCACCAAGCTTTCCGACGATGCATCGGAAAAACTGAAGAAAGCCGCTGCCGCCCAAACCGGCAGACAGTACACGCGCCGCGAAGCCGTCCAGACCTGGGAATTTTGGTCGCTTTGGTGGCTTTTCTTCACCAACATCACCTGCGGCATCGGACTCCTCGCCGTAGCGTCTCCGATGGCTCAGGAAGCCGTCGGCATGAATGCTGCCGGTGCTGCCGCCCTCGTGGGCGCCATCGGCATCGTCAATGGTCTTGGCCGGCTCGCCTGGTCCACGCTTTCCGATTGGATGGGACGTGCCGCGACCTATGTGCTTTTCTTTGTGATTGAAACGGCAGCTTTCTTTGCGCTCGCCCAAACCCCGTCGGAAGCCTTTTTTTATATCCTCGTTCTCACAATCATCAGCTGCTACGGCGGCGGTTTTTCCTGCATGCCGGCCTTCCTGTCGGATTTGTTCGGTGTTCGCCAGCTCTCTTCCATTCACGGCATCATGCTGACGGCTTGGGCTTTGGCCGGCATTGCCGGACCGATGCTCTTATCCGTCATTAAGGAAACGACCGGGAGCTACCACCAAACGATGCTGGTTTTTGCCGGTTTGATGTCGGCATCCCTCGTTCTTTCCCTCATCTTGAAAGTGAAGAGCACCAAACACTGAGGATCGAGTCATGGGCCAAACGCGCTCTTTTTATTCGAATGGCCGTTTTAATGCAGAAATAATCTTGAGGAGAAATGCATTCTGCACTGAAAATGAAGCCGTCAATACCAGCTTGATTCAAATAGGGATGAGCTGAAAAGACGGCTTCAGCAGTACCGCAGATGTCTGCCTCGGCAGGTACGGGCGGGAATGATTTCAGCCATCGACAGACTATCCGATATCGGCTCAGATCGGCCGTCCGCATGGGGCGTAAGAAGAGTACTTCAGAGGCTCACCGAAAGGCTGAGAAAAGCCGGCTCGTCGTCTTTGGGGCCGTCTATGACTGCTTGATGCATCAATGCGCTTTTGAAGAGGCCGTTCGGGCGCTTAAAAGCGCCGGCATTCTTACGGCTTTCCGCCCAACCGCAAATCGTTTTGTCCGCGCAATGGGCGCAACGCCCGAAGCTGCGGCTTATTGTTTAATGCCGCCGTCCTCCTGCACTCTGGAACTAAACACCGATCCTTGCAGACCTTTTTTGGCGACATAGGCTTCTACCCACCGCTTCACGCTTGTCTGTGATGCCCCGGTCATTTCAGACACTTCTTTGAGGGTATGGCCGGTCAGCCGCAAACGGACAGCCTTCTCTTTGATGTAGCGGTTATAGCGAAAGAGCGACGGCGAAATTTCCGTTTTGAAAGTGCCCTTTTTCCAAGCGTTTGACCAGTCTTTCACCGTATTGGCCGGAATATTGAGCATCCTTGCAGCCCGCACGTAACCGAATCCGGCTTCAAAGAGCTTAACGGCGCTTCCGCGAAGCTGGGCTGGGTTGCAGTACTTCGGACGCAGCCGGTTGCGCACGGACGTTTCGGGCGGAGATGAAGGAGCTGAGAACGGCATTTGAACCTCGCAATCCGAATTCAAGATAAAAAAAGCCCGTCCCCCGCACAGGCGGCAGACGGGCGCGAGATATGAGGCGGGATCGAACTGCCATACAGTCCGTCTCGCTTCAGTTCATTGGTTGTTCACCCGCCTCCGCCGACCCTTGGAGTACGGCCGACGGAGGCTTGGAGCTCACGACTGAGGAATAAGTTCCTCAATTCGATGCGCGTTTTTAGAACGAGTAACGGAGGTTGGCGTTGAAGGCATTGTTCATGCGATCGTCGCC
>ERZ773143.2053-NODE-2053-length-15641-cov-15.850250_pt1 | contig 15641 bp, 9 predicted proteins | sample MGYA00580852_ERZ773143 | MGnify/ENA primary metagenome ERZ773143 (study PRJEB29015, sample SAMEA2737853) | human gut metagenome | biome: human gut; feature: human-associated habitat; material: faeces | place: China | collected 2012 ... | reverse complement strand
GTAGAGTCTGAAACAGTTTTTTTGCCTTTTTCGGAGGCACATTGATACAGCCGTGTGAGCCGGAGGTTTTGTAAATTGTTCCTCCGAAGGTATCACGCCAGCTGGCATCATGGATACCTATATTGTAGGCAAACGGCATGAAATAGCTGACAGGAGAAGAGTAACCCTCACCCACAAGAGTAGCATTTCTCTGCTTGTAAACAATCTTGTATACACCATCTACGGAACCATTCTGACGGGCGAGATTACCTGATACGAAATCAGACTCCATCTGGAGAGCACCATCCTTGTAATACCACATGTGCTGCTTTGTGTAGTCAATCTCTATGTATGTATTACCTATGTCGTCAGCGCCTCGGTAGAGTGCTGTCTGCTCGTAAACAGGCTCTCTTTCTACAGGCTTGCCTCCCTCTAAATCGGAAAGAAGTTTGGCTTTCTCATTTTTCTTGCTGACTACCCATCCGTAGTCTCCACCACCTATTTCAATAGTGTCACCGGACGATGTCTTGAATGAGCGTTTGCGGCCGAAGGTATTGTACTTGGAAGCAAGCTGCTGGACATATTTAGTGACCTTGGCATCATCTATGCTCACGCTGCCGTCATCTGAGATGCTTAGCATATCAAGGATTTTGGCTGAGTCAAGCTTCTCGTCGGCACCTTCAATTTTGTAAGTGACGGTTGAAGCAGTGTATTTGTCGAGGGCTTCTTTTTCATTTTTGATTGTATCGCTTTCCTTTGTGATTTTTGGAGCTTCATAACAGTCATCACTTAAGCTAAGCTTTGGAAGCTCGTTGTCCAGGGCATTCTTTACTTCGGCAAGGATGCTGTCATATATCGGTTTGCAGCCATTTTTCTCTTCAATCACATCGTATTTGCCGTCTTTTATCTCGATGTGGGCATCCTCCGGATTTTCAATGTAGTCATCACTGAAAATATCAAGAGCCTTGAGCTTTTCCGCCAAAGCGGCATCGTCATATTTGGACGAACCCTTTAGAGTATAGTTTTGAGCTTTGAAAAGACTGACAGGCCATGTAAAAGCATTCTGGCTTTTTAGGATTTGCTCCTCGTCACCGTTTGAGACATATTCATAGGAAAAATCAGGTCCCTTAAGTGAGAAGTTGTTGCCTTTTCTATCAGTGATTGTGAGCAGGTAGTCGCGGCTTAGGGCTGTATTTTTTTCTATTGCCTCTTTTGCGGTTTTCCCTGCGTATTTTACAGAGTTAATCTTTGTGTTGAACAGATAGTGGCTGCTAAAATAAAAGGCAAAGCCAAGATAAACAGCCAAAATCACACCAAACACAACGGCGCAGGTTATAAGTACTTTTTTCTTCATGTAAATCGACCTCCTTGGAGATATGCTGTTGCTGCGCACACCGGGGTGTAGGCGGCAGCTAAAATCAGTTACATTTGTGAAGATGTGACACATCCATATAGTCAGGCAGACCATTCTTGTAGGCTACAGCGGTTTCTCCCTGAATAAGTGGCTTTAAGTATTCGATAAGCTCAGGCTTCACATCATTGCCGGCATCATTGATCCACTCTCTTGGCACAGACTTGGCCTCGTTTGCGATATTCTTGATAGCAGAATATGTGTATTCTACCTGATAAGGATCATTTGAGATGCGCTTTAAGCATACCATTGATGCGGTCACACCCTCTGCTGCAATAGTGACACCCTTTTTACCCTGAGCAAAAGATTCCTCGATATCGGTTAATGATGCAAGATGTGAGGCACAGCGCTGGAGCACATTTACCTCTACTGAGCGAACCTTGACACCGATGTTTTCTTTCACAATGAACTCAAGAGCCTTTCCGGCACCGCTTAGCTGCTGGTGTCCGAACTGGTCGCATGAGGCATTTGATGATGTAATGTATGAGCCGTCTGCGTCATGTATTCCTTCGGATACGGCAACTATTACATTGTTAGTGTGCGCAAGAGCTTCTTTTATATCGGCAACAAATTTGTCCTTGTCGAAATCCACCTCAGGCAGATAGATGAACTGAGGCGCTGTATTGTACTCATTACGTGCGAGAGCGGAAGCGGCAGTTAGCCATCCTGCGTCACGTCCCATGATTTCAACGATTGTCACACTCTTAACAGCATAGATAAAGGTATCATGGGCTATCTCAAGCATGCTTGATGCAATATATTTGGCGGCAGAGCCAAAGCCCGGAGTGTGGTCTGTCATGCACAGATCATTGTCGATGGTTTTTGGAATCCCTATAATTTTCACATCACTGTTGATTTTTTTTGCATAATCGGATAACTTTAATACGGTATCCATCGAATCATTTCCACCGATGTAAAAGAAAGCCTTTACGGAGAGCTTATCAAACTGGTGGAAGATGTATACATATGGTGAATCATCATCCTTGTAATCAGGGAGCTTGTGACGGCATGAGCCAAGATACATGGCAGGTGTGGTCTTGAGCTTTTCAAGATTAGCATCATCTGCAAAAATATCTGACAGATTGAGATAATTCTCATTTAATATGCCGAGTATTCCGTTTACGGCGCCATAGCAGATATCGTATTTATCAGAGCTTTTTACTCCTGCGATGACTCCTGCAAGGCTTGCGTTGATTGCAACAGTTGGACCGCCTGACTGGGCGACGATACAGTTTGACTGATTCATTGTAATCTCCTTATTGTGTATTTTAACTATTCTCTTCTGTAAGAATAGTTATGATATAATTTTAAAATGACTATTGAAGGCGCATGGCATATGCACCGCATAATCATATAGATTGTAGTATCAAACATTATTTTTAGCAAGGGTTAAAATGAAAAATATGAATAAATACGAAAATTGCTTATTGTGTCCAAGAAAATGTGGCATAAACAGAAGCACCGGACAAACAGGCGTATGTGGCGTTTCATCTGAAATAAAGGTGGCGCGAGCAGCACTTCATTATTGGGAGGAACCGTGCATATCAGGAAAAAGAGGAAGTGGGGCAGTTTTTTTCTCAGGCTGCAGCCTGCACTGCGTGTTCTGCCAGAACAGGGAGATTTCTGACGGAAAAGCGGGAAAGGTAATCAGTAAAGAGAGGCTGAGTGATATTTTTATAGAACTGGCGGACAAAGGCGCAAATAATATCAATCTGGTCACACCGGGGCAGTATATCCCTGATATAGTGTGGGCGGTAAACGATGCAAAAAGCCGTGGCATGAAGCTTCCTATTATATACAATACGAGCGGATATGAAAATGTGACAGAGCTAAAACTGCTTGAGGGCATAGTGGATGTGTATCTTCCGGATTTTAAATATATGGACAGTACGCTTTCGGCAAGGTATTCAAGGGCAAAAGATTATCCGTCTGTCGCAAAGCAGGCGATTTCAGAGATGGTCAGGCAGCAGCCGGATGTCGTGATTGACGATGCGACAGGACTCATACAAAAGGGAGTTATTGTGCGACAGCTTCTACTGCCGGGACATGTAAATGATGCAAAGGCTGTACTTAAGTACCTGTATGATACATATCATGATCACGTATATATAAGCATGATGAGCCAGTTTACGCCGATTGCACTAAAGGATTATCCTGAGATAAACCGCACAGTGACAAAGAGAGAGTATGAAAGACTTGTTGACTATGCCCTCGAAATAGGAATTACGAATGCATTTATACAGGAGGGGGACGTGGCAAAGGACAGCTTCATCCCGGCATTTGACTGTGAGGGAGTATGATATTTACCGTTTTTCTTAATAAAATAGTAAGAATTGGCAGGCAAAAATGACTGGATTTTGTGACGCCGGTGTAGTACTATGGTTATGTGATATTTTTTAACTGTGAAGGTACTGAACAGTTACGATATTTTGTTATTACTCACATCCCGGTGTGACAGATGATAATGTTTTTGATCACATAGGATACATTATTCAATAGAGGATACAGTGATGAAAAATATAGAAGAACAGCAGATAATAATTGAATGTCCGAATACTATCTTTCATCTATACATTGACAGTGAGGATGAGCTTTCAAAGGTTAAGGTGTTTATGAACAATATGAAGAATGTTGATTCGATAAGTCTGCATGATATATACAACTGGTGCAACAGACAGCATGTGCAGTACACGACGACATTTAATTATGACAGTAAAATGACCTGGACAGAAATGATAAAATCCTACACATTTTACTTCAGACAGAAGCTTAGATATGTAAATAATAGTGATAGGATGATAGAAACATGAGATACCCTGAATTTCTAAAGGATAGAGGAACAATAGGCTTTGTGGCGCCTTCGATGGGCTGTACAACAGAGCCGTACAGGAGTGCCTTTGACAATGCCATTAAAAGGTTTCACAGCATGGGTTATAAGACGATAGAGGGACCTAACTGCAGGTGCGACAGTGGCATAGGTATCAGCAATACACCTAAGAAGTGCGCAGAAGAGCTGAACGAGAGCTATGCTTCTGCTGACAGTGATGTGCTTATATCCTGTGGTGGCGGCGAGCTGATGTGCGAGGTAGTGCCTTATATTGATTTTGAGCGCGTGAAGCAGTCAAAGCCGAAATGGTACATGGGCTATTCCGACAACACGAATTTCACATTTTTGGAGGCTACTATTGCAGATACAGCAGGTATTTACGGGCCGTGTGCGGGCAGCTTTGGCATGGAGGTGTGGCATGAGTCACTTACCGATGCATTTGATCTGCTTTGTGGCAGGAAGCTTTCATTTACCAATTACCCTATGTGGGAGAAGGAATCGATAAAGGATGAGAATGCTCCGTTTGTGGGCTACAACCTGACTGAAAAGTCGTGTATCAGCTCTATTCCTGCGGTGGCAAAGGAAAGCAGGCTTACCATGAGAGGCAGGCTGCTTGGTGGCTGCATGGATTGTCTTATCAATCTGCTTGGTACATCGTTTGACCATGTAAGGGAATTTAATGAGCGCTACAGTGATGATGGTATCATATGGTTCCTTGAGGCTTGTGACCTTAATGTGATGGGCATGAGAAGGGCTATGTGGCAGATGAAAAATGCAGGATGGTTTTCAAATGTAAAGGGCTTTCTTATCGGACGCCCGGCGCACTTCGGAGAGGAAATGTTTGGCATAGACCACAGACAGGCGCTTGCATCACTGCTTAGAGAGTTTAATGTGCCAATCATCATGGATCTGGATATAGGTCATATGTCGCCGATGATGCCTGTGATATGCGGAAGTATGGCAGATGTCAGCTTCGACGGAAGCAACTTTACAATTTCGTATGATATAGAGCAGTAGATTGGAGGAAAAATGATTAGATTAATAAAGAAAAAAGCAAAGAGTATTGTATGTAGCGTGCTTGCTGCGGTGACACTGTTTACAATGAATCCGGCTGTATTTGCAACAGAGACAGCTACGCAGACTGATACAGTTTCAAGTGTTGATGTATCAGGCAGTGACAGCAGTGACGCAGCTGATAAGAGTAACACAGACAGTACTGCAGACAGCACAACGACAGCCGGCAGTGAGGCAAACGACAAGGTGACCATCAGCAAAAATGATAAGCCATACTTAAGTCTTGGAGCAGACCTCACACCGGAGCAGAGAGCGACAGTGCTTGGATTTATGGGAATCGAGCTCACTGATCTGGACAAATACGATGTGGTCTATGTAAATAATGATGAGGAGCACAAGTACCTCGATTCATACATCAGCAAGAGCGAGATTGGCACAAGGTCACTTTCCTCAGTACTCATTACAGAGGATAAAAAGGGTGCGGGGCTTAGTGTTTCCACACACAATATCAATTACTGTACGGTAGGAATGTACAAGAATGCGCTTGCCACAGCAGGCATAGCTGATGCTAAAATCATAGTCGCAGGACCTTTCCCTATTTCCGGAACGGCAGCACTTGTAGGCACACTAAAGGCATACGAGGAGATGACAGGCAAGAAGCTTGACGATAAGGTGACAGACGCAGCGATGGATGAGCTTGTCACAACAGGAGAGCTAAACAAGAGCATTGACGGCGATTCGCAGGATATCGAGGCAATGATTGCAGACCTAAAGAAGCAGCTTGCCGATGGAAGGCTCAAGGATGAGAGCCAGATAAAGGATGCGATAAAGGAGGCTGCAAAGGATTACGACCTGAAGCTTTCTGATGATGATATTGCAAAGCTGACATCGCTTCTTATGAAGCTTAAGGATGCCAATATCGACTGGGATTCAGTTATCAACCAGGCACAGGACTGGGCATCAAAGCTTGGCGACAAGATAAATGACCCGGGCTTCTGGGAAAAGATTGGTAACTTTTTCATGGATTTATGGGATAAGATAAAATCCCTGTTCAGCTAGAAAAGCTACAGGAGACAGTAAGAAAAAGCAGAATATGAATCAGACAACTCCCTGAAACGTAAGCATGAGCTGCACGTTGAAGGGAGTTTTTATATCATTAATAAAAAAATAATAAATTTCTGCCGAATACATTGATACAAAGGTCATATTCTATTATAATTAAATGGATAATGGATTAATGTAAACAATGCACATAAGAAAGAGGGGATTTGATGATAAAGATAAATAAATTTCTGGCAGCCTCTGTCGTAACATTGTCATTAGCTGCATGTGACCTGGCACCATACAGCAGCATAGCAGTCTATGCGGATCAGGCGGCTAAGGTTGTGTGTGATGAGAGATACTGGGTAGCGGCGAGAAGCGGACCGGGAACAGAGTATGAGCTGGAGCACAAGCTTTCAAACGGCAAGGATATTACTATTCTTGAGCAGACCACAGGCGCAGACGGCAAGGTGTGGTACAAGGCAAAGTACAATCTGGCAGCAAATAATGAGGAGTGTGTCAGCTATATCAGGTCTGATTTTGTATCAGCAGGTACCGGTACAGCTGCATCAGACAATGCGCAGACAGGGGATGCTTCGGCAGACACCGGCAATGCGGATGCCATACAGCAGAATAATGAGGAGCAGCTTGCCCTTGCAACCGCATCGGGAGCATATGCTACAGGTACGATTACAGGTGGTAATGTGTATGTCCGCAATGCAGCAGGCACATCCGGCACTACCAAGGTTGTCTCACTCAACTGGAACCATCAGGTTGACATAATAGGAGAGACCAAGGTAAACGGTGTGGTCTGGTACAATGTCAAGGGTACTTTAAACGGCAAGGCATTTACGGGCTGGACTATCAGTACATACATAAAGGTGACATACAATAATAGCGGAGACAATACCGATTTTGTCACGGCTATGAAGAATGCAGGCTTTCCTGACAGCTATATTCCAAACCTTACAGCTCTTCACAATAAGTATCCAAGCTGGACATTTGAGGCTGTAAATACAGGGTTGAATTGGGATACGGTGATAGAAAATGAGAGTAGAAATGGATTAAATGTCGTTTCTAAGACGGCAGATGATTCCAAAAAGTCTACTGCAGTTGGAGCATATGATTGGGCTACAAACACGTGGACGGAGTATGAAAAAGGCTGGGTATCAGCTAATAGTGCATATATAGCATATATTATGGATCCGAGAAATTTTCTTGATGAAACGAATATATTTCAATTCCAAAGCTTGGCATATTCAGCTAATGATAATTTATCAGGAGTAAATGCGATTCTAAAAGGGACATTTATGGAAGGAACAAAAAAATATTCCACTGAATCTGTTAATTATGCGAACACTTTTTTTGATGTAGCTAAAAATACAGGTGTAAGTGCATATCATTTAGCATCGCGAGTTAAGCAAGAACAAGGAACAAAGGGGACTAGTCCGCTTATTTCAGGAACATATTCCGGATATGAAGGGTATTATAATTTCTTCAATTTTAATGCTTATGGAAAAACAAAGGAAGATATATACAAAAATGGTTTGTATTTTGCTAAACAACAGGGATGGAATACTAGAGTAAAGTCAATTCAGGGAGGAGCTGAAAAGATTGGTAAAAATTATATAAATAAAGGTCAAAACACGTTATATTTTGAAAAATTTAATGTTGTAAACAATTGTCCATATTATTCACATCAATATATGACAAATGTTACGGCAGCGCTTACGGAGGGACAAAGTGTTGCTAAGGGATACTCTGATAAAAATCAAGCTTTTACATTTAGAATACCAGTATACGATAACATGCCTACATCGGCAGTTGGATTTAATAAAGCAGGCGATACGAATAATTATTTACAGTCGCTTTCTATTAGTGGAGTTACGTTAACTCCGTCATTTAATGGAGCTACAACAAGTTATTCAGCAGTTGTTTCTAACTCAATTAGTTCTGTTGTTGTTTCCGCTAATCCTGTATCAGCTAATAGTGGAATAACAGGCACAGGAAGTTATTCACTTACTGTTGGGAATAATGCAATCAAGATTAATTGTAAGTCACAAAGTGGTGACATAAGAACTTATACTATTAATATAAATAGACAGGCATCAGCAGCAAATAATACAAACAATAATAACAATACAATTAATTCATCTGTTAGTATCTCATCGTCTAAGTATAAAATAGATACATATGTTACTGGCGTAGAACCTAATGTTAGTTCAGATGTAATTAAGAAGAATATTTCTGTTTCTGCAGGTTCGATTAAAATTTTAAACAGTTCGGGTGTAGAAAATAATGGAATTGTTGGTACTGGAAATAAAATAGCTGTATATGATCCAAATGGAAACTTGGTAAAAACAGTTGATATTGTTATATTTGGTGATGTAAATGGTGACGGAAAAGTGACCATTAAAGATATAATGCTTACAAATAGAAATATTCTTAAAAAAATATCATTGAATGGAGAATATTTGAAGGCAGCAGATGTAAATAAAGATGGAAAAGTAACTATAAAGGATATTATGCTAATAAATAATTCGATTTTAGGTAAATCAAAATTAACACAATAGGAGTAATTAATAGAGATGAGAAGAATTCGTAGTATTATTTTAACAATGATGTTGATTTTAACGACGACATTATTTAGTAGAGTACCGGTATTGGCGGCAGCCAATATTAGTGTTTCAGTAAATAAATCGAATGTTAAAGTTGGTGATACTGTAACAGTTACGTTGTCGATTACAAGCGGATATGGAGCTCAGGGAGTTTTAAAAAAAAGTTCAGGAGTACTTGGCGGAAGCAGTGATGAGTATTTTACAATTGGAGCTGGTGTAGGAGATGTTCAGAGCTTTTCGTATAAGGCAACATCTGTAGGTTCATGTACTTTTTCGATACAAGAACCATTGGATGATACTACAGATGTGGATGGTGGAACCCCGAGTATTGGAGTTGGTTCTGCAACAGTGACGGTAACAAGTGCTTCATCAAACAATGATTCAAACAGCAACAAGGATAACAAGGACAATTCCGGCAGCAATACCGGCAATGACAGCAATGCAAATAAAGATAATGAAAACAAAGAGGAAAAGAAATCCTCAAACGCATCTCTTGGTTCGCTTGTTATCTCAGCAGGTACGCTTTCCCCTGAGTTTTCTGCTGCGACAAAGGATTACACAGCTACAGTAGATTACAGCTGTTCAAGCCTTGCGGTTACAGCAAATCCGGCTGATTTAAAGGCGAGTGTGACATCCGTCACAGGCAATGATTCACTTGAGGTTGGAGAGAATACGGTCAGCGTTGTTGTGACAGCAGAGGACGGCAGCACAAGCACATACAATATAGTTGTTACCAGAAGAGCCGAGGATGATCCGGAGAATGCAGATAAGCAGGATAACTGGAAGAAGTTCGATATAAATGGCACAGAGTGGACTATGGTAAATGACATTCCGGAGGATGTTGTTCCTGAAGGCTTTGAGCACTCAAAGACAGTGATTGACGGACTTGAATACAATACCCTTCATGGCACCTTTGGTGATATCACGCTTGTGTATTTACAGTCGGAAAGCGGCAATGGGCTTTTTGTATATGATGCAGCACAGAATACAGCATATGAGTTTGTCCGTATCAATTCAGAGTCACATTTTATAGTGGTTTTACTGCCTAAGGTGGATGATGTGCCTGAGGGATATAATGAGATATCGCTCTCCATAGAGGGCAAGGGTGTGGCAACAGCCTACCAGACCAAAGTCGAAAAAAGCGATGATCAGACAAAGGATTTTTACCTCGTATATGCCATAAATGACAATGGTGAGAGTGGCTGGTACACATATGATAGCGTAGATGGCACATATATGAGAACCGAGCTCAGTACACCTACAGTGGCACAGGAGGAAAACGATACAACAAAGAGCGAGCTTGTCCCGGGAATTGCCAATAAATATCTTGTTTTAGCTGCAATACTGGTTCTTGTTATCGTTATTCTGTTACTGTTGCTTATTGTATCAGCTGTGAAAAACAGAAAATATAAGGCAATGGACTATCATGATGATGTAGATGATGCAGCAGAAGATGTATCAAATGAAGCTTTGGAAGAAACGACTGATGAAACTGCGGACGAGATAGCAGATGAGCTGGAAGAAGAGGTTACAGAAGAGCCGTTAGATGAAGTGGCAGAAGAAGCTGCAGAAGAGTCGGTGGATGAAGTGGCAGGAGAAGCTGCAGAAGAGCCGGCAGATGAAGTCGCAGAAGAAACAGCGGAAGGTGCTGCGGATGAGCAAAAGATGGCTACGGATGAAAATATATCAAATGCATCCTATGTCGGAAGAACCGTAGAAATTACACCTGATTCTAAGAAAGCTGTTGAGAATGAAAACTCTGAGTTTGATTTAAAAGACGATTCAAGGCAGGAAAACGTTTCTGACACAGAAAATGATGCTGATGAGGATGCTTTAAAGAATCAGCTTCAAATGGCACTTGATGGCTTTGTCAATGAGGGAAATAAGCCGTCTGAGACTATAGACAGCAGTGCAAAGGATGACAATGAAGATGATAGCGAGGATGATGATTTGCAGTTCATCGACTTAAATTAGTTAATATGACTGGAGGATATGACTTGAAACCATATACAAGTAAGGCTAAAAAAGCAATAGATTTGGCTGCACGTATATCAAAGAAAATGAATTACAGCTATGTTGGAACAGAGCACATACTGGCTGGCCTTATAAAAGAGGGCACCGGTGTGGCAGCTGAGGTTCTAACAGCCTGCAATGTGGAATATGATAAGCTTATTTCGATGATTGAAGACCTGATTTCACCGGGGGATGACATCGAAGTGATGGACAGGGATGGCTATTCACCAAGGACACAGAGAGTATTGGAGCGTGCATCGGAGGAAGCCGATAGATTTGAGTGCAATGAGATAGGTACAGAACACTTGCTGATGGCTATAGTACTGCAGGGAGACTGTGCAGCTGCAAGACTTTTAAACACCATGGGTGTTAATAGTCAGAAGATGTTTATAGATATTCTTGGTGCGATGGGTGAGGATCCGTCTGCATACAGGGATCTGATGAAAAGCTACAATACATCATACAATTCTGCGACTCCTGTATTAGATCAGTATTCCAGAGATTTGACAGATATGGCAGAGGCAGGGCTTCTTGACCCTGTTATAGGCAGAAAAAAGGAGATGGAGCGTGTTATCCAGATACTTTGCCGCCGTGGCAAAAACAATCCATGTCTGATTGGAGAGCCGGGAGTGGGTAAGACCGCTATAGTAGAAGGACTTGCGCAGGATATAGTCAGTGGCAATGTTCCGGATATTCTTTTGGGAAAGAGACTGGTTTCTCTTGATATGTCCGGGCTTGTAGCCAAATCAAAGTATCGTGGTGAGTTTGAGGAGCGTATCAAGAAGGTGATAAGCGAGGTTTCAAATGCCAAAAATGTACTGCTTTTCATTGATGAGCTTCACACTATAATAGGTGCAGGAGGAGCAGAAGGCTCGTTAGATGCATCTAACATATTAAAGCCAGCGCTTGCCAGAGGCGAGGTACAGGTAATCGGCGCCACTACCATAGAAGAGTACCGCAAATACGTGGAAAAGGATGCTGCGCTTGAGCGCCGTTTCCAGCCGGTGATGGTTGAGGAGCCGGGTGTGGATGAGACAATAGAGATACTCACAGGATTAAAGGGACTCTATGAAAAGCATCATGGTGTCATCATAACAGATGAGGGTGTGAAAGCAGCAGTAAGCCTTTCTGCACGATATATAAATGACAGATTTTTACCTGATAAGGCGATAGACCTGATGGATGAAGCGGCAGCCAGGATAAGGCTTAAGAATCTGACATCATCTGACGAGCTGCTTGCTCTGAAAAAAGAGATAACAGATAAGCAGAACCAATTGGAAAATGCTTTGTCGAAAGGAAATCTCGCAGCTGCCGGCGCGCTTATGTCAGAAAAGGAAGTGCTTGAAAATAAACAGCAGAAGCTTATGAGAAAGAACCGTCGCACAGGAGCTAAAAATCAGCCTGTAGTCGGCGAAAATGAGATAGCGGATGTAGTATCGGGATGGACCAAAATACCTGTAAATAAGCTTACAGAGTCAGAGGCAGGACGACTTGCAAAGCTTGAACAGATACTTCACAAGCGTGTAATAGGACAACAGGAGGCTGTTTCTGCTGTCGCAAAGGCAGTCAGACGAGGCCGTGTTGGTTTAAAGGATCCTAAGAAGCCGATTGGCTCATTCCTGTTTTTGGGACCGACAGGAGTAGGTAAGACGGAGGTGTCAAAGGCGCTTGCTGAGGCTGTCTTTGGCAAAGAAGATGCCATGATACGTGTTGACATGTCAGAGTACATGGAAAAGCATAGTGTTTCAAAGATGATTGGTTCACCACCGGGATATGTGGGCCATGAGGAGGGCGGACAGCTCTCAGAGAAGGTCAGACGCAATCCTTTTTCTGTTATACTGTTTGATGAGATAGAAAAAGCACATCCTGATGTGTTCAATATACTTTTACAGGTGCTTGATGATGGTAGAATCACTGATTCACAGGGGCGCACGGTTGATTTCAAGAATACAATAATCATCATGACATCAAATGCAGGAGCTTCTTCTATTATAGAACCAAAGCGCCTTGGTTTTGGCGCTGGTGAGGATGAAAAGCAGGATCACGAGCGTATGAAGAACAGTGTCATGGAGGAGGTCCGCCGTATATTTAAACCTGAGTTTTTGAACCGAATCGACGAGACTATTGTATTTAGAGCTCTCAACAGGGATGACATGAAGCATATAGTGACACTTCTTGTAAAGGAGCTTAAGAAACGCTGTAAAGAACAGCTTGATATAGAGCTCACAGTGCGCGACAGTGCAAAATCCTTTATCGTGGACAAAGCCTATGACAGAAAATATGGCGCAAGACCTCTTAAACGAAAACTTCAGGAGGAGATTGAAGATCGTATGTCAGAGGATATTATTACCGGCAAAATTAAGCGCGGCAATAAGGTAATAATTTCTACGAAAAACAAACAAATTTCATTGACTGTTGAGTAGAATTGGATTTATAATTAATATATCAATATAGCTACGGGAGGATAAAAATGGCTGTAATAAGTGAATTAATCCGTACTGAGGAAAACGGAAAGCTCAGCTTCGGAGATTATACATTGGCTGCAAAGGCAAAGCTTGACAATTTTGAGAAGGATGGAGATATCTACAAGGTAAAGACCTTTAAGGAGATTACAAAGCTCGAAAGAAACGGACTTTTTGTATACGAGTCTGTTCCGGGAACAGCGGTTATGGATTTCGAGGAGACTGCTGATACAGTGACATTTACTGTGGAGGGACCTGAGGATGCTCAGATTACTCTTGGCCTTGAAGAGGAGACGGAGTACGAAATTGATATAGCTGGAGCTGTTGCAGGTACTATGAAGACAAATCTCGGCGGCAAGCTCAGCTTAAGCGTAGAGCTTGAGGGTGTTGATTCAGTCGATATCAAAGTATCAAGAAAATAGAGCATATTTTTAGCCCGGTGAAAGCCGGGCTTTTTGTATTTTATAAAGGAGAACAATATGGCAAAAGGAAAGACCTCTGTATTTTTCTGCCAGGAATGTGGTTATGAATCGGCAAAATGGATGGGACAGTGCCCGGCCTGTAAGGAATGGAATACATTTGTAGAGGAAACCGTAGATAAAAAGTCGATAAGTTCGTCGGGAAAAGTAAAAAAAGAATCAAAGGCGGCACAGGTTCTGCCTCTTTCGGCAGTAAAAAGCGAGAAAGAGGAGCGTATAGTGACGGGTATAGCCGAGTTTGACAGAGTACTTGGTGGAGGAATTGTGAGGGGGTCACTTGTGCTTGTGGGAGGAGATCCGGGTATAGGAAAATCCACGCTTCTACTTCAGGTATGCAGGGAACTTTCACAAAAAAAGGTGCCATTACTTTATGTGTCAGGTGAGGAATCCCTGCATCAGATAAAGATGCGTGCCGACAGACTTGGTGATTTTACGGATTCACTGGAGCTTTTATGTGAGACAAGTCTTGATATAGCAAAGGACGTGATTCAACGAAAAAAACCGGAGGTTGTTGTAATAGATTCCATCCAGACTATGTACAATGAGGAGATAGCGTCGGCACCGGGCAGTGTATCACAGGTCAGGGAGACAACCGGAGTGCTTATGCAGCTTGCAAAGACTCTGGGTATTTCTGTTTTTATAGTAGGACATGTGACAAAGGATGGTGCGGTTGCGGGGCCGAGGACGTTGGAGCATATGGTTGATACTGTGCTTTATTTTGAGGGTGACAGGTATGAGTCGTACAGGATACTTAGAGGCGTTAAGAACAGATTTGGTTCGACCAATGAGATAGGCGTATTTGAAATGAAGGCGGAGGGACTTGTTGAGGTGGAAAATCCGTCGGAGTATATGCTTAGCGGTAAGCCCGAGGGAGCATCAGGATCAATTGTCACATGTTCCATAGAGGGAAGCCGCCCGATACTTCTCGAGATACAGGCTCTTGTATGTCACAGTTTTTTTAATAATCCAAGGCGTACAGCAAATGGTACAGATTATAATAAAGTAAATCTACTCATGGCGGTCCTTGAAAAAAGAGCCAACCTGCCACTGTCAGACTGTGACGCTTATGTGAATATAGCAGGCGGTATAAGGATGAACGAGCCGGCGATAGACCTTGGGATAGTGCTTGCAATCGCATCAAGCAAAAAGGATATTATAGTGCGTGAGGATACCATATGCTTTGGAGAGGTGGGCTTAAGCGGAGAGGTACGCGGAGTTACCATGTCCGAGCAGCGTGTGGCTGAGGCAAAGAAGCTTGGCTTTAAAAAGTGTATTGTTCCCAAAGTGTGTCTTGCAGGAGTGTCGCATATTAGTGGAATTGAGATTGTCGGTGTGGCAAATATCAAGGAAGCGATAGAGGCTGTCAGATAGTAATTGTTAGAATTGTATATAATAAACAGACAATTTAGAAAATTAGTGTTTTTTAAGGCAGTTTTACTACTTTAATTAATTGCAGAAAATCCGTTGACATATGTGTGCCGGGATGATATTATATCAAAGCTGACTCGCGGGACACATTGAGTTGTAGAGCTTGTGAGTTACATTTTACAGACATGACTTTATAAATATTGCTTTGAAAATAAGTTAAAAAAGTTATGAAAAAAGTTCTTGACAAATGCAAAACATTTTGATAGAATAAACGAGCTGTCGCAAGACAGAGAACTTAAAACAGAGTTCAAAAAATAAAAAAGTGCTTGACAAACGAACAGCGATTTGATAAAATAATCAAGCTGTCGCAAGAAAGCAAAACAAAGAACATTGATAACTGAACAGTGAGAAACCTTGAAAGATTTTGAG
>ERZ773143.2046-NODE-2046-length-15711-cov-3.886497_pt1 | contig 15711 bp, 9 predicted proteins | sample MGYA00580852_ERZ773143 | MGnify/ENA primary metagenome ERZ773143 (study PRJEB29015, sample SAMEA2737853) | human gut metagenome | biome: human gut; feature: human-associated habitat; material: faeces | place: China | collected 2012 ... | reverse complement strand
ACTGATAGTCCGGCTGAATAATAAGTCTCATAAGTCGATTGTTTTATAGGTTAGTTAATAAATTAATAATCTTATTCACTGTTTTAACGGTCTTTCTTCAAGCGCTCTGCCATGGCATGTGCCAGATTCTCGCATTGAGTGTAGGTAATATCCCTCATCGCCTGCTTCATCTCTACCGGATCGCCTACCAGTTCAAATTTGCTCTTTTCTGCAAACTCTGCCATACGTTTCACCGCAGCACCTGCCCATGCGAAAGAACCGAAATAACCCAGATAACGTCCTTTCACCTCACGCACCAGAATCTTTGAAAGCAATGATTCTACCTCCGGGAAAATCTGATTGCTATATGTAGGAGAACCGATAATCAATCCCTTATAACGGAAAATATCTGCTATAATATAGGAAGGATGGCTCTTAGCAACATTATGCATTACGATATTCTTGATTCCTTGTGCAGAAAGTTCTTCGGCAATAGCCTCAGCCATTTGTTCTGTATTTCCATACATACTTCCGTATGCGATAACTACTCCCTCATCAGCGTCATAACGGCTCAAACGATCATATATACCGATCACTCTAGCTATATTTTCTGTCCACACCGGTCCATGAGTAGAACAAATAGCAGAAATAGGAAGTCCGCCAAGTTTCTGCAAAGCCTTTTGTACAGGACTTCCGTATTTACCTACGATATTAGAATAGTAACGAACCATTTCTCCCCAATACTTATCCAGATTAATACGGGTATCCAGAAAGCCACCGTCTACTGTACCGAAACATCCGAAGCCGTCGCCGGAGAAAAGAACTCCGTCAGTCTCATCAAATGTCATCATCGTTTCCGGCCAATGCACCATAGGGGTCATGTAAAAGCGCAGTTTATGGCGACCTAAAGCCAAAAAATCTCCGTCCTTCACCAGATATTGTTCCCCGGTCACACCGTAGAAACCTTCAATCATGCCGAATGTCTGCTTATTACCCACGATAATAATCTCCGGATAATGCTGTTTTATCAATCGGATAGATCCGGAATGGTCCGGTTCCATGTGATTTATTATTAAATAATTGATAGGACGTTCACCGATCACTTGCTTGATCTTACGCAGGTATACTTCAAAATAACAGATGTCTACTGTATCCACCAATGCCACCATTTCATCATCAATCAGATAAGAGTTATACGAAACTCCATAGGGCAACGGCCACATCGCTTCAAAACGGTGTTTATTACGGTCATTCACTCCCACGTAGTGGACATTTCCTTTAATTCTTGTTTTCTCCATTCTTCAACTTTATTAATTTCACTTTCACCACCGGCTTCCTCTAAAAAAACAGGTAATTATTCAGTGGCAAATTTATCACCTGCAAAAATAATTCTTTTTTCCGAATCCCTGTACTTCTTCCCTTGATAAGCACCTCTTTCTTTCATTCTTTTTTGCAAACGTGCTACAAATTCATAATTTTTCAATCCCCAGTCCGGAGCTATTAATAAATCTTTAGGAGATTGAGAGACAAAACGTTCTACAACCATATCCGGACGAAGATGTTCGACATAGTCAATCACCAGATCAATATATTCGTTTACCTCCGTGAACAGATGAAAATCCGCCGGGTTTATATCATATTCGTGCGCCATACGGGTCCCGCGAATCAACTGTAACTGATGAATTTTAAGAGTTGACAAAGGAAGGTCAGACAGGATTCCCGCTTGCGCCACCATAGCGTCAGATGTTTCTCCCGGAAGTCCTAGAATGATATGTCCGCCTACGAGAATGCCACAAGCAGCCGTCCGCCCGACAGTTTCTACGGTATCCTCATAAGTATGTCCGCGGTTTATGCGCTGCAAAGTTCTATCACAAGTACTCTCAATACCGTATTCTACCATTAGAAAAGCGTGTTTGTTCAATTCCTCCAGATAGCGCAACAACCCTTCCGGCATACAATCCGGACGAGTACCAATCACCAACCCCACTACGTCTTCTACTTCCAACGCTTCCTCATATTTACGTTTTAATCCTTCTAACTCTGCATATGTATTAGTATATGCCTGAAAATAGGCCAGATATTTCATTTCAGGATATTTACGGGCAAAGAAACATTTACCTTCCTCCAACTGAGCAGTGACCGACTTCTCTGTCCGGCAATAATCAGGATTAAAGGTCTGGTTATTACAATAGGTACAACCGCCCCACCCTTTCGTCCCGTCACGGTTAGGACAAGTGAAACCCGCGTTCAACGAAATCTTTTGTACTTTATAGGGAAAATACTTACGCAGAAAAGTTGGAAAATCATTATATAGAAGATGAGTTGACATATTCATTACTGTTCATTCATTATTTAATCTACAAACATAAGAAAAATTAGCGAGGTAAAAAAAGATGCCCCAAAATATCTTCAATATATTAAAATAATCATAAATACCATAAGATAAATTAATAAATATTGCAAAAGGAGAAACTATTTAACTAGATTTGTCTTGATTTTAGGCATTGACGGGAGGACACTTGTGAAAGTATTGTGCAATTTATTCCCCAATTATGATTTCATCTCACCATACCCCATGCAACTCACGTCAATAAAATAATCCTCTTTGTATTCTTTAACCAGAATATAAAGAGGATTTTATATGAGGATACTAAACAATAGTATATGTATGCTTATTTTTGATTAATAAATGAAAGTTTTATCTTCAGTCATAAAATCAGTTTTATAATCCCAGTCTTTCTTTCAATAATCTGTAACCGGAAAGGCTTACCCGGAGCTTAACCCCGTTTTTTAGTAATAATTGATATGTTTCTTTCCCGAACAGTTCAACCCGTGATATCTGTGTCACGTTGACAATAGTTGAACGATGAACACGAACAAATGTTTCAGGCGGCAGATGCGTTTCAAAATATTTCATAGTTTGTTCTTTCAGGTATTCTCCTGAAGGAGTGATTAACATCACATAATCACCACAAGCTTGTATGTAGATTAGTTCATCCGCTTTAATCAAATGAATACGTGAACCGTCTTTCACTGTGATTCGATTAATTAATCCAGCCGGAACTTCCACCGGTGCCTCAACTACCTGATGCGCAATCAGTTCTTTTTCAAGTTCCTGATTCAAAACTTCTTCTTTAGCGGTAATCAAACGATACCAAAGAGTTACCGCAATCAGAACCGGTAACCCGAACAATAACCGGAAAGGGATTGTCTGTGTAAAAGGGATATAGGATATACCTGCTATCCGTACCATACTATCACAAACCATAAAACAACCTGCCAGCCAAAGCAGACTTCCTACCACTATCATGATAATATCTGTCTGCAATAACGAAACGAACCCGACAACATACCATGCCAGATAGGCTAAGGCAGCTAACCAACCCATCGTTGCTATCCCATCTACCAAGGCAGGAAGGTAATCAGCTCCGGTGTATAGGCAGACCAATGCTACCTGAGCCGCAACCAACACCAGCAAAAGCAGCAGTATCGGAATCCAACGATAAGGGTAATCTATAATTGGATGTGCTTTCATACGCTAGTCTTTTATCTCCAGACCTCCAAAAGAAAGCGTACCTCGAACTACTAATATGCTCTCATGGTTAATATCCCCGTTATGCCAACGTTTATCATCACAGCCACCGAAGAAAGTATTACATTTGAATACTACTTTCCAATCGGAAGGAACATAAATCTCAACTCCTCCCCAGCTACAGTCCAGATCGATATAAGTTTCTCCCAACGCAATATGGGTATGACGCAAATCAATAACTGTACCCCCGAACGAAGTACGAACAATAGCTCCTTTGAATAGCTCATCAAGTACGACATGACGTGCCGCTCCCCAAACATTTTCCGAATGCAAAAAGCCATCGACAGACTCGCATTGTTGCTGTTCTTCTTTAAAGTTCATACCCAGACCTCTCCGTTTCATCCATTCCTTGCGATGATGTGCCATATGGCTATGAGACCAAGGCCCTCTTCTTCGGGATTTGAAAATCAACAAAACACCCGCTATTATCAAAGCAAGAGGCCAGACCATTGCCTGAGAATTCTCAGGCAACCATGAAAGCCCACCCAATAAGAAATAGACACCAATCAACAAAAGAATTATTCCTCCTACAAAATGGCGACGTATCATCGAATATATACCTAATATAATAAAAAGAGAATACCAGGATACTATCGTGCTAAACAATTCAGCAGTAATCCATCCCATATTGCGGGCAAACAGTAGTATCCCCGAAAGGATAAAAAGTGAAGCTACCAGATATTTACCGGAAAAGCCTGTAGCAGACAAAGTTTTTTGTTTCTCTTCCATTATTTCTATTATTAATTGATTAATGGTTCAAAGATACGCCATTTCTTTATGCTTTTACAGGCTTTTCTGCTGATTTACGGTCAATAATCCGATGAATACCGGATAAGAAACGATGAAACTTATCATAATACTCATTGTTTTACCTGCTTTCACAAGCAAATAGAACTAAGAAATCTAATTATTAAAAAACAGTTATTTGGGATGACTTGCCGGAAAAGTATTCTCCACCAAGCCATTCAGATACACCTCTAGATTTGTATAAGCAGCACTCAAATTATACTTCGCCCCATCAGACGCATCATTAGGATTTAGACCTTTTGCTATTTCCCATCCGTCCGGTATACCGTCCTTGTCTGTATCGACAAGAGAAGAGGTTGCAGTTATATATTCGTCCCATTTTTCTATAGTATCCACCTGACTGTCTATCAAACCATATCCACCACCTTTAGATGCATTAGTACTATAAGTACCATTAGCAGTTTCACTTACAATACGCCTATCAATCTTATCTCGCTCCGGAATGATATACTCATTATCCTTCCAGCCACATGTCCATGCCCCTGCATACGCCAGCACAGTTTCGTAAGCGTCTGTAGCAGATTGCATAAAACTGTAATCAGAAAGGATATCAATGCGCATGTCCAACAATAAGTCAGAAGATGTTCTTTCGTCATTCTTTACCTTGAATGCAGTAGAAGAAATATTATTGGCGTTGGCGCTGGCAATCTCCTTCTGCTGTTCGCCTGACAAGTCCACACATGTATTGTCCATTATATTGCCATTCACATAAAAGTAACCAAATACTCCGGCATCTTGGGCATTCTTTCCATCATCTATATAAGCGGTGAAAAAACGTGCATGGGTTTTATCCTTGGCGGAAGCAGGACCTAGTTTATAATAGTTATTCATAATATTGTAATAACCTCCCTGAGCTCCATAAGCACCTTCATTAGTCCAATTATAAATTACATTATTACATAAGTCCACCTTTTCCACATCTGCCCGATTCGAATAACGACTTCCACAAAGACGCGGAGTCCGATTACTGTGATGAGCCAACAAATTATGATGGAATGTGGCAGGTGAGCCACCCCATATTCCACCATAACCATGAGCCTCTTTTTCATGTATCGAATGCCACAAGCTTTCGCTGAGAATACACCACTGCATTGTAAAATTAGTATTCCCATAAAATGAGGCACATTCATCAGTGCTCCAACTCATGGAACAATGGTCAATAATAATATTCTGCTTTCCGGGATAATTATTCTGATAACCATTCATCGCATCATCCTCTATTCGTTTTTCATCTCCCATACGACAACGGAGGAAACGAATAATTACATTATTGGCATTCACCCGCAAAGTGTTGTCCTTCAAACAGATTCCCTTACCCGGAGCTGTTTGACCTGCAATAGTAATGTCATCGTTGGTGATAACTAGTTGTTTCTGCAATTCGATCACTCCTCCGACTGCAAAGACTATTGTACGTCTTCCCTTCTGCTGTATAGCATGACGTAAAGTACCCACCGCCCCATCATCAGCTAATGAAGTCACTATATATACAGTACCTCCCGCACCTCCTGTTGTATACTTTCCGGCACCATAAGCTCCCGGAAAAGCAACAATGGTGGTACGGTCGGGGATAGGATATTCCGGTAGCCCCGATTCATCTGTCAACTGTTTTTCTGTTGCCTGTTCATCCGAACAGGCAACTACTCCCCCAAAAAGGAAAGCCGACAATATAATTCCCAATATATTTTCTTTATAAGCCCAAATAACAAGTTGTCCTTTTATTAGTCCTTTCATGTTCCTGGTAGTTTAAAGTGATTATCCTTTTTATTACGAACGAGTTCACCTCACAAAAGTATGGAAACAGAAATATACTCATGTGCAATATTTGTTTTTCACTTTGTATTTATTGTTGATTAATTATGGTTGAATTAAAAAAAAGACAAGTTTCAAATAACAATAAATACTATGCGAATAACAATTATTACACACGTAGCTACCTAAATATTCATACCTTTACGCCATTAAAACGAAAATCAAAATAAAGTTCCATATCAAAACAATAATCAACTAAAGAAAGAGCATGAATAAAAAACTACCGGCAGCACTGTGCATTTTACTTACTATTCCTATAATGGTAAGTGCGACAACCTATATATCCATTGATATACAGGATAATAAAAGTGTCAATAATGAGAAGAAAGACTATCCGACCCCTGATCGAAACAAAATTATAGCTTTTCCCGGAGCAGATGGTGCCGGAAAGTATACAACAGGAGGTGCCGGAGGTACTGTATATATAGTGACTTCACTAGCCGATGACGGTTCCGAAGGAACTTTCCGTTGGGCTATCAACCAAAAAGGTACTCGCACAATCGTTTTTGCAGTAGACGGAATCATAGAGCTGCAAAAACCTCTGAGAGTCAACAATGGAGACCTGACCATTGCCGGACAAACAGCTCCAGGTGACGGTATCTGCCTAAAAAACTATACTTTCTCCATTCAAGCCGACAATGTAATTGTCCGTTTTATCCGCTCACGCATGGGAGTTGACATCAAACAAAAAGGAGACGACGCTATGAACGGCATCAAAAACCACCAAAATATTATCATTGACCACTGCTCCATGAGTTGGAGTACCGATGAATGCGCCACTTTTTATAATAATCGCAATTTCACTCTCCAATGGTGCATCATCAGCGAAAGCCTTGCCAACTCCATTCATGAAAAAGGAGCTCACGGCTATGGAGGCATTTGGGGAGGACAGACTGCAACTTTTCATCACAACTTATTGGCTCATCACACCAACCGTACTCCTCGTCTTTGCGGAAGCCGCTATACTGGTAAACCGGAAGAAGAAAAAGTTGATTTATTCAATAATGTAATCTATAATTATGGTAGTGACGGAGCTTATGCCGGCGAAGGAGGTTCCTACAATTTCATTAACAACTATTATAAACCGGGACCTTTCAGCGCTACAAAAGGTTCTTTTAAACGTTTGTTTACCGCATACGCCGACGATGGAACGAATAAGAATGAAGCCGGTGTCCACGGTATATTCTACTTTAATGGTAATTATATGGACCCTACTTGTTCTAAACTCACCGATAAACAAAAAGAAGCTCTTTACAAAGTGAACAGAGACAATGCCTACGGACTGGTAATCAAGAACGACTTTGCACCTGAAAAAAAGTTGTTGTCCTCTAAAGCTTTCAATATAGCCGAACGTACTTCCTTGCAATCTGCGAAAAAAGCATATAAAGACGTGCTCGAATATGCCGGTGCTTCGTATCGTCGTGACATAATAGACAAACGCATTGTAGAAGAAACCCGCAAAGGTAATTATACTTATGAAGGTTCCCACGGTAGCACCAACGGCATGATAGACCAGCCATCGGATGTAGGAGGATGGCCGGAATATAAATCGGAAGTAACTTCGATACCGATGGTGACGGTATGCCGGATGAATGGGAAAAGAAAAATAATTTGGATCCGAACGACCCTGCCGATGGTACTAAGTATAGTTTAAGTCCGGAATACACAAATCTGGAAGTATATATGAACAATCTGGTCAATCATTTATTCCCCACAAAGAAATAGAATTTTGACACATAACACTTCCAAACAGACACAGGAAAGCGGAAAGTATATAGCAATACTTCCGCTTTTTTGTTACTCAGAGGTGGAAAAACAATATTTCCCATGATAAAAACAATTATTGCACATAGATAGCGCTGTCGATGACTTATTTTTGCACAAACAAAGCCTTACAAGTAACCGAATGTTTATAATATTAACAATCTATATATTAAAAGAAAAATGATGTCTAAAAGAATGAAAAACATGCGAGTTTTACTGCTAATGATATTAGCAGTTTTTTCGCTAAGCGTATCAGCGCAGACTATTACCGCAACCGGTAATGTGAAAGATGCAACCGGAGATCCAATTATCGGTGCTTCCATCGTAGAAAAAGGAAATACCTCCAATGGTACGATTACCAATCTGGATGGTGATTTCTCTCTCAAAGTTCCTGCCAATGCCACTCTTATTGTTTCATACATCGGTATGAAGACACAAGAAATTGCAATCAAAGGAAAAAACAAAATCGACGTAACTTTGTCTGACGACACCAAAGCATTAGATGAAGTCGTTGTTATCGGCTATGGTACAGCCAAACGGAAAGATATCACAGGTTCCGTTGCTACGGTTAGTTCCGAAGTATTGAGCGCCGTTCCCGTAGCTTCGGCAACAGAAGCCTTGCAAGGTAAAATGGCGGGTGTACAAATCACCACTACCGAAGGTTCTCCTGACGCAGAAATGAAGATTCGCGTACGTGGTGGTGGTTCTATCACAGGTGACAATACTCCGCTGTTTATCGTAGACGGTTTCCCGGTAGAGTCTATCAGCGACATTCCCGCATCCGATATTGAGGATATGACTGTACTGAAAGATGCATCTTCTACAGCTATTTACGGTTCCCGCGGTGCAAACGGTGTAATTCTGGTAACGACTAAAAGCGGAAAGGAAGGAAAACTGAGTGTATCTTATAATACCTACTATTCCTGGAAAAAAATGGCAAAGACCTTGGAGACATTGAGCGCAACTGATTATGTAAAATGGCAAAGAGAATACGCCTTGTTGAGAGGTAATGAAAGCAAATTTACCAGTCTTTTCGGCAACTGGCAAGATGCAGACTTGTATGAAAACGCTCCAACCAATGACTGGCAAGACCAAGTATTCGGCCGTACAGGAAATACCTTCAATCATAGCTTGACAATTAGCGGTGGTTCGGATAAAACTAAATTCAACATGGGATATGCCCACATGAATGACAAAGCTATCATGCTGGGGTCTTCTTTCCGACGTGATAATTTAAGCTTAAAACTTAACCACAAGGTGAATGATAAAGTCAGCCTCGACTTCTCTATGCGTTATGCCAATACCACGGTAAACGGTGCAGGTGCCAATGAAAGCAAGAGTGAAGTATCTTCAGCCGACTCACGCATGAAGAACGTTATGATCTACCCGATGTTTAACTTTCCTGATTTGAGTGACAGTTATGACCCGGATTTTCAGTTGACAAACCCGATTACATCAGTATATGACACAGACCGCAAGCAGAACCGTCAGACTTTCAACATGAATGGAAGCTTTTCATGGGAAATCTTCAAGAACTTCAAGTTCAAAACAGAGTTCGGTCTGGACTGGTACTACAATACCGATAAGAAATATTATGGTCCAAGTACTTACAATGCACGTACCAACAGTTCCGATACAGAAGGTGTTCATCCGATGGCTTATTTTGCCGACACGCAGCGTAAGACTTTCCGCAATACCAATACAGTAAATTACAACTTCAAAGATATCATCAAGAATAAAGACCACAACCTGAATGTATTGGTTGGTGAAGAGACTATCAATAAAAAAAGTTCATTGAATGATGACCGTCTGAGCTTCTTTCCTGTCAGCTTTACTGCTTCTCAGGCTTGGGCCTTGTCTTCACAAGGTACTCCTTATAGTGTAGACAAATATACTAACGCAGACGACAACTTGCTTTCCTACTTCGGACGTGTCAATTACGATTTCCAAAGCAAATATTTGATTAGCGGTACATTCCGTGCCGATGGTTCTTCCAAGTTCTCTAAAGGCAATCGTTGGGGATATTTCCCTTCAGCTGCCGTAGCATGGCGTATTTCCTCAGAAAAGTTCATGGAGAAGACCCAGAATTGGCTTGATGATTTGAAAATACGTTTTTCTTATGGTACCGCAGGTAATAACAATATTCCCGCCGACCAGACTTCTCCCGTATGGTCTTCCGGTTCTACTACTTGGCTCAATCAATTCCCTTCTTATTGGACAAGCGGCATTGCCTCAGGTCAAAGTGGTTCCTACGCATCCAATCCGGACTTGAAATGGGAAACGACCGTTACCCGTAACGTTGGTTTGGATTATACCTTATTCGGTGGCAAGCTGACCGGTAGCATCGAATATTATAAGAATACGACTAAAGATTTACTAATCGCATTCCCTGTTTCCGGTTCCGGTTATGACTACCAGTACCGCAACCTCGGTAAGACTGAGAACAAAGGTTTTGAAATATCTCTTACCTGGAACATCATCAGCAAGAAAAACTATGAGCTGAGCTTCAATGGTAACGTAGGTTTCAATAAAAACAAAGTAAAGAACCTGGGTACATTATCACAATATCCGGCATCATCCGGTTGGGCCTCAACACAGATTCAGGATGACTTCATCGTGAAACCAGGCCATTCAGTAGGTGAGATCTACGGATATGTAACTGCCGGACGTTATGAAGTAAGTGACTTTGAAGACTATTATGCCAGCGGTGAAAAATGGGTATTGAAACAAGATGTAGCAAGCAATGCAGGTGTTATCGGTGCCAGTTATCTCCGTCCGGGTGCCTTAAAACTGAAGAATATAGACGACAGTGACAATGTCATTGATGAAAAAGACCGTACCGTTATCGGTAATACCAATCCTAAAGCCAGTGGTGGTTTCGCCCTTTCAGGTCGCGTATATGGTTTTGATTTGAGTGCAAACTTCACTTACAGTATCGGTAATGACGTTTATAATGCCAATAAGATTGAATATACTTCGTCCTATCAATACTATTACCGTAACATGATCGACATTATGGCCGAAGGCAAACGTTGGACAAACCTTGACGCCAACGGAAACTTGGTAAACGATCCCGCACAGTTGGCTGCATTAAACGCCAATACTACCATGTGGTCACCCTATACCAGTTATGTATTGACCGACTGGGCTGTTGAAGATGGCTCCTTCCTACGTCTGTCTACATTAACAGTAGGTTATACTCTACCGCAGTCCCTGACTAGAAAAGTGGGTATTAACAATTTGCGTTTCTACGCCACATGTTATAATGTATTTTGTCTGACCGGTTATTCAGGCTTCGACCCTGAAGTTTCCACCCGAAACAAAACAGCTCTTACTCCGGGAGTAGACTACTCTGCATACCCGAAGAGCCGCCAGTTTGTAATAGGTCTTAACTTAAACTTCTAAAACGAAAAAGAAATGAAAAATATAACGATTAAATCATTGACAGCTGTCGCCCTTCTTGCTAGTCTGTCTTCTTGCAGTGATTTCTTAGATCAAAGTTCTCCTTCATCTTTAGACGGTAAGAACATTTTCAGTACTTATGAATATGCACAAGGCACCATTGCCAATATCTATCAGGAATTTGGAGAGCAAAACTATCGTGCACGTGCTATTTGGTATGGATACAATACAGATATAGAATACTATAACAGTTCGGACAAGGCCGACGGAAAGGCAGACTTGGCAACATACAATGCCGGAGTCGGAAACGATCAAATGAACACCAGTACCGGGACCGACCTTTGGGCTAAGATATATGCCGCTATCGAACGTGCCAATCTGGCTATTGAAGGTCTTCGTGAATATGCAGACCTGACAAATGCCAATATGAAACAATTGTTGGGGGAAGCGCTCACGCTACGTGCCTTACATTATATTGACCTGATTAATATGTGGGGAGATGTTCCCGCACGCCTGACTTCATTGAACGCCGACAATATGTATTCAGGACGCGAAGACCGTGATGTCATCTACAAGCAGCTCATCATTGATTTGCAAGAGGCACAAGACCTTTGCGCGTGGCCTAATGAGATAGACGCCACAAAAACAGTGGAACGCGTGAACAAAGTCTTCGTAAAAGGTCTCCTGGCCCGCGTATGCCTGCAAGCATCCGGCTACGCTCAGCGTCTTGACGGAGAAAACCGTTTAAGTACGGATCCGGAACTATCCAAAGCACGTCTCTACCCTATCGCACTGCAAGCTTGTAAAGATGTAATGGAACAGGAAGGCACTTACGTGGCTTTGAAATCAAATTTTGAAGATATCTTCAACAACAACGGAATCTCAGGAGATGTTATCAATGCAGGCAGTGAATCATTGTTCGAGATAGGTTATAGCAATAACCCCGCACGCGGACGTATCATGTACACTTTCGGTATCAAGCATACCACTGCCGACAATATGACAACCATGCTTCAGGGAAGCCAGGTTGGTCCTACACCAACTTTCTTCTTTGACTATTCAGTAAAGGACTTGCGCCGTGATATAACTTGCTGCCCATTCCAATGGACAAAAGGTGTACAAACTCTTCAGTCTTTCAAAAGCTGGAGTTTCGGAAAGTTGCGTTATGAATGGACGAACCGTATGATTCCTACCGGAAACGATGACGGTATCAACAGACAATATATGCGTTATGCCGACATCGTACTGATGCGCGCCGAACTGGAAAACGAATTGAATGGTGCATCTGCTGCCGTTCCTTACCTGACTAAGATTCGCAACCGCGCTTTTGCGACCTCCGACCGTGCAACAGAAGTTACAGCTTATGTTGCAGAAGCAGCTCTCAGTAAAGAAAAGATGTTCCAGGCAATTGTTGACGAGAGAGCTTATGAGTTTGCCGGAGAACTGATCCGTAAAGCTGATCTTATCCGTTGGGGAATGTTGAAAAGTAAAATGGACGAGACAAAAAACAAGATGAAAGCTATTGTGAGTTTGACCGATTATGATTCTAAACATCCTTACAGCCAGCTATCAGGCCATGCATATTATAAAATGAGCGCATATACCTGGACTCGTAATGGTATAGAGACTACCGAAAAGGATGCAAAACTGAACCTTTACGGTCTGAACTATGGTGAAATGGATATTAATCCGGAAGGCTATACCGAATTTTCAGACAGTAAGGGCGAAGCATCCACTTGGATCAAAGATAATGCCCTGGAAGATGTTATTGACTATCTCTATGTTCGCGACCCGGACAAATATCAATACTGGCCTATCTTTAACGTCAACTTGAATGATAATCCTAATCTTTCTAATTACGAGTGGTATTAACTAACTAAATGATTAAACAACAATGAAAAAATATATACTATCAATTTGTACATTAGCTGCCGTTTGCCTGGGTAGTGTTGCAGTGACATCATGTAGTGAACCAGATGATATCAATGATTTAGTTCTTAATCGTGTCTTGTCGCCAACCGGCATCACTGCACGTATTTCACAGGAAGTAAACATCATTGTCAGTTGGAATGAAATGTCAGGAGCTACCTCTTACGAACTTGAAGTTTATGCGGACAGTCCCGATTATGACCAACGTACACCGGATGCCTCATATACCACAACTTTAACCGAAAAGACTTTAACCAATCTTATCGGAGAGACTGATTATTACATCCGCGTAAGAGCCATTGATGAAAACAATTCTTCCCGCACATCCAAATGGGTTGACATCAAGCGTACAACCAACCCCGAACAGAACATGAAAAAGGTAAAAGCCGGCGACATTCAGAGCACTTCTGTAAAAGTAACATGGACACCGGGTATTGAGGTCGATGCTGTCATCTGTGCTCCTACTACCGCAAACTCCAGTGCCAATACTGTGACGTATACGCTGAATTCAACCGACATATCTTCCGGCTCCGCCACTATCACAGGTCTTACACCGGAAACCAATTACAGAGCTACATTGAAGTTAGGTGAAAAGACTCGTGGTTATTCTACTTTCACCACTAATCTGGATTTGAGTGATGCTATCGAACTTACTCCTGCTGACGATTGGATTTCTGCTATTCAAGATGCAACACCAGGCAGTAAATTTGCTCTTGCACCCGGTGAATATGTGCTGACAGCAGCCAAATTACAAATTAATAATAATGTAGTCATTGCTGCTAAGAATTCTGCCGAGCCACCGGTAATCAACACTTGTATCCATATCTATAACGGCGCTTCACTCTATCTCTATCAGGTTGTGTTAGATGGAACGAATACTGATGGCAGTCAGGCTATTGAATACAAAAAGGAAGGAGGATTCGGTGACCTTACCATTAACGGGTGTGAAATAAGAAACTATATTAAAGGACTTATTTACATCAATGTTGCAGCAGTACCAAATACTATCAAGATAGAAAACTCCCTCATTCATGATATCGTGTGTGACGGTGGTGACTTTATTGATAGCCGTAAAGGTGGTTGGAACAATCTCACCATTTCAAGTTCCACAATCTATAACTCCGCCTCCAAGCGGGACGTACTACGTGCCGATGACGTATCAAACAGCGTAACTGCAAACATGGTAACTTCGATTGATAAATGTACATTCTATAATATAGGTAACGGTGAAGCCAACTATCGCTTCTTCTATCTTCGATTCAAAGGTAACACCAACACGTTTACCAACAACGTAATTGCCAACTTCAACAACAAACGCGGCTTTGCCAACTCAAGTGCCGTAGGAAAGCCAACCTACTCGAACAATTATTACTACAACTGTAAGAACTTGATCTCATTGGCTGAAGGCAATACGGACACAACAGTAACGTGCTTCGACACAGAAGGAAATGTTCTTGAGAACAATCCGTTCGCCAACCCGGATAAGGCTGATTTCACTATCACTGATGAACTTTATCAGAGTTATGGTTTTGGTGACCCGCGCTGGCTGCCATAAATCACGAACAACATAGATACTAAAAAGAGAGGTCACTTCATTCCGATGAAGTGACCTCTCTTTTTAGTATCTTCACATGAAGGAAGAACTCTGTGCCTAAACTCGTATTATCTCCCCACTTTCTCTTTATACTCCGTCGGCGTCATCCCCACCTGCGCCTTGAAACATTTGCTGAAATAACGCGGGTCATTGATCCCGACCATATATGAAATCTGCGTCATATTAAACTCTCCGGTTTCAATCAATTGTGTAGCACGTTTAATACGGATTTCTTTGATAAACTCGATAGGCGCTAATCCGGTAAGCGTTTTCAGTTTCTTGAAGAATACCGAACGACTGACAGCCAGTTCGCGTACCAAATCATCCACCACCAACTCGCCATTATCCATGTTCTGCTCCATTAGTTCCACCAATTTATCCATAAACTTACGATCGTTGGGAGACATATCGGGAACAGTAGGTTGTGCTTCCTGCTCCGGTTCAGTCCTGTTTTCTTCTCTTGATTCCCCCTCTGCCGATACAGGCAGATCTTCAGGAACAGCAGCCATGTTGATATGCATCAGGCTATCGCGATAGAAACTTTGCAGTTTCTTGCGCTGTATCAACAAGTTTTCTACACGGGCTTGCAGATAGGTGGCACTGAAAGGTTTCGTGATATAGTCATCTGCACCGTACTCCAGTCCTTCTAATTTGCTTTCGATAGTAGTCTTGGCAGTAAGCAGAATAATAGGTATATGGCTGGTCATCATATCCGCACGCAGTTCACGTGTCATTTCGATGCCATCCTTTTCAGGCATCATCACATCACTGATAATAATATCCGGCAAATACTTCAACGCTTTACTCCAGCCTTCCATTCCGTCGGCCGCCTCCA
>ERZ773143.2039-NODE-2039-length-15751-cov-10.016501_pt1 | contig 15751 bp, 11 predicted proteins | sample MGYA00580852_ERZ773143 | MGnify/ENA primary metagenome ERZ773143 (study PRJEB29015, sample SAMEA2737853) | human gut metagenome | biome: human gut; feature: human-associated habitat; material: faeces | place: China | collected 2012 ... | reverse complement strand
TCGACGATGAAAATCATGTGCTGCTATCTTCTCTTGATGAAACGGTAATTCAACATGGTGCTGAGTTTAACTTGGGGTTGCATAAATATCAGGGAAACAACTTTAGTCCGAATGGACATAAGTATATCCGTGAATTCGATTGTGAGCATATCCCGGCGACAACTTACCGTGTTGGAGGAGTAGTGTTACGCAAAGAAAAAATCTTTGTACATCATGAAAACAGAATCCTGATTCGTTATACTTTGTTGGACGCACACTCGGCGACGACGTTGCGCTTCCGACCGTTCCTCGCTTTCCGGAGCGTGCGAGAGTACACTCACGAGAATGCGCAGGCAAGCCGCGATTATCAGCTTGTGGAAAATGGTATCAAGACTTGTATGTATCCCGGTTATCCGGAACTGTTCATGCAGTTGAACAAGGCTTGCGAGTTCCATTTCCAGCCCGACTGGTATCGTGGATTCGAATATCCGAAAGAACAAGAACGAGGCTATGACTTCAATGAAGACCTATATGTTCCGGGATATTTTGAAGTGGATATAAAGAAAGGAGAAAGCATCGTTTTCTCCGCGGGTACTTCCGAAGTGACTCCGCGCAGACTGAAGCAGACGTTCGAAGCCGAAGTGGCTGACCGTACGCCTCGCGATAGCTTCTATCACTGTCTGAAAAACTCAGCCCATCAGTTCCACAACCAGCAGGAAGGAGAACATTATATCCTTGCCGGTTACCCGTGGTTCAAGTGCCGTGCCCGCGATATGTTTATATCCTTGCCGGGACTGACACTTGCGCTGGACGAGGTGGATCAGTTTGAAGATGTGATGAAGACAGCGGAAAAAGCGATTCGAAGCTTCATCAATGATGAGCCGGCAGGATACAAGATTTACGAGATGGAGCATCCGGATGTACTGCTTTGGGCCGTATGGGCTTTGCAACAGTATGCCAAGGAGACCTCTCGCGAACAATGCCGTCAGAAATATGGCGAACTGCTGAAAGATATCATCGAATTTATCCGTCAGCGGAAACATGAGAACCTCTTCCTGCATGAAAACGGTCTGCTTTATGCCAATGGCACCGATAAGGCGATTACGTGGATGAACTCCACCGTAAACGGACATCCGGTGATTCCCCGTACGGGATATATCGTAGAATTTAATGCTTTGTGGTATAATGCGCTTCGTTTCGTTGCCGATCTGGTTCGTGAAGATGGAAACGTTCTTTTGGCCGATGCGCTTGACGCACAGGCGGAAGTGACGGGAAAATCATTTATCGAAGTGTTCCGCAACGAATATGGATATTTACTTGACTATGTAGACGGAAATATGATGGACTGGAGCGTACGCCCCAACATGATATTCGCCGTAGCATTCGATTATTCTCCGTTGGACCGGGCACAAAAGAAGCAAGTGCTCGACATCGCAACCAAAGAGTTGCTCACCCCCAAGGGACTCCGTACCTTGAGTCCGAAGAGCGGGGGCTATAACCCTAACTATGTTGGTCCTCAGATACAGCGTGACTACGCTTACCACCAAGGCACAGCCTGGCCTTGGCTGATGGGATTCTATATGGAAGCCTATCTGCGAATTTATAAGATGAGTGGCCTGTCGTTCATTGAACGCCAGCTTATTGGTCTCGAAGATGAACTGACAATTCATTGTATCAGTTCGTTGCCTGAACTTTTCGATGGTAATCCGCCTTTTAAAGGACGCGGAGCTGTATCGTTTGCCATGAATGTCGCCGAAGTACTGCGTATTCTAAAGCTACTGTCTAAGTATTATTAAAAAGAGGAGGAACGAAAATGAAAGTTTTAATGTTTGGATGGGAGTTCCCCCCGCATATCTTAGGAGGGTTAGGGACTGCCAGTTATGGTCTGACAAAAGGAATGTCTCAGCAGGATGATCTGGAGATTACATTCTGTATTCCCAAACCATGGGGAGACGAAGATCAGAGCTTTTTAAGAATTATCGGCATGAACAGCACGCCGGTAGTGTGGAAAAATGTCGGTTGGGACTATGTGAAAGGACGCGTAGGCAGTTATATGGATCCGCAATTGTTCTATGACTTGCGCGATCATATCTACGCTGACTTCAACTATCTCAATACGAATGATCTGGGATGTATCGAGTTCTCCGGACGCTATCCGGACAACCTGCACGAAGAGATCAATAACTACTCGATCGTTGCCGGGGTGGTAGCACGTCAGCAGGAGTTTGATATCATTCATTCTCATGACTGGCTGACTTATCCGGCAGGGATACATGCCAAGCAAGTATCTGGTAAGCCATTGGTGATCCATGTGCATGCTACTGATTTCGACCGTAGTCGCGGCAATGTCAATCCGACAGTGTATGCCATTGAGAAGAATGGTATGGACAATGCCGACCACATCATGTGTGTGAGCGAACTGACCCGTCAGACTGTGATCCATAAGTATTTTCAGGACCCGAAGAAGGTGTCTACTGTGCATAATGCCGTTTCTCCTTTGTCACAAGAGATACAGGATATTGTTCCTCAAAAGAATCCGAGCGAAAAGGTCGTTACTTTCCTGGGACGTATTACCATGCAGAAAGGACCGGAATACTTTGTAGAGGCTGCAGCAATGGTATTGCACCGTACGCGCAATGTCCGTTTCGTAATGGCCGGTAGTGGTGATATGATGGATCAGATGATTCGTCTGGTAGCCGAACGCGGTATTGCGGACCGTTTCCATTTCCCCGGTTTTATGAAGGGAAAGCAGGTGTACGAAGTGCTGAAAGCCAGTGATGTATACATTATGCCTTCTGTATCTGAGCCATTCGGTATCTCTCCGTTGGAGGCTATGCAATGTAGTGTACCTTCCATTATATCCAAGCAATCCGGCTGTGCCGAAATTTTGGATAAATGTATTAAAACGGACTACTGGGATATTCACGCTATGGCGGATGCCATTTATTCTATCTGTACTTACCCGGCTATGTACGAGTACCTGAAAGAAGAGGGTAAGAAAGAAGTGGATGAGATTAAATGGGAGAACGTGGGATATAAAGTTCGCGGTATCTATGATGAGGTTATTAAAAATTATGGTAAACAATAAAATGATATAGACTATGAGAACGATCTGTCTTTATTTCGAAATACATCAGATTATACACTTGAAACGCTACCGTTTTTTCGATATCGGCACCGATCATTATTACTATGATGACTATGCAAATGAAACCGGTATGAATGAGGTTGCCGAACGATCTTATATACCTGCTCTCAGCACGTTGATCGAGATGGTGAAAAACTCGGGAGGAGCTTTCAAAGTGGCGCTTTCTATTTCCGGTGTGGCATTGGAGCAACTTGAAATTCATGCTCCGGCGGTGATTGACTTGCTGCATCAGTTGAATGATACCGGTTGTTGTGAGTTCCTTTGCGAACCTTATTCACACGGCTTGTCATCTTTGGCTAACGAAGACTGCTTCCGTGAAGAAGTGCTTCGCCAGCGTGATAAAATGAAACAGATGTTTGGCAAAGAACCGAAGGTGTTCCGCAATTCCAGCTTGATTTATTCGGATGAAATAGGTGGACTGGTAGCTTCTATGGGCTTTAAGGGAATGCTGACGGAAGGTGCAAAACATGTATTGGGATGGAAGAGCCCGCACTATGTATATCACTGCAATCAGGCTCCAAGTCTCAAATTGCTGTTGAGAGACTTTAAACTTTCTGATGATATAGGATTGCGTTTCTCCAATTCGGAATGGCCGGAATATCCATTATTTGCTGATAAGTATATTAACTGGATTGATGCGTTGCCACAAGAAGAGCAAGTGATTAATATCTTTATGGAATTAAGTGCATTGGGTATGGCTCAGCCGCTTTCTTCCAATATCCTGGAATTCCTGAAAGCATTGCCCGAATGTGCTAAATCAAAGGGTATCACGTTCTCTACTCCAACAGAGATTGTATCTAAATTGAAATCTGTATCTCAACTGGATGTTCCTTATCCAATGTCATGGGTGGACGAAGAAAGAGATACAAGCAGTTGGCTGGGTAATATCCTGCAGCGTGAGGCTTTCAACAAGTTGTATAGCGTAGCAGAACGTGTTCACCTGTGTGACGACCGTCGTATCAAGCAGGACTGGGATTATCTGCAAGCCAGCAACAACTTCCGTTTCATGACTACCAAGAATACAGGTATCTGGCTGAATCGTGGCATCTATGACTCTCCTTACGATGCCTTCACTAACTACATGAATATCTTGGGCGACTTTATCAAACGAGTAGATTCACTGTATCCTGTTGATGTAGATAATGAAGAGCTTAACTCTCTGCTGACTACTATTAAGAATCAGGGTGAGGAGATAGCCGAACTGCAAAAGGAAGTAACCAAATGGCAGGCAAAAGCTGAAAAAGGAGCTGCAAAAGCTACCAAGAAAGTAGCTGCGAAAAAGGAACCGGTAGCTAAAGCTACTCGCAAGAAAGCTACTGCAAAGAAAGAAGAATAAGATAATAATAAATTAACTGGTTGTAACCGTGGGGAGATGGGAATCACCTCACGGTTGTTTTTTTATATTGCGATGTTATATTGGAATGTTATATAGGAATGGGATTGTCCGAAAAGGGCTTGTTTGCTATTAATTCCAGTGACAGGTACATATAAAAAACAGCGCGAATTACCGAAGTAACCCGCGCTGTTTATTTTATATATCTTTTTAGTTTGACTTAGTTGTTAATCCGAAGTCTGTAGAAATAACTTCAAGTTTCAACTTGTAATCAGGATTTGTTTTGCCTAGACTTCCACCTTTCAGCCGTACATAACCTGGTTTTAAATCATGTTGTATTCTAATAATATTAGCTTGACCAGTTGTAGTATTTGAAGAGTCATAAGTCACAAGTACAGGTATAAGGACTACTTTGTTCCAATCAGGGTTTTCTTGTAACCATTTAGTTTCATCCCATGAACTACCAGCATTCTTTTTAGCCTCTTCCTTTTCTGCAATACAAGCATTTACCAATTTGGTGATGTTGCTGAATACATATTGGTTCGTGCTACTTGTGTGTGAAGTTAGATAAGAAGATACACCATCGCTCAGCTTATTGTCTTTAAAGAAGCTATCCTGGAATTTCTTACGTACAAGCATTACAGTAGATGGTATAGCCATACCAAACTTCTTATCACCTGTTTGATTGTAATTAGTGAATGTCAGTTTTACTGCATTTAAGGTATCGCCTGTCAATTCGTTTTGTATATCTGAAATGGGTAGTGTAGCTTCGGTGAAAATACCTGCCGGACTCTTTAAATAAGTGTTTTTATCTTCCTTAATTAATGCATCTATCCTTTCGGGATCATTCTTTAATTGATTGGCTTGGATTACTTCACGAGTTGTAGCAAACACACGATAAGAGTAATAAGTAGAGTCCTTACCACTTCCGTCTTTCTTCTGTAATTTTTTTCCGGTAATAGAATCTGTTGCATAGCATTTGTATACTACATTCATTTGTGGCTGATCTATATAGAGTACAGTTCCATCACCATAGTCGCTCTTAACGTAGATTCCTTGAAAAGCTTCTCTGAATAATTGGCTATTGAATTCCTTATCAGCATTTTTAGCTTTTCTTGCCGCAGTTAAAATATTTCCACCTACTCTTGTTGCTATATCCTCTTTGAAAGCAATATGCACACTTGGAACATATGTGCTTAGGTTACGAATAGAATCTTTTACTGAAAGATCTACGGCTGTATATGCTTTGGTTCCTAATATATTCTGACTATCGTAAAAATCCTCAGGGTTAATATCGGTATAGTAAGCATTATCAAGATTTAATGTCTCTTTCCCATTGCCTCCCAGTTCATATACACTTAATCTACAAGCTGTCAATGAGTCTCCAAAGTAGCTGTCATACCACAGGTAGAGTTCGACTGCACGTATGTTTCCTATGATTTGATTTCCGTCTTTTATAAAAGTAACATCTTTATTTTCTGGATCTTTATCATCGACAACCATTCTTCCTGTGGCTGAAATAACATTACCACTTGCATCTGTAACTTCTTTGTATGGTTCAGGAAAAGTTAGTCCATCCGGACAATTTAGCTGAGCCAAGAATCCAGCCTGATAAGTGCCAAATGTTTCATCAGTGAATTTGCCAATATAACCGATGTTAGTTTTCGCATAAATGTCACCTGTCTTAACAGATTCAGTAGTTACATCAAACGTGGATAACTTTCCTTTGATATTTTGGTCATTGCCCGGGAACATTCCTAATCCCAGTCCGCCTGTATTATCATCGCATCCGAAAAATGTGATTGCCAATAAAGCTATCAAGGCATATTTTGCTTTCATGATTGTCGTATCTAGATTTTTATTCTTCTTCTTTATTTGTAGTGGTTTCCCATACCTGATCGTAGAATTCGTTGCAAGCGTTTGCGTAGTTTTCCGGATCCTGATAATCAAGTACCAGTTTGCCTGATTGACGGGCGTACTCAATGATTGATTCGTCTACCTTTGCGCTGTTTTGTATGATTCCGTCAGAATAATCAACGGCAAGTTTACAAAGTGCCGCATAGTCTACCGGTTCCTTCAAACCAGCCAAATCCTTCTTGGTGATGCCTTTCAACATCAGTTTGGTTGCAAAATCTTCACTGAGCGTATTCTTGAAATCATCTTCATATACCGAGAATACAACTTTAGCATCACGGAACGAGGGTTCGTCCTTGTAGGCCTTCTTAATATAAAGAGGAGCCAATGCCGTCATCCATCCATGACAGTGGATTACGTCGGGACACCAGCGAAGTTTCTTCACTGTTTCCAGCACACCGCGTGCATAAAAGATAGCACGACTGTCGTTGTCATCGTATTCCACACCATTTTCATCCGCTGTCTGCAAGCGATTCTGGAAATAATCATCATTATCGATGAAATATACCTGCATACGTGCGGATTGAATAGAAGCAACTTTTATAATAAGGGGGTGATCAGTATCGTCGATGATCAGGTTCATACCGGAGAGGCGAATTACTTCATGCAGTTGATTTCTGCGTTCGTTAATGTTTCCCCATTTAGGCATAAATGTCCTGATTTCACGGCCTTTTTCTTGTATTGCCTGTGGAAGGTTTCTACCTATATTGGCCATTTCGGATTCTGAAACGTAAGGTGTAATCTCTTGAGTAATAAATAAAACTTTATTCGCCTTTGTCATAATAACAATAGTTCACTATAATATTCTGCAAAGATACGAAAAAAAAGACACATTAAATAAGATATTCTTTCTTTATGTGGCAAATATTAGTTTATTTTGCAGAGTTTTTGCAAACGACCAAAACATAAACCAATTAACAAAAATGAAAGTAATACACACTATCAAGGACTTACAGGCCGAATTGACGGCACTGAGAGCCCAGGGTAAGAAGGTAGGACTGGTACCCACAATGGGTGCTTTACATGCAGGACACGCATCACTGGTAAAGCGCAGCGTAAGTGAGAATGGTGTAACAGTAGTGAGTGTTTTTGTAAATCCCACTCAGTTTAACGATAAAAACGATTTAGCAAAGTATCCGCGTACACTGGATGCTGACTGCCGCTTGTTGGAAGATTGCGGTGCAGCATTTGCCTTTGCTCCTTCAGTAGAAGAGATGTATCCGCAGCCGGATACGCGTGAATTCAGCTATGCTCCGTTGGATACGGTGATGGAAGGGGCTTTCCGTCCGGGGCATTTCAACGGAGTTTGCCAGATTGTCAGCAAGTTGTTTGACGCGGTGCAACCGGATCGTGCTTATTTCGGAGAGAAAGATTTCCAGCAACTGGCGATTATTCGGGAGATGGTTCGTCAGATGGATTATAAACTGGAAATTGTAGGTTGTCCTATCGTTCGTGAGGAAGACGGACTGGCTCTGAGCAGTCGGAATAAACGTTTATCGGCACAAGAACGTGAAAATGCTTTAAATATTTCTCAGACATTATTTAAAAGTCGTACCTTTGCAGCATCTCACACAGTGAGTGAGACGCAGAAGATGGTAGAAGAGGCGATAGAGGCTGCTCCGGGATTGCGTTTGGAGTATTTTGAAATCGTTGACGGAAACACGCTGCAAAAGGTAAGCAGTTGGGAGGATTCTCAGTATGTAGTAGGCTGTATCACAGTGTTCTGCGGAGAGGTCAGACTGATTGATAATATCAAGTATAAAGAAATCTAAATTAAAAAAAGACGAAACCTTATGATGATTGAAGTGTTGAAGTCGAAAATTCATTGTGCACGTGTCACAGAGGCAAACTTGAACTACATGGGTAGTATCACGATTGACGAAGACCTGCTGGATGCTGCCAACATGATTCCGGGAGAAAAAGTGTACATCGCTGATAACAACAATGGCGAACGCTTTGAAACCTACATTATCAAAGGTGAACGCGGTTCCGGTAAGATTTGTCTGAACGGTGCTGCCGCCCGCAAGGTGCAACCGGATGATATTGTGATTATCATGTCGTACGCATTGATGGATTTTGAGGAAGCGAAGTCGTTTAAACCGACCGTGATTTTCCCGGACCCTGCGACGAATAGCGTAGTGAAGTAAGAAGTATCTTGTGATAAGAAAGCCCCGTTTGCATTCAGCAGACGGGGCTTTCTGTTATAATAAGGTGGTCCTTTTTACTTGCTTTGCAGTTGTTCATTCATGGCAGCAGCGGCTTTACGGCCATCTCCCATGGCAAGGATTACGGTAGCTCCTCCACGCACAATGTCTCCGCCGGCATAGATCATCGGAATAGATGATTCCATGTTGTCATCTACGGCAATGGTTCCTTTGCGTCCTAATTCCAGTCCTTTAATGGAACTCGGAACAATCGGGTTCGGAGATACACCGACACTGACGATGGCCAGATCGATATCGATTGTTTCCGTAGCTCCCGGAATGGCTACAGGGCTGCGACGTCCGGAAGCATCCGGCTCTCCCAATTCCATCTTCTGGAGAATGACCTGTTTCACGCAACCTTGTTCGTCGGCAATATATTCAATCGGATTGTGCAATGTCAGGAATTCGACTCCTTCTTCTTTGGCATGCTTCACTTCCTCGATACGTGCAGGCATTTCTTCTTCCGAACGGCGGTAGATGATCATAGCACGTTCAGCACCCAGGCGTTTGGCTGTACGGACAGAGTCCATAGCAGTATTACCACCACCGATGACAGCCACATTTTTGCCGAAAGCTACCGGAGTGTCAGAGTCTTCGCTCGCAGCATCCATTAGGTTGACACGGGTGAGGTATTCGTTGGAAGACATGATATTGATCGAGTTTTCGCCCGGTATATTCATAAAGTTAGGCAGACCGGCACCGGAAGCGACAAATATTCCTTTAAAACCTTCTTCCTTCAAATCTTCCACACTGATTGTTTTTCCTACGATGCAGTCTTTGATGAAAGTAACGCCCATTTGAACGAGATTGTCTATTTCTACATCTACAATCTTGTTTGGCAGACGGAATTCCGGAATACCATATTTTAATACACCACCGATTTCGTGGAGTGCCTCGAATACTGTTACATCATAACCGTATTTTGCCATGTCACCTGCGAATGATAATCCGGCAGGACCCGAACCGATCACCGCTACTTTGATACCGTTCTTTTCGGCAATGACAGGTACTGAAATCTGTCCGCTTTCACGTTCGAAGTCAGCAGCGAAGCGTTCCAGATAACCGATAGCTACCGGTTTTTCATTCATCTTCAAGTGTATACATTTAGATTCACATTGCTTTTCTTGTGGGCAGACACGGCCGCATACAGCCGGAAGCGCACTTGTTTCTTTCAGTGTTTTGGCTGCTTCGAGGAATTCGCCACGCTCGATGTTCTTAATGAAGCGCGGAATGTCGATACCTACCGGACACCCTTCCATACATCCAGGGTTAGCACAGTCCAGACAACGCTTGGCTTCTGTAACTGCTTGTTCGGCGGTCAGACCCTGGTTTACTTCTTCCTTGCGGCTATGTGAACGGTATTCGGCATCGAGTTCATTCATTTCGACACGTGGAATAGCTGTACGTTCTTTCGGTTTCATCGATTTGCGCAGTTCCTGTCTCCAGGCTGCGTTGCGGCTTTTCTCATCTATCTCTTTCGTTGCTTCACATTCGGGCTGGAGTTTGTTCATCTCTTCACGCTCAATCTTTTTGAACGCACCCATACGTTTCAACATTTCATCAAAGTCCACCTGATGACCGTCGAATTCGGGACCGTCAACACAAACGAACTTCGTTTTTCCTCCTACCGTGATACGGCAAGCACCACACATACCGGTTCCGTCTACCATGATGGTATTTAATGAAACGTCGGTAGGAATCTCATATTTCTTTGTCAGCAGACAAACGAACTTCATCATGATAGCAGGGCCGATGGCGAAGCATTTATCCACCTTTTCACGTTTGATGACTTCTTCCACGCCTTCAGTTACTAGACCTTTACGCCCGTAAGAGCCGTCGTCCGTCATGATAATCACTTCGTCGGAGCTTTCGCGCATTTCTTTTTCCAGAATGATAAGGTCTTTGTTACGTCCTGCCAATACAGTGATCACTCTGTTTCCGGCAGCTTTCAAAGCCTGCACGATAGGAAGCATCGGAGCAACACCTACACCACCACCAGCACAAACAACTGTTCCGAAATTCTCAATATGAGTAGCTTGTCCGAGCGGACCTACTACGTCAGTGATATAATCACCTTCGTTCAATTCACAAAGACGGGTAGAGGAGAGCCCGACTTCCTGTATCACCAGAGTGATGGTGCCTTTCTTCAAATCAGAACCGGCAATCGTCAGAGGCATACGTTCTCCCTTGTCGCCTACACGTACAATGACGAAGTGGCCGGCTTTGCGGGATTTAGCAATTAAAGGAGCTTCAATTTCAAGTTTAAACACTTTCTCAGAAAAGCGTTCTTTGCTAATGATTTTGTTCATTATCTAATTAATTTGTTGGTATTATTACGTAACTGCTATCAGAATGTTATAAATTTCGGCAAAGATACGGCTTATTTACGAAATATAAAAAGAAAAGTCACTCTTTTGATGAGTGACTTTCCATATCCATGTGAATATCTTTATTTATTTCGTTCTGATTTTGTATCCGGCTACCCCATAATATAGAATAAACAGGAAGCAGGGAAGGCAAATCCAATATGCTTTCTGAATATCGGAAATGTCTTTCAGATAGCCGAATAAGGTAGGAATAACAGCACCGCCTGCCATTGCCATGATCAGAAGAGATGAACCGGATTTGGTGAACTTTCCTAAATCTGCCATAGCCAAAGGCCACAGGGCAGGCCACATTAAAGAACATCCCAATGCCATAAATGAGATGAAATAGATGGATATATCAGCAGGTGTAAGTACTACCAGTACGGAACCGATGATAGCCAGAACCGAACAAATCTTCAGTGCTGTAGCCTGGCTCATATATTTAGGGATGAAGATGATGCCGCAGATGTAACCGATCACAATGCCTATCGGAGCAATCCAGGCATACATTGCTGCATTTTCCAAATGAAGGCTGGTGGCATAATCTACTAATGTACCCAGTGATACGGTTTCTACACCTACATATAAGAAGAGAGCAAGACAGCCTAATAATAAATGCGGGAATTGCCAGATGGAAGTTTTCTTTGCAGCGTAAGGACAGGCTTCGGCTGCCTCTTCGCTGTCGTCTTCGCCGACGGCTTTGACTTCCGGTAGCGGGGCTATATATGCGATAATTCCTAATGCGATGAATGCGGCGATAATAACGTAGAACGGCAGAAACAGGTCAGCTACCGTAATGTCGGTCACTTCTTTTCCGATAAGGAAAGCCAGGAATAAAGGTGGAATCGGCCATGCGAGTTTATTGCATATACCCATAATGCTGATACGTTTGGCAGCACTGTCTATCGGTCCCAGAATTGTGATATACGGGTTTACTGCAGCTTGCAGATAAGCGTTGGCAGTTCCGCTGATAAAGGAAGCCAATAAAAACAGAGGAAAACTTTCATAGCTTGCCGATGGTATGAAAAGTCCGAAGGCTATGGCAAACATAAGGAATGACAGAACCATCGTCCGTTTGTATCCGATCTTTTTAATCGTAAGTCCTGCCGGATAACCAAAAATAAGAAACGGGATGAAAGTGGCAGCGATAATCAGATATGATTCCGCCGAACTGATTTCCAGCGATCCCTTCAATACGGGGACTAATACTGAGTTGATACCAAGGGCGAAGCCCAGTGAAAAGAACATGACGCCAATGAATGCCAATGGCAATGCAAAACTTTTTGTGTTTTTTGTCATGGGGGTAAATGTGTTAAAGGTTAATAAAGGAAACTCCTGTAAGGGGCAGAGATGTCTCATTCTTACAGGAGTAGAAAGTTTCTTAGTCTATCATTTCGAAACCGCAGTATGGAACCAATGCTTTAGGAATTCTAATTCCTTCGGGGGTTTGATTGTTTTCCAATAAAGCGGCGACGATGCGTGGTAGTGCCAGTGCTGATCCATTTAATGTATGGCAGAGTTCTGTTTTCTTTTCTGCGCTACGGTAACGGCATTTTAGTCGGTTGGCCTGGTAAGTGTCAAAGTTGGATACGGAACTTACTTCCAGCCAGCGTTTCTGTGCTTCGGAATATACTTCGAAGTCGAAACAAAGTGCAGCGGTAAAGCTCATATCGCCACCACACAGGCGGAGTATGCGGTATGGAAGTTCCAGTTTCTGCAACAGGCCTTCTACGTGGTCAAGCATTTGCTGGTGAGATTCTTTAGAATGTTCCGGTTTGTCAATACGTACCAATTCTACTTTGGAGAATTCATGCAGGCGGTTCAGACCGCGTACGTCTTTACCGTAAGAACCAGCTTCACGGCGGAAACACTGTGTGTATGCGCAGTTCATAATCGGCAACTGTTTTTCTTCCAGGATAACATCACGGTAGATGTTGGTGACAGGAACTTCAGCTGTCGGGATCAGATAGAGATCATCTACTTCGCAATGATACATCTGTCCTTCTTTGTCGGGAAGCTGTCCTGTGCCATAACCGGAAGCGGCATTGACTACTGTCGGCGGCATGATTTCTGTGTATCCGGATTTGCGTGCTTCGTCCAGGAAGAAGTTGATCAGGGCACGTTGCAGTTGGGCACCTTTTCCTTTGTATACAGGGAAGCCTGCACCTGTAATCTTTACACCAAGATCGAAATCGATTAAATCGTATTTTTTAGCCAGTTCCCAGTGAGGCAGTGCATCTTTGGGAAGTTCTGTTTCCATGCCTCCCATCTTTTCTACGACATTGTCTTCGGCACCTACGCCTTCGGGTACGCTGTCATAAGGAATGTTAGGGATCGTATAAAGTACATTCTGCATGTCTGTAGCAGCCTGTGTCATGGTAGCGTCCAGTGCTTTGTTGCTTTCTTTCAGTTCGGCAACACGTGCACGTGCAGCTTCGGCTTCTTCTTTCTTTCCTTCTTTCATCAGCTGACCGATCGTGCGGGAAAGTGAATTAACCTCTGCCAGGTTCTTATCTAATAGGTTTTGCGTAGTACGTCTCTTGTCGTTGAGGGCGATGACTTCGTCAATCGTCTCTTTTGCATTCTTGAAATGCTTCTTTTCCAGTCCGCGGAGTACCGCTTCTGTATTTTCTGTAATTTGTTTAATGGTAAGCATATCTATACTTTTTATGAACTTTCTTTATTAAGGCTACAAAGATAAAGAAAAAACGAATAAGCGAGCAATGAAAATCTGCATAAAAAAAGAAAGGAGATGCAATCGTTTGGATTACATCTCCTTTTCTTGAATATTTTCAGTTGTGCAGGTTATGCTTCTGTTGCTTCAGCAGGGATGATAGAAACATATCTTCTGTCTTCTCTACCTACTTTAAAGCTAACTGTACCATCTACTAAAGCGAAAAGAGTGTGGTCTTTACCCATTCCGATGTTTTCACCCGGGTGGAATTCAGTACCTCTTTGACGAATGATAATATTACCTGCTTTGCAAGCTTCACCACCAGAAGCAGGAGCACAATACACAGCACCGGAACCAGCAGCTTCAACAGGGTATATAAGGAAAAGGAGGAACTCTGGCTTCCGGAACGTTTCCGGCTTCGCGCCGCCTGGGAGCTGCCGGCGCGGCCCGGTCCGCAGCTTTTACCGGCACGTTTTGTGCTGCTGTCCACGCGGTTTGTGCGTATTGCTTCGCTGCTTCCCCGTCCGGCACCAGTACGGTTCTGGCTGCTGCCCTGTACTGCAGGCCTTGTAAGCGGCTTTCTTCCCTTTTTGGCATTGCGGTAATCATCCGCAAAGGTGTAAACCTCCTGAGAAAGCATATGATATGCCTGGTTCGCGCTGTAGGCGTTGGAATCCCCCTCATGGGCCGCCTTGTTGCCGATCATGCGGATCTTATGGTAATGCTCACAGGTGGTTTTGGATATCCACCGGTTTTCATAGAGCACATCAATCATGCCCTTTAGATCGCTTTCATCCATGATACCCGCCTGATCTGCCAGGTTCTTCACCATAAACTCCAGCGTCTGACGTGCTTTGACCATAGACGCATTATATTCTCTCTGAACGATCAGTCGTTCTGTATCCTTTACTCCCTGCTGGATCTTATCCCAGCTGCTGTTTCCATTCATTGCCATAAAGATCCTCCTTTGTACCCGGTTTTCTCCTACAATTATACTATATTCTCACGAATTGCGCACTCAAAAAAGCATCGTTTTTTCTATTGTAAGGAAACTGTAAGGTGACTTTTCCCGACTCTAGGCAAACCGCAGTCCATATGCTATAATATCTCCATTATGAAGAACTACATTGTATTTGACTTAGAATGGAATCAGAGCGCAAACGGAAAAGAGCGGTCCATTCCGCATTTTCCTTTCGAAATTATTGAAATCGGCGCGGTAAAGCTGAATGAAACCTTTCAGATGGTGGATGAATTTCATCGCCTGATCCGGCCTCAGGTGTACACCCAGATGCATCATGCTATCTCCGAAGTCACCCACATGGATATGAAGGAACTGCGAAACAGCGGAGAGCTTTTCCCGGATGCCGCAGCCGACTTCCTTTCCTGGTGCGGCGGGGATGCTGTATTTTGTACCTGGGGCAACATGGATCTTTTAGAATTGCAGCGGAACATGGATTACTACCACATGGAAAATCCATTTCCCAAGCCACTTCTCTACTACGATGTGCAGAAGCTCTACGGCCTTTTCTGCCGTGAGAACGCAAGAATTTCCCTGGACTCTGCCGTGGAAGAGCAAAGTCTTCTGGAAAACCGGCCGTTTCACCGCGCCCTGGATGACGCTTACTACACCGGAAAGCTTCTCACCATGCTTGGCCACGAGCCCGGCCCGGATACCATCCTGCCATTTCTGTCCGTAGACTACTACCGGCTTCCTGCCGATAAAAAAGAAGAAATCCGCATGACATTTCCCGGATATTCCAAATATGTTTCCCGGATCTTTGACACCAAGGAAGATGCCATGGAGGACAAAGGCGTTACCGAGATGATGTGCTACCGCTGCGGCCGTATGCTCCGCAAAAAGGTCCGCTGGTTCACGCCAAACCAGAAAACCTACTTTGCCCTGGCGTGCTGCCCGGAACATGGCTACCTGAAAGGAAAAATCCGCATGAAAAAAGTGGAAGAGGAATCCGTCTTCGTAGTCAAAACCCTGAAGCTGACCGATGAAGAAGGTGCTCAGAACATTATCCAGCGAAAAGAGGATGTCCGCAAAAAACGCGCGGAACGCAACCGCATGAAGCGCAGACAGAAGCAGGCGCAGAAAAAAGCAGTCAGCACCTCCAGATGCACAAAAAA
>ERZ773143.2022-NODE-2022-length-15892-cov-3.771800_pt1 | contig 15892 bp, 9 predicted proteins | sample MGYA00580852_ERZ773143 | MGnify/ENA primary metagenome ERZ773143 (study PRJEB29015, sample SAMEA2737853) | human gut metagenome | biome: human gut; feature: human-associated habitat; material: faeces | place: China | collected 2012 ... | reverse complement strand
AAACCCGCGCCCCAGCCCGTGCGGAGGCCGCTGATCTCGGGAACCTCCCTTTCGGAACTGCTCGCCTCGGCGGGGAGCGATCCCGACGAAGAGCTTTCGGACGGCGAAACGCCCGACGAACCGGAAACCGTGCGCATCGACCCGGACTGTGCCGAAAAGTTGGAGCACGCCCGAGGCAGGATACTGAACCTCATCAAGGAGAAACGCCCGCGCTTCGTGCCGGCTTTCGAGCTGATGACGTTCCGCGACAACACGATCTCGGTGAGCGTACCGACGACGGAGCTGCGCGAGGAGATCCTGCGCAGCAAGACCGGGATGCTGATGCGCATCGCCGAACTGGCGGGCATCGAGGGTATGATCGAACTGGAGGTCACGGTCAATGAAGAGATCCGGGCGGCACGCCCGATCAAGCTCGAAGACCGCGTCCGCTACATCACGGAGAAGAACCCGCTCGTCGCGGAACTCCGCAAAGCACTGGACTTGGAAGTAGAATAAAAAGAACGAACAATAAAAATGGCAACAAAGAATTTCATCGAAGAACTCGAATGGCGCGGGATGATCCACACGATCATGCCCGGCGCGAAGGAACAACTCGAAAAAGAGATGACGACGGCCTACCTGGGCATCGACCCCACGGCCGACTCGCTGCATATCGGCCACCTGGTGGGCGTAATGATCCTCAAGCATTTCCAGATGTGCGGCCACCGTCCGCTGGCGCTTATAGGCGGCGCGACGGGCATGATCGGCGACCCCTCGGGCAAGTCGCAGGAGCGCAACCTGCTCGACGAACCCACGCTGCGCCACAACCAGGAGGCGATCAAGCGCCAGCTGGCCAAACTGCTCGACTTCGAGTCGGACGCCCCGAACGCGGCCGTGCTGGTGAACAACTACGACTGGATGAAGGACATTTCGTTTCTGGAATTCATCCGCGATATCGGCAAGTGCATCACCGTCAACTACATGATGGCCAAAGATTCGGTCAAGAAACGGTTCAGCGGCGAGGGCGACGGCATGTCGTTCACCGAGTTCACCTACCAGCTGGTACAGGGCTTCGACTTCCTGCACCTCTACCAGACGATGAACTGCAAGGTGCAGCTGGGCGGCGCCGACCAGTGGGGCAACATCACCACCGGCACGGAGCTGATCCGCCGCAAGCTGGGCGCAGAGGCCGAGGCCTTCGGCATCACCTGCCCGCTGATCACCAAGGCCGACGGCACGAAATTCGGCAAGACCGAGAGCGGCAACGTATGGCTCGATGCGCGCTATACCTCGCCCTACAAGTTCTACCAGTTCTGGCTCAACGTCAGCGACGAGGACGCCAAGCGTTACATCCGCATCTTCACGCTGTTAGACCGTGAAACCGTCGAGGCGCTGACCGCCGAACACGAGGCGGCGCCCCACCTGCGCGTACTGCAAAAGCGGCTGGCACAGGAGATCACCACGATGATCCACTCCAGGGAGGAGTACGAAAAGGCGGTCGAAGCCTCGGCGATCCTCTTCGGCGGCTCGACGTCGGAGGCGCTGCGCAAAATAGACGAAGAGACCCTGTTGCAGGTGTTCGAGGGCGTGCCGCAGTTCCGCATCGCCCGTGCCGAGCTGGGCCTGCCGTTCGTCGATCTGTGCGCCGAAAAAACGCAGGTGTTTCCCTCGAAGGGCGAATGCCGCAAGATGGTGCAGGGCGGCGGCGTGTCGCTCAACAAGGAGAAGGTCGCCGACCCGGCACGTACGGTGGGCGAGGCCGACCTGATCGCCGGCAAATACCTGCTCGTACAGAGGGGTAAGAAGAACTACTACCTCGTAATCGCCGAGTAGCATGGAATACCGCATCGTCCTGACGCGCATGGAATTCCACGCGCTGCACGGCTGCTACGAGCTGGAACGCAAGGTAGGCAACCGCTTCACGGTCGACCTGGAACTGACGGCCGAACTGGGCCATGCGGCCACGGACGACGACGTGCGCAAGACGGTCAACTACCTGACGGCCTACGAAGTCGTCGAGATGCAGATGCGAATCACGCAGCACACCATCGAGCGGGTGGCGACGAACATCATCGAGGCGGTTTACGCCACCTTCCCGCAGGTGCGGCACGTAAAATGCACCGTATCGAAACTGGCGCCGCCGCTGGGCGGAAAGCTCGAGAAGGTGAGCGTCGTGCTGGAGAAATAGGGCGGGTGTGCGCATGCATGCGCACACCCGTTTGCGATAATAAACAGGTTAGGTTATGCATCACAAGGAGAGTCGCGCCACCTTGGGTGGCAAATTGAGCGCCGTGCTGGTCGCCGCGGGAAGTTCCGTGGGGCTGGGCAACATCTGGCGCTTCCCCTATGTAGCCGGGGACAACGGCGGCGGGGCATTTCTGATAATCTACATCCTTTGCGTCCTGCTGCTGGGGCTGCCGCTCATGATCGCGGAGTTCACCGTGGGGCGTGCTTCGCACCGCAATGCCGTGGGTGCCTACCGGGCGCTGAACCCACGGTGGAGTTTTCTGGGTTACAACGGCGTGCTGGCCGCATTCCTGATCCTGGGGTTCTACTTCGTAGTATCGGGATGGACGGCCGAATACATGGTGCACTCGGTGACGGGCAGTATCGCTCGTTTCTCGACCGCCGAGCAGTACAAGAGTCTCTTCGAGAACTTTATCAGCAATCCCTGGAGGCCGGTCGTCTACACCTGCCTGTTCGTCCTCGCAACCCATTTCGTGATCGCCATGGGCGTACAGAAAGGCATCGAACGCTCGGCTAAAATCCTCATGCCGCTGCTGTTCCTGATTCTGATCGTACTGTCGGTACATTCACTGCTGATGCCGGGCGGGGAAGCCGGGTTGAAGTTCCTCTTCGCCCCCGACTTCTCGAAGGTGACGCCCACGACCGTGCTCGTCGCACTGGGGCAGGCGTTCTTCTCGCTTTCGATCGGCATCGGCACGATGGTGACCTACGCCTCGTATTTCAAACCGGACACGAACCTGCGCCACACGGCGCTCAACGTCACCATCCTCGACACACTGGTGGCCATACTGGCCGGCGTGGTGATCTTCCCGGCGGTATTCAGCGTAGGCATCGAGCCTTCGTCGGGGCCGTCGCTCGTATTCATCACCCTGCCGAGTATCTTTAACGGCATGCCGCTGAGCATGGTGTGGTCGTCGATTTTCTTCCTGCTGCTGGTCGTCGCAGCACTCACCTCGACCATCTCGCTGCACGAGGTAGTCACGGTCTACCTGCACGAGGAGTGGCACCTGAGCCGTAAGGCTGCGGCATGGCTGACGACCGCCGCCACGGCCGCCCTGGCGTCGCTGGCATCGCTGTCGCTGGGTGCGTTGGGCAGTTGGAAGATCGCCGGGCTCTCGCTTTTCGATTCGCTCGACTTCCTGACGGCCAACATCCTGCTGCCGGCAGGCGGGCTTTTCACCTGCATCTTCGTGGGCTGGAAGCTCGACCACCACATCCTCAAGGCACAGATCACCAACGACGGAGAGCTGAAATTCCGCATCTACGGCCTGTTCAGCTTCCTGCTCCGCTACGTCTGCCCGGCCGTGCTGCTGCTGATCTTCCTCGACAACCTCGGCGTATTCTGACACGGCCGACACGCGTTTCCCCGACCCCGGACTTCGGAAAGTCCGGGGATTTTTATTTCCGCGGCCAGGACGGAATGGAGGGCGTACATTTCGATTCAAAACCACTCTTTCTCAAAAAAGCAGACATTTCGCCCAGTTTTTTTGTGTTTTATTTTGGAAAATAAAATTAAAGATTTATTTTTGTTTCATAATGAAATTAAAAATATTACACATCACAATAAAAAACACAAATACAACCGAAAAACCCAAAAAAGGTAAAAAGCGGCACGAGATCCAATCACGACCGTAAAAGGCAAACCGCGGGCAGCACCCGCGGCCTGCATCCGTTTCAGTGACAAGCTTTCGCAGCGGCAGCCGATTGCCAGGGTATGAAAAAAGGATTACATTCCGGTGACAACGACACACGGAGCCAATTATTAAAATATTTTTGCAGCCGGAGCGACAAAGGCTCCCACCTATAATAATAAAGAAACCATTCGAAAAGACCCGGCCATGAAAAACCTGTTACTTTTCCTGCTGGCCTGCAGCCTCGGCGCCGCAGCCGCAGCCCGCCCGATACGGGGATCGGTCAAATGCGGCGGAAAGCCGATGGGCGGCGTGACCGTAACCGACGGTTATACGTTCGCGCAAAGCGACGAGCAGGGCATATTCACGCTCGATGCCGACGACCAGGCGCTGTTCATCAGTCTGGTGACCCCGTCCGGCTACCTGGCTCCGCTCGATGGGGGCATCCCGCAATTCTACCGCGCATACGACCCGGCGGCCAAACGCTACGACTTCGAATTGCAGCCGTGGCCCGGCTCGGGCGAATGCTACGAACTGCTGGCGATCGCCGATCCGCAGCCCAAGACCGAAGAGCATTTCCGGCGGTTGCGGAGCGAGGTCATGCCCGCATTGCAGGCGGCAACCGATAACGGGAGGACGCGGGGCTCGAACCAGGCCGCGATCGTGCTCGGGGACATCGTATGGGACTCCCCGGAACTCTTCGCAGGCGTGAAAGCGGAGTTCGCCGGGCTCGGGGTACCCGTATACGGCGTGATCGGCAACCACGACCACGACCTGAACAAATACACCGACCGCGAGGCGACGGAGAACTACCGCCGCCATTTCGGCCCCACCTATTATGCCTTCGACATGGGGCGCACGCACTATATCGTACTCGACGACATCGTTTACCACGGCGCGAAGAAATACGAGGAGCAGATCGACACAATGCAACTGCGCTGGGCCGCCGCCTATGCGGAACGCCTGCCTGCAGGGTCGCGCGTCTGCATCGCGATGCATGCCCCGGCCATGAAATCGTGGCTCGGGAACCGCGTCATGGAGTCGGCCGAGAGGCTGATGGACGCCTTCGCCGGGCACGAACTGCACTTCATCACCGGGCATACGCACCTCAACTCGAATTACGACATCCGCGAGGGGGTCACGGAGCACAACGTAGCGCAGGTCTGCGGCAACCTCTGGTGGGATCCGATCAACTGGGACGGTACGCCCAAGGGCTTCCAGCTGTTCCGCGAATGCGGCGGGGAATTCTCGTGGGAATACCGGAGCCTGGGCGAGTCCCCGGCACGGCAGATCCGCGTATGGCACCCCGGCCAGGTGGCCAAGCACCCGGCCAGCGTCGTGGCAAAGGTGTGGAACTGGGATTCGTACTGGACGGTCGTATGGTATGAGGACGGCCGTTACCGCGGCGCCATGCAGCGTACGACGCTCGACGACCCCGATTATACCGCACACATCGACTCGCTGAAGGCCGCCGGGAGGAAAATCTCCAAAGTCCAGCGCCCACGCCCGACGAACTTCTATTTCACGGCACGCCCCTCGGCATCGGCCCGCGAGGTGGAGGTGGTCGCCACCGACCGATTCGGCCGCCGCTACTCGGAGCGCATCGCACTCGGGCACACCGACTGACATACAGGACACCAACACCAAAATCATCAATAGCCTATGAAAAAACTGATTACTTTAATCGCCGGGTTGCTGCTCGTCGCCCTGCCGGTCGGACTGGCCGGTTGTGACGACAGCGACAAGGAGATCTACAACGATGGCCGGCTGGTCACCGATGTAGTTATTCCGACCTCGATGACCGTCTACCGCGGGATGGAGGTTTCCGTTTCCGGCTACGGCTTCGCCCAAGGCGACGCCATCGCGTTACGCGCCGGCGAGGATCTCCCGGCAGCGACCACGGTAGCATCGGAAAAACTGCTGACGTTTGTCATACCCGACGGCGCGGCAGACCAGACCGTCTATAAGGTCGTGCTCAACCGGGCACAGGACTACCAGGTGCTCGGATCGAGCAAGATGACCGTACAACTGGCCATCGACGTCGACCTGGGCAAGACCATCTCGGGCAACTGGGGCGGCGACGCCGTGATCCGCGGCCGCGGTTTCATGGCTACGGACAAACTCCTATTGGAGCAAGGGGGGGGGAAGTTCGAAGCGCCGGTCAAGGGTGCTGACGATTCTTCGCTGACCTTCACCATTCCCCAGAACGCCGCCGACGGCGACTGCGAATTCACCCTGCAGCGCGGCGCAGAAGAGCAGGCACTGGGCTCCGCCAAACTCAACCTCTCCCTGGGCGGCGTCACCGTACCGGACAAGGAGGGCGCGACGATCAAGGGTATCGTCCACCTGGCAGGACAAGGCATCGCCGACGTCCTTGTCTCGGACGGCGACCTGATCACCAAGACCGACGCCAACGGTTTCTATTGGCTCAATTCCGAAAAACGCAACGAACTCGCCTTCGTCATCCTGCCTGCGGGCTATGACGTCCCCACCGTCAAGGCGATGCCCCAGTTCTGGCAGCCCTGCACGCTCGACGCAAACACCGTCGAACAACTCGACTTCCAGCTGCTCAGGGCCGACAACGACTCCCACACCATGCTCGTGGCCACGGACATGCACCTGGCCAACCGCAACACCCCGAAAGATTACGTTCAGTTCGCCGACGGCTTCGTCAAGGAGTTGACATCGGCCTACAACTCCGCCGCACCCGGAAAGGTATACTGCCTCAACCTGGGCGACTTCTCGTGGGACAACTACTGGTACGACAACAAGTGGGCGCTGCCCGAATGCAAGCAGACCGTCGAGGATTTCAATTTCCAGATGTGGTCGGTGATGGGCAACCACGACAACGACCCCTATGTAGCCTCCGATTTCGGCGCCGAAGGCCCCTACCGCCAACACATGGGCCCGGTTTACTACGCCATGAACATCGGCCGGATACACTACATCATGCTCGACAACACCGAGTACCTCAACACGGGCGGCTCGCAGGGTACGGTCGGTTCGCGCAATTACAACCGCCGCTTCGACGACCGGCAGCTGGCATGGCTCAAGGAGGAACTCACCCATGTCGACAAATCGACCCCGATCGTCGTGGGATGCCACTGCCCGCTTTACTCGTACAGCGGAAGCGGCGGCGTGAGCGTAGCGCTCCAGACCCAGGCCGACATCGACAAAATCCTGAGCTGCTTCGCCGGCTTCAGCAACGTGACTTTCGTCACGGGGCACACGCACGTGAACCGCAATATCCAGTCGCCGACCTATGCGAACGTCTACGAGCAGAACATCGCGGCGGTCTGCGGCACCTGGTGGTGGACGCAGCAGTACGGCAACAACAACGTCTGCACCGACGGTTCGCCCGCGGGTTACAAGATCTTCACGGTCGACGGAACCGACCTCAAATGGCAGTACAAAGCCACGGGGCTTCCCATCGAAAAGCAATTCATCACCTACGACATGAACGAGGTCAAGGAGTACTGGGCCACCGACGCCACGGCACTCAAGGCCTTCGCCGCAGGCAACGACATGCGAAACCGCGACAAGGATTATTCGACGGTGGGCGAAAATGCCGTCTACATCAACGTCTGGGCCTACGAGCCGGGCTGGACGGTCACCGTGACGGAGAACGGAACCCCGCTCGACGTGAAACAGGTCTGGAGCAAGAAAGACCCGCTGCACAGCATTTCGTACGACATCCCGCGCGGCGCGGCCAACAACGGCACGCTCACCTTCCCCTCGACCTCCTGCATGCATATGTTCGAGGTTACGGCCTCCTCGGCGTCTTCCACGCTGGAGATATCGGTTACCGACCGCTTCGGCAACGTCAGCACGGAGTCGATGACCCGGCCCAAGGCGCTCACGACCGACGTGACCAAATAACCCTCAAAAAACCTTAAGACAATGAAGCGTATAATGAACAAATGGTTGTGGTCGTTATTATGCGTCACGCTCCTGGGAGCCGCGGCGTGCAGCGACGACGACACCGAAGGGGATTCGGGGAACCCCATTCCCCCGGCACTCTCCACCGAAAACCTGCCCGATGCAGGACTGAAGTTCCTCTATTCGGCACTGACCCCGCATACATTCACCATGAACGTCGACGCGCCCTGGGAGATCACCAAGACCGCAGGCTGGTTCGTCGTCACCCCGAACAAGGGCGAGGCGGGCCAGAATATCCAGGTCACCGTCACCCCGGCCCTGAACCAGGGCGAGGCGCGCGACGGCGAATTCACCATCCGCGCCAACAGCGGCAACAACCTCCATCCCTGCCTGACGGAGAAGAGCATCCCGCTTTCACAGGACGCCTACCTGGCGGCCGGCATCGTGATAACGGGGCTCGACGAACGCCTGCTGGCATTCGAAGCCGAAGATACGGATCCGGTGGTCTTCACCGTCGAGACATCCTACGACTGGACGCTCACGGTGGAGAACGAGACCTGGCTGACGGTAGCGCCCAAGAGCGGCAAGGCCGGCTCTGCGGCCCAAGTCACCATCACGCCCAAGGCCAACACCACCGACGAACGCCACGAGTCGAAAATCACGATCACGGCCGGTGACGCCGAATTCGGCGAGAACACCGCCGAAGAGATCATCGAGCTGGTTCAGGCGCCCTACATGCCCAAGGACACGCATGCCGAGGGATACGTCTTCTTCAGCGACGACTTCCAGTGGATTCCCGACAACTGGGTGAGCCCCTACACCAAGTACGGCTGGCCGAGCGTATCGATCGACGGCACGAACGGCAACGAGTTCGCCCTTTCGACCGACGGGATGAAAGAGGCCGTAGCGGCCAAGGGCTACACCTACACCCCCTCGGTATATGCCCGTTACGAAGGCCATGTCAAGCTGGGTAAGACCGCCAACATGGGCGCCATCACGATTCCCGCGCTCACGGGCATCGACGCCGGCAAGGCCGCGACGCTGCTCGTGCAGTTCGACGCAGCCGCCTATTCGTCGGCAGGCGGCACGGTGGACAACGGCGACGACCACATGGACGTCACGATCGAAGGCCCCGGCACGATCGGCGACCTGGTGGAAACCTCCGCGCTGGTCGAAGTGAAGAACGTCTGGGAGTGGACACGCTACTCGCTGATCGTCTACGGCGCTACGAACGAAACCCGCATCACCTTCGGCAGCGAGCGCGAAGTGAAGTGCCGCCTCTACCTGGACAACATCACCGTGACGCGCGCCAAGGACGAGAACCCCGAAGCCCCGGCACCGGAGGCACTCGTCACCCCGTTAGACAAGGAGATCGTCAATACCTCCGATCCGAGTCTCTTCGATGCCAACAGCATGGTGGTTGCCGAAGGCGGCACGCTGACCTGCTCGGTGCGCGTCAACAAGGCCTGGACGGCAGAGACCGACTGCGACTGGCTGACGATCACCACCGTACGCTGCGGCGACGCAGACCCGTCGACGGTAACGGGCGCCAACAACGGCGCATCGCTCTCGAACGGCGTGGCGACCGTCAAGGCCACGGGGCTGCCCTACATCACCACCAAGGTGGAAGTAGGCAGGAACTCCGGAGGCGAAAGCCGCACGGGCCATATCATCATCAAGTCGGAAGGCGCAGAGATCGAGAAGGTTGCTGTCACGCAGGCTTCCGGGGCACAGATCACCATCGAAGGGCTAACGGACAATACGCTGGAGCTCAGCGACAACCCCACAGAATCGGGTGCCGAGGTGAAATTCACGGTCAACGCCCCCTATCCCTGGACGATCGCCCCATCGGGCGCTGCGGCATGGTACGAGGTGAGCCCCGGGCAGGGTGCCGCCAACACCGACGTGGAGGTAACGGTCAAGGCGCTTGAGCAGAACCTCTCGTTCCGCCGCTTCGGCGAGTTTACGATCACGGCGGCCGAGGGCGATGCAACCCTTACCGAGAAGATCGCGCTTTCGCAGCAGCCCGTATCGCCCGGAACGGTGAAATGGAACTTGGCGTCTCCCGTACAATGGTCGTTCTCGGAAGAGGATATGGGCAACTACGCCCAGGACTTCAAGGGCGGGCCCGACAGCCCGTACAACACGGTGCTGGCCCAATCGGGGCCGGGGTACCTCTCCTATACGCACACGGCACCGAGCGATCCCGACAAGAAATGCGAACGCATCGTCGGCAGTACGGGCCATCCGTACATCACGGGCGGCTGGCCGGGCGACTACTGGACGTTCGCCGTCCCGGTGACGAACCTCGACGCAGGCACCAAAGTCCGCTTCACGGCGATCACCCGCACCTCGGCCACCGGCCACAAATTCTGGCGGATGGAGTACAACGACGGCGGCACCTGGAAACCCGCCGCGGCATTACAAACGACCACGGAAACGGGGGAAGAGGTCTCCTACACCCACGCCATGAAAGCCGACGGGACGACCTACATCACGGTCGACGTGACGGTCACCTATGCCAATGCGATCTCCGGCGGCAACATCGAATTCCGGTTCGTCTGCGCAGCCAACTGGCAGGCCAACGGCAAGGGCGCACTCACCAAGCCCAACGGCGGAACGATACGCTGGGGCGGAGCCGGAACAGCCGACAGCCCGAGAATACAGATCGTACCCTAAACCGACCTTGACGGCTGCGGCCGCCCGCAGGACGACCGCAGCCGTTCGACAAAAAAACCCGAATTAAAAAAATCAACAATATGAAGCTTAAAACATACATACGGAATGCTTTGGCAACCGCGGTAATGTTGCTGGTCGCTTCGGCCGCCTGGGCCCAAAGCCGCAACATCACGGGCATCGTGTTCGACACGGACGGCAAAAGCCCGCTCGTCGGGGCCACCGTCATCCTGAAGGGGACTGCGACAGGCACGATTTCGAACGCAGACGGAACCTATACGATCCATGTCGGCAGCGACAACGACGTGCTGGTCTTCCAGTCGCTGGGTTATGACCCGCAGGAGGTCACGGTCGGAAGCCGCACCACGATCAACGTCACGCTGAAAGAATCGGCGCAGAAGATCGACGAAGTGGTCGTCACGGCACTCGGCCTGACCCGCTCGGAGAAATCGGTCGGCTATGCCGTTTCGAAAGTCTCGGGCGACGAACTCACCAAATCCATATCGAGCAACTGGGTGACGGGGCTCAACGGCAAGGTCGCCGGTATGTCGATGTCCTCGGCGGGCACCGGCCCCGGCGGTACGGTACGTGTGACGCTGCGCGGCGACACGTCGCTCAACTACGGCGCCAACGAAGCGCTGTTCGTCATCGACGGTATCCCGATGAGCAACGGCACGGTAGCCTCCGGTTCGGGCGCCAACTATGCCAACAGCAACGCCCCGGTGGACTTCGGTAACCCGATCTCCGACCTCAACCCCGACGACATCGAGAACGTCTCCGTCCTCAAAGGCCCCGCCGCAGCCGCGCTTTACGGTTCGATGGGCCAGAACGGCGTGGTGCTCATCACCACCAAGTCGGGCCGCGAACAGCGTGGTATCGGCGTTACCTACAACGGTTCGGTGACCTTCGAGACCGCAGGCTTCTGGCCCGAATTCCAGGAGGAATACGGCCCCTCGGCCGTCACCACGTCGCTCACCAACCGCGTCGCATCGGCATGGGGCCTTCCCGGCACGATGACCTACGACGGGCAGCCCGTCCGCCAGCAGATCTCGCGCTACACGTACGGCGAGCATTTCGACTCCAGCAAGCTGCGCTATCTCTACATGTCGAAGAACTGGGAGACCGGGGAGTTCACCCCCCTGCCGTGGGTATACGCCGACGACTGGTTCACCGGCCTCTTCGAAACGGGCGTTACGTGGAGCAACTCGGTGACCATCGACGGTTCGACGGGCAAGGGTACGAGCACGCGCTTCTCATTCACCGACCTGCGCAACGACTGGATCACGCCCAACTCGGGCTACGAACAGCAGACCTTCGCACTGGCCCTGAACCAGAAGATCAGCAAGGCCATCAAACTGGCGGCAAAAGTCAACTACATCCGCAAGAACAGCGACAACATGCCCATGTCGGGTTACAGCCAGGGTTCGCCCATGTACGGCCTGATCTGGGGCTACAACACCAACCCCATCTCGGCTTACCGCGACGAGTACATGCAGGGCCGTTATACCTATGCCAACTACCTGGCAGGCAGCGGCGAAGACAAATACAACACCACTTCGGGGCTTATCTACAACAGCCTCGAGGGCCACAACCCCTACCGCACGCTGTACGAGGAGCTGAACAAACTGGATCGTGACCGTTTCTTCGGCAACGTGAGCATCGACTTCACGATCCTGCCCGAGCTGACCTTCACGCTGCGCGGCGGCTTCGACGCCAATATCGAATGGCGCTCGCAGCAGAAACCCTTCATGTCGCTCGACAACCGCTACGGCATGTACCGCGAGAAGACCATCCGCCGCTACGACTACAACTCGGACTTCCTGCTCAAGTACAACAAGCTGTGGGATCGCTTCGGCGTCACGGCGGCATTCGGCGGCAGCGTCCTGCGCAACAAATACTACTCGACCACCATCACCGCCTCGCAGCTGAGCAGCGAAGGCCCCGGCATGTATTCGTTCGCCAACGCCGCGGTAGCCCTCGACACGTCGCCCTACCGCAGCAACCGGCAGACCAACAGCCTTTACGGCTTTGTCAACCTGTCGTGGGACGACACCTACTTCCTCGACGTCACGGCCCGCAACGACTGGTCGTCGACGCTGGCTCCCTCCAACTGGAGCTATTTCTACCCGTCGGTATCGGCCAGTATCCTGCTCGACAAGGCGTTCAAGATCAACTCCCCTCATGTCAACATGATCAAGCTGCGCGGTTCGTGGGCACAGGTGGGTAACGACACTTCGGTCTTCTCGCTCTACGACGACTACTCGACCACGGACTATCCGGGCGGCGTCACGCTGCCTACGGCCAGCTTCTCGGTCAGGCCGTAATAGTTCAGGCAGGTGCCGCAGGTCATGATCTCCACACCTTCCGATTCCAGCGTCTTGAGGTCCTCCAGCATAGGAGAGCCCTCACAGGTCAGGGATGCACCGCCGTTATAGAACAGAACCGTCTTGGGCAGCTTGTCCTGCTGCGTCAGGGCAAACACGAACGCCTTGAGCAGGGTCTTGCCCAGCTCCTCGGCCCCGGTACCCATAGTGTTTGCGCCAATGGCCACCACGGTATCCGTGCGGGCGTCCGGCATGCAGACGGCCGGGGTCTCTTCAGCCGCCGGGGCCTCCCCGATGGTGAACAGCACTCGGTATTCCCGTTCGGCCAGCTTTTCGGCGCTGTACTGATAACCCTTTTGCTGGGCCATCTTGGTCAGGTTCTGCACGGCGATCTCGTTGTCCACCAGAATTTCCACCTGACCAGCACCCTTCAGCTCCGAAATAGCGCGCTTGGCCTTGACGACCGGCAGCGGGCAGGCGTCTCCTCTTGCATCAACATGAGTCATAATCGTTTCTCCTTTTAGTAGGTCAGTATGTTACTGTGATCTCGGTTTCGGTTCGGGGAACGATCTCGCCCACGATCTTCGCGGGCAGGCCAGCGGATTGCAGTTCCTTCTCCAGCGTGCTGGCCTCCGCCGGGTCCACTGCCAGCAGCAGACCGCCGGAGGTCTGCGGGTCGAACAAGACTTCTTCCATGGCAAACGGAACGCCCTCAAACCGGACAAAAGGCCCGGTATGATTGCGGTTGCGCTGCCCGGCGGCGGTGTACAGGAAGTCATCTGCCGCCTTTTCAGCGCCCGGCAGCACCGGCACGGCGCGGGCGTTGATCTTGCAGGAAAGTTTCCCGCCCATCATCTCGTGCAGATGCCCCAGAAAACTGAAGCCAGTCACATCGGTGGCCGCGTGCACAGTATACCGGCGGCTGATCTCCGCAGCGGTCTTGTTCAGGGTTGTCATGGAATGAATGGCGGCTGCCATGTGTTCCGGGGCCGCCTCGCCCACACGGTTTGCGGTGCACAGCAGCCCCACACCCAGCGCTTTGGTCAGCAGCAGCTTGTCTCCCGGCTGGCCGGCATCGTTTGCGTACAGATGATGCGGATCCACAAGGCCGGTCACCGACAGGCCGTATTTGACACCGGTGTCTGCAATGGAATGACCTCCGGCCAGAATGCCCCCTGCTTCGGCTACCTTTTCGGCTCCGCCGCGCAGGATCTCGCCCAAAACGTTCAGGTCCATATTTTCCGGGAAACACACCAGATTGAGGGCAGTTTTCACCTCGCCACCCATGGCATACACGTCGCTCAGGGCGTTGGCCGCTGCGATCTGCCCGAAGGTATAGGGGTCATCCACCATGGGTGGGAAAAAGTCCACCGTCTGCACCAGGGCCAGATCTTCTGTAACGCGGTAGACGGCGGCATCGTCCCGGCTGTCATACCCCACCAGCAGATTCGGGTCCTTTTCGCCGCGGGGCAGCTTTTCCAGAATGCGGCTCAGTACACCGGCACCCAGCTTTGCCGTGCAGCCGCCCCCGGTACAGAATACGATTTTTTCATCCTTGCTCATGCACGTTCTCCCTCTTCAAATTGTGTCAGAACGCCGTTCACACGATAACGTTCCTGCAGAACACAGAGCGTCTGCTTCCCGAGCAGTTGGCGCTGCGGCGTATCTGCCTGATTGAGCACAGCATAAAAGGCCCTGCTGCCCACCCGTTTCCGGCCGCCCTGCTCACTTGCCAGCAGTTGAGCCAGAAGTTCCGGGGTCAGGCAAGCCTCCGGCGGAACGCCCAGCAGCATGCAGGCTTGTTCCAACCGGAAGCAGCATTCTTTCAAAGGGCGGCCCAGTGCGGAAAGCCCGGCCACCGCCAGTACGATGTCGCTTTGCGGCAGCAGAACAGGTTCCTGCTCCGCCGGGGCTTTGCACGGGAAATGCTTTGCACCGTCGGCTTCCAGAAACACGGCGTCTGCCTGTGCCATCCAGTGGGCAAGGTCTGCTTCCGGCGGTGCGGTCAACTTACCGTTGGGAGCCGGAGAGCCCACCACGGCATAAGAGCCGCGGGCCCAGAGTTCCTGTATTTCGGCGTCAGTCTTTGCCCAGAGCCCGTTTTCCGGGCGCAGGATGTGGGTGGTAGTGGACACCAGCACCCGCCAACCTTTCTGCGCGCAATGGCTGGCCATGGCATACAGCAGCGTTGTTTTTCCGCCGCCGCCCACCAGTGAGACCACATGGCTTTTTTCCGACAGAAACGGAAACTGCTGTTCCCCGATCATTTGTGGTTTTCAGCGGCGGCCATGGCAATCTGCTCCGGAGTAATGGGCAGCTCATAGAAACGGGTGCCGATGGCGTTGTAAATGGCGTCTGAAATGGCCGGCAGCGGCGTGTTGATGACCACCTCACCGATGGATTTTGCACCAAACGGGCCGTTTGGCTCGTAGCTGTTCTCAAACTCCACGTTGATTTTTCCGATGTCGATGCGGGTGGGGATCTTGTACTGGAACAGCGAGTTCTCTTCCGGGCAGCCCTTCCGGTCATAGGTAACATTCTCGGTCAGCGTCATACCGATGCCCTGCAGGATGCCGCCCTCTGCCTGCACTCGGGTCAGGTTGGGGTTGATGGGCGTACCGCAGTCCACGCAGGTATCAAATTCCAGCACCTTCACCTCGCCGGTTTCGGTATCCACTTCCACCTCGGCAGCACCCACCATAAAGGGCGGCGGCGACAGGGGCGAGGTGTGGGTCTCGGTGGCTTCCAGCGGGACCATATGGCCGAACTGAGACGCATAGGCGATCTCGGACAGGGTCTTTTTCGTTTCCGGGGCGGCGCTTTCAAACACTTCTTTGCCGTCAAACTCCACAGCATCTGCCGGGCAGCCCAGCAGCTCGGCACCCAGCTTGCAGATCTGTTCCCGCAGCTTCATGGCACACTTCTCAGTGGCCTTGCCGGTAACGTAGGTGGTACTGGATGCATAGGAACCGGAGTCATAGGGAGAGGTATCGGTATCGGCACCAAATACCGCAATGTTGTCCAGCGGGCAGTCCAGCACTTCGGCGGCGATCTGCGCCAGCGTGGTGTCACAGCCGGTGCCCATATCCGCTGCACCGATGATCAGCGAGTAGAATCCATCATCGTTCAGCTTGAGGGTCGCACTGCCCACGTCCA
>ERZ773143.2002-NODE-2002-length-16063-cov-3.625875_pt1 | contig 16063 bp, 16 predicted proteins | sample MGYA00580852_ERZ773143 | MGnify/ENA primary metagenome ERZ773143 (study PRJEB29015, sample SAMEA2737853) | human gut metagenome | biome: human gut; feature: human-associated habitat; material: faeces | place: China | collected 2012 ... | reverse complement strand
AAAGCAAATATATTGTTCCAACAAAAATAAATATGGAAGATGGATTAAAGATGAAAAATAAGTAAATCAAGAAGTAAAAAGACATAAAATTAAATTCTTTTTAAAAGTATCAAAAGGAGTAAAATATGAAAAAAAATATAGGAAAATATAAACGAGAAATAGTAACTACAATGATATTATTAATAATTACTGTAACAGTATTAGGAATTAGTAAATTTTTAAATATACAAGGTTTAGACAAATTAAATACATTATCAGAATTAATATTTAGTAGTTTGATAGGATTGGTAACAATATGGCTATCCGGATACTTCATATTGATACAGTTATATAAAAATACATATCCAATGGAGATTATTGAAAAGAATTTTTTGAAGAAAGTAAAAATTATATTAATATATTCAATACTAAATATATTAATTGGAGTATTAACATTATCTTTATTTAATAATTATGTAACTGAAATATATTATATAATTCTATTTGTAATAAATGTTATTGTTGTTTTTTATTATACATATAGAATTAATAGAGAATTCACTATAAATACTTATGTTGATAAGTATTTTAAGGATTTAGCAGATAGCTTAGAAAAAGAAAACATAACCCAAAATGATGTCGATAATAGTTTTAAAGATTTTTATAAATTTTTTGATGAATGTATTATAAAAGATGAATATTATGTTTGTAATAATATTTCTGAAAAAATAGGTTTATTATTTAAAAATCTAATAGAACATTGTAATATAATGGTATTAAATAATGAAGAAGAAATGGCTGAATACATATTTGAAAAGATTATAAATTCTGGAATGTATCAAATTAGTTATGCAAAGGATAGCAAAACCGAAAGTTTGATTTCAAATTTATTTATACAACAAGAAAAGAATATAAAAATATGCATAAAAATAGGAAAATTAGATTGGTTTAAAAAGTATATAAAGCAAATAAATTTATTATCTAAAGAATATAATAACAATCATAATGGCATTTTAGAAGAACTATATGATTTAAATATGGAAATAGGCAAAACTTTATTAAAAAAAGAGGATGAATGGTTAGATTGGTTTATTAATGAATTGTATAATATTAATATTTCATTAAAATATGCATTTAAAAATATAAATTTAAATTATTTTGGAAAACTTTTAACTTATGTAATGGTAAAAAATATAGAAGATAATAAAAACGATAATAATAAATATAGAATATTAATACAAGTATTAGAAAAGTATACATACAATATAACACATATAAATGATAATATTGAAGATATAGTAATCTATTATTCAATTTATGGAAATCAATTAATTGAAAATAAATGTAAAGAACAAGTTAGAGATTTCATAGAGATAATAACAAATAGAAATAATAGAATAATAGATAATGAAAAATGGAATGAGTTTATACTTTATTATTTAAATATAACAATGCAAGAATGGACTGAAGATTTTGGAGAAATTAATAGGAAGAAAATAATAGATATTGTTCTAGAATTAAGCTTAAATAATTCAAATTGTAATTATTATAGTTTTTTACCAGAATATAGTAAAATAATACAAGTAAAAAAAGATGAACCTAAATTAATGAATGAGATATGTGATGAATTTGAGGAACTATTTATAAGGTTAGTTATAAATAATAATGTAAATATGTTCTATATTATATTGAGAATTTTAAAAGATTCAATATTAACCTTAAAACGAGATGATAGAAATGCACAAGAAAAATTGTTTGATTTATATCTAGGAAATCTAGTAAGGACAGTAAATATTGAAAATAAGAAGTTTGCTGAATTAACTATTTCTGCAATAGACGATACTATTGAAGAACTTGATAAAAATAGAAAAATATCAAATCAATTCGGGATTCATATTATAGAAGCAATTGCTGATGTTGCAATATATAGATCAAGAATTAAAGAAATGAATGTAATTAACGTTACTAATTTATTATCTGATTTTTTAGAAGAAAAAAAGTATAATTTTATAGTATCAGATAATAAAAGAAAAGAATTATTATATAAGAGTATTTATAATATTGGAATAAGTTGTATAGAGAATAATATGGAAAATGCATTACGAAATGTATCTAATAGATTAGGTTGGTTTCTAATAGGAAGTATAAATAATAATGATGCTCCAACTTTGACTCATTACTTATTGGATAGAACTTTAGATTTATTTAAGATAGCTAAAAATATGGATATAAGTGAGAAAACATTAGTATTTATAATGACCTTATTTACAACTGTTGGAACATATTGTTGCAAAGACGCAAAATATAAAGGATATCAGGATAAAATATTGGGAATCTTAATAAAAGAAGATTATATAAGAATAAAAACTGCAATAGAACTTCGAACAAAAGAAAATAATATGTGGGACAAATTATTTGATGGACAAACTCAATCATTGACACAAAAATTTTTAAAAGAATTAAATCGAAGAAATATAACAAAAAATAAATTATAATAATTATTATGAACAAGTTGGAGAAAGTCCAGAAAAAATTATAAATTTTTCTGAACTAGCCTATGCTTTGAGAAAGGAATGAGATAAAAGATGAAAATCATAACTAATGATATAGAAAAAGAATGTTGGGACTTATTATCAATTTATGAAGATGAGGAATTTGTTAAAGAAAAGGTTTTGTCAGTAAAACCTACAATAAAGAAAACAACATTAAATAAAATATCTAAGGAAATAAATTTTTATATAAAGCAATCAGAAGAATTATATAACTCTAGCAATACAAGTATAATAACCAGTCCATTAACGTTATTTTATTCTTTAAATAATTTAATTAAAGCAGTGTATTTATTAAAGTATCCAACAAAAGGAATAAGTGCCAGCCATGGATTGACTATAATTGGTACAAATATTAAAACTGTTAGATTATCTGAACTTTCAGTTCATATAGATAAACGCGGTACTTTTAATAACCTAAATGAATTACTAAATTATGATTTACCAGATGATTATGATGTTGCTATTAAAGATTTGTTATCATTAGTTCCAGAAATCTCATCTATATATAACTTAATATACAAAGAAGAACCAAATGTTTATTTGTTAAGAGAAAACTTAGATAAACATTATGAATATAATGTAGTATTACCAAATAATTCGTATGATGAAACTGCAAATAAAAATTTTAATTTGCTGGAAGAAAATTCTGTACATATAACATTTGGACCAAATGCACTAGGACCAGGATGCCATTTATATAAAAGTATAGCTACTAAAGACATTAATAATGTATTAGAACAGGACATATATGGAAATAATTATTTGACATTGGGAATGCAATTGAATGGTAAAACTAAGAAAATAAATCAACTTAGTATAATTTATATAATATTATACATATATAGTATGGAAGTGAGATATAAATCAGCAGAATGGATTAATATTATAAATTCAAAAGAAAAAGCTATTATAAAAAAATCTATAGATACATTTAAGATAAAGATGCTTATTTGTATCTTATCGTTAATTGAAGATGATAAATATGAATTTATAAATAAAATTGATGGTTATAAAGAAAATGTTGATTATTCTAAAATAACAGATGAAGTACTAAAGGAAATTAAAAGTAGAAACTTTAGATATGGACACTCTGTATTAGAAAAATTAATTTAATCCTCTACAATAATTATAAAGCACATTATTTTTTGATTAAGAATATTTAATGACAAATAATTAAGATATAAAAGGAATTTTTAATATGATATTATATGCAACAAAACAAACAATAAAAGAATTGAATATACCAATGCCAAATGAATTATCAACATTTAATAATATAATGGCAAACAAAGTAATTGAAGAACAAACAGGAGACGAATTATTAGAGTGGGGACTAAAATTATTTTATTTTGATGGGAGAAAATGTGTGCAAGCTATAAATTTTGCAAGTAAATTAACATTATTTTTATTTGACATTAAAAATGAGGAAATTCAGTGGATTGCTAATGGCATTGCTATATATTTAAATGAGTTATATAGTAAAGATAAAAATATGTTAAAACTATTAGAAAAATTATATGCTGATTATCCAACTTGCACTTTTGAAAAATTAACCAATAAAAGCATTATTGCATCACTTAACCATAATCAATTCCAACATGCAGATGATGGATACAGATTTTATGATTATATAGATAAAAATATATTGAATACAATAAAGATAAACAAAGATTTTAATTGGAATAATTTAACTACTAAAACTATAAACGGAAAGAAGGAATATATATTTCCAGCAGAATATTTTAGAGAATTGCTTATTGAGAGATATAAAGGATAAAAAATAAAAAAGGAGATAAAAATAAAATGAAAGTTTTAAGTTACAATATATATTGAATAAAAAACACAACAGCACCAACACCTAAATGGGAAGTAAGGCAAGAAAACATAAAAAGAATTTTAAATAACATACTAAAAGACAATGAAATAAAAGTATGTTGTTTTCAAGAAGTAAACGAAAATAACATAGAATTATTAAACGAAATATTAAATCAAAATAATTTTAAAATGTTAGAAAAATTCCCAATGAAAACAGAAACACTTAATCAATATAATATAGTTGCAATTAGGGATGAAGATGCAATAAATGTTAATTTTGTACATTGCTTACCACATGGAAAAGACACAGAATATAAAAAAATTGAAGAACAAAAAATTGATTACAACATGAGTGATTATAGAACAACAGTATTTGTAAACTTTGAATATAACAACAAAAAATATCTTGTAGGATGTATTCATACAGATTATATATCTACAGAGGGCAAAATAAAAGGAACTGTTAAATCACTAAATTATATGGATACAATAAATTGCGATTATAAATTAGTTGTTGGAGATATGAATATGATTTCTCATATGTCTGAAGTCTATAATATTTTAAAACAAAATAATAACTATACAACTATCTCAAGAAATAGAAACTTTAACATTTCTGATAATTCATGGCAAGGATATGGAGCAATGGAACAAGTTAATGTTGATTTTGCTTTTATAGAAAAAAAGATAAAAGAAAATTACAATTATGAAATAATAAAACAAGATAATATGATGGATGAGGGCTCAGACCATAGACCAGTTATATTAACTATTGAATAGTGTTATTATCAAAAAAATATAAAAACAAGAAGTCAGTTGAAACTAGCCAATTGGCCTTTTTGTTATTTTTTTAAATTTAATCAAGTAAGTATGCTTTAGCTGTTGAGATTTAGCAATTACAGATAAAGTATTATAATATAATTTATTTGTAGTATAAATAAAATTTTACAAATTTTACTAAAAATATTGAATGTTATTAATAAATATGATACAATACAAATGTTCGTAAATATATAACTAACGAAGATAGAAATTTAATCGTGAAAATATGTGATAAAATAAATTATATGCTAGTAGAAAAACAAAAAATATTTTAAAAAACAGAATATTTGTAATATAAAACAGAAAGAGGTGATTAAATGAAATTAGAAGAATACAAATCAGGCAAATATGTAAAAATGAATGATTACAAAGCATTTATTCCAAGTAAAATAAATTACAACTGGGGATGGGATGATACAAAATTGGACAAACTTTTAGCAGAAGCAAACAGACAAATTGGAGAACTAAATGCATATTCATTATTAATACCAAATGTAGATTTATATATTAAAATGCATGTGAAAATTGAAGCCAATAAGTCGAGTAGAATTGAGGGAACAAGAACAACTGTAGAAGAAGACTTGCTAGATGTAAGCGACATTAATCCAGAAAAAAGAGATGACTGGGAAGAAGTTCAAAACTATGTTAAAGCCACAAATTATGGAGTAGCAAGAATAAAAGAAGGATTCCCAGTATGTACTAGATTAATAAGAGAAATTCACGAAATATTAATGCAAGGAGTTCGTGGAGAACATAAGACACCTGGAGAATTTAGAATATCACAAAACTGGATTGGTGGTAGCATGCCAAGTACAGCAGTATATGTTCCACCACCACATACAGAAATTGCAGAATGCTTATCTGACTTTGAAAAATTTATAAACAATGAAGAAATAGATACACCAGATTTAGTAAAAATCGCAATTTTACATTATCAATTTGAATCTATACATCCATTTTTAGATGGTAATGGAAGAATTGGAAGATTACTAATTCCACTATACATTCAAAGCAAAGGAATGTTAGAAAAATCTTGTTTATATATTTCTGATTATATTGAAAGAAATAAAGATACATATTATGATATGCTAACAAGAGTAAGAACTCATAATGATATGATAGGATGGATTAAATTTTTCTTAGAAGCGGTTATTGAAACATCAAAAACGGCAAAAGAAAAATTTAGAAAAGTAGTTGAACTTACAGTGGAAATGGACAAAATTATAGTGAATTTACCAGTAAAATCCGATAACGCAAAAAAAGTAATAAATGTATTATATAATGAACCTATAATTAATAGAAAAAAATTATGTAATATAACTAAAATAAAAGAAGGGACAATAAAAAATATTATTAATTGTTTATTAGAAAATGATATCATTGTAGAAACAACTGGATATAGTAGAAATCAAATTTTTACTTTTCAAAAATATACAGATTTGTTTTTAAAATAAAATTTATAGGTCAAAAAAATAAAAAAATTTGACATACAAAAATTCATAGGTCAAAAAAAATGAAATTTTTGACCTACAAATTATTTTGAGTCAAAAAAATAAAAAACAAAAATACTAATAAAAAGAAGGAATATATATGTTAAAAGATTTATGTTTTGAAATAATACAAACATGCCCTAATAAATGCAAATTTTGTTCTTCAAATTCATCAAAAGACAAAACGACAATTATAACACTAGAAGACTTTAAGAAAACAGTTATGTATTTTATTACCCATGGCGGAATTGGAGAAATATCAATTTCAGGAGGAGAACCTTTTTTACATCCAGATTTATTCGAAATGATAAAGTTTTGTAAAGACAATGGAATTAGAACAGTTATATTCACTAGTGGAATAAAAAGAACATCTGCAATACCAGAAAAAACGATAGAATATATAAAAAATAAATGTAAAAAAGATTTAGAAGAAATAGAAGAACATGAACCATGGAATGAAAGACTAAAAAGAAATGTGAAGGCATATTATAAAAGAATGATTAATCAAGGAGAATTCACTTCACTAACAAGGCAAGAACTAGAAAAAATAAAAGAATTAGGAGTAGATAAAATCGTATTTGATTGGCAAGCATTAGATGAAAATATTGATAATGAGTTAATGGGAAGAAAAGCATTAAATACATATCTAATAGATTCTTTGGTTAGAGCAAGCATTGTTGGATTAAATGTAGATGTTCATTTTATTCCTATGAAACCAAATTATAGACAATTTCCAGATATCATAGAATGTTTAGAAATTTCAAAAGTAAAAAATATAAGTATTTTAAATTTTGTACCACAAGGTAGAGGACTAGAAAACAAACAAGACTTGATGTTAAATGAAACAGAGCTAAGAGAATTTAGTGAAATATTAAAAAAAGAGAAAGAAAAATATAGCGGTAACATAAGAATTGGAATCCCATTAAATGGAAAAATGTCTCATTTATGCACAGCAGGAACTGAAAAATTAGATATAAAATATGATGGAACAATACTTCCATGTCCAGCATTTAAAGAAATGAGCGTAGAAAAAATGGAAAAATATGGTATAAAATTGCATAGTATATATGAGGATTTGGAAAAAGTAGTTATACATGAAGGAACAAGAAAATCACCATTATGTAAGCAAGTTTATGGATTTAATGGAGAATTGACAGAAAGTGAAGAAATAGAGTTTTGAGGAGGAATATTTATGAAAATATTAATAGGAACAAAAAATCCAGGAAAAATAGAAGGAGCAAAACAAGCATTTGAAAAATATTTTGACAAAGTAGAAATAGAAGGAATACCAGTAGATTCAAATGTAGGAGACCAACCAATAAATGAAGAAATACTTCAAGGAGCAAAAAATAGAGTGAAAAATCTAAAAGAATACGCTTCAAAAAACAATATAAAAGCAGACTTTTATATTTCAAGTGAAGCTGGTATCACAGATTCTTTAGGAGAATGGATTGACATAAATGCAGTAGTGGTGGAGGATTCAAAAGAATTCCAAAGTATAGGAACAAGCCAAGGATTTCCAATTCCTGATAAATACATTGATGAAATTAAAGCAACAGAACTTGGAAAAGTTATGGACAAGATATTTGATGGACAAGAATTAGGCAAAGGAAAAGGCGGAATAAGTTACTTAACAAAAAATGAAGTATCAAGAATTGATTTAACAAGAACTGCGTTCATTATGGCACTAACAAAACACATTAATGGAGACATATGGAGATAGAAATTACATTTATTTTAATTCTTATAAAAAGAGAATTGAAAGATGTATAAGAGAAAAATATAAAAAAGGAGATAAATAAATGAATAAAATAATTATAGAAGTAGGATCAACATGTTTAAAAATAGACAATTATGATGGAAATAAAATAAAAAAATTAGATGGAATTACAATACAATTCAAAAAACATTATAACGAAGACAAAAAGTTAAGAGAAAATGATGTGAAAGAACTTATAAAAAAAGTAAATGAATTAAAATCAATTTCTGAAGACATATATGTATGTGGAACAAGCATTTTCAGAACCCTAAATAAAGAAGAAAGAGCGATATTCTTAAATAGATTCAAAAATGAAACAGGATACGATTTCAACATTATATCTCAAGAAAGTGAAAATAAATTAACTGTATTAGGGGCAACCAGATTTGTAAAAGACAAAGTTTGTGTTTTCATTGGTGGTGGAGGCTCTACTGAAATTGCAATTTATGATAAAGAAATAAAAGAAAGTGTTAATACGAACATTGGAGTTATAGATGTAATGCAAGAATTTCCTGATTTAGCTGAAAATTATGCAACAACTGATTTAGAAAAAGTAGAAACATTTATAAAGGGAAGACTAAATTTACCAAAACAAAAAGCAGATATATTAATATTGGCAGGTGGCGGACATGAAAAGTTTGCCAGAAACTCAGGAATAAAATATGAAGAAAACACCTTATACAAAGATAATTCAGAACCAATTATGATGGACATAGAAACAAGAAGAAAAGAAACAGAGAGATATTATAAGTCTATTTCTTTAGATGAGATAAGACAAAAAGTTAAAGACCCAGACTGGTGGTATGCTACAAGAGCAATGTCTGCATTTGCACTAGTAGTTGCAGAAGCAATAGATGCAAAATATATTGTTCCAACAGATATAGCAATGGCATACGGAATTATAAAAGATGGAGACAATAAAAAGTAAATTTGAAAAAGGAGATAAATATGGTTGTTATAGCAGGGTGTTTAATCGTAAAAAATAATAAGATATTAATGGCAAAAGAAGCCAAAAAGAAATGTTATGGACAATGGAACTTTCCAGCAGGCCATGTAGAGGAAAATGAATTGGTAACAGATGCAGCAATTAGAGAGGCTTATGAGGAAACAGGTTGCAAAGTAAAATTAACAGGAGTATTGCCAATAAGTACAGCGTATTTAAAAGAAAAAGAAACGGCAATAATTATAAAATTCACAGCAGATGTTATTGAAGAAAATATCAAATTTAATACAAAAGAGATATTAGATGTAAAATGGTTAGATTTAGATAAAGTTAGAAATATGACAAAAGATGAACTAAGAGGATATGATACAGCACTTCAAGACATAAAAGACCTTGAGAATAAAAAAATATATCCATTAGATATTTTTAATAACAAAATATACTAGACAAAAATAATAAAATTATTAAATATAAAAACATAGATAATTTGGAGATAAAAAATGATATATCTAAAAACATTTAAATTAAGTGAAAGTAGAAGCACAGACCCCAATATATATCCATTTTGCATATTCAAAAATAAAGAACCAAATATATTTGTATTTGACGACATCACAGTATTATATGGAAACAATGGGAGTGGAAAATCAACAATATTAAACATGATTGCACACAAATTAAACTTAAAAGGCAAAGAACGAAACTATTCTAGAATTGACGGATGGTGGCCATATTTTGAAAATTATTCAAATGAATGTAAATATGAACTAGGAGAAAACGAATATGGAAGTAGGCTAACTAAAATTCCTACAAATAGTAGATATATAAAAAGCGAAGAAATATTATATGAAATTAGAAAAATACAACAAGATGCAGTCTTACAAGAAAGCATAGAAAGTACTCTAACCAAAGAAAGAGGAAGAAAAAATGCAAAAGATTTTTTAAAAACAAAAGAAGGTGGAAAACAATTTCCAAGATTTGCATTTGCGCAAGATAAATATTCAAATGGAGAAACAACATTACAAATATTAGAAGAGGATATTGAACCAGATAAATTATATTTATTAGATGAGCCAGAAGTGTCACTTTCACCACAAAATCAAGTAAAACTTGCAGAAAAAATAAATGAAATGGCAAGATATCTCGGAGTTCAATTCGTTATAGCAACTCATTCTCCATTTATGTTAGGAATATTAAATGCAAAAATATACAATTTAGACACAAAAGATTATAGAGTAGAAAAATGGAATGAACTTGAAAATGTAAGATATTTTTATAACTTTTTCAAAAGTAAAAAAGAAGAATTTGAAGATTATTATAAAAAGATATAAAGAAGAAACAACAAGATAAATAAAAATAGAGGAGGATATATCTGTGAAAATAGGAATAGATTTAGATGGTGTAGTTATAGATAGTGAAACAACATTCAGGACTTATGAAGAAATCTTTGATATAGATATTTTAAAAGGAAACAATCTAATAAATAAAAAAGAACCAAAATTTCAAGCTAGATATAATTGGACAAATGAGCAAGAAAAAGAATTTATTGAAAAATATTTCATGACAGTATCAAAAGAAAGTAATTTAATGTCAGGATTTGTAGGCATATACAATTTATTAAAAAAACAAGGACACGAATTTGTCGTTATTACTGCAAGAGGTGGTTTTATAAAAGAAATGAAAGATGATGCAATAAGATTATTAGAAGAAAATAATATTAAGTTTGATAAATATTATTGGAATGTTGAAGATAAATTAGAAATTTGTAAAAATGAAAAAGTAGACATTATGATTGATGATGATTGGAAAATTATAAAAAGACTAGCAGATAATGAAGTAAAAACATTATATTTTAGGGATACAAACTTGATGAAATTAGAAGAAAATCAGTACATCAAAGAAGTTAATAATTGGGGAGAAATTTATAGATATATAAAATGTAATAAAACATAGAGGTGAAATAAATGAATAAAATAATTAAAAATTTAGCAATGGCATATGGAATTATAGAAAATGAAAAATAAATGACATATTATGAAAAAAAGAGAGGAAATATTCATGTTAAAAATAAATTTAGGTGGATCTTGCGGTAATAGCAAGTGGAGAAATGAATTAATTGAAAAATTAAATAAAAAAATTGAATATAGAAATCCAGTTGTGAAAAACGGAACATGGAAATATAACAAAACGATAAAATTAAAGAAAGAAAATGATATGAGAGAATGTGATTATTTAGTTTATGTAATAACACCAAGACAAAAAGGTTTTAGTTCAATTGCATCAGCCGTTGATTATAGCAATAAAGTTCCTAAAAAGGTTATATTTTGTATTTTAAAAGAATATGAAAATGAAAAATTTGAAGGTCACCAATTAGAAAGTATTAATTATGTTGAAGATATAATAAAAAATAATGGTGGACTAATTCTAGAAAATTTAGATCAAATTGCTGAATTTTTAAATAATAAATGTTAAAAAATTTTAAGAGGAAAATTATGATAAAAAGATATAAACAAAACGAAACAGATACATTAGCAAAAATACTAAAAAATGATGGAGTAATTAGTGTTCCAACAGACACGGTATATGGAGTATGTGCCAGAATAAACTCAAAAAAAGCACATGACAATTTAGTAAAAACAAAAAATAGACCAATTACAAAACCATTTCCAGTAATGTGTTCAGATGAAGAGCAAATAAAAAGTATAGCAATAGTAAATGAAAAGGCAGAAAAACTAATAAAAGAATTTATGCCAGGTCCAATAACACTAATTTTAGAAAAAAGACCAGAAGCACCAGAATATGTTAACAATGGAAAAACAACCATTGCAATACGAATGGCAACATCAAAAGTTGTAAAAGAATTAATTATAAAAACAGGATGTCCAATATTTATGAGCAGTGCCAATCAAAGTGGAGAACCAACATGTACTAACCTAGATGAAATAGAAAACGAATGTCCAAATCTAGACGGAATGATGGAAGGCACTGTCAAATTTGGAAAAGGAAGTACAATAATTGACTGTGTTTCAAAAGAATTAAAGATTTTAAGAGAGGGACCAATTACAATAGAACAAATTAGAGAAGTTCTTGAGGAATAAGAGCCATAAAATTAAATATTAGTCGATAAAAATTTTAAAAGAAATGTTTAGTCAATATTAAGTTGTAGAGGAGATTTTATTATTGTGAATAAAGAATATATAGAAATTAATAAAAACGCATATGAAATTTTAGCAAATGAGTATAATACTAGAAATTATAAAATTGGCTATGATTTTTGGAATAATATATATGATGATTTGAATTTAAAAAATAAAGAGAATATTAAAATATTAGAAATTGGTCCAGGACATGGAAGAAATATTAAAATTTTTAAACAATATAATAATAAATTTAAAATAACTGCATTAGAAATTTCTAAAAATATGTGTAATATTATAAAAAAAGATAATCCAGATGTACAAATTATAAACAATAACATTTTAAATTATAGTTTCGAAAATGACCAATTTGATATTATTCAAATGATAGCTGTTATCCATTTATTTCCAATAGAAGATGCTAAAATTGCATTAAAAAATGTTAAGAAATCTTTAAAAGAAGATGGATATTTAATTATAGGAACTACTATTAATGAAAAAGATATGGAAGGTTATTATGAAAAAGAAGATTATAATATTAAAGTAAAAAGATTTAGACATAAGTATACTAAAGAAACTTATGAGAAATTATTAAATGAATGTGGATTTGAAATATATAAACCATATTTTGTAAATGAAAATGATAGAAATAAATTATGGTATGATGCTGTATGTAAAAAAGTTAATAAAAAATATTAAAAGTAGATTTATATGAAACAGTATATTGCTAAAAGAAGTCAGAAAAGTAATAAAAAAAAGGTGAAAGTTGAAGTTACATTTATGAGCAAAAATAAAGTAAACAATAACTGCTAGAAAGTACTTTTGAATTAAATCTTATTGGCTGATATCATAGAAAAATAAGCAATTCTACTAACAGTCGATTGCTAAAAAAGATATAAAGTGATAAGATACAAAAAATTCAAAGGAGGTTTTAAAATGGACAACGAAAAATTTGGAAAATTCATAAAAAAATTAAGAAAAGAAAAAGGAATAACACAAAAAGAATTAGGAGAAAAATTAAATATTACAGATAAAGCAATATCCAAATGGGAAAGAGGATTAAGTTTTCCAGATATAACAATGCTAAATATATTAGCAGAATTTTTTGAAATTGATGTATCAGAATTATTAAATGGAGAAAAAGGAGCAAAAAAAGATATTGATATAGATAAAGAAATTTCTGAAGCAATAGAAAAATATAAAAATATTGAAGAAAAAAGAAAAAAGAAAATTAACAAAATAAAGAAAACAATAGGAGTAATATCAACTATTATATTAATTATTTCATTATTAATACAAATTGCATATTTATTTGTATTGAAAAGACATAATTATGAGTATGTAATTGATATTTTAGAATACATAATTAATCAAATAATTATAATTTCAGCTACAATGAGTTTGATTTTATTAACTAAAAAAGAAAAAATTAAGAATATAATTATATATATTCTCTGTATAATGTTTTCTGTAATTAATATTTCATTTATGTGTAACAACGGATTCAAAAATAAATGTATAATAAGTTTTTCAAATGATTTTTCAAATGAACTTGTTGTTAAAACAAATAAAAATACAGGAGCAATAAAAATATATAGAAACCAAAAATTCTTTTTATTTGCAAAAGAAAAAGAGCAACTAGATTACGAATTAGATGGAAAAATAAAAAAACAATGGCTAACAAATGATGTATGTGGAATAACTTATAAAGATAAAAATGGTATATTACAAGAATATGTTGTTACATATGGAGATAGAGGCAATGGAATATCATATTATTATGTAACATCAGCATTAATAGGCGATTGGCAAGTATTCACACAATATGGTAATCCGACTCAAATGTTAGTTGATAGTAAAGGGATAACAATAAAAAAGAATGAAAAAAGTGAACTTTTTACCTATGAAAATTGCAAACAATATGGAACAACAGCATTAGTATTATATAAAAATGATATACCTAAATATATAATTGCATTAGATAAAAATTGTGAAATTGATGAAAAAACATATATTATAAAAAAAGGTGGAACAATAACATTATCTGAAATTTCGATGGATAAAACAATTTCTGAATCATTATATTGTATGACATATAAAGATGAAAAAGATTTAGGTAATTATAGTGTTGTAAGTGTTGCAAAAGATAGTTATAAAATTCAAGATGGAATAATGTATATAAGTTTTGATGGAAAAAATACAGTAGAAGTACCTGGAGATTTTTCAAAAATGGTAGATAGTTATAATGAATACAATTATCAAATATCAAACGAAAAAACAATTTTTTATTATATAAAAGATTCAAAAAGATATTTAGTTTATTCTGATGATATGGGAAATAATTGGAATACTGTAGAGATAGAAAACGAGTCTTCAATACAAAATATACATTTTATAAATTCAAATATAGGATTTATGCTTAAATTTGAAGATGTTGCAATGGGAATAGCATTTGGAAAAATTAGCAAAACTGTTGATGAAGGAAAAACTTGGAAAGATATATATTTTGGAATGGGAGATGAAAAGAAAATATTTAAGGCATCTAGTCAAATAAAATTTATTAGTGAAAATATTGGCTTTTTAACAATGCCTTCTGCTGGAGGAGAAACTTCTGAAATGTATATTACAAAAGATGGAGGAAATAGTTTTAATAAATTAGAAATTATAAATAGTGATATTTATGATTATTATAATTTACCAACATTTGAAGATGGAGTATTAAGTATAAAAATAACACAAGGTTCAGATGGAGATTATAATGGTGGGGATTATAAGGTCTATTATTCAAAAGACTATGGTGATAGTTGGAGCTCGGAAAAATGATTGTGCAAAATTATGTCATCTTTTTTGTGATGTAGATAATGTTACTTATGAAGAACTTGAAAAAATAGGAAGAGATAATGTATCAATACAAAGATATAAAGGACTTGGAGAAATGAATCCAGAACAACTATGGGAAACAACTATGGATCCAGAAAATAGAATATTTGTAAAAGTTACAATGGATGATGCAATAAAAGCTGATCAAATATTTACTATTCTTATGGGAGATGAAATTGAACCTAGGAGACAATTTATAGAAAAAAATGCAAAATTTGTAAAAAACTTAGATGTATAGGAAATAATGTTTTTGACAAAAAAAGACATTATTCGACAAACACAAATTTAAATGAAAGACTTAGAACTGAAACGAAAAATATAAAAAACAAACAGCATGTAATAGTATTATTACATGCTGTTTTGTCGATTTATGTCGAACGATTTTTGTTGACATCTTATGGAAACCGTAGTATCATAAAAACAAGAAAGGAGAAAAATGAAACTTGAACAAATCCATTCTGTTCAAAATTGGCTTCCATTCGAAAAGATTTTAGAGAAAGGAATAGTAAAATTAAAAGACAACTCCTATATAAAAATATTAAATATAAGTCCAATAAATTATATACTAAAATCAGATTTAGAAAAAGAAGCGATTTTAAATTCATATAACAATATTTTTAAAAATTGTAATTTTAATATGCAAATATTAGTGCAAAGCAAAAAAATAGATTTATCTAATCATATAA
>ERZ773143.1988-NODE-1988-length-16144-cov-3.917832_pt1 | contig 16144 bp, 8 predicted proteins | sample MGYA00580852_ERZ773143 | MGnify/ENA primary metagenome ERZ773143 (study PRJEB29015, sample SAMEA2737853) | human gut metagenome | biome: human gut; feature: human-associated habitat; material: faeces | place: China | collected 2012 ... | reverse complement strand
ACTTACGCTTGAATATTTCTGGTTATTTTTGGTTGTTTTGAGATTCTAAATACAAGCCAAATGACCTTCACCATTTTACCAGCTTTATCATATCCATAAGAATAACAAGCCATCACTTGCCACACATCTCGGGCGTATATTGTCGGTTCAATACTCGTAGGATTATAATATATTAAATGACCACTTATATCAAATTTCCACTCGGAAGAAGATACAACTTCTTCATCTTTACTTTGCCTCTCAAAAGGTACAATATAAGAAAATTCTTTTACTGCGTTTACTTTTCCTTTCCAACCCATCATTACCAGATGCGATTGTTCCTCCCAAAAAGAGATAACTGAAGGCTCCGAAGGAATAATTTCCGGAGCCTCCAGTTCTGTGTCACCACAAGAAGTGATGACACATATAAGAGGCAGAATAAATAACAACTTATTTAATATTCTCATGCAGTTTACTTATCCTGATTCTTTTTAAGACCAGCAATAATCTCTTCAAGAGTTTTTGGGAAAGAATACACTCTTGGTTGACCATCCACTTTACATACAGGGCACTCGTGACGAACTACATTCTTCGAACCTCGATTGTATACAATCACATTTCTGACAGACAACTCCAGTTCTTCCTTATTCCATACATAGAAATTTTTGATACAACACCAAGTTTCAGGAACTTCCCAAGTCAGATTCGGACAATCATCCACATTCACGCAATTCAAATAATAGGGTTTCGCAATATTCTGTGTTTGTTCGTCACCGTACTCAACCACCTTGTCCCCAACAAGTTTTTTATTTCGGTATTTAACAGTTTGATCTATTACTGTAAAACCTGCATGATTAGAAAAAGTTCTCAACTCCGTATTTTTAGAAAGATCTAAAATAGCAAACTTAGTACAATTCGTAAACGTACCATCTTTTACTTCTAATATTTGATTACTATTCAATGACAAGACGCAAAGTTCGGGCAGCTTCGATAAGTCCGGTATTGCTGTCAATCCACAATTATCCAAGCTCAACTCTATCAATGAAGATGATGCCATCTGTGGGAAAGAATTTATTTTATTATCATCCAGAATCAAGGTCAATAGTTGATCTGACAAACCGTTCACGACTTCTTGAGATACTGAAGTTATCTTATTGTTAGCCAAAGATAATGTACGCATTCTCGTATTTGCTATTTCCGGAATAGAAGTAAAACTACAGTTATCAAGGAACAAACCACCCATATATGTATTATCACCACGATATTTAGGTAAATTGCTCAATCCCTGGTTAACGCAGAAATCAAAAGTTGAAACCTTCTTCATTCCAAAGATATTTTCCGGTAGAGAAGTTAGCTTTGTATCATTCATACGTAACGAAACAACCTTTTGCCATTTTTCAGCCAGTTCTTTCGGAAATTCAGCAATTTCATTTCCACTGATTTCCACATCACGAACTTCCGGAAGTTCACTCAAACGTATAGGCAACTCTGTTAATTTACTATTAATAACACTTAATGAACGCAGATTCTTCATCTTCTCAAAATTCTTTGGGAAAGCTTTAAATCCTGTATTCATAATCATAATTGAATAAAGTGGCGATTTATCCATATTATCTGGTAACTCTTCAAACTCCGGAATATCCATAATCTGAATTCCTTCAAGAGTTGGGAATAAGCTAACCGTAGCAGGTAACTTCTTCATACCCGGGAAAGTCTTTCCGTCAAAGATAATACATGCCAAATAAGAAATTTCTCCATAATCATCTACTTCAAACTCCAAATTCTCCCATGTTAACAAGTCTTCATTTTCTACACGCCAAGACTTCGGCCATTTTGTTGAATCATTCCCAAGTGCTTCGGCACAAACGCCGAAAAGCATATTACGAATTTCGTTATTGATATATACAAAACGGATTGAAACAGGAAAATAGAATGTCTGCATTACACCATGTTCGACCGATAATGTATTATTATCATCCAAATACGCTTCCTGTACTTGCACACCTTTATTATTATAAGCAGTATACTTCACCACCTTATAATCTCCATTTTCCAATCGTACTGCAGAAGAAGTCAACGAATCAATATCTCCAATCAAATCAATAGTCGGAAGTGTAACCTTCTGCCCATCTTTTTCTAAAGTTACTTTCAACCGCGCCATATCCTCTAATGTTGAGATTGTATATACTTTATTGCGCACGAATTTGAAAGTCACTTCCCCCTGCCCTTCCGGTAGGGGAGTTACTCCATTATTATCGTCATCCGAACAACCTACAAATATAGTTGCACAGAACATCAAACAGAGTAAAAGTGTATTCTTTATATATGTTGTCATATTTACCATACATTATTAAATTTAGTACCCCAAGTCTCACCTCTCAACTTGTAATATCTCCAATGACCATTCAAGGGTACAGTTTCAATATCTTCTTTAGTCAAAGAAGGCAAATTTAAAGCTGTTGTTATTGCATCCTCGTCTTCATCATCCGGACAAACACGATTATTTGCTCCTTCAGGGAACTCTGACATCTTAGCAGGTTCATTGCTAAATCCGGCTAACTTACCTAAATTATCGTATCCTTCCTGATTAAATAAAAGAATAAACGGATTCCAACAAGCTAATTTAGGATGCCACAAAATCCAATCTGGTAACTTACCTGTAAACCGGTTCAGATTTAAGGAAAGCATTTTCAGATTCGGCATTATATTATGCTTGCCAACTCCTCCTATATATCCCATATCCGGAATACTTCCGTAAAAATAGTTATAGGAGAGATACAGATATTCCAAATTATCCATTTCAAAGATTTCCTTAGGTAAATTTCCACCCATACCAATCGTTTCCAAAGTATATTTCTTCGGAATATCTGTCTGCAGATTTAACACAGAACCACTTACCCGGTTACCACCAAAATTCAGATATTTCAAGCCGGTCATTCCTTTCAAAATATCCATTGGCAATTTTAGGAAATTATTACCATTCATATCCAATTCTTCAAGCTGAGTCATATTTTTCATTTCAGGAGGGAATTCACTGATACCATATCCCATTAATGACAAACTCTTCAGATTTTTCAATGTTGTAATCTCCGGACCTAACACAATTTTCTTTGTAAAAGCATTAGAGTTTCCGACAGCAGAGAATGATTCCAACTCAGTCAGATACTTTATTTGATAAGGAACTGATTCCTTTGTATCAAACATAGAGAATCGTAATGAAATCACACGTACCTCAGTACTATCTTTATCGATATCACCATAACTATAATGGTAGGTACGTTTTTCTGTCTCCACATTATTCCAGTGAGTAATAGGACGGCTCGTAACCCATCCTGATCCATCAAGATTTAAAGTACGGCTCATAGCAAGTAAAGCCAATGAATCACCTTCACGAGACGGAATGATAAGAGGAGCCTTTTCTTGTGTAATAGTTACAATTTTCTTTAAAAGCTCTTTCTGGATTTCTCCGGCACGAGTTATAGGCTTTCCTGTCTGATTAAATTTTATCTGTGCAGAACGTACTTTATCAAACTCTGTATAAGTCTTAAATCTAAAACGGAATTTCTGCTTACGAGGAATTGTCGTTGAAGGAGTATATTTAGATTCTCCCTCCAAAGTAAGCCAGTCTAAATCTTCAGGAGCAACTACTTCAAATGCCACATTTGAAGTAGCTTCAATATCAATGTAAGATTTATCCAATTCCGCATAAGAAGGAATAGTTACTTCTTCACTAGTTAATTGTATAGTCGGTTCATATCCCATTTGATTGATAGCTACCTCAACACTTTTACCACTTTCCGAATAGAAAGTAATTTTCCCATAACGTTCTTTATACAGATACGAAGAGTCAGCCTTAATAACACAAACGACACTACCTACTCCATTAGCCGGAGTCAACATACACCAGTCATTCTCAGATATTGCTGTCCAAGTTTCGTCAGTAGCTACCCTTATTTCAATAGCTCCTCCATGATTCAGAAATCCAACTTCAGTCTGATCTAGCGCAAAACCTGTCACGGTAGCCTCATCATCATCTTTACAGGAAACCGTCAGTAGCAATGTGCCAGCAATCATTGCCAAGCACATTGTTCTCATATTTTTAAATAAACAATTCATAATTATATGTTTCCTTTTTACTATTTATTTATATCAAAATCCAAAATCGAACATCCCCAAATAGTTTGATTCGAATCAAATCCTAATGTATACAGCCCACTACCAATCTTCGAGCAAACATCGCTAGGTATAGTCATTTCAATATTTGGATTTTCAGAGACATTGAAAGCAGTTACTAATGTAGGATATGAATACTCTTCTATTTTTTGAATATCATTATAAGATATATCCAACAAGCGTAAAGTTGCATAAGCCGGATAAGTAGAAAGACCAGTCGGCCAATTCTTCAAACAGCGTATCTCTTTTTTATTGCCACGATTATCCTCAACTATATCTGACTGGTCTGTCAAATATAGTTTATTCAACAATGGCAAAGTAAACGCCTGAAGCGGAAATACACTAAAACAATTGTAACTCAGATTCAATCCGGAGACATAGGCCATAGTACGTGTATCAAATTCTTTCGGTAAATAGCGTAAACGATTTCCTGACAAATCTAAAGCCTCCAAAATATCCAGATTTTTAAATGATTCCGGTGGTAAAGAGTCTATCTCACAGTTCTGAAGTACCAAATGACTTATCTGAGATTTAGTTTCAGACAGTTCTTTCGGCATCATCCGACACAGTTTTTTTCCTGAACCAGTTTTATAACCTTCACCAAGCGGATTTTTACTCAAGGTTAGAGTTTCTGCACGGATACCTAAAAATCCTTCTTTAAAATGAGTGATATGATTATCTGAGAAATCGACACTAGATGCAGTATACTTGCTCTTTGCACCATCTTTAAATAGATTAGGGAATTCTGTCAGACAATTATTAGAAATAGAGAATTTCTCAATATCATCTGTTTCACAAAAATCATCTGCAATAACCTCAATCTGATTGTGATCAAAGAAAGCTTGGACTGGAGCAAGCCTGCGTTTCGTACCATCCAGTTTCTTCAATCTATTACTAGTGAAATCAATCAAACCAATCTTTGTCGCATTAGCTAACTCTTCCGGGAACTTTTCCAGTTTACAAGATGTTACATAGAGTATTTGTAATACCTTATTATTACTTTTTACAAATGCATTCAAACCATTATATAACTCGTCAGCTTCCATTGTTGCATTACAACTGAAATTCAAAGAGACAACACTTGTCATTTTAGTCAATACATCCGGAAATGTTTTAAATTGACAGTTATAAAATTCCAAATCTGTCAAAGCAGGCAAATCTTTCAACGCTGTGGGCAAATCACTCACACGACCGTTTGCTACATACAAATAAGTAAGTTGTTTTAAATTTCCGATAGTTTCCGGAATAGAAGTAATACGATTTGAGAGGCTTCCCTGTGCAAAATCATACGTTTTTCGAGTAGCCAAAGTAACTCTTTCCGGTTTCTTGGTTGTATAAATCCTTGACGTTGAAGTAGAATGTAATATTGCAGAACGTTCCTTAGCAATCTCCATACGACGGGCACAGATATCAATGCCTCTCCGACGAAGTTCGTACGTATTCAATACATAATACATATCTTCTGTATTTTCTATACTAGCTGCATCATTATGAGTACCTAACCACAATGCTTCAAGTTCCGTCAAATCACCCAAAGCATCAGGAACTGCTCCTTCCGGATTAAAAGAACCTATATCTAATGTTTTAACACGTCCTGTATTAGATAGTTCCACTCCCGGCTGATTGCCCCATTCGTCAATAGGACGATCGGCAAAACGCCAATTGGCTCCTGCAGGGAAAGACTCTCCCTGATATTTCCAATTCGGACCATCCATATTTATCCAGATATTGTACAAGGCAAGATAGTCCTTTATAGAGCGCATATTCTCCGGATAAGTTACAGTAAAAGACGCTTGGGTATACATAACCGGGGCAACATTGACATAAGTATCTTTCAAATCACCAGCCAACAACATATTAGTGCGTTTATCACTATACAACATATAGCGAGTAATTTCATATTCACCAGCCTCCCATGTAGAAACAGTATCAGTATGCAGACATTTCTCACCCTTTTTTGTATATACTTTAAATGAATGATAATCAACACGTTCACTAGAGCCTTTCTTTTTATAATAAAGATCAACTTCCGCTATATCATCATAACTAAATAGTTCTGGATCTTGATCGAATGCTCTGGTTACTCCTTGGTTTGCTTTATCTGTTTCTTCCTTATAATTAGAAAGGTCTTTAAGAATATCAAAGTAAACCTTCCCATATACAGAAGATTTTACTTGAAGATTGACTTCAGTCACATGCCCATTAGATATAGAAAAAGGAACAACCTCATCCAAATAAACCGTCATTAACATTTCGGGGGTTTCCGCACCAGGTTTAGCCGTGCCATACAGAATATAACTTTGCATTTTATATTCTCCAGCACGTAGTTCCAACTTTTCAGATTCTAATCCTAGTTCTGCAGCACCTTCTGCAGAACTTAAATTCAAAGACTGAGTCACAGGTAAATCTCCATATAACATGGATACCTCTACCTTCCTAACATTGGAGAGACTTAGTCCTCCTGCGCGTGTCGCAGTCGAAGTTTGTGGAGCAACCATCAGTTTTAAATATCCTGCTGTGCCATTGGAAGATATCACATCATCATCCGAACAGCCGGCAATCAATACCAAACAGAGCATTGCCGTACACAATCCATATATTTTTCTTAATAGATTCATTATTTTATTTAAACTATAACGTTTTCTGAATTAATTTGCAGTTTGGACTAATGTAAAATGAACTAATACATATCCTGGATTTGTTCCATCATTCGCAACAATAGCATACGTATATTGACGTTCCTCTCCGGTTTTGTTCTCTCCAACCTCAAATACTATCTTCTCCTCAGATATGAAAGTACCAGTACCCCAATTTATAAGCATAGGTGAAATAGTAAAATCATAATCATCTTCCTTATTCAGTACCTGATGATCCTCAATAGATAAATCCTTACCAACAATAAAACTAGGTTGAGCAGCTTCCATGTCTAATCCTTCATAAGGATACTCATATTTTTTACCTGCCGCCGGTACATTTATTACAACGTTATTACCATCTAAGCCTTCACACCAGAATTGGCTAAAATCCAACTTTTTGCCTTTTTGGCCGATAATAAGCATATTATCTCGAAGCCCTTCTCGCAATTCATCATTTCCATCAAACAAAGAATATACATCAGGATATTCTGTTCCAGAAACTATGAATATAGCACAGAAACGATCTTCAAGCGGTGTTGGATCACTCCATTCATCTGTTCCACGCTCACCCACACTAAATATAGAAGTTGTTTTACCCAGCTTAGCACGAGTAAGTTCCGACTCATTATGGTTCATCCACCAAATCTCACTAGTATACACTCTATCCATATTAGCATCATATTTAACAGCATATATTGCAATGTCATCGGCGTCACTAGCTGTAATTTCAACTTTCATATCACTAAAAGATTCTTCCAGATTAGTCCAGGTACCATCTGCATTAAACATAAAATATGGATACATATCTGAAGGATCATTATCCTTGAAAACTGAGCGATCGTAAGTTACATATTTACCACCGACTCCTGCAAACTCAATTGGTAATTCTATATTATCCAACTTAGTATCAGTTGTAGCATCTTTGAAAGTTAAAACAGCATTCAATTCATCTGTGTCAATTTCACTATTTTTTAGAACCAATTTAATTCGAGTAGAAACAGGCAAAAATTTAGCCGATTGATTATCCCCCAGTACCTCAACAGATTCAACAAATTCTGGTTTTTCGTCAAAATCCCATGCTACATTTGAATATACAGTAGCAAGACCTATATACTCACCATCTCCATTTTGATTAATCAATTCTACTTTATCCACATCAAATGTCAAAGATGGAGTAATTCCTTTAAAGTCCAATTGATAATCGACAGTAGCAGGTGTACGAGTTGCTGATGTATATTCAAAATGAGCCACAGCACTTTGTGCCCCATATTTTCCAGTCTCATAAAGTTTATCAAAATCAGCATAGAAAGTCACTGTATAAGAACCATCTTCATTAGCATCCGCTGCTTTTGAATAGCTCAGCCAACTCTTATCTGTGTTTACAGTCCAATCATAATTACTTGTAACATTTACAGTCGCAACAAAAGCTTTACTATCATCACTTATTTGAATATTATCAAAAGTCTGTCCGTTTTGACTAGCGCTTGAGAAAAACAGAATAGTACCTTTAGATGCCTGCTTCACAGAAATAGTTGCTTCTTTTCCTGTACTTTTATCTTTAATGGTAATTGTAGCAGGGCGAATATCAAAACTTTCATTCTCATGAATAGTTGCTGTAAGAGTGATATCACCAGCAGATCCTGTTAATTTATTCAACTTCAACCAAGTAGCACTAGAGGCTGCTGTCCAATCACTACCAGCTGTAAAATTAATATCAATAGTAGACTCTTCTGATAAACAGGTAATCTTATCAATAGTATTCAATTGAATGCCGGAAGCCGAGGAACTACCACCTTCATTTTTTTCATCGTCCCCACATGCTGCAAACGCAACCATTACTACGCATAAAGCGAGAAGCTGACGCAAATAAATCATTGTCGTTTTCATATTATCTATATTTAAATTAGTACTTATTCAATTTAAAAGTCGAAGTATAACTGGAGAAACCACGTGTTGCAGCTCCATTGTTATTATCAGCTTCTTCATCAGCATCAATACATTCGAAAATATACTGATATACACCGAAGCTACCGATTTGCGGTACATAAGCCTCGAGAATCAGCACAAAGAAATTATCGAAAGTATTGAAATAAGAAGGATATTGTTCTACCGAACGTACCCATACATATCCATAGTTACTTTCACGGAAAGCCGCTTGTTCAGGAACCGTTATTCTCAAGTCCAAAGGATCTGTCTCATCAAAAATAATACGAATTTTTTCTGAAGACGATTCACCAAACATATCCGTCAATATCAGTGTATGATCATCTTTCTTATATCCATGAGCAGAATATTGTCCCATACTGCTATCGAACGGGAAAGAAGCAAGCATTATCAGATTCACCTTGTCGTCCTCCTTCTTTATTTTCAAGAATTCATTCATCTTGAACGGAGGACACTTCACTAAATCCACACGTGTAGTATTCCCATATAAATTCCATTCCTGTGCTTTAGGTTCAACTAAACGTAAACTTACAACCAGACTATCTTCACGTGCAATGTTTGTATAATGTCCTTTCAAACTGACATTTGCGACACGCTCACCGGCCTTTATCGTTATATTATTAGAATTATCAACGAAATCGAAATGGAGTCCACGAACAGCAGTTGATTTTTCATTGACAATCTCTACAGCGTAATTGCGGTCATAATCGGCTGTTGTAGTAGCAGCCACCGGCACACTAAAGGTTTCTTCCTTATCCTGTACAGGCATCGTATAAACCGTATCAGAGAACATCACATATTCAGGTCCCGAATATGTAATCCCTTCATCCGACTGACAAGCTACCATAATAACAGCCGCTACCGGAGTCGCCAACAGAAGATTCAAAAATTTCTTCATATACATTTAATCTGTTATATGTTTTGATTAATTATTACTAGCATTACCAACCACCAAACCATTGGTTGCTTCTATCTCATGTTTTGGAATAGGCCAAGTAGTGAAACGATACTTTGCATCTGTATATTTCACTTCCATTTCATTATTATAAGGCCCTTGTAAACTGTATAGTTGCTTCTGACGTTTGATAGGATCATGCCAGCGTTTCAAGTCGGACAGGCGGAAACCTTCCAAATATAATTCACGAGCACGTTCGTTCTTTATTTCCTTCAGCAAATCATCACCGGAAACACCTAATGAACCAAAGCCACTGATGCGCTTACGCATTACCGAAGAGAGGTCTTTCTGAGAATTTTCATCATCATTCAACCAATAATAGGCTTCTGCACGTACCAAATAAACTTCCGAAAGACGAAGAGGTTTCGGCATATTAACAAATCTGGGGATATCTCCTCCATCAAGATCTGTATTTCCCGGGTATTTGGTAATGAGATACACTTCGTCACCATTTACATCTTTTGTTGGTGTGCAAAATATAGAAGCACGCTTATCATTCTCATCATATAAGTCCAAGATTGCTTCTGCAAAATGATATCTGGGATTATAGGTTGAATTATTATACGACAATAGTTCTTTTCCTAATGCACCACCATAACTAGTAGAACTCATGCCTATTTTCCAAATAACCTCGTCACTTGCATCACGCATCCACATCACTTGATAATCCGTGTAATATTTAGAGTCAATAACAAAAGCATTATTGATTGCATCCGAAAGTTCATACACTCCCAACTTAATCACTTTTGTAGCAGCTTCTACTGATTTCTTCAAATATTCATTATTTCTATCACGCTTTAAATCCCCCATTCCCATATACATATAGATACGTGCACGAAGAGCATATACAGCTCCCTTACTGAAATAATGACTATCAGCCACTGTACGTGAATCCGGTAAGTTATCTTCGGCACTCTTCAAATCACTGATAATCTGATTATAGGATTCACGCAAGGTAGAGCGTTTTACCTTCGGAACATCATCCCGATAAGTAGTAGGAAGACAGATACCCATATTTTCCGTATCGGCATTTACCGAAGTCATCGGTTCACAAAACAAACGGATCAGTTCTGCATAAGCCATGGCACGTGCAAAATATACCTCGCCCAAACGCTTTTTGAAATTATCTTTGTCGGCAGTCGTTTTCAAATTAACCTCTACCTGATCCTTATAGTCAAGGAAAAAGTTACAACGGGCTACAATTGTATAAAGTCCATTGTATACAGCAATTATCTCATCTGTTGTAGACTTAATATCCCATTGATAAATATTAGTATAGAATCCATTATTAGTATTCAAAGCAGCATAAGCCATATCCGCCTGAATATCGGGGAGCAAAGTCATGTAGCCACTATATAATGCACTATTTTTAAATGCACTATAAATGCCCACCACCCATGCATCGCAATCGTCTATCGTACGCAATGCCTCATGTTCAGGAACGGCACTATCTGGTGTCAAATCCATATCACAAGAGGTCGTAGTAAACACCAGCGACATCAATAAGAATAGTATTTTTACTTTTTTCATTTTATGTATTATATTAATGTATAGAAAAACGCCTAGAAACTAACTTCTAATCCAATAGAGAACTGACGTGACATCGGATAAGCTGCCTGATAATAATTAGCAGTAGATTCCGGATCCATGCCTTGGAACTTAGTCCACGTAAATAAGTTCTGGCCTTGTGCGAACACTCGTACGCGATCAATAATCTTAGTAGGTTTCAGTAAATTCTTCGGTAACTCATAAGATACACTCAAATTTTTCAAACGAAGGAAAGAAGCATCTTCCAATATTCGATCATCAAATTGCATCGGGACATCATAACGGGGCATTGTTACCATATCACCCGGCTTCTTCCAACGATCAGTCAACAGTCTTCTTGACATATTATAGCTCGAATAAACCGCTGCATTCTCACTGAAGTAACGGTCATTATTCATCATATAACGATCTGCGACCCAACTAAACAGCGCGGAAACAGTCACACCTTTCCAAGAAAGTGTAGTACCGAATCCTCCTTGCCAGGGAGCATTGCAGCTTTTACCTATCAGTACCTTATCCTCTTCTTTAAATTCATTCGTTATTTTTCCATTTTTATCATACCAAAGTGCATCACCATTAGCCGGATTTACACCGGCATAACGATTCAGATAGAATTCGCCATACGAATGTCCGACTTTAAGGTAAAGAGCAGTAGAACCCAAATCGTACTCATCACGTCCATCATACAATTCCGTGATTTCATTCATATTATAAGATGCATTTGCAGAAATATTCCAACGAAAATCTTTCAATCGAAGAACATCGATATCAAAAGAAAGATCGACACCACGATTGACCATTTCTCCCATATTGCTCCAACGGCTTGTATAGCCACCCACTGCCGATACAGGTACTTCCATCAACATATCATTAGTCTGCTTATTATAAAATTCTGCAACCAAATTTAGTCGATCAAAGAAACCTAATTTTAAAGAAATATTGGTTGTTAACGTTTTCTCCCAAGTTAGTTTTTCGTTCCCTTTAGAATAAGGAGCTATACCTGTCATATCAACATCATTAACAATACCATAAATCGGCCCTCCAGCAACCAGTGCAAGATGCTCATAAGCAGGAATTGATGAGTTACCAGAAGTTCCGATACTAGCAGCAAGTTGAGCATTTGTCAGCCAATCCACATTCTTCAGGAACTTTTCTCCTTTGACATTCCACATACCTCCCACTGACCAGAAATTAGCCCAATGAGAATCTACACCAAATCGTGAAGAAGCATCACGACGTAAAGAGATATCAGCATAATATCTACTCAGATAATTATATTCAGCACGTCCAAAGAATGAAAGATACCTTGCCTCATTCATTGTATCGGTGTAACTCTCCGCACGTGCAGCAGTCGACATTGTCAACAGATTATCATTGCTTTGTCCACGAGTGACAACAGAGAATCCATCAGACTGGTTATCCACCCATTCCTGACCGACCATGACATTAAAATGATGATCTTCTTTTATATCAAAGAGATAAGTTGCCGTATTTGACCATGTTATATTCGTATAACGTGAGAAAGCGCGTCCAACAGTTCCTTCACCGTAATTAGGTAAATAGGATGGCATTGAAAACATATTAGTACGCATATCTAAAAAGTCAACACCTCCCAATGTTTTGATAGTTAACCCCGGTATCGGACGAAGTTCACCATACGCCGAAGCTATTATTTTCCAACGATTTTTATCTGAAGGATTACTATTCTGGTACTCCAACGGGTTCACATTCGTTCCCAACCAAGTGCCATCATTTATACTTGCAACAGCTCCCGTACTGGCATAAGGATTCCAATATGGAAGCATAAAACGGGAAGCTGAAATTGGAGTGACAGTATTATAGTCACCATCAACTGCTTCACTATAATCTTCATAAGCAAAAGAAGCATTTGTGCCAACCTTGAACCATTTATTCACTTTTGCTTCTAAATTAGCACGCAAAGTATAGCGCTTATAATCTGAATTCAAAGCGATACCGTCCTGGGAATGAATATTACCGGAAACATAATAGTTGAATCCTCCTTGCGTAGCACCACCTGCTTGTAAATCAATACTAGTAAAAGGAGCAGCATCATTATATACCACATCACGCCAATCAATATTGGTACGTTCCAATAATTCACGATCATACGTACCCGCCTTTCTTATACCGATTTCTTCTTCATAATTAAGGCGTTCAGTTGTATTCATCAAATCCCATTTTCCATAAGCCAGTTTAGAGATACCATATTGTGCACGAGCCACAATATTTCCATTCGTACCGCTTCGGCCACGCTTCGTTGTGATTACCACTACACCATTGGCAGCACGCGCACCATATATAGAGGTAGAAGAAGCATCTTTCAACACAGAAACACTCTCAATATCATTGGGATTGATTGCTGAAAAAACATCAGCAGTAATAGCAATGCCATCCAAAATAAAAAGTGGAGTTGTTCCCGCATTAATAGAATTCACTCCTCGAATCTGAAAGTCGGCAGATGCACTAGGCTCACCACTACTGGAAATTACCTGAAGTCCCGGCGTTTTTCCCTGTAAAGCCTGATCGAAACTAGGAGCTGGTACATTCTCCAACTGATCGGCCTTTACTACCGCCATGGAACCGGTTATAGTTCCTTTCTTCCGAACACCATAGGCTACAACTACAACCTCATCTACCTGCTGTGCGTCACTCTCCATCTTCAAATCGAGACGAGTAGAAGCAGTTACCTGCTTCTCTATCGTTTTCATTCCGATGTAAGAAAACTGCAAAGTGGCGGGAGATTTCGTCACTTTAATACTGTAATTACCATTTACATCGGTAATTACTCCGTTTGATGTACCTTTCTCTGCAATCGACACGCCAATCATCGGTTCGTTATCTTCCGATGAAATGATATGCCCAGTTACCTGATACCCACCCTGTGCAAAAAGCAACAGGGGGATATTTGTCAGAGTAAAGAGTACAAACAAGAGAATTGATTTTCTCATCTTTGATACTTAAAATTAAAATTAATGAAATTGATTTATTTTTATAGATTCATCTACTAATGAAATACGTATATGGTATCTTTACGTATAAAATAATACCTCCTCTCCCACAGACCAATTTTAAAGCATAACTTTTCATTGACCTTGGGCAGAAATACTTTTTCTAAAAATAGAATGGGAAAAAACTAACTTGGCTGATTTTTAATATTACGCCAAATATCCGAATAGATTTTTCGTGTTACTGTTGTGTGAATCGAATGTATGTCCATCTGCTCTCTTAAATTATAAATTCAAAACCAATATTACTTGTTCCGTTCAGGTGCTAAGAACTTCCAATTACGTTCTATTTGGCTACAAATATAAATATTATAGTTAAACAAAAGAAACAAAAAGTCGCAAATTTTATACCAAATTTCCACTTATATCTTTTTAACACTAAACAAAGCCTACATAGAATACAAAAGGCACAAAAAAACAAGCTTATCGTAAAGGGTACACCCATTAGCTTTCATTTTGACAAGCGTATTAATTGTCTAAACAACAGTATTATAGTACATACCAAGGACCTCATTGAGAGGATTCACCATAGAAAAGATAAATATTCAAAACTATTTTCCTATTTTTGCACTCATTATATATAAAAAGGTATAAGATGAACTACGGATTCGTGAAAGTAGCAGCAGCCGTGCCACACGTGAAAGTGGCCGACTGTAAATTCAATGTAGAGAGAATAGAAAGCCTGATTGCAGTAGCCGAAGGAAAGGGAGTGCAAATCATCATTTTCCCGGAAATGAGTATTACCGGATATACTTGCGGCGATTTGTTCGGTCAACAGCTTTTGCTGGAAGAAGCAGAAATGGGATTAATGCAAATTCTGAATAATACGCGCCAATTGGACATTATTTCTATTGTTGGTATGCCGGTAGTTGTCAACTCGACGGTTATTAACAGCGCAGTAGTTATCCAGAAAGGAAAAGTACTAGGCGTTACCGCCAAAACTTATCTCCCTAACTATAAAGAGTTCTATGAGCAACGTTGGTTCACCTCCGCGATTCAACTAACAACAGACAATGTACGCCTATGCGGACAAATTGCTCCCATAGGAGCTAATTTGCTTTTTGAAACTTCAGATACTACTTTCGGAATTGAAATTTGTGAAGATCTATGGTCCACGATTCCTCCCAGCTCATCGCTAGCTTTACAAGGGGCGGAAATCCTATTCAATATGTCGGCAGACAATGAAGGTATCGGAAAACACAATTATCTGTGTTCTCTCATCAGTCAACAGTCTGCACGCTGTATCGCAGGATATGTCTTTTCATCTTGCGGTTTCGGAGAGTCTACTACTGATGTAGTCTTTGCCGGGAATGGATTGATTTACGAAAATGGAAGTCTGCTTGCACGCAGTGAGCGATTCAGCATGGAAGAACAGCTTATTATCAGCGAGATTGATGTAGAACGTATACGCGCAGAACGTAGAATCAACACAACTTTCGCGGCTAATCAAGCTAATTTAAGAGACAAGAGAGCAGTCTCTGTTGCCACAGAATTTGTAAACAGTAAAGAACTAACCCTCACCCGAAGTTTCCATCCACATCCATTTGTACCACAAGGGAAAGAACTAAACGAACACTGTGAAGACATTTTCGCTATTCAGGTAGCGGGATTGGCACAACGGCTTGTCCACACAGGAGCCAAGACTGCCGTAGTAGGAATTTCCGGTGGATTGGATTCAACGCTTGCACTACTTGTCTGCGTGAAAACGTTTGATAAACTAGGATTATCCAGAAAAGGAATTCTTGGAATCACAATGCCCGGTTTCGGAACGACTGACCGCACCTACCATAATGCTATCAACCTGATGAAATCATTAGGAATATCTATTCGTGAAATTAGTATTAAAGACGCTTGTATTCAACATTTCAAGGATATAGACCATG
>ERZ773143.1984-NODE-1984-length-16164-cov-3.360295_pt1 | contig 16164 bp, 11 predicted proteins | sample MGYA00580852_ERZ773143 | MGnify/ENA primary metagenome ERZ773143 (study PRJEB29015, sample SAMEA2737853) | human gut metagenome | biome: human gut; feature: human-associated habitat; material: faeces | place: China | collected 2012 ... | reverse complement strand
TTAATTTTGTCCGTCATTATGGCGCTGAAGTAAAAGAAATAAAACGAAGCGGAGTCCACTGTCACCATGGACGATATTCCCGCTCTGATGGAAAGAGGGATTATCAGCGGCGGCATGATTCCCAAAATCAAGGGTCTGGAGGCCGCAATCAAGGCAGGCGTAAAGAAGGCCGTTATGATTGACGGCAGAATCGAACATTCCATCCTCATCGAAATATTCTCCGATGAAGGGATCGGCACAATGTTTACAAAATAAAAAAGCATGGAAAAAGCACGGAAAGAAGGAATTTCAATGAGCTTTGAAGATATTAAAAAACTGGATGACGCTTATGTCATGCACACCTATGGGCGATACAATCTGGCAATCGACCACGGCAAGGGCGCAATCTGTTATGACCCTGCCGGCAAATCCTATATTGACTTCACCAGCGGCATCGGGGTAAATTCCCTCGGCTTCGCGGATGATGGCTGGGTTGCGGCAGTCACGGCACAGCTGAATAAATTACAGCATATCTCCAACCTGTATTATACAGAGCCCTGCGTTCTGGCAGCAAAGCTAATCTGCGAAAAAAGCGGCATGAAAAAGGTATTCTTCGGCAACAGCGGCGCAGAGGCAAACGAAGGCGTGATTAAGGCGGCAAGAAAATACTCCTTCCAGAAATACGGTGAAGGCAGAAGTAAAATCGTCGCTCTGGAAAACTCCTTCCATGGCAGAACCATGGCGGCACTTTCCGCAACAGGGCAGAACGTATATCACAACTTCTTCTTCCCCTTTGTGGACGGCTTTGTGTTTGCAAAGGCAAATGACACAGAAGATACGCTTTCCAAACTGACAGACGATGTCTGCGCCGTTATGATGGAGCTGGTGCAGGGTGAAGGCGGCGTTATGCCTTTAGAGAAGGAATATGTGCAGGCAGTTTATGCGGCCTGTCAGAAAAAGGATATTCTCTTTATCGTAGACGAGGTACAGACAGGTGTCGGCAGAACAGGCACCTTCTACAGCTATCAGCAGTTCGGGATTCAGCCCGATTTAGTATCCTCCGCAAAGGGTCTGGGCGGCGGTCTGCCGATCGGTGCGGTGCTGTTCGGTGAAAAAACACAGGATACCCTGATTCCCGGTGACCACGGCTCCACCTTCGGCGGCAACCCCGTTGTCTGCGCCGGTGCGGTTGAGGTGCTGAACCGCATGGATGATACCTTCCTGCAAAACGTAACCGCAAAGGGCAGGCACATGCGCGAGGAAATCGAAAAAATGCCCCATGTGACAAGCGTTGCAGGCATGGGCATGATGCTCGGCATTGAGCTGGATATTGACGTAAAGCCTGTGGTGACGGCACTGATGGAAAACGGACTTCTGGTGCTGACCGCAAAGCACAAAATGCGTCTGCTCCCCCCTCTGAATATTGCGCAGACAGAGCTGGAAAAAGGGCTTTCCATTTTGAAAAACACGCTTGCGGCACTTTGATTTCAAACGTAAATAGGGTATAATGATACCTATCACTGGCATAAAAACCCGACAGGGGTTGGGAAGGGACAGCGTCCCTCGGAAAGAGAGGAACAACTATGAAACATTTTTTGAAGCTGTTGGACTGCACAACAGAGGAAATTTATGAACTGCTTGATCTGGCGGCAACCATGAAGCAGTATGTCAAGGAAGGCAAAGAGCATCATTTCCTGAAGGGCAAAACACTGGGTATGATTTTTGAAAAATCCTCCACCCGTACCCGTATTTCCTTTGAAACAGGGATGTATCAGCTGGGCGGCCATGCGCTGTTTATCAGTGCAAGGGATTCCCAGATTGGCAGAGGCGAGCCCACACAGGATACTGCACGCGTCATGAGCCGTATGCTGGATGGGATTATGATTCGTACCTTCGAGCAGAAGGAAGTGGAAATGCTTGCCGAATACGGCTCCATTCCCATCATCAATGGGCTGACAGACCTGTGTCACCCCTGTCAGGTTATGGCAGACCTGCTGACCATCCGCGAACACAAGGGTAAGCTGGAAGGACTGACCATGTGCTATATCGGCGACGGCAACAACATGGCAAACTCCCTCATCGTCGGCGGTCTGAAAACAGGCATGAACGTGCAGATTGCCTGCCCCGAGGGCTATCGTCCCGACCCTATGGTAATGGATTTTGCAGCGCAGTATCCCGATAAGTTCTCTATCACAGATGACCCCATGACAGCCGCAAAGGATGCCGATGTTGTCATCACAGACTGCTGGACCTCTATGGGACAGGAGGAGGAAAAGAAAATCAGAGAAAAGGCATTTGCAGGCTATCAGGTAAATAAAGAGCTGATGGGTGTTGCAAAGGCAGATGCTATGGTGCTGCACTGTCTGCCTGCTTATCGCGAACAGGAAATCACAACAGATGTTTTCGAGGCGCATGCAAACGAAATTTTCGACGAAGCAGAAAACAGACTCCATGCACAGAAGGCAGTTCTTGTAAAATTACTGGGTTAAGACAAACAAAAAAGGATAAATCTTCATTCCGAAGATTTATCCTTTTTATTATGCCTGATCGCAGAAATCATTCCTTCATATCCGGATTCAGCTCATGCCATTTTCTATGGTGCGCCTTCATGCAGTCAAAGGTTTCCTCGCTCAGGATATGCTCCATCCGGCAAGCATCCTGCAATGCAGTTTTTTCGCTTACCCCAATATCCATCAGCAGATGGGAAATCACACAATGCTTTTCATAGGTACCCTCTGCCAGTGCCTTGCCCTTTTCTGTCAGCACGATACGACCCTTATCCTCTATCTGCACATAGCCCTCTGCCTTCAGCTTTTTCATGGCATTGGAAATGCTGGGCTTACTGAAGCCCATTTCCAGCGCAACATCCACCGAGCGCACAAAGCCTGTTTTCTGATTTAAAACATAAATCGTCTCCAGATAATTTTCCATAGATTCCTGTGTTTTCATACGGGTTCCCCCCTTCTTCTTCTTTCTATATTAACAAAAATAAGTACAATTTACAATATTTTTCTGTTGTTCTTTGTGTTTTGCATACAGCCTTTAAAAAATTCTATGGGTTTGATTGCATTTTTTTATTGATATTTGGTTGAAAATCATGTATGATGTATATAAGAAAAAACGAGAACGGCAAATCCTTTTTCCGTTCTTGTATTTTAAGTATGCTTGCTTCTGTAGTTTGAGGTTTTTCTCCTAACTTCAAGCTATTTTGAATCAAACTTTTCATCTCTTCTTGTCATTGCTTCCCAAGCGTAAAAAAGCACCCCCTTTATCGTTTTTTTGCGTAGCAATGGCAACCCTTACGCGGCACCTTCTCCCCCAAGAAGGTGCCGTTCCCCTTTTACGCAGAAATGCTCCGCGAAAACCCACTGAACATTTTTTCATTTTATGCAGAATGAACTGTATTTTATAAATCTTCCCCTTTCTGTCTCTGTGTAGTATGATAAAAGCAATCACTATACAGCATTGATAGAAAAGAGGGTATTTTTATGTACAGAACATTATACAGCCCACAGGGCGGACGCATTATCCTGGATGGACGCGAGGTTATCAATATGGCCTCCAATAACTACCTTGGTCTAGCCAACCATCCTGCCGTTGTTGCTGCCGCAAAGGAGGCTTTGGAAAAATACGGCGTTGCCACAACCGCAAGCAGAAACATCTGCGGCAATTATCCCGTGCATGATGAGCTGGAGGAAAAGCTGGCAAAATTCAAGGGCGTAGAGGCAACACTGGTATTCAACTGCGGCGTAACCGCAAACTCCGGTTTGATTCCACAGCTGGTCGGCAAGGGTGATTTTATCTACAGCGATGAACTGAACCATGGCTCCATCATTGACGGCTGTCGCTTATCCGGCGCGAAAATCAAGGTGTTCCGCCACATGGATATGGCACATCTGGAAGAGCTGCTGCAGGAGCCTGTCGAAGGCAAACGGCTCATCATCACAGACGGCGTATTCAGCATGGACGGCGACCTTGCCCCCCTGCCTAAAATGGCAGATCTGGCAGATCAATACAACGCTCTCCTGGTGGTAGATGATGCCCATGGGGATGGCGTAATGGGCCCTGCCGGCAGAGGTACGGTAGACCATTTCGGTCTGCGCGACCGCATCATCATTGAAACAGGCTCTCTCTCCAAGGCATTCGGCTCCGCAGGCGGCTTTGTGGCAGGCCCGAAGGAGTTCATCGAGGCACTGCGTCCCAAGGCAAGAAGCTTTATCTTCACCGCTTCCCCAATGGCTCCCTGCCTGACAGCGGCGGCAGCAAAGGCTGTAGATCTGGTCATGGAAAATACGGCACTGGTAGATAAGCTGTGGGAAAACCGCAATTACTTTGCCGACCGCCTGAGCAAGCTCGGCTTGAATATCGGCACATCCGTCACACCTGTTATCCCGATTATCGTCGGCGATGCCGAAAAGGCGCAGAAGCTCAGTGAAATGATGTATGAACGAGGCGTTTATGCACAGGCCCTGCAATTCCCCATGGTACCCAGAGGAACCGCACGCCTGCGTACCATCCTTTCCGCAGACCACACCAAAGAGGATCTGGACAAGGTTGTGGACGCACTGGAGGAATGTGCGAAGGCGCTTGACTTAATCAGATAAAAACAAAATCCCCTTTGCTGAACGAAATCCGTTCGGCAAACGGGGTTATTTTTATGCCTCATTCCTTATTTCTTCCTGCCGAAGAACCGCTTCCCGCCGCTCTGTCTGTTCAGTCCTCAGTTGCTTCGGGCAGGCATGGCGTTAAAGCGAATCACATAAAAAAAGAAGCCCTGAAAAATCAAGGCTTCTTCGCTGCACCCGACAGGATTCGAACCTGCGGCCTTTCGGTCCGGAGCCGAACGCTCTATCCCCTGAGCTACGGGTGCGTAAGGGCTGTGTTTCAGCCCGTTTTTCTATTCTACATGGAATCGTGGAAAATGTCAATTCCTTTCCCCCTGTTTCCTTTCGTCAAAAGCCGCTTCATTTTAAACAATCTCTACCGAAGGCAGCTGCCAGATTTCATCGGCATACTGACGAATGGTACGGTCAGAAGAAAATTTGCCGCTCTCTGCCGTATTAAGAATTGCCATCCGCACCCATTTTTCCTCATCGCGGTAGGCTCTGTCGATGTCCCACTGTGCGCGTGCATAATCGGCGTAATCCTCCAGAACGAAGTATTCATCCGCTCTGCCGCCGCAGCCGTTCAGCAGTGCATCGTACAGCTCACGGAACAGATTGGTATCGGGGTCAAATGTGCCGTCAATCAGGCTTGTCAGTGCCATCCGCACCTCCTGATTCATGTTATAGACCATCCATGGATCATACCCCTCCTGTGTCTTCTGCTGCACCTCTGCCGCGCTCATGCCGAAGATAAAGATATTGTCTCTGCCGACCTCCTCGCAGATTTCCACATTTGCACCATCCATCGTGCCGATTGTCAGCGCACCGTTCAGCATAAACTTCATATTGCCTGTACCGGAGGCCTCCTTGCCCGCAGTCGAAATCTGCTCGCTGACATCTGCTGCCGGAATCATCTTTTCTGCCAGAGAAACACGGTAGTTTTCCATAAATACCACCTTAATCTTACCATGAATGGTCGGGTCGTTATTCACCACATCCGCAACAGCGTTAATCAGCTTAATGATGAGCTTCGCTCTGTGGTAGCCTGCCGCCGCCTTTGCCCCGAAAATAAAAGTTCTGGGTATCATATCCAGTCCGGGGTTCATCTTCAGGTGGTTATACAGCCCAATGACATGCAGGATATTCAGCAGCTGTCTTTTATATTCATGCAGACGCTTCACCTGAATATCAAAAATGGAATCAGGATTGATATCAATCCCCTTTGTTTCCTTGATATATTGCGCCAATGCAATTTTGTTTTCCTTCTTGATTGCCGTAAATCGGCTGCGGAAGGCGGCATTCTCTGCATAAGGCACCAGCTTTTTCAGCTCATCCAGATTGGTAATCCAACCCTTGCCGATGGTTTCGGTAATCAGCTCTGCCAGCTTCGGATTGGCATGGAGCAGCCATCTTCTCTGGGTAATGCCGTTTGTTTTGTTATTGAATTTTTCGGGATACAGCTCATAAAAATCATGCAGCTCCTGCTTTTTCAGAATTTCCGTATGCAGTGCCGCTACCCCGTTGACAGAATGACTCCCGACGATTGCCAGAAATGCCATGCGAATCTGCCCATCTGCAATGATTGCCATTTTTCTGATTTTATCGGGATTGTTCCCATATTTTTCCGTCAGCTCCAGAACGAAACGGCGGTTGATTTCCTCCACAATCTGATAAATACGAGGGAGCAGGCGGCTGAATAATTCCATCGGCCATTTTTCCAACGCTTCGGACATAATCGTGTGATTGGTATATGCACAGACCCTTCTTGTAATATCCCATGCCTGATCCCAAGGCAAATCATTTTCATCCACCAGCACACGCATCAGCTCCGCCACCGCCATGCTGGGGTGGGTATCATTCAGCTGAAATGCCACCTTATCTGGCAGTTCGTTGAAATCGGTATGCTTTTTCTTGAAGCGCGCAATCACACGCTGCACCGTTGCGGAAATGAAGAAATACTGCTGCCGCAGACGCAGCTCCTTCCCCTGTATATGCTCATCCGCAGGATACAGCACATCCGTCAGCGTATTGGCAAGCAGTTCCTCCTCCGCCGCCTTCTGATAATTGCCCTCATTGAAGGATTTCAAATCCAGTCTGGTTTTGGGCTTTGCCTCCCATAGACGCAGGGTATTTACAGTATTATTGCCATACCCAATCACCGGATAATCATACGGGATTGCCGTTACAGACTGATAATTTTCCTGTACAAAACGATCCCTTCCGGTCTTTTCGTCTTTTCTTACCGTTACATAACCGCCAAAACGTACTTCAACGGCATATTCCGGACGCTTCATCTCAAATGGATTACCATCTTTTAACCAGTCATCCGGTGCTTCAATCTGGAAACCATTTTCGATTTTCTGCTTGAACATACCATATTTGTAGCGGATACCACAGCCATAAGCAGGATACCCAAGTGTAGATAAGGAATCCAAAAAGCAGGCTGCCAGACGTCCAAGACCACCATTACCAAGAGCTGCATCCGGCTCTTCATCCTCAAGCAAGTCTAAGTTTACACCCATCTCGTCAAGTACCTCGCGTACAACTTTGTCCTCTTTGAGGTTGATAATCATGTTACCAAGTGCACGACCCATCAAAAACTCCATGGACAAATAGTAAACTGTCTTCACATCCTTTTTCTCATAGGCTTTGTGCGTTGCCATCCAGTCATCAACTACGATATCTTTGATTGCATAAGAAACTGCCTGAAACAACTGCTGTGGAGTTGCCTCTTCAACCGAACGGCGGAACAACAATTTCATGTAGTTCGAAATGTTATTCTTCAATTCCTTTTTCTTTTCCTTTTCCGTTACAAATGCCATAAATTACCTCTCTTTCTGTAACAAACTCTTCGTTACGCTTCCACTTTTGTAACACCCAGTGTAACAGCCTCACCGTTAATTTTCCAATCTGCGGTGTAACCTTCTACTTTATCCAAAATAACCTCATCTGCCAAAACATCGGCTTTAATCTGAGATTCATTTGCATTGATAATTTCCTTAATCTTATCATTTCCCTGTTCGTAAACACGAATATGGTCAACCACTTCAAAACCGGCATCTTTACGCATGGTCTGAATTTTACTGATAACCTCACGCACAAATCCTTCCTCGATTAACTCCGGTGTCAGGTTTGTATCTAATACAACGGTAATACCGTGATCTTCCTCGCTCACATAGCCATCCATCTGTGCTGTTTCTACCAGCAAATCCTCTGTTGCCAGCACTTCATCTACGCCGCCAACCGTAACAGTCACTTCACCGGAAGCATTCAACGCATCCATCGTAGCATTGCCATCTAATCCGGCAAGAACTTCTTTCAATTCGTTCAAACGGCTTCCGAAACGGCGTCCGAGAGTACGAAGCTGCGGCTTAAACTGATATGTCGTAAATTCTTTTGTATCATTGGTAAATACAACTTCTTTTACATTCAGCTCATCTGCAATGATTTCTTTATAGAAATCGGACAATTCGCCTTCTGCCTTTACATACATTTTTCCAATTGGCTGACGGTTTTTGATATTTGCTGTATTACGGCATGCACGGCCAAGAACAACAATGTCCAAAAGCTGTTTCATCTGTGTCTCAAGTTCTTTGTCAATCCATTCTTCCTTAACTTTCGGAAAATCACACAAATGAATACTTTCCGGCGCTTTTGAATCCAGATTGCACACGAGATTCTGATAAATGCTCTCGGTCATAAATGGAATCATCGGAGCTGCTGCCTTACTGATTGTTACAAGTGCCGTATACAAAGTCATGTAGGCATTCATTTTATCCTGCTCCATGCCTTTTGCCCAGAAACGATCACGACAGCGGCGCACATACCAGTTACTCATATCTTCCACAAAACTCTGCAGTGCTTTTGCGGTCTCCGGAATTTTGTAGTTGTCAAGGTCCTCATCAACTTCTTTAACCGTCGAATACAGACGGGACAAAAGCCAGCGGTCCATAATCGAAAGTTTATCATATTCTAATGTATGCTCGGTTGGATTAAACTGGTCAATCTCCGCATACAACACATAAAAGGCATATGTGTTCCACAGTGTACCCATGAATTTACGCTGTCCTTCGGTAACTGCTTTTCCATGGAAACGGTTCGGCAGCCATGGCGCACTGTTTACATAGAAATACCAGCGGATTGCGTCTGCTCCATAATTTTCCAGAGCATCAAACGGATCTACGGCATTTCCCTTACTCTTACTCATCTTCTGTCCATTTTCATCCTGCACATGTCCAAGAACGATTACATTTTCATATGGTGCTTTGTTGAAAAGTAAAGTAGATTCTGCCATCAGCGAATGGAACCATCCACGTGTCTGGTCAACCGCCTCGGAGATAAACTGGGCCGGAAACTGTTTCTCAAACACGTCTTTATTTTCAAATGGATAGTGATACTGTGCAAATGGCATCGCACCGGAGTCAAACCAACAGTCGATTACTTCCGGTACACGGTGCATAACTTTTCCACAATCCGGACAGGTAAAGGTTACTTCATCAATGTATGGACGGTGGAGTTCTACCTCAGCGGCTTTTGGATCCCCGGCACGCTCTGCCAGTTCTTTTCTTCCGCCGATACATTCCTGATGTCCACATCCTTCACACTCCCAGATGTTTAATGGAGTTCCCCAATAACGGTTACGGGAAATTGCCCAGTCCTGAATATTCTCTAACCAGTTTCCAAAACGTCCTTTTCCAATTGACTCCGGAATCCAGTTTACAGTGTTATTATTTTTAATCAAATCGTCTTTTACTGCTGTTTCACGGATATACCAGGATTCTCTTGCATAGTAAATCAACGGTGTATCACAGCGCCAGCAGTGTGGATATTCATGCTCAAACTTCGGTGCATCAAACAACTGTCCTCTGGCATCTAAGTCTTTTAATACCTCAGGGTCCGCTTTCTTAACAAATAATCCGGCAAATGGTGTTTCTTCTGACATATTACCGCGTTCGTCTACTAACTGTACAAAAGGCATCTCATATTTGCGTCCGACTTTTGCATCGTCTTCACCAAATGCCGGTGCGATATGAACGATACCGGTACCATCGGTCATCGTAACGTAAGTATCGCAGGTTACGAAAAATCCTTTTTTGTTCTGCTTATCAGCACACTCTTTCGCGCAGGCAAACAATGGCTCATATTCTTTATGCTCTAATGCGGTTCCCGGGAAACTCTCCAACACTTCATAAGCCGGCTCATCATCTTTTGCCAGTTTACCAAGTACCGTATCCAAAAGATCCTGCGCCATATAATAAGTATAGCCATCTGCTGCTTTTACTTTACAGTAAGTATCATTCGGGTTTACACAAAGAGCCACGTTACTTGGCAGAGTCCAAGGTGTCGTCGTCCATGCAAGGAAATAGGCATCCTCACCTGTCACCTTAAAGCGGACAATAGCAGAACGCTCTTTTACGGTTTTGTATCCCTGCGCAACCTCCTGTGCGGACAACGGTGTACCACAGCGAGGGCAGTAAGGCACTATTTTAAATCCTTTATACAAAAGGTCTTTATTCCAGATTTCCTTCAATGCCCACCACTCAGACTCAATATAATTGTCATCATATGTGACATATGGGTCATCCATGTCAGCCCAGAAACCTACGGTATCGGAAAAGTCTTCCCACATACCTTTGTATTTCCAGACAGATTCTTTACACTGATTGATAAATGGTTCCATACCATATTCTTCAATCTGCTCTTTTCCATCCAGACCTAACAGTTTTTCTACTTCCAGCTCAACCGGCAGACCATGCGTATCCCATCCGGCTTTACGTGGCACACGATAACCTTTCATTGTACGGTAACGCGGAATCATATCTTTGATAACACGGGTCAGCACATGACCAATATGCGGTTTTCCGTTCGCAGTTGGTGGTCCATCGTAAAACATATACGTTGGTGCCCCCTCACGCAGTTTAATACTTTTGCGGAAAATATCTTTGTCTTTCCAAAACTTTTCTACTTCTTTTTCTCTCTCGACAAAATTCATGCCTGTTGATACTTTGTTATACATAGTTACCTCCATAAAAATAAAATAAAAAAGCTCCCATCCAACTAGGATGAGAGCCTAAACTTTCATTATACCACCTGTCTTCTACGTCAGGACTGTGAGTGTTTCACAAACCGAACATATATCCTTTTAACGGGGAATACCGGCGCAGTCTACTGGATAAATACCGTTCGACTTTGCAGCTAAGGAGTGATATTCGCCTATGCTTACTGGTGCCGGATTCTCACTATCGCCGGCTCACTGAAACACTTCCACACAGGGTACTGTCTCCGTCAACGCTTTTCTCTATGAGCATTTTCATGATAGTACGATTATTTGCAATTGTCAAGAGTTTGTTATTTCTTGCCATCCAAATCAAATTCACTGACAATCTGATTTAAATTGTTAGCACTTTCTTCGCTATCCTGCATAAATGTTCCGGTTGCCTCAATCTTCCGAACCATCTCAGAAGTTTTCTCTGCAATGTCTGAAACACCGGTTGCCGACTCATTTACCGTCAGATTAATCTCTTCGATTGAATGAGAAATATCGGTAATCGCATGTACCAACGTAACAATTGACTGATTAATTTTGGTCATGCCATCTTCAAAAGCAGCAGCATCTTCGGAATACTTCTCGCCAACTTCCATAAATCCTTTGTAATCGCCAAGAACCGTATTTTCCAAAAAGTCCATTGCATTCTGTAAACAGTCTACCATACCGCTTACTGCGTTATGTACCTCACCAATAATGCTGTCGATATCACCAACCGCATTCTGGGTCTGTGTAGCCAAAGCACCGATTTCGGTTGCTACAACGGCAAATCCTTTACCGGCCTCTCCTGCTCTTGCTGCTTCAATGGAAGCATTTAAGGCAAGGAGATTTGTCTGAGAAGAAATTTCCATAATATCATGTGTAAGTTCATTAATCTTCTCTACCGCTTCTGCCTGTTTCATCGCAACTTCCGTACGCTGTTTCACTTCTGCATACATTTCATCTGTACGTTTTCCGGCATTTTCCGTCGTTGTCTTTAACTGGTTCGCACGTTCCATCACTTCCGTTGACAGTGTAGCACCTCTTCCCGAAAGTGCCTTAATACTTTCGGCATTTTCTTTTACAGTTGCAATCGTCTGATTTACTGTATCCGTTGCACTGGCTGCTTCTTCCATCGCTGCTGCGAGTTCTTCCGTCGTAGCCGAGTTATTATTACAGATATCATTGACCTCTGACATATTCACAGTCAAGCCGGTAACATTATCACCCATTTTAATTCCTGCCTGGTCAATTAACGCTACCATCGCACGAAGTTTACTTCGCATCTGCTGTACGGCACGCGCCATCGCACCGGTCTCGTCCTTCATACGGACTAATTTCTCACCCTTTTCACTTTTTACAAAATTAAGTTTCGCCGTATCCTCAATAATTCCTGTCAAATCCTTAATTGGACGAATCATCGAACCACTGAAGAAAAATCCTGTAATTGCTGCATATAAAGTTGCTGCAACAATCGCAATAATCATCATATACATCAAGCGGGTGGAATTGCTCTGCACTTCTTTATCTAAAACAGCCATTACCAATTTCATGCCATTCTTCAATGAAACAGCACTTAACATTTTCCTGCTTCCATTATAAGTGTACTCTTTTATTTCGCCCGTCTTTCCGGCCTTCACAAATGAGGCCAGTTCGCCATCCACTTTCTGCAAATCCGTTCCCTGTTTTATATCCTTATGTGACAAAACTTTATTCGATGAATCAACCAAGAAAACATATCCGGAATCAAAACATTTGGCTTTGTCGGCAAGTTGTTTTAACTGATTAAAGTTGATATCCATGCCAACAACTCCAATTGCTTCATTGTCAATCATAATCGGAACAACATAGGAAATCATATATACATTCACATTGGAATTTAAATACGGATCCATCCAAGTTGCCTTTCCATTTTTAACCGGAATATAATACCAACCCACATGTTCTGCATCGTCTTTGTCAAAACTGCTGAAATCTGTCGGTGTCAATGACTTAAAATCTGCATTCTCACTCTCTTTCGAAGCAAAAATACCGGATGTTGCTTCTGTAAATTCCGGATTATAGCGGATATAATAAGTCATCGCGCCCTTCGTGTTATTCGCACACTGAAGAGCTGTAGTCTCTAACGCCTCCGTACAGGAATCCACGTAGCTGCTGCTGCTTTTAAACTTGTCTACATCCTGAATCTGATTTTTTGTTACATCTGCAAGAGTATTCACCGCAACTTCTACCTGTGAAAGCAGGTTATCGATATCTTTCCCATACCCTTCACTCACTGTCGTCAATTTTTCTTTTGCATCACTGTCGGCAACTGCTCTCGAATTATAATATCCTATAATTCCGCAAATTAAAGCAGCTATAGCCGTTGTCCCTACCAATAGTAACAATATGCGAAATCGCAATGATTTTGATTTCATACACACGCTCCTCCTATCTCATAAATAAAATCAATGTTATATTTATTTTACTGCCGATAAGGAAAAAATGCAATTATAACTTTACATATTTTTATTTTATTTTTATTTTTTCTTGTGCTCTCCGGTAATTGAGAAAATGACCCATTCCGCAATGTTGCAGGCATGGTCTCCGATTCGCTCAAAGTACTTTGCAATCATAAGTAAATCCGTCGCGCAAGCCCCCTCTTCCGGATTGCTGCGAATAAGAGAAATTACATCCTCTCTTGACTTAATAAATAAATCATCAATGATGTCATCATGCGCAATGACTTCTTTTGCTTTTTTCTCATCTTTTTCCACGTATGCTTCCACGCTCTGCACAACCATACAGGTCGTTTCTGCTGCCATCTTCCGAATATGCTCCATATCTCTTTTATACTTAGCATCAATTAAATGCAGCGTTACTTCCGAAATATCTGCTGCCTGATCACCAATTCTTTCCATATCTGTAATCATTTTCAGTGCTGATGAAATTACGCGCAGATCCCTTGCCACAGGCTGTTGCTGCAGCAAAAGTTTCAAGCAGAGATTTTCGATAATCCGCTCCTCCTCATTAATTTCATCATCATAATCAATTACTTTTTCCGCCTGTTCTTTGTCACGGTTATTCAGTGCGCTGATTGCCTGGCCGATTGCCTGGCCAATCATATGCCCCATCTGAATCATGTCCTGATTTAATTCTGTAAGCTGTCTGTCAAATCGATTTCTCATCATCCAAACCTCCCCGTAATATAATCTTCTGTACGTTTATCCGTTGGCATGGAAAATAATTTTTCCGTTTTGTCCATTTCAACTACTTCTCCAAGAAGGAAAAATACCGTGCGGTCAGATACACGCGTTGCCTGCTGCATATTATGCGTTACCATTACAATTGTGTATTTATCTTTTAATTCCAGTACCAAATCCTCAATTCTTGAAGTGGAAATCGGGTCTAAGGCACTTGTTGGTTCATCCATCAAAATCACTTCCGGCTCTATTGCAAGTGCTCTGGCAATACACAAACGCTGCTGCTGTCCGCCGGATAAACCAAGGGCACTTTTTTTCAAACGGTCTTTGAGTTCGTCCCAAATTGCTGCCTGTTTCAGCGACCGTTCAACTATTTCATCTAATTTTGCCTTGGAGTGAATTCCATGAGTTCGTGGACCATAAGCAATATTATCGTACACACTCATTGGAAATGGGTTCGGGTTCTGGAACACCATTCCTGCTGTTTTGCGCACATCCCAGATGTGTTCTTCATCTTTGGTATCCATCTCACCCACCCATACAGTACCTTCTGTTGGAAGGAGAAGACCATTGATGTGCTTTGCAAAAGTAGATTTTCCGGAACCATTATGTCCTAAAACTGCCACAAAACTTCCCTTTTCTATATCCAGGTCAACACCGTCTATGGCACGCTTTACTTCTTCTATTTTCTCTTCTTCATCTCTTCTGATATATTCGTAGATCAGTCTGGCTGTTTTTATAATTCCCATGACGTTCCTTTCAAAGTGATGTTGTTGATAAAAAAGTCAGCTGCTACGTGCCTTTGGCACTCCCACAGCTGTCACAATTGTAGATGATATCATAGTATAAGTCAAGAAAAAGCCACCTTTTCAGGCAGCTTTTTCGTATATACGTATGATTTATTTTTTATATTTTAATGGTTCCATACACCATCTGCATCTACCTGAAAGCCTCCAATAGAAGTACTTACAGCCTTGGAGCCATCTCCCGGATAGAAGTAATACCATTTACCGGAAATATTTATATCGCCTTCCATCATCACACCGGACTGGTTGATGAAATAAGTCTTTCCGCTGATGGTCAGCCAGCAGTTGGAGATCATGGCACCTTCCGGACCACCCTGGTTTGGATTTAAGTAGTACCACTTGTCACCTTCTTTTACCCAGCCAGTTCTCATACCGCCATTAGTGGTGTCAAAATAATACCAGTGATTATCTTTCTGCTGCCAGCCTTTCAGCATCTTTCCGCTGTTATCAAAGAGATACCATTTATTATTCCACTGCAGCCAGTTATTCTTTACATAATTGCCATCCGGGTATTTAAAATACCAGTCGTTGTTATCCTGTTTCCAGCCAGCATCCGTAGTACCGCCTCCAGGGGTGATACCACCGCTGTTACTTCCATTGGAACTGTTGTCCTGTCCAGAGCCATCTGATACATCATCTTCATCAATATACTTGCTGTCTGACTCGGTCCATTCACTCTTCTTACCATAGCGCTTCTGCTCATCTGTATGAGGAACAGTACGTACTTTAAAGGTATAATCTCCTTCTTTTGTCATATAAGGATAGAAATTGTAAGAAGTACCATTGTAATCTTCCAGTTTCTTCATAACTGTGGAACCCTTATATAAGATCACATCATAATAACCGGTCTTATCATCTGGTGCTTTCCAGGTTGCTTTTCCTTTTCCGCTTCCCCATTCAGCTTCCTTTGGTGCTTCATAAGTGCCCTTTACCCCATTGACACGAAGAACCACTTTTAAACTGCTGCCGCTCTTACTGCAGGATACAAATTCACCGCCGCTGATGCTTACCTTGCTTGAGCCATAGCTACTGCGAAATCTGTATTCATACTTTGAGCTGGATGAAGAGTCTGGTTCCAGCCATACAGTGATCTTTGGAGTATCTCCGATAGACACATCTTTATTATTGGTCCATTCAGCAGACTCTACACTGTATTTGTCTGATGTAGTATAAACCTTTGTTCCGGAATCATCTTTGGATGTTCCTACACTGTCACCGCTGTTGACCTCATCTCCTGCATCCAGGTCAACTTCTACTTTCAGGGAAATATTCGTAATATACTGATAGTCAGATGCTGCCAGTGCCTGAACAGGAAGTGCGGTAGTAAACATCCCTGCTGTCAGCAGCATACATACCATTCTTTTTAAATTCAACATAAGCCATACCCTCCTCCATTTTGTACTTTCATTATAAAGCAGGATATGGGTTTTATCAACTTACGATATTCTTTCAAACCTCTGACGGAATACAGCATCGCTCACAAAATCCGCAAAAAAAAGACTGCAGATACCTTTGACAGTACCTGCAGTCGCCTGCATAACTATATTCGATCTAATAATGAATAATTA
>ERZ773143.1970-NODE-1970-length-16280-cov-4.422250_pt1 | contig 16280 bp, 19 predicted proteins | sample MGYA00580852_ERZ773143 | MGnify/ENA primary metagenome ERZ773143 (study PRJEB29015, sample SAMEA2737853) | human gut metagenome | biome: human gut; feature: human-associated habitat; material: faeces | place: China | collected 2012 ... | reverse complement strand
TAGATATGAATCATCTAATGCAAGTAAGAAGAGAAAAATTAGATAAACTAAGAGAAGAAGGACATGATCCATTTGAAATTACAAAGTTTGAAAGAACTCATACAAGTAAAGAAATAATGGAACATTATGATGAACTAGAAGGTAAAGATGTTACTGTAGCTGGAAGAATAATGGGAAAAAGAATAATGGGAAAAGCATCATTCTGCCATATTCAAGATGGTGATGGCAAAATTCAAAGTTATGTAAGCATAAATGAATTAGGAGAAGAAAGCTATAAACAATTCAAAGAAGATGATATAGGAGACATTATTGGAATAACAGGATTTGTATTTAAGACAAGAACTGGAGAAATCTCAATTCATGCTAAGAAAGTAACTTTATTAGCAAAATCATTAAAACCACTACCAGAAAAATTTCATGGATTAAAAGATACAGACTTAAGATATAGACAAAGATATATAGACCTTATAATGAATCCAGAAGTAAAAGATGCATTTATCAAAAGAACACAAATAATAAAAGAAATGAAAAGAATACTAGATGATAAAGGTTACCTTGAAGTTGAGACCCCTATATTAAACACAATATCAGGTGGAGCAACAGCAAAACCATTTATAACACATCACAATGCATTAGATTTACCAATGTATTTAAGAATTGCAACAGAATTAAACTTAAAAAGATTAATAGTTGGTGGATATGATAAAGTATATGAAATGGGAAGAATATTCAGAAATGAAGGTATGGATATTAGACATAACCCAGAATTTACATCAATAGAATTATATGCTGCATATCAAGATTACAATGATATGATGGATATAACAGAAGAAATATTCACAAAATGTGCTATGAAAGTTTTGGGAACAACAAAAATAACATATCAAGGACAAGATATTGACTTAACACCAGGATGGAAAAGAATTACTATGATAGATAGCATAAAAGAAGCTTGCGGAGTTGACTTCAACGAAATCAATTCAGACGAAGAAGCAGTTGCATTAGCAAAAGAAAGAGGATTAGAAATTCCAGACCCAACAAAAGAAACAAGAGGAGATGTAATCAGTTTATTCTTTGACGAGTATGTAGAAAAAACATTAATACAACCAACATTTATATATGATTATCCAGTAGAAATTTCACCACTTGCAAAAAGAAGTCCAAAAGACCCAAGATTAACAGAAAGATTTGAAATATTTATTGGTGGTAGAGAATATGGAAATGCATTCTCAGAATTAAATGACCCAATTGACCAATATGAAAGATTTAAAAAACAAGTTGAAGCTAGAAATGCAGGTGACGAAGAAGCAGGTATGATGGATGAAGACTTTATTCAAGCTCTTGAATATGGTATGCCTCCAACAGGTGGTTTAGGAATTGGTGTTGATAGATTAGTAATGTTATTAACAGATGCTGCATCAATTAGAGATGTATTACTATTCCCAACAATGAAACCTTTAAACTAAAAGTTGGTATGTAAAAAATGCCTGAGGAGGTAAAAAATGATTTTAGAGAATAAATTAAATATTACTGACCAAGCAGAACTTGCAAGAGAAGAAGAAAAAATTAGCAAAATACGAGCAAAAGAAATGTTTGAAACAGGTTATTTAAATAAATTAGAGCCAGGAACATTTGAAACTTTAAAGAAAATTCATAAATATTTATTTGATGAAATATATGAATTTGCAGGAAATATAAGGAAAGTAAATATAGCAAAAGGAAATTTCAGATTTACACCTCTTACTTATCTTGAAGAAGCAATTAAAAATATCGAAAAAATGCCACAATCAACATATGAAGAAATAATAGAAAAATATGTAGAAATGAATATAGCACATCCTTTTAGAGAAGGAAATGGCAGAAGTACAAGAATATGGCTAGATTTAATTTTAAAGAAAGAGCTAAATTTAGTAGTTGACTGGAGCAAAGTAGATAAAACAGATTATTTGCTTGCAATGGAACGCAGTCCAATAAAAGATATAGAAATTAAAGAATTGCTAAAACATAGTTTAACTGATAAGATAAATGATAGAGAAGTATATATGAAAGGTATAGATAATAGTTATCTATATGAAGGCTATTTCACATTTAAAACCGAAGAATTATAAATTAAAACGGTATAAAGAAAAATCTAAAAGGCTGAAAGTCAATAGTTGGGGTGGAAAACTTTGAAAGTTTTCTGCTCCAATATTTTTATGCATTTTTAAAATTACTAGATATTGTTTATTTTTCTTATAAATTAGAACAAAACTGAAAATTTTCAACTTTCAGTTTTAACTATACTTTTTAGCATACTCAATATATAAAAAAGTGTAACCTTTCACTAATTAAACTACACTATATAAGTGTAAGATATCTTATAAAGGAGTTTTTAAAGTTGAAACAAGTAACGCAAATAGAAAAATATTATAAAAATAATGAAATTGATATGGATCAAATAATAGAAGATTTTACACCATATATTACCACAATAATAAACAAAGGAACAAATAATAAACTATCATTTGAAGACAAAGAAGAAATCTATTCTGACACATTCTTTATATTATGGAAAAATAGAAATAGATTAAATATAAATGTATCATTAAATTCATATTTAGCAGGAATAACCAAAAATTTGATAAAAGAAAAATATAGAAAATTGAAAATAGTCTATGATATTAGTGATTTTGAAAATGATGCATTAAATAGTGTAAATATGTATGAAAATGATAGAGAATTAATATGGGATATAGAACAAAAAATAAAAGGACTAAAAGATATTGATATAAAAATTGTAAATTTATTTTATTATTCATCTGTATCAATTAAAGATATAGCAAAAAAATTAAATATTTCTGAATTAAATGTAAAGACAAGACTGCATAGAATACGAAAGAAAATAAAGAAAGAATTGAATAACGGAGGAATTTAGAGATGAAATTTAACAAAAATAAAATAAAAACCAAAATTGCTATATCGAAAATAAAAGAGGAGAATGATATAGTTATGGAAAAGAAAAAAACAAGAAATATATTAAAAACAGTTGTGACAGCGATAGCAGGAATAATTTTAAGTGCAGGATTTGTATTTGCAGGGACAGCAGTATATGAAAGAGTATGGAAAACACCAGAAAAAATCCAATTATCTTCTGGAGATTATGAAGAAATAACAAAGGTAACTGAAGAAAGTAAAAAAGAAAATATATCAGAAGAAGATGCAAAAAAAGTTGCAATAGAAAAATTAAATCAAATTGGATTTAATTCTAATATAGTAAGTACAAATCATTTTAAAGAAATAGATTCAACTAAAATATTGTATCGTTTCGATACAGAAGACAATTATGAAATAACCATTGATGGACAAACTGGAGAATTTTCAGAAATATGGGATAATAATAAAAATATTCAAGATACAAGTAAATACATGACAGAAGAACAAGCAAAAGAATTAGCCAACAAATATTATAAATTATTTGGATACAAAGAGGGAGAATATGAAATAACAAAAGTTCTATCTGTAAACAATGAAGGAAAAGACAGAGGACCAGGATTTAGAATATATATAACATACAATAAAAAATATGGTGATGTATATAATCCATATGAATATATTACAGTAACATTAGAATCCAAAAACATGAAAATGGCCATGTTTAGAGTTAGTAATATTCCATTTGACAACAATGAAACAGTAATCACAGAACAAGACGCAATAAATATTGCCTTAAAAGAAGATAAAAAAATAGAAAAAAATAAAGTAAAAAACACAAAAACAAAATTAATGGTAGTAAAAATGAATGCTGATGCCTATGATAGAATGAACAATACAGATAAACATTACGAAGCAATGCAAACACCTAATTATCCGGTTGAAGAAAGAACATATTATAAGGTAGATGATAAAATAAGAAAAGCGTGGGTAGTTGTTATAAATTATGAAGATAATTTTGGAGACAATGTAACAAAAAGATACACAGAGGGAGCATATAGTTATTTTGTTGATGCGACAACTGGCGAAATAATAGGTGGACATACAATGGATTATATTTATAGTGAAAGTAGATAAATTATAGTATTAGTTTTATAAAAAAATTTGAATAATTATAAAAATCTATTGACAAAAACAATACCTAGATATACAATGTATAAAAATACATAGGATATCTAGGTATATTTATTTTTAAGGAGGGGATAAAAGTGAAAATTAGTAAAGAATTACTAAAAGGAAGCACAACAATGCTAGTATTGGACTTATTAAAAAATCAAAACATGTATGGATATGAGATGATAAAAAAATTAAAAGAAAAATCAGAGAATGTATTTGAATTAAAAGAAGGAACACTATATCCAATATTACATGGACTAGAAGAAAACGGATTTATAACATCATATTGGGATGAAACAACAGCAAAGAAAAGAAAATATTATGCAATAACTGAAAAAGGAAAAAAACAGTTAAAAGAGAAAAAAGAAGAATGGGAAATTTTTAGTAATGGAATAAATCATGTATTAGGAGGTGTTTCATTTGCAAATTAAAGAATTTTTAAATGCAGTATGTGAACAAATAAAATACAAACCAATACGAAATAGCATATCAGAAGAATTAGAAAATCATATAGAGGAATCAAAAGAAAACTATATTGAAGAAGGAATGCAGGAAGAAGAAGCGGAAGAAAAAGCAATTGCACAAATGGGAAATGCAGAAGAAATCGGGAAAAAATTAAACAAAATACATAAACCAAAACTTGATTGGAAATTATTAATAATTTTAATTGTGCTTTTAGGATTTGGATTTTTAGTAGCATTTACCAGAGAAACTAAAATAGTATCATATAAATTTGATTTTATTGCAAGATATATTAGTTCTGCAATAGTAGGAGGAATTTTAAGTATATTTATATATTTTATTGATTATACTAAAATAAAAAAATATTCAAATATATTTTATATAATTGCAACATTATTTATGGTTTATTCACTTCTTTTTGGGATTAAAATAAACGGATTGTCATACATATATTTTTCATTAATTACATTTTCACCAGTTATTATAGCAATGCCTCTTTATATTATTGCGTTTGTAGGATTTATTAATGAAGAAAAACAATATAAAAAGAACATTATAATATTAAATAGAGATATTAATTTAAAACTATTAAAGATTATATCTTTAAGCATAATCTCAATAATAATCTTAGCAATTATACCATCTATTACATCGGCATTTATGCTTGGTTTAATATATTTAATAATAGGTTCAGTAAAATTAGTACAAACAAAAACAAACATAAAAAGAAATTTACTAATGCTTTGGGGAATACCAACAATTTTAGGATTAATTCTATTATTAGGTGTAATGATTGAAAAACCATATATTGTCGATAGATTTGTAGCCGTATATAATCCAGAAAGTCAAGCAGATTGTTATGGATGGCTCCCTTTAAATAGAAAAATAATTATAAATTCAGCTCAAACATTTGGTGAAGCAGACGATACTAGCAATGCTTTAGAACAAATAGATGAAGATGTAAACTATGCTTTTATATCAATTTTAGCACATTATGGCTGGATAGTAAGCATTGGAATAGTAATAGCAGTTTTAGCCTTAAGTATAGAACTAATTATTAATTCAATTAAGATAAAAGAAATTAATGGAAAATTATTAATAATTGGAATGTCTAGTATGTTTATTTTACAAAGTATATTTAATATTCTTATGAATTTGAATTTAATAATTGATGCTAATTTTAATTTGCCATTTGTTTCTTATGGTAGGTTAAATCTTATTGTTAATATGATATGTTTGGCTTTAGTATTAGCCATTTATAGAAGAAAAGATATACTTATCTTGATGAGCAACCTATAATTTCGGCAACCTGTTCTTGAGTGTATCCATTTGCAAGTCTTGCCTTTTGTAATTTTGAATTTACTTTAATTTTTGATTTTTATTATGTAAAATATAAATAAAATTATTGAGACAATTTGACTTTAACATTTTTTTGGTTGATTTATTGTAATAATATTGTATTTATGATAAGATAAAACAAAATTAAGAAATACAGAAATATTAAGAGGTAAAATAATGAAAATAGGAATAGATATAGATGGAGTTTTAACTGATATAGAACAATGGCAATTAGACTATGGAAGTAAATTTTATTATGAAAACTATGGTTTAGGAATAAAAAAATATAAAGGATATGAAACTAATGAAATATTTGATGTAGATATAAAATTAGATGATGAATTTTGGAATAAATATTTTCGAGAGTATTCAATTAATGTAGAAGCAAGAAAATTTGCAAATGAAGTAATTGATAAATTAAAAGAAGATGGACATGAAATTTATATAATTACGGCTAGAGGTTCTTTTTTAAGCCATTCAGCAGATGTAATGACAATAGAAGAAAATAGAAATATTGTATTAAATTGGCTAAAAATTAATCAGATACATTATGACAATATAATCTTTAGTCCAGAAGATAAATTGGAAATATGCAAACAAAATAATATAGATTTAATGATTGAAGATAAGCCTAAAAATATAAATACAATTTCTAATGAAATACCTGTAATTTGTTATCATGCAAATTATAATGAGCAATGCAATGGAAAAAATATTTATAGATGTTATAGTTGGTATGACATATATAGAAAAATAAAAGAAATACAAAAACATTAAGAGGTAAAAGATGAACATAGGAATAGATATAGATAATGTAATATCAAATTTTGATGAAGTATTAAAAAAAGAATTTTTAATACATGACAAAGAACTAAGAAATACAGGAATAATTAACCCAGAAGCACATATGACAAAAGGAATGTTTGACTGGACTGATGATGAAATATGGACATTTTATTTAGAAAATATAGGAAGAATAACTCCTAGTCTAGATGTGATTGAAGGTGCAAAAGAATATATTGAAAAACTAAAAAAAGATGGACATACAATAATAATTATTACAGGTAGAGATAATGGAGAATATAAAGATCCATATACTATGACAAAAAAATGGCTAAAAGAAAAAGGAATAGTATATGATAAATTAATATTCACAAACGGATATAAAAATGGAAAACAAGGTAAGGCAGAAAAATGTTTAGAAAATGACATTGATGTAATGATAGATGATTCAGCCAGAATTTGTAGAGAATGTTTTCAAAAAAATATTACTACACTTATAATGGACAAGCCTTCTAATAGGGATGAAACAGAAATAACAAGAGTTCATAATTGGAAAGAAATTTATGAATTTATTACAAATTATAAAAAAGAAAAAGTAAATGTAATATTAGATACAGACACATATAATGAATGTGATGACCAATTTGCACTAGCGTATTTATTGAAAAACCAAGATAAATTTAATATTGAAGCAATTACAGTAGCACCTTATTCACATAGTTATATAAAAGAAACAATAAAAGAAACAACAGAGAAAAGTTATAATGAGATATTAAAAATATGTAATTGGCTAAATTTTGAAACAAAAAATAGGGTGTTTAAAGGCTCAACAGATTACATATGTAATGGATATAATGAAGATAATGATGCTGTAAATAAAATTATAGAAATTGCAAACAAAAATAAAAAGACATATATTTTAGCAATAGGAGCAATTACTAATGTTGCTTTAGCAATTAAGAAAGAGCCTAAAATAATTGATAAAATAGAAGTTATATGGTTAGGCGGAAATGAAATAGGATATAAAGACAAGCTTGAATATAATTTTAGACAAGATATTAAAGCGGTAAAAATAGTATTCAATTCAAAAGTAAAGATGACTATACTACCATGCAGAAATGTTGTATCAGATTTAAAAATAGATATAAATACTCTAAAAAATAATTTAGAAAACAAATCAGAATTATGTAATTACTTAATTGAAAGATTCTATAATGATGGATATCATGGTGTGCATGAAACAAAAGAGATTTGGGATATATCAGTAATTGCATATATGATAAATAAAAATTGGTTTGAAACAAAAGAAATAAGTTGTCCTAATATCAGAGAAGATAGTTCTTACGAATTGACTGATAATAGACATGTTATTACTTTTGTAACTAAATTAGATAGAGATAAAATATATAACGATTTATTTAAGAAAATAGGAGCAATAAATGAAGTATAATGAAATGAAACAGGCTGTAAAACTATTAAGTAAAGAATGGAATTTAGGAAAAAAAGAAGCAGGAGCAGACATTGCTTTAATTATTTTAACTTTATCTATTTGGACAATGGGATTTTTATTAAAAGATATAGAAAAATTTGAAGAATAAAAGAAAGGTTTAAAAATTATGTTAGCAAATAAATTAAATTATGGAGATACAATAGGTGTTGTAGGAGTATCAAATAGTTTAGCTTTAAATAATAGATTTGAAGATTTTAAAAGAGCAGAAGAATTGTTAATAAGTAAAGGCTTTAAAATCAAATTTGGTAAATATGTAAAAGAAGATTACTACGATTCATGTGGCACTAGAGAACAAAAAGCAGAAGATATGATGAATATGTTTAAAGATAATGAAGTAAAAGCAATTATTTGCCTAGCAGGAGGACAAACTTGTAACACATTTATTGATTTATTAGATTATGAAAAAATAAAGAAACATCCTAAAATACTAGTAGGTTATAGTGATATAACAGTATTACTTCAAACTATTTATAAAAAAACAGGGTTAGTAACATTTAGTGGACCAGATTTTATTTCATTTGGAACTGAATATGCAGAAGAACAATATCAAGTATTTGAAGATGCATTTGTTAATAAAAAGTTAGATAAATTCAATAATGGCAATAAAAATATTATTAAAAAGGGCAATGCAGAAGGAAAAATAATTGGTACAAATTTAGGGTGTATGATGTATTTATTAGGAACAGAATATTTACCAGATATGCAAGATAAGATTCTATTTATAGAAAGCTATAGAACATCACCTAATGAATGTCAAAGAAGATTTGCACATTTAAAACAATATGGTATTTTTGATAAAGTAAAAGGAATTATTATTGGATATAATTATGATTTACAAAAAGATGGAAATACATATCCTCAAATGGAAGATATATTACTTGAATATACAAAGGAATATAATTTTCCTATTGTTAGATGTAATGATTTTGGTCACAAAATCGTAAATTCTGTTATACCGGTAGGTGGATTGTGTAAAATAAATTGTGAAAATAACGAAGTTGGAATAATAGAAAAATTTTTAAAATAATGGAGAAATAAAAATATGAAAATAGGAATTGATATAGATATTGACAAACTAAAAGATGACGGAAATAAAATAATTATAATAACAGGTAGAGATAAAAGGATATTTAAAAATCCAAAAGAAGTTTAAACATGCCAATGTTATTGAATTGGGAAGATATATATAATTTTATTAAAAAGATGAAAAGCGAGGAAAAATAATATGAAATTGACAAGTTTAGAAGCAAGAAATATATTAGAAAATGCAAGAAAACACACTGAAGAAGATAGATGGATAGACCATTGCATTTATGTTGGAAATACTGGAGCCAAAATCGCAGAAGCATTAAATAAAAAAGGTCATAATGTAGATGCTGAAAAAACAAGAGCATTAGGTTATGTACATGATATAGGAAAAATGATAGCATTACCATATGGACATGAAATAAATGGTTTTAATTATATGAAAGAACAAGGATATGATGAAGAATATTATAATATATGTATAACTCATTCATATCTAAATAACGATATTAATTGTGTTGCAGGAGGAGTCAAAAATCCAGATGAAGATCCATTTATAACAGAATTTGTAAAAAAACATAAATATTCTATAGAAGAAAGAATAATAAATCTATGTGATTTGATGTGTCCACCAGGAGGAAAGGTATATACAATAGATAAAAGATTAATAGATTTAATTTTAAGAAGAGGAGCATATTCAAATACACAATATCATATAAAAGAAACATACAAACTAAAAGAATATTTTGATAATTTATTAGGATATAATTTATATGATTTATTTCCAGAAATAAAGAATAATTTATAGTAAATCGGAGAAATAAAATGAATAGATTATTAAGAATAGGTTTTGATACATTTTTAACATCTGTAACTCCAATTTTAGGATGGTTTTTACTTGGAATATTAGTGGATAAAAATTTAATCAATATATTTTCATTAATATACCCGATGCAATTTGTTATAAGTGCAATACAAAGTGTTTTTGGAACAGGTGCTAATATAAGTTCGATTAGAGATAAAAATAAAAATAGTGTTTTTTCTGGAGTGGTATTGGGTTCTGGTATAGGATTGATAATACTAGGGTGCGTTGCAATAAACATAGATAAATATATAACTTTTATGAACATGGATATTGATACATATAAAATATTTGGAGTATATGCTGTTATTCAAATGTTTTTTCAATTATTATTAAATTTATCTTTGTGTAAGTTGTATTTTGAAGAAGAAAATAAAAGAGCTAACAAATATAGTTTGCTATTCAATTTAATAAATTTTTCTTCATTAATTATAATGAGTTTAATAACAAAAGAACAAATAAAAATTGTTGGAATTTCAGTAATATGTATGAGTATTTTTGTTGTTATTATGATGTTTAGAATAGTAGAAAAAACAAAATTTAAAATTAATATAGTAAATTGTATTAAATATGATTCTGTATATTTGTTTGCAGAAATTAGTATGTTTATAATTTATTTGTTTGGTTTTAAAAATTCATTTGATTTTGGTGAAAAATATATTTTAGCAACATCATTTGCAACTTTAATAACAGATACTCAATGGGATATTGCTTATGCAATAAAAACAGTAGCACAAATTGATATTACAAAAAAAGATTTTTCATATAATGAACATATAAAAAATAGCAGAAAATTAGTATATTTGTTAATTATATCAAGTATTATAATGGGTATTATATTATATCCAAGTTATAAGGTAGATATAATGGCAACATCAATCATAGTAAGTATAGAATTGGTAAGTTTATATATGTATCCAATTTATTTAACAAAATTAACATACATACAACTTGAACATTCTGCTGTAAAAGCAACTATCAGTAAACAAATTGCCAATATAATTAGAATTTTTTGTTCTTTTATATCATCTCCATTTTGCACATCAATTGGACTAGCAGTTTCAGTTATATATCAACTAGTATCTACACAGTATATAATTGAAAAAAATAAAATTAATATGGAAATGAAATAAAATCATTGCTACTCATTAGAGAGATACAACTAGAGAAAAATTAAAGAGTGATGAGATAAATAATATCTTAGTTGTAGAAGATGGATATGCATTTGAAATATAAAAATTAGGAGTAAATAAATGAGAATAGGGATAGATATAGATGATACTTTAACAGATATAAAAGACAAATTAACAAATGCTGCAAAAGAATATGCAATTAGTCTTAATAAAAATGTAAAAAATAAGAATCATAAGATAGTAGATATATATAATAATGGTAACATATATCAGAAATTATTTGATTTTAGTTATGATGAATTAAAATATTTTTTAGGAACTATACAAGAAGAAATTACTAACAATGCACTTCCAAGAAATGATTGTGCTGATATAATAAGAAAATTACATAAAGAGGGTCATGAAATATATATTATAACTGCAAGAGATTCTGAATTTCATAAAGATCCATATATTCAAAGTGAAACTTGGCTAAATGAAAATTCTATATATTTTGATAAATTGATTGTTAATGCTAGAGATAAAGCAAAAGTATGCGTAGAAAATAATATAGACTTATTAATTGATGATAGTATAAGTAATTGCTCAAGTGTATATAATTGTGGAATTGAAGCAATTATGATTAGTAATGAAAAAAATAGTAACAACGAAATAAAAACATTTTATAATTGGAAAGAGATATATAATTACATAAACGAAATGGAGTAGCAAATGAAAAAAATAAAAAATGAAAATCAAATATTAATAATGTTAGCTTTTTTTAGTATATCAGTTGGACTATGGGGAAATTTTAGACAACTATGGCTACAAGATAATAATTTTGCTGTTACTAATATAAGCAATATATTAAGTATAGGAACATTTATAAGTGTTATAATTATTGGCTTAATAGGAAAATACGTAAAACTAGATAGATTAAAAAATACATTGGTAATAGTGTTATTAGTAAAATTAGTAAATATGTTTTGGTTATATTTTTTAAATAGGACAGGACCGGTAGAACTAATTAGATTATCAATAATAATAGATATTGTAACAGAATATATAATAATCACAAGTATTTACCCATTAATAACAACGATTGTAAAAACAGGAACAATATATAGTAAAAGAAGATTAACAGAATATTTATTTAGAGATATTGGAATTTTACTTGGAGGAGTATTTATAGGTAAAAGTATAGCGGGATTACTTGTAAATTATAATGCATGTTTACTTATAGCAAATATCTTTTTACTATTTTCGTTATTGGTATTATTAAATATAAAAGTTACTAATTCTGCTAATATAGATGAATATAAAGAAATTTCTTCAAAATATATTTTTAAAGATAAGCTTTTAATATTGTATTTGATTTATACACTAATCGGAACAATTGCAATGTCAACAGCTCTTGGACTAAAAATGCTTACACTTACCAATTATTTTCAATTTAGTGATAGTGTAGCGACTAATTACTTATTAATTATTGGACTACTAGCAGATGTTTTTGGAATTATAGCATTAAAATACTTAACACCTAAAAATGATTATTTAACTGTAACAATAAAATTTGGAATAAGATTTTTAGGATATGTAATAGCATTTATATCAAATAATATGATGATTACATTAATTGCAATTACTTGGTCTATATTTATTTCAACAGCATATGAAAATATTTGTGATGCTGTATATATTAATAGATTAGAAAATAAATATCAATTAAGTTTTTCAAATATATGCCATATAATTAGATTTTTAGGAGAGGCAATAGGAGTATTTCTTTGTGGTATAATGTATGAAATTGGATTAAGATATATGTTTGGATTATCTGCTTTATTTATGATATTCCAAATAAGTATAGCTTATTATATGATATATTTAAGAAAAAGGGAAAAATAAATGAAAATAGGAATTGATATAGATAATGTAATATCAAATTTTAATGAGGAATTGTTAAAAGCATTTACGATTGATAAAAGATTTATTAGGAAATAATTTATATGATTTATTTCCAAAGATAAAAGAAAATTTGTAGAAGTATTATTATATTAAAATAAAAAATGAAAGAAGTGAAACAATTGGAAAATAAAAAAATAGATTTAAGTAGTATAAAAGTTGCAATTTTTGATTTTGATGACACACTAGCTATTCATAAAGATAAAGATTACTTAAAACATCGTAATGAAAACGAAGAAAATCTTTTAAATTATTACTTAAATGCTTATCTAAATCCAGGATCTTTTTATGAAACTATTGAACCTTGTTCAATATCCGATTCATTACAAAATTTGATTAAAAATTTTGAAACAAAAGGTGTAAAAATGTATTGTGTATCTGGAATGAAATTTTCATTTCATTTAAAAGCAAAAGAAAATTTTGTACATAAATATTATAGTAATGATATAGAAGTAATTTTAGCACGATCTCAAGAATTAAAGTGTGATGCTGTTAAAATTATTAAGCGTATTAACAATTGTGATTTTAATGAAATTATATTTATAGATGATATTAAAGAAAATATTATCAGATTTAATAATATGGGAATAAATGCATATACACCTGAAGAATGGGAACAGTTAATATAATATTTAACAGGATAAAATAAATGGAACAAGAAACAAAGAAAATAAATAGAAGTATAAAAATATATCCAATATTTGCATCATTTACAGGAGACTTAATATTCTTCGTACCAATAGACACATTATTTCTAACATTGGTAAAAGGATTAAATGCCAGTCAAATAACGGCAATGACAATGGTTTCATTAATAATATGTATAGTATTTCAAAAAGTAATACTAGCTATTGTAAAAAAGATAGGAAATGTAAATTCATTAAGACTAGGAGCAACTATGTTGTTAATTGCATCATTAGTATTAACATTTGGAAAATCGTTTATTGCAATGTTATTATATAAAAGCATACATGAATTAGCAGTTATGTTTTTAAATATGGACGAAATAATTTTAAAAAATAATTTAAAAGCTGTAAATAGAAAAGATGATTATTTTAAAATAAGAAATAAATCAAAAATTATATATGCTATTATAACTTTATTTACTGCGTTAGTAGCAGGAAAAATGTTTAATGTAAATAATTATTTGCCAATGTACTTGTCAATAATAATATATGTTTTAGTATTAGGAACAGCATTTTTATATTATGAATCAAAAGTAAATAATGAACAAGAAATAAAGAAAGAACATAAAAAATTAAAAATAACATCAATAATATTCTATATAATATTATCAAATGCAGTATTTTATTCAATAATAAAAATGGGACAAAACAATAGTAAATTATTTATGCAATATAATTTTCAAAAATTCTTATCTGTTGAAATGGTAACATACTACATAACAACAATAGTATTTATATCAAGAATAGCAAGATTTGTTGCCTTGACTATTTCAAATAAAGATGAACAACAAGAAATTATAATTAAAATTGAAGTTTATAGAAGATTAGGAACATTAATATTAAGTGCTATTTTTACATTAATATTAATGAAATATGAACTAATTGTAATAGAATTTATTTTATTGAGCTTAAGTATTAGTGAAATATTTATTAATAAAAGCTTATGTAATAAGTTATCAAATTATAGTAGCAATAATAGATAGCAAATGAAAAACTCTAACCTAGCAAATGCTTGATTAGAGTTTTTGTTTTTTACTTTGAATGAAAAATGCTTTTTTCAATTTCTGCCATATACTCATTGGCAATACTTGCAACAGCTGACCATGAACCAACCTGTGTAGAAATAGGTTTTACCATACTGTGCAATTCTGATATTGTTTTAAGTGCTTCATTCTTGGTAGAGCAGAAATCTTCTAAAGTCTTTTTGAAGTGCCTTGCTGTTTCATCAGAAGAATCAACAGATTTAAACTGTTTTTCGACTTCGTGCTTGAATCCAGCCGGAGAGAATGTACCGTTATTCACAAACGAATTCAAATTTTCTAAAATATTAGATAATTTTGTGAATGGATCATTACTCTGTTTGTTTGGATTTTGCACTGCATTTAACATCCGTTTTTGATAGTTTTCAAAATTCATATCGTTCATATAGAAACCTCCTAAAAATATTCATTTTTACTTTGAGTTAAAAAAAGGTTAAAACTACAAAAATCTAATTATAGTATAACACAAAATTATGTAAAATACAAATGCACTATTGAAAAGAGCTGGATTTTTCTTTACTTTTATGTAAAATAATGATATAATATTTGCATAATTATTTTTTTTATAATCTCCGAAATACAACTTATGGAGTTTAATATAGTAACTATTAACAATGCAAAATGAAAGGTTAATTGACAAGGAGGAATAGGAATGGTTATTGAGGAATTACGCCAAAAAGAAGTAGGAGTATTGATACAACGAAATATCGTTATTAAAACTAATGATAGTGAACGGGAAGAAAACTATTTTTTAGTAAAGGGTCCGCAAAATAAGTATTTTATCAGTTTTTCTGAAGATGGAACTGCAGGACGTAGTTTTGTTAGTGAAGAGATGATGCTTAATATGATTAATGATGAAGTGCTATCTAAGCAAGAGGCTTTAGATATTTATGTGCAGACACCACAACTTAACTGTTGGATGTAGTAATTAATGATTATTTATCACTTGTAAACAGATTTGTTAAGGAGGTATCAATGTCTAAAAGAAAAAAGCAGTCAGCAAACTTAAATAAACAATCTAAAGTAAAAAGAGAAATTATACAGCTAGAAGATTGTTCGAAAAATGATGAATGTGGTGTTTCAGTAGTAGATGATGTTAAAGTAATTGTTTTTTATAATGGTCCAAATTATAAAGTGAAAATTTCAATTTCTAAACGGAGCATAACCAAGAAGATACTAAAAGTTCAAAATAGCAAGTTTGATTTATATATTCGATTTGAAGATACTGATTATAGTAAATCAGGAGGACACCTTTATATAGAACTAAAGGGAAGATACAAATTGGATGATAGATTAAAAAAGCCAAATGAATGTAATGAAGTAAAACTTGGAATTAGTGCTAAAAGATATCATGGTAATATTGTATTGCAACCAGATTTTTTTATTCCAGAGAATTGGTCTTCATCAGTTGAT
>ERZ773143.1933-NODE-1933-length-16569-cov-8.822454_pt1 | contig 16569 bp, 13 predicted proteins | sample MGYA00580852_ERZ773143 | MGnify/ENA primary metagenome ERZ773143 (study PRJEB29015, sample SAMEA2737853) | human gut metagenome | biome: human gut; feature: human-associated habitat; material: faeces | place: China | collected 2012 ... | reverse complement strand
CGGATGACAGGCAAATCCATATCCATACCGTCTTGCATCAGAACAAGAATGATGAACATGCCCGTGGTCACATCGGCACGGAACTCAACAATAAAGCGGAAACCATCATGCAGATCGAAGTGGATAAAGAGGACAAGACTGTAAGCGTGGTCGAAGCCGTCCATATCCGTGACCGTGAGTTTGAGCCTTTCGCTTTCCGCATAAACGAGGAAGCCATACCCGAACTGGTAGAGTCCTATCTGCCCAAAGAGAAAAAGATCGGACGACCAACCAAAGAGCCGTTTGAACCGTACAAGGAAATCCCTGAGAATGTACATCAGGCAGCGTTGGATGCCGCCTTTGCAAACGGCAACATCAGCAACTACAATGACTATCTGGAACGACTGAAAATAGGGTATGGATTGCAAGACGTAAATCTCGGTCACAACAAAGCGGTCAAGGTCGCTACTTTTCTCAGAAACAAACGCATGGTAATAAAAGTGGGGAAAGAGTATCAAATCAACCCCGAATACCATTACTAAGTTTGACTTTACTTTATTATCGGGGCATACATATAAGGATAAAGCAAAGTTGTGAAGATAGTAGTTGAAAACATTCATTCTCTCCCCTCTTTTAGAGATGTATCTTATACCATCCGGATGCCAGTTCGCTATGTACATCCGATATGGTTTGCCGGAAAGCATCAACAGGTAACTGTTGCGAGATATGCCAAGGTATAACCTCACTACGTTACGGTTGTACATTGGCACTCTCGCCGGCTCATAGACTCCGTCGGTGCGGTACTCGCAAGCTCGCACCTATTCACCATTATAGAACTATTTATATGAAAGAAAATATTGAAAATTCATCCAGTTCCTCTGACGAGACAAGAAGCGTCTTTATCGGAGCTAAAGTCACTCCCAGCCAGAAAGAACATATAAAATCACTGGCCGAACAATGCGGCATGACCGTAAGTGACTACATATTATCACGCGCGTATAACTTCAAACCCAAAGCAAGACTCACGAGAAAAGAAGCTGCTCTGTTGCAGAATCTGGACGATTGTCGGTCAGACCTCGTAAAATATACATCTGCACTTCATGGAATGTCCACAAAGCAACGCATGATAATGTTCAATCAGATTCCGTTCATGGTCGGTTGGCTTAAGGAGCTTGGCAATGTAGCCGAAAATGTCTGCCAGTTCTTGAATGCTGCAAAAGAGAAGAACAACATTCCGTCTAACCCTAAATCCAAAGAAGAATGATTGCAAAAGCCAAAGCAATATCGCACGGAATAAACGACCTCCGTTATATTACCGGAGAATCACAGCACAAGAAACATCCGGAGAAAATCTATCGAGTACTGGACAATCTGTTACCCTCTCAACCAGACGCTATGGGGATATGGAACTCCATGCAGTTGACCTTATCCCAATATCGGCCTATAAAGAATTCTGTAATCAGAATCGAGTTGAGCCCATCGCCCGAACATACCCAATTCTATGACATTGAAGATTGGCAAACACTTTGGCAGGAATTCGCCGAGGAGTTCGACAGACAAGTGATTACTGGCAAGAACGGAAAAGTCCGTTCCTGTCCGACCAATTTGGCGGGCAGCAAATACTCAGTTTGGTTGCATACGGAATCCAAAGGCGAAGTCCCTCACCTCCATGCTGCGATTTGCCGTTTGGATGAAGATGGCAATATCAACAACGACCATAACATTCATCTTCGTGCACAACGTGCAGCCGAGCGAGTGGCAAAGAAACGAGGCTGGACAACTGCAGCGCAAATCCGAAATTGGAACATTCCACAAGTGAACCGGGACTGTATGGAGGTGTTGAAAGCAATGCCATCATGGTCATGGGATGAATACAAGAGTGCTCTTATACGGAAAGGTTATACCGTCCATGAAAGAGAGGACAAGAAGGGTATTCTTCGTGGATATGCACTCGTGCATGGGAATACCAAATACAAGGCTTCCGAATTGGGAGTCGGCAGGAACCTAATGGTCTCGAAACTTCCTGCGACATGGGAGAAACTGTACCATCAGCCAGCAATTGCCATTAGAAACAATACACCCTTAGAGGTTCAACAAATAGCAGAACATAAGGCTGCACCTATTGACTACACCCAATATCGCCCAGACCATTCGGATATGATTCCCTACACCCTTACCCATAAAGATAAGGAACACAAGTTCTATATTCCGGAAAAAGTGCTTGACTGTTTCAACGACGAATTTAATTACAGGTTCGTTTCCAACTCGCATGAACTGGCTGATATGGCCGTGGCTATTTTTGTCGGACTGCTTGATACGCCGAATGTAGCAACCGGCGGAGGTGGCGGAGGTTCGCAAAGCGAGCTTCCATGGAGAGATAAAGACGAAGACGATTTGCAATGGGCTCGCAGATGCGCTCGTGCTGCCAGTCGTTCGTTAGGAAAGAAAACGATAATAGGATTAAAACGATAAGCGCATGAAGAAGAAATTTGATTTTTCCGCAGAAATGGCAGAAGCGGAATCCATAAAGTCCAATCCTAAGAATGAATATCAGGAGGAAGAAAATCGCCTACTCGATATCAATGCACAAGAACTTGTCAAGCTGAATGACAACGTGTTCAAGTTGAGAACGGATGTTAAAAATCTGTCCGACTCTATACGAGAGTGTAAACCTATCATTTCTGAAGAAATGCAGAAGATGGCAGTAGAATTTGGCGCAAGGCTTCTATGTGATTTTCTCAGTCAGATTGAAAGCAAATGCAAGGAAGCCGAGCGGAGAATAAAGAAAGCCGACAATGCCATCCATATTCCGGCTACCACATTTTATATCACCATTATAATACTGGTAGCCCTATCTTCTTTTTTCGTCAGCATGATAGTGACCAATGCAGAAATATTGCATTCAGCGTTGATATGGAAAGCAGTCGTTATCTATATTCTTATTGCAATTTTGGGGATTGCCATGGCTATAATCGTACCGAAGATTTTGGATAAATGGACGTAATTGAAAGTTTACGAATCTTTAGAAAGCAACTATCATTGGCATTTGTTTGGTCGTATCATAGGCTATAACAATCCTGTAACCGCCGTAACTGTTACGGTGGTTACGGAATTGTTGTATAGTTCTGCGATTTGACATTTGAACTAAAAGTGCATACAAGCTATACTTCAATCAACATAGCTATTTTCTTTGAACTTGTCGGGTACATGTCGGGCATCTTCTACGTTTTATTTAACAATGACTGAGCTTAGTGCATTTTCACTTGGACTTGCTAACTTAGACCGTTTTTCTCCAAATGATCGCACAGAAGTTACATACCAGTAAAATGCTATTTGCCAAGCGACTTGAACATCTTGGCGATACAACGTTTCTTTTGTTCCATATTTGGATGGACATAAAGATTGAGCGTGGTACTGATATTTGAGTGTCCCAGCAATACACTGACTGTTTTATAGTCACAATTGCTTTCTATACAGCGAGTCGCAAAGCTATGCCTAAGCCCATGAAATTTCAATTTGGGGATACCAAGGTGCTCCATCAACCGTTTGTAATAATTGCGATATGTTCGTGGTTCTGTGGGCAATGGTTCATTGGTGAGTATGTAGTAATCCGCATTTACCACTTTTTTCAGTGGTTTCACCAATGCAAGCAACTCCTTGCTCATAGGAATTTCACGGCAGGAGTTCTTTGTTTTAGGCGTATTGATAACCAGCTCAGTATGTTTCATTTCACCTTCGATAATATAAATACGCTCTATGGTACGCTGAACGCTGATAGTTCCGCTATCCACATCAATGTCACTCCAGCGTAAAGCACAAACTTCACCAATACGAAGTCCGGTGCTTAGGCTTATATAGATGCCTAAATTACGGAATGTGAAATTTTGACGAATGTAGTCCAATATTTTCTTGTGATGGGCTACAGTCAACACCTCCAGCTCCTTGTTCTTTTCTGTTGTAGGATATTTTATGTCCCATTCTGAATAATTCATCCATTCGTGTTTTACTCCGAACTTCATCACCATTTTGAGCACAATAAGAATGTCCTTTACCGATTTTACACTCATACCACCATTGAGTTTTTGTAGTACAAAATCTTGTACCGCTTTCTCGCTTAACGCATCACTTTCACCAAAATATGGTAAAAGATGGTTTTCCAGAATCAACATATAAGCTGCAAATGTTGATTGCTTCACATACGGACGCTTGTCTTCTCGCCAAGCCATCGCAATTTCTCTAATTGATTTCTTTGTCATAATTGCTTTTTTAGGGGTTTCCTATAATTAGAGAAATATAATGGGCAATGTTCCAAATCTGAGATTCCCGGAGTTCTGTGGGGAGTGGGAAACGATAAAAGTTTCAGAGCTTTTAGATTTCTACTCAACCAACTCTCTGTCATGGGAACAATTAGATTATAGTAACGGTAAAATCAAGAATTTGCATTACGGTTTAATTCATAAAGGAGTACCTACCATGGTAGATGTTGCTTGTGATTCTCTTCCTTACATCAAAGAGGAATCTATGCTCAAATCATTTACCCTATTCAAAGAAGGAGATGTAGCATTTGCTGATGCGTCTGAAGATACAAACGATGTAGCTAAAGCCATAGAAGTTGTTAATTGTGATAACCAACAAATCGTTTCTGGCTTACACACAATACATGGACGTGATAATTCTAATCGGACTGTTATTGGTTATAAAGGTTATGCTTTTGCTTCTGATTCATTCCACAAGCAGATTAGAAGAATTGCTCAAGGTACAAAGGTTTTTTCTATCAGTGTTCGCAATTTTGATGAAGCATATATCGGAATCCCTTCAAAAGAAGAACAAACCCAAATTGCAAAACTGTTAATAACCATAGACAAGCGCATTGCTACCCAAAACAAAATCATTGAGAGATATAAGTCCTTAATTAAGGGACTAAACAATACGCTGCAATATGATACTGGAGGAAAATCTATTTGTCTCGGAGATATTTTGTTGGAACGGTCGGAACGCTCACGAACGAATAATCAACATGAGGTACTGAGTTCCACAGTTAAGGGTATATTCTCTCAACGAGAGTATTTTTCAAAGGACATCGCAAGTGAAAACAATGTGGGTTATAAAATCATTCGGCTTCATGATGTTGTTTTAAGTCCTCAAAATTTATGGATGGGGAATATCAATTACAATGATAGATTTGAAATTGGGATAGTTTCTCCTTCTTACAAAGTATTTTCAATAGCAGATGGTTACGACAATCAGTTTGTGGCTGCAATGTTAAAGACTCATCGTGCCTTATACAGCTATATGATGGTATCAGAGCAAGGCGCAAGTATCGTTAGACGCAATTTAAATATGGAGGCTTTCTCGCAGCTTGTATTCAAAATACCTTCTCTTGATAAACAAAGAGAAATAGGCTATGCAATATCATTATTGAAGTCCCAATTAAAAACAGCGAATAAGATTATTAAAGCTTATACATCACAAAAGCAGTATCTGCTCCGTCAAATGTTTATATAAACATCTGGCGGAGTAAGTATTGCTTCAACCTATTATAAGAACCATTCAATGCAATTTGGCTTGATAATTTTCTTTCTAAAGATTGCATTAATTTTGCTATATGGCATTGAATGCTCTTGTTGGGGATTGGTAACCTTAAATCACTGAGAGTCGATAGTACTATATAAGGAGTGTTGCTTGAACTCTTTTCTATTGCAATTCTTTTGGGCAGTAATACTTTCAACGCCCATTTAATGTACTGGATATTTTCGGAGAATATATCTAACACATAAGTTCTTTGATAAGCATTAAACTTTCCGTGATAATAATTGATATATCCTAAATTAGCACCATTACCAGAGATTAGTAAAGCTTCTGTATCAAAAGCGAAGCTATCAATTTTGAATGGTTGTTCTGCACAAGTAAAAAATGGATAAATCCCATTATCTACCTGTGCATTTGCATCAAGTTTCCCTGTTGTAATTTGACAAATATCACCAAGTTTTACATATGTGTTTCCACTTGTTGATTCTTTAATGCAATGCTGTGCAATTCCCTTAATTAAGGATTGTTTGTGTTATAGGTCTGCGATTATTGAAAAACTTTTTTGCAGTCCAAAAAATAGGCAACCAGAAGTAAGGTTACATGGCTTTTCCGATAATTGGCAAATTATACGTCTTTCCGAAATTTGCCATAGAATCCGTTGTAAAAACACAGAAGAGCAATGTAAGCGAGTTTTGACGATAGCAGCTCAATATGGACTTGTAAGTCAAGAAGAATTTTTCAACAAGAATGTTGCTAGTGAAAATTTGTCAGGATATTACCTTTTACAAAATGGAGATTTTGCTTATAATAAAAGTTATTCGGGCGATTATGTTTGGGGTACGGTAAAACGCTTGGACAATTATGAACAAGGTGTATTATCTCCTTTATATATTTGTTTCCGTCCAAATTCTGCTAAAGTGGATTCTGATTTTCTCGTCTATTATTTTGAGTCAAAGAAATGGCATAAAGCTGTTGCAGATATAGCAGGTGAGGGTGCAAGAAATCATGGTTTGCTTAATATCTCTGTTATAGATTACTTTAATACCATTCATTGTATTCCATCTATGGATGAACAGAAACAAATAGCTCAGATTATGAGCGCATTATTATCAAAGATAGCACGAGAACAGCGCATGTTGAATTGTTACACTACACAACGACAATACCTACTTCGTCAAATGTTCATATAAACATCTGACGAAGTAAATACGCTTTTTGTTTATCGAGCAATTGAAGATAAGACTTCTCAACTCTTATCTTTTCACCTAATGAAATCAAGCAGTTGGCCATCTTATTTTGTTCTTCCAAAGAAGGTAACAATAGTCTGGCTTTTTCAATGTCAGTATAATGCAAATGAATTATGGTGCTGCCCTTTGCAAATTTTGCCAATTGTCTTTTGGCGATATGATTGAAGTAGTAACTTAAATATTGGGCATTAAAGTTAGTACTGATGTGAATTCCAAACATATCACCACCCAATATAACCCCATCTACGTTAATTACAGATGGAGCAATTAAGGATATTGCATCAACTGTTGTTGAAGTAGGAAACAACAAATCCCCTTTCTTACTCAATGTCATGCCTTCTTTTTTGTTGGTATGACTTTCTATTTGAGATATGGTTTCTCCATAGGTCGTAAACAGCTCTCCATAAATAATACAGGGATTACCAGCTTCGGATAAATCATCCTTTGACAAATTACCAACATTGAAAGGTTCACCCAAATCCGCAATAAAGACTGTCTGTTTTTCGGTTTGGTTATAATGGCTTTCAATAATCGCAGACTTTAGTTTCTTCAAGTCCTCAATGATTTTGTTTTGGGTAGCGATGCGAGCATCCACACATTGCAAGAGTTTTCCAATCTTTTCTTGCTCTGACAATCTTGGTATATCAAGAGATACCTTACTTAATCCATCTTGTCCAATATTGAAATGCTGTGCTCCTGCTCCTTTCACAATGATTCTTTTCCGTGCAGTAGGTGAAGCCAAAAGGTAGCGAAAGAATAAAGGATTATAGTTGCCCTTACTCTTTCCACGGATTACGAAGCCACCAAATATTGCAGGCTTGCTATCCAAATAAACATTTGCCCGACCAACATCCTCCAAAGTTTCTGAACTGCGTTGAAAAAGGATGTCGCCATAATCAACTCCATATGTTTCAATATCTCCATCTTGAAGTTCTACAGATGCACGAATATTATCATAGCAAATATATTGGTTATTAAGAATATCCATAACAGATATGAACTTCGTTCCACGTCCGAAACGCTTAGCGTCAGGATTCAAACCATTTTTGAAATTCATAAAATCGGTGAGCGGTTGACTGCTCCACTCCCCACTAAACTCCGGGAATCTCAGATTTGGAACATTGAGGATTTTATTTTCGTTATTATTTGCCATAATCATTATTCTTTATCAGGGTTAATATCAAACGGCAACAATTTGTCGCCATTATTAAACCGGTCGAAATCAGAGATAAAAGAACGGTCTTGAATCACTTTATATTTCTCGTACTCGCCATACGCCTTCTCTCGTGCTGCTTCTTGTGAAACTTTACCGGCAGTATCTTGTGCCTTATAATCCATAGTGCCAAGAAACTGTTCAAGACGTTGCTTCCAATCTTCCATCGTTGTTATAATGTGACGTTGGGCACGAAGCTCTGCAAATTCAAGGAATGCGTTAGTTACGCCGTTAAGTTCGGAAATCTCTTTGTCTGACAAATAGTTCTTTGCCACAATCGTATCGGACTTCTGGACTCTACCATCGGGAGCTTTCTTCCAAGTTGTCAATCCCATATGGGGCATTTCAGAGTCGGCACGTTCATACACTATTTCAGCAGCGGTACGATTAGTCACAGCCAAATGCATCATATTTTGCACCATTTTGAAGAACAATTTAGTACAATCCGATTTCGGGTCGTAATCAGCACTGCATTCCGCATAGATGTCTGTTATCTTCTGGTAGTATCTGCGTTCCGATGTGCGTATCTCACGAATACGCTCCAGCAAATCATCAAAATAATCTTTGCCAAAATGCTTTCCCTGTTTTAGTCTTTCATCATCAAGAGCATACCCTTTAATGACAAATTCCTTCAAAACAGACGTAGCCCAAATACGAAACTGAGTGGCTTGATAGCTATTGACACGATAACCTACCGCTATGATAGCATCCAAATTATAGAACAACGGTGTACGCTCCACGTCTCGTTCTCCCTCGGATTGAACTATCCCAATTTTTCGGATAGTTGCCTCTTTGGTAAGTTCACCGGATTCATAAATCTGTCCAAGATGATAGTTGATGGTTCGTACATCCACCCCAAACAAGTCCGCCATGCGCTTTTGCGACATCCAGAATGTTTCACTATTGAATATTACCTCTACTCGAACTTCTCCTTGTGCGGTTTTATACAGTAACAGATTGGAACTATATGAGTTAAGCACCAATTCGTTAGTAGATATGGTTTGAGAAAAGTAATCTCTTGCCTGTTGTACCAATACTTTTTTTGCATCAGCATTTTCAGCAATAATCATACACGCCATACGTGACAAGCGGAAGATACTGACTTTACGGAACGAGCCACTGCCTATCTTCACCATATCAACCGCTTGGTTGAAATGCTCATCAATATTCATTCCTTTTATGCCTGCGACTTTGATTGCTTTGTCTATGACTTTTTGGAATTTCCAATAAGCCGAATAACCCATAGCAGCGCATAGGTCACGTGAACTCCAATATTCATTTTCGCTCTCATCGTGACGGCGGATATTGTCGAATGAAGGACGCATTTCCGGGATGTTATCTATCTCTGCCATAACACTATTATTCAACCAGTCCCAATTCTTTAAGATATACTTCAATCTCCTTATCTAGTTCGGCACGTTTGGCTTCCAACTCCTTGATTTCTGCCATTACAGCTTTAATGTCAATAGGTTCTTCCTCTTCAAAAGTATCGACATAACGAGGAATATTCAGATTATAGTCGTTATCGGCAACCTCCTGTAAAGTGGCAAGATGGCTGTACTTTTCTATTTCTTTTCGCTCGCGATAGGTATCAACAATCTTGTCAATATGCTCTTTACGCAGTTTGTTTTGTGTCTTGACTTTCTCAAACTCCTTGCTCGCATCTATGAACAGAATATTATCATCTTCCTTACGGCATTTCTTCATCACAAGAATACAGGTCGGAATACTTGTACCATAGAATATATTAGCCGGCAAACCGATAATGGCATCGATATAGTTTTTCTTCTCTATCAGGAAACGGCGTATTACCCCTTCTGCATTACCACGGAACAAAACACCGTGTGGAGCGACACAAGCCATCGTACCACCTTCGTTCAAGTGATAAATCATGTGTAGGATAAAAGCATAATCTGCTGTCTTCTTTGGCGCAAGTCGCCCTGCTTTGCTGAAACGGTCATCGGTATTAAATTTGTCGGCAGCACTCCATTCGGCAGAGAATGGAGGATTTGCGACTACCGCATCAAACTGAGTGTCGCCAAAGACATCCCATTCAAGCGTATCGCCGTTTTCAATCTTGAAATTGCTGAATCTGATACCGTGAAGCAACATATTCATTCTGGCGAGGTTGTAGGTCGTCGGATTCTTTTCCTGTCCGTAAATATCAACCGCATTTCCAATACTTGCAGCACGAAGAAGCAATGAGCCACTACCGCAAGTAGGGTCATATACATTGCGCAAACGCTGGTGTCCAATGGAAACAATCTCTGCCAAAATACGGCTAACTTCCTGCGGAGTATAGAATTCCCCGGCTTTTTTCCCGGCTCCTGCCGCAAACTGCGAAATCATATATTCGTAAGCATCACCCAAGATGTCAATTTCCTGTGATGCCTCTACGCTAAAGTCTATATCGTCCAATGCAAGAAGCACATTGCTGACGAGTGTATTTTTATCATTGGCTGTTTTACCCAATTTAGGTGAAGCCAAGTCTATATCTGAAAACAATCCTCCGAAATCCTCTTCGCTGTCCTGTCCAAGAGTGCTGTCTTCGATACGCTTCAATGAACGTTCAAGTATAGGTAAAATGTTCTCTTTCCGCTTGATGGCCTCTATTACGGACGAAAACAAGAATTTCGGTTCAATGAAGTAACCTATATTTTCCAAGCATTGATTCTTTACTTCCTCTTGTAACTCGACTACATCGGTATCATCCATTTCCCACAATTCCTTAAAGGTTATTTCATCATCCACCAAGGCATTGTTGGCATACTTTTCTATTTTCTCAGATAAGTATTTATAGAAAATAAAACCCAATGTGAAATACATAAAGTCGCTCGCCGACATATTGCCACGCAAACGATTTGCGACCTCCCAAAGCTGGTCACGGAGTTTCTGTTGCAGTTCTTCGCTCATATTTATTATAATTCTTTAATTACAAAACCAAATTTATTCGCAAACTCTAAAATACGACCTATATTATTCTTACCATGCTGTGATGATACAACAAACCTGACACCATCATTAGACATAAGAATATCTTTTTCAAACCATCTTTTATGCGTATCTGACGTTTTAAGTTTCCAATTTCCTACTTCCTCAACGGTTTTAACTAAGTGTTTAGGCAACAAATTAATTAGCTCTTTATAATCAACAGAGGTAGACTCGATAAAAAGTCGAACTACTTCTAATGCTAATCTACCTTTCCCATAAGAACCAACTCCATTAAGTGAATATTTTGTATAGTCTTTTCTGCTATTAGTACATTTTCTTGGCAATTCATTTTGAACAGATTGAGATATAAAGTTATCGCTACGCAAAGGTTGATTATTCTCATATTCTGTTATTACGGCATCATCTATAGTTTGTGCTATTTCTTTAAAAATTTCCAATGCTTTTTGCGGAGCGACATTAAAAAATTCTCTATTCTGACGAATACGAAAATCAGTCAAACTGTCGATTATCTTATGCACGAGTTTTTCCACCTCATTATATTTAACCGTTTTAATGGTTGCATGTATCTCAAAAGGCAACGGAACTGCCGTATTGTCAAGTTCCTTGGAACGTATATCAACAGGGCGTGCGCTTTTGCCAATCTTAACCCAATCCTCACGAAAACTTGGATTAGTCAAGATATACACATATCCGGGTTCATTTGTTTTTACCATATACGTATTTACTCCCAATTAAATGTTCTTATTATATTACGCAATCTCTCCATGATTCTCGTCAACGCCTTTCTTGTTTTTATAAGACCAAGATGTTTTTCTTTCAATGCCTTTTGTATGATTTCCGGCTGTTCCTTTTGCAAATAGTCATACTCCTTTATGTATAGATTCAGCACCTCGGTAGGAATTTGTTCATCATCCGACAAATCTTTTACAGCCTTATTGCGTTCAGATACAATATATTGATTCAAACGCTCTTCCAATTCACTTGTACCATCAGCCTTACTACGTCCGCTCATGAAGTTTTCCTTATCTTCATCAACATTTTTCCGAATAAAGCCATCAATGAGTTTGGCTTTGCCTCGCATCCCGGCATCCTTAATCATTGTGTCAATGATATGTTGCCTTTTCTCTGAATAATCATTGCTATATGGGTCAAGTTCTGCAATGAGTTCAAGAATGTAAGCCACATTGATAATGTCGCTATGTAGAAGTTCAAGACAGAAATCTATATCCTCTAATCCCTGACTGTTCCCATACGGAACAGGGTCTTCTGCAACTACAGATGGAATTACAGGCGGTTCTATAAACCCGACTGTAATGTCAAGATACTTACTCTTATAGTCGTTGAATTGCTGCTCGGTCATACCAAGATCTTCCGCATCCTCGCTATAATCTTCGTATATCTGGATTTCCGCATGTTTACGGATAATATCACGAAATGCCAGAACAAAATTTTTCTTGTCATTTTCGCTTTGCAGAAAATCTATACTGCTGGGTGTAGGATATTTTTTCAGGAACTCTGTTGCCAAGCATTTATATTCCTTTTTTACATCCTCAAACGGTGGACGTACTATATCTTCAGAATTATCAGAGTTGCTGAACAATTTAATAGACGTATCAACATTATTTTTCAAGTCACGGAAGCAAACGATTTTACCGAAACGTTTCTTCTCGTTCAATACTCGGTTGGTACGACTGAATGCTTGCAGCAAACCGTGATATTCCATATTCTTATCTACATAGAGCGTATTCAGTTTTTTACTGTCGAAACCGGTAAGGAACATACCCACGACAAGACAAAGGTCAAGCGGTTTCATATCCGCTTTCTTCTTTTTCATGCGCAGATTGATGTCATCATAGTAGGCACGGAAGTTTTCTGTAGTAAAGGCAGTGCCGAACATATTGTTATAATCGTCCATAATTGTTTGCAGTTCATCAGCCTCACCCACACCCTCTTTTGCATACTGCCCTGTACCCATGCCGGTCTGTTCATCATCCAGACTATTGTTGGCAGCGTAAGTAAACACAGCACCTATACGGATTTTCGGATTCAACGATTTGAATATCTTGTAATATCGTATGAGCATCGACACGGATTGCACAGCAAACAAGGCATCAAACTCTCCGTCGAATGTGGATTTGTTGAAATTGTTAAGGATAAACTTGGCGATTTCCTCCATACGAGCTTGATTGTCGTTGTCAACAACTTCGTTGCCGTGATAATACTCCACAAGGAATCCAAGCACGTTTTCATCGGCTATGGCATCCTTAATAAGATATTTATGAAGACAATTTCCGAATATCTCCTTAGTGGTATGCCCATCTACCGCATTTTCAGTAAAAATAGGTGTTCCCGTGAAGCCAAAGATTTGAGCATTGTCAAAGAACTTCATAATCTTCTTATGACTATCCCCAAAGTGGCTACGATGACACTCATCAAATATCATCACGATACGTGAGTGGCGAATAGTTTCAATCTTGTTGCTATACCACGTCTTGCTGACTGCGGCATTGAGTTTCTGAATGGTAGTGATGATAATCTTAGAATTGCTTTGAAGTCGCTTCACAAGTTCATCCGTATTATCAGTACTATCCACAGCTCCCGGCTCAAACGCTTCATATTCCGATTGAGTCTGAGTATCAAGGTCATGTCGGTCAACAACAAACATAACCTTATCCACATCATCCAACTCTGACACAAGTTGGGCAGCCTTGAACGAAGTCAATGTCTTTCCGGCTCCTGTTGTATGCCATATATAGCCGTTATCGTTGGAGTTCTGCACACGATCTAGAATTTTCTCTACGGCATAGAACTGATAAGGACGAAGCACCATCAAACATTTGTCGCCCTCGTGCAGCACGATATATTTCCCTATTATTTTGCCAAGCGTACATTTTTCCAAGAAGAATACGGCAAACTTATCCAATTCATTAAACGGATGATTGGCAGCATCCGTCCAATTGAATGTAAACTTATAACCGCTATTAGGATTGTTGGCAAAATAGCGGGTATTGACACCATTTGATATAACAAACAATTGGATATAGTCGAACAATCCGTGGAACGAAGTCTTATGATAGCGTTGTATCTGATTATATGCCTGTTTGAGTTCTACTCCCCTGCGCTTTAACTCTATCTGAACCAATGGTAAACCATTGATAAGTATAGTCACATCATAGCGGCATTTTTTCCGTCCTTCAACAGTAATCTGATTCGAGACCTGAAACTCATTCTGACACCATTGGGTACGATTGAGAAATTCCACCCAAATCCGTTGTCCATTTACCGTATCAAGCGGATAGAGGTCACGAAGTTTCTTGGCCTTTTCAAAGCGAGTTCCACCTTCAAGATAAATTAATATCTTCTCAAACTCTTCATCCGTAAATGAAGTACGACCAACTTCCGCCAGTTGTTTCTTGTTATGAATCTCCAACTGACGTTTGAAATTAACATAAAGATTATCTTCCTCGACAATCTGGACATACTCATAGTCCATTTGTCGGAGTGTGGCTATCAGTCCGGCTTCCAACGCCGCTTCGCTTTGTGTTGACATATTCTTGCCTTGTTATGAGTGGTTACTTTATTTTTATATTGCTATTCAGTACCTTGACATTCAATGCTTTTATATTGCAAAAAGCGTTTTTGATAATGGACAATATAAGATTCTACAATTCGATTACATATGATATTATTCTAACGCACGCTTTACAGATTGATAATCCCAATAATATTGCCCATTCTCCCATTTCCACATAGCGACATGAGTTCCATGATATTTTATAGAATCGGGACATTTGGATTTATTCACAGAACCAGCATTATATAAAACAACTATTTTTAATCCATCACGGATAGCTTTTTCACACTCATATTCGATATAGCTACGATAATCAACACTATGACCTCTAGCACAACTCTGTGTCCAACTATTATAACTACCGCAATATTGACAGCTACCACTTCTCACTGTTTTTGTGGTATTACCTACAATCAATACGAACGTCTTAGATACATCAAGCCTTGTAGCAAGAGAACTTTTAATACTACAATTTAGGCTGCTATCACGTGCTTGTGTTAAATCATGTGCATCATGAAAATCCAAGCTCCAATAATTACTTTTTTTCCATTTGTAGAGTTGTTCTACAGCATTTTTATCGCCATCCCAATCTGCGGCAATGTAAGTTTTTGTTCTGTACGCCATTATTTTACTCCTTTTATTTCATAAATATTAATACTTTGCATCGCTTCTTCAGTCAGTAGAATTGTTATTGTTTGATTTATATTTACTCCACTAGTTCGTAAGGTACACAACATACATCTTAAAAGATCAAAATTTGATTTATGTGGTGTCCCGTCGAATCGTGTTATACCAGAGCCTAAAAGAGGAATAAATATGGGCTTATTCGCATAGGTACGACTTATTTCCGCCCACATTACTCGCAAACAATTCTCATAATCTTTTTGTGTAAGATGAGCTTGATTATTATCAAAATGAGTAAATGCCAATAACATATAATCTTTATATCTAATAATTCGCCCAAGTGGAAAAATTGACCTATTATTCCGAGTTCGCCTCTTAAAAGAGGTGTTATCATCGTTCTCTGATGAAATAATTTTGTTTAGTTCATTTATATCAGCGACATAATTATCTATAAATTTGCCATTCAATGTATTATGCGCAATTATTATATCATCGACCTGTGTGTCAAAATATTCATTAAAAGCAATAACTTTCCAGCCATTTGCCTTAAAAATATCACCTTTTCTTATATTAACTTTTATACCACGAATATTTAACGATATTCCATCTTTTGCAAGACTGTGTTTAATGATAAAAATAACAACATCTATAATCAAAAAGATAACTATGACAAATAATAATTTAATAATCCAACTATAATCTCCCCAAAATTTCTCCAGAGAAATTGCAGAAACTGCAAATAATGTTTCTATACCTGCAAGTATAGCAAAAGCCGTATTGGTACTATCTTTCCAAAGTAACGGACTATTTATGTAGTGCACAAATTTCATAATATATCGATATTCATAAAAGACCTTACCTTAAATTATTCATTCGACGTTCATCCAACACTCCCGCAAACAAATCCATCTCACGCTTAGACACGCTCAATCGTACTGCCAACTCTCGCCATCCTTTCACCGCTTCAGTAACCTCTGAAATAATCTTCTCCGCTATTTTACAATTAAGCATATAATCCCCACAAGCATCAAGCAAAATGCCGAGGTCTGCCTTGTTGGAGGTTGCAGAAATAAGCAGACTTTGATACGCATTCAAAGTAGGATTCATATCGTATGCAGGTGATAGCGACCAGCCTTTTGCAGTCAAAAGAAAACCATGATTGCGGAAATGGTCATCGCTGTTGCCAATGCAGATATTGAAAGCCACACGACGATAGAGTTCCTGCAAATTACGATCTACATCCGTACAGTTCTGAATGATGAAATCAACTATTTCCAGATAACCATACCCTGTAGTCGCATTATCTCCATCATTCAGTCCCAACAGAGTCATTGCGGAAGCAAAATGAATCCGTTTTCCATCTTTGGTTCTGTCAAAACGCTCTGAAAGCAAGGTGTGATATTTTTCGCCTGTGGCAATAACTTTTGTTTTCGCTGCATTTATACCAGCTT
>ERZ773143.1924-NODE-1924-length-16624-cov-3.434909_pt1 | contig 16624 bp, 12 predicted proteins | sample MGYA00580852_ERZ773143 | MGnify/ENA primary metagenome ERZ773143 (study PRJEB29015, sample SAMEA2737853) | human gut metagenome | biome: human gut; feature: human-associated habitat; material: faeces | place: China | collected 2012 ... | reverse complement strand
TGTTGGACGGATCTTTGATGTTCAAATCATACGATACATACTCACTACACGTATGTATCGTATGATGGATCGCGGATATACGCTAAAAGCCCTTCTTTGAAAAGCTCGCGCTCCATCTTATCTTCATATTTCAGACACTCGCACATCAGGCGCTCCCGGTCAAAAATTTTCATCTTCGCGCCACCGTAGTCAATCTCCGTCACACCGAGTGTCAGTGTCTCCGGCTCCGCATACAGCGGCACCACCGGCGGAAAATCCAGCTTAAACCGCGACTTGGACGTGTTCTTGTCCACCGACAATTTGTATCCGTAGGGCTTGCGGTTCAGATAGCCGTAGGCATACAGCGCGGTCTCCAGATTTAAGACGCAGTCCGGAAACAGCCGCGCAATCAGCTCCTCCTCCGAGAAATCACTCAGCCGCACCGCATAGTACCCGTTCTTGATCCGGATCAGATCTCCCTTTTCCACAAAATCCAGAATCCTCCGGTAATCGATTCCCAGTTCATTCAGCTGGCTCTTTTTCACCACACCGCCATTCTGATAGATGAACTCTTTGACACGATCCAGAATGAGTTCCCTCTTTTCGTTAATCACATAAGATTCTGACATATCGTTCCCCGTACCTTTCCTTTTGAGCCTTCCCCTCCTGCTACGCATTTTAGGGAAAGTTCTGTATAACTTCTCCGCTCAATGTATATGTTTGTGGTATTTATTGCTTATTTTTACTATAAAGGATACTCTGCTGTTTGTCAATTTATCGTTTCTGTCGTTTTTCCGGCTGTTCACAGCTCTTGATTTGTCTTATAATGTCATAAAAGACAATTTTTTTGTCGTTTGCAGAAAGGAGTTCTCTATGGAAGCAAAATCACCCTCCCTGCGCAAGAATCCGTCCCGGGAAACCTGCGAGGGAATCATCCGCCGGATCCTGATGACCGAGGTCTTAGAAAAGGGAAAAAACGAGCATTTCCGCACGGCTGCCGATTTCATGAAATATTTTGAGTCTCTATACCCGGCGTCCGACGCTCTGACCAAACAGGTGCAGCGCGCCATCCGCTCTCTGAATATGCCGAAGGATGAACTCGGCTATTTCATTCCGAACAAGACTGCCGAACAGTTAGCGCAGGAGCAGGAGCTTACCTATATTTTCAAAAAAGCAAATGCCGACGTCTGCCGGATGGATGATTACCAGCCTCTGTTTTTAAAAGCGGACGATGCTGTCTCCTCCTACCTGCTTTCCCGCATCACGGACTCCCCTCTGTTTCAGGGAAAATATCTGACCGCGCACACTGTGTCAGGCGGCATTCTTTTTTACACAAAGAACCCGAATCAGCTTGAAATCCTGCTGAAAAGCTTAATTGTCAGATAATTTATTATCATTTTTTTCGTGTCCATAACGCAAAAAACGACAATATTCAACATGGAATATTGTCGTTTTTTGTTTCTCTATACTATCTTCTATGTCTTCTACGGCGTCTTGACTTGCTTTTTATCTGTCGGAACTGCTCTTTGCGGTTCCTGCGCACTTCCCGGTTGTGCCGGATAATATAATAGTTATCGTAGAACTTCTTTCCGGCAAAGATCAACCCTACTGCAAGCAGGATTCCGGCTACGATAAGCAAAATTGTGCGCGGTCTGATCCGCACCGTAGAGACCGTCTCCTCCTCGGTGTCTGTCTCCTGCTCTACCTCGCTCTGGTTGTCAAAAATATATCCGTCCACAACCGCACCGGTTGTCACTATGTCTGCTTTCCCGACCTGACGTCCCGCATAGGTGTAGGCAAGCGTTCCCACCACGTTCTCGCTGACGTCGTCATACGTGATCTCCGATGCCGCATCGTTAAAGTCGGTCGTCTTCGGAAGAACGATATTGGCATTCGCGTCGATGTCCACAAACGCCTTGTTGTTATTTAAGGCTCCAACTTCCACCGCCTCGGAATCCATGTATCTGGTCTCATTGTCCGCAATATTGAACAACTGGAAATTATCAAATGCATAGTCGAAAAGGTTCCGGCTGTCGGTCCACTGATTCGGCGATTCCGTATGCATCACGACGCATACCAGACTCATGCCGTCCTTCTCGGCGTAAGTGACCAGCGTGCTACGCGCGATATCCGTATATCCCGTCTTTCCTCCGGTACAATACTCATACCGGTACTTGAGCGTCTTGAACGGGTAGAGCATCTCATTGTGATTCTGCAGATCCGTCGGCTCATCATGCTTGTTCGTCGGCGGAATGGTGTAGCGTGCCGTCCCCGTAATAATCCGGAAGGTCTCGTTCTGGTATGCCGCTTTGGCAATCAGTGCCATATCGTGCGCCGTCGTGTAATGGTTCTCGTCAAACAGACCGTGCGGATTGGCAAAATGCGTGTTGGTACATCCCAGCTCCGCCGCTTTTTCGTTCATCATGTCCACAAAATGCTCCACCGTACCGCCGACATGCTCCGCCACTGCGTAGGCACATTCATTTGCCGAATTCAGCATAACCGCGTACAGGCATTGCTCCATCGTCATCTGCTCCCCGTAATCGCGGTAGATTCCGGAACCCTCAGTATTGTTGATCGCATCATCAGAAAATGTGACGACCTCATTCAGATCGGAATTCTCCAGCGCGAGAAGCGTCGTCATGATTTTCGTGATACTTGCCGGATAATTCCGCTCATCGCTGTTTTTTTCGTACAGAACCGTCCCCGTCGACATCTCCATCAGTATCACGGACGGTGACTGTACTTCCGGTCCTTCCGGCCAATAATCTGCCGCCTGCACCACCTGCGGCTTTATCTGTAAAAAGTATAGTAAACTTAAGGCGACACATGCCGCCTTTTTCCACACATTCGCTCTTCGCATTGCTTATAACTCCATTCTATCCAGAAATCCTGTCCATTTCTTCCATATATATCCGGAACATAACTAGTATCAGTATAATCGCAGAAAAAAATACATGCAACAATTTTTCTGGCAAAAGCTCTTTTTTTATCCACAGATTTATTGTAGAATATCTTGTATGTCCACAATTATAGGACTTCCCGACATTTATTAAGATTTTCTTATGAGAGGCAGGAACAATATGAGACTTAGAAATATACCGGGTGCAGACGCCGCCATCACAGAGAGCGTCTACTGCATCAAAAGCCCCGAGACGCACAAAGGCCATTGGCAGGAGATTTTTCCGTCACAGCAGCCGCTTCACATTGAGATCGGTATGGGAAAGGGCCGCTTCATGATGGATCTTGCCGCAGCGCATCCCGACATCAATTATCTGGGAATCGAGCGCTACTCCAGCGTCCTGCTGCGCGCCCTGCAGAAAATGGAAGAGAATCCGCTCCCGAACCTGTTTTTCATCTGCATGGACGCCGCCGATGTCGCTGAGGTATTCGATCACGGAGAGGTAGACCGGATCTACTTAAACTTTTCCGATCCGTGGCCGAAGGACAGACACGCCAAGCGCCGTCTCACCTCCCGTCAGTTCTTCGCGCGCTATGATGAGGTTCTTGCGCCGGAGGGACATCTGGAGTTCAAGACCGACAATCAGGATCTTTTTACCTTTTCCCTGGAGGAGATCCCGGAAGCCGGCTGGCATCTGGACGCCTCCACCAGAGATCTGCATCACGATCCGGTGCTCAATGAAGGCAATATTATGACCGAGTACGAGGAGAAGTTCTCCTCCCTCGGCAATCCGATCTGCAAGCTGATCGCTTCCAGATAAAAAACACCCGCAGTCCGGATTTTTCTCGATCCGCCTGCGGGTGTTTTTTGTGTTCTGTTTTCTTTTATTCTTTGATCCGGAACTGGTTGACATTGTCGCTTAAATTTTCTGCAATATCCACGAGGTTTTTCGTCTGCGCATTGCAGTCCGTGACGATACCGCTTAACTCCGTCATGGAAGCCGAAGTCTCCTCGGTACTTGCCGCATTCTCCTGTGCAATCGCTGCCAGGCTCTCCATGCTGCTCATAACATCATTCTTCGCCGTGTTGACCGTCTCGATCTCACGCCGGATATTGTCAATCGCAACTACCACATTGCCGACCTCCGTATTCAGTCCGTCGAATGCCTCTCTGGTGGTCGAAAGCTTCTCGTTCTGCTCGTTGATCTCATCCAGCACACCGTTCATCGTCTCGACGCTCCTGTTGGAGTTCTTAATCAGTTCTTCCACAATATCACCGATCTTCTTCGCGGAGTCGCTGGACTGATCCGCAAGCTGACGGATCTCATCCGCCACCACCGCAAATCCTTTTCCATGCTCTCCCGCGCGCGCAGCCTCGATGCTCGCATTTAAGGACAACAGATTGGTCTGGCTTGCAATATCCGTGATCATCTGGATCGCACTGCCGATCTCCATGACAGACTGGTTCGTCCTGTCTGTCTGACGGTTGACCTCATCCACCGATTCTCTGGTGCGGTCGCTGATCTCCACCAGGTCTTTGATCGTGCCGTCGAGCTTATGATTCTGCTCTTTCATCTCCTCCGTGCTGCCCATGAGATTTTCCACGTTCTTTGTCGTCTCGGCAATGGCTTCGTTCATGTCGCTGATCTGCTCATTGACCTTCTGCATCTCACCCGCCTGATTCGTCGCTCCGTTCGCAATGTCCTCCATCGCTGTATTCACATTATGAATGGACTCATTGATCGTCGTAAAGCTGTTCTGGAACCTGGCGCTGAAATCATCCAGCGACTTTGCGGATGTCCGGATGTTTTTTACAATCATGGCCAGTCCGCCAATGAGTGAATACAGCGCACGCGCAATATTTCCGATCTCGTCCGAGCGGCTCGTCATGCGGTCGCTGATCCTGCTTTCCAGATTTCCCTCCGCAACAGCATCCAGATGATCGATCATCGACATCATTGCCTTCACAATCTTTATCATCACAATTGCCAGAAAGATACATGCAAAGATTGCAAGCACTACCATAAATATTATATTTTTTTTCAATCGGTCATTGTAGATTTCGTGAACGGAAGCAGACGTCATACCGGTAAACACCAGACCTGCCATGGAACCGTCACTGTTGTACAATCCCTCATAATATCCGTAATATTTCTGACCGTCAATCACAGTATCGGACACAAAATAACTACCCTTTTCTTTCACAGTCTGATACACATCTGCTGCTATCTCCGTCCCGATCTCGCGGCTGCCGTCCTGTCTCACAAGGCTGGTCGCCATCCGGGTCGTATTCCAGCTGAGCGTAACATCGAGTCCGGTATTCTCCTTAAAAGCATCCAGCACATCCTGATGTTCCGAGATATTGTAATCTCCCTTGTACAGCTGGTCTCCGTCCATATTCCAGTCGCCGCTGCTTATAACGGACAAGGTCTGATTGACTGCATAGACCGATGTCTTCAATTCATGCTGCATCAGTTTATCAGACACAGAAACGCCAACCGCCCGGATTGCCAGCCCTGCAAAAGCCACAAGAATCACCAGCGGTATGATCGCGGTGATCAGAATCTTCATCATCAGATTCAGACCTTTTTTCCTTTGCACCTCAATATTCTTTTGTTCCATCTGCCTCTCTCCCCTTCATATAGTATCTGTTTTTTATATCGTCAGGTTTTTCCTTCTGTTAAATAGGATACACTCTTTTTTTTAAATTTTAATGATATGTATTATAAATACAAAAAAAGCACCAACCCCACAGTCAATGCTGTAAAATCGGTACCTTTCAATGCGCCACCAGGGGTTCGAACCCTGGACACCCTGATTAAGAGTCAGGTGCTCTGCCAGCTGAGCTAGTGGCGCTTATTTTGTATCTCGTGTTCTGTATCACCCGAGCACGAAAATTATTATATAACAGAAATTTTAGAAATGCAACATTTTTTTTAAAAAACTTCAATTTTTTTTTCAATTGTGTTATTTTATAGATAGAATGGCATAGATCAAGGAGGTTTCTTATGCAAGTTGAACAGCGATTATTGAAATACGTGTCCTATTGGACGACATCGGATGAGAATAACATGGCAGACGGCAAGATACAGATTCCGTCTACCGGGCGTCAGTTTGATCTCGGAAAGGTACTGGAGCAGGAATTACGGGATCTCGGTCTTAAAAATGTGATTCTGACCGACCACTGCTATGTGTATGGTCTGCTTCCGGCAACTGCCGGCTGTGAGGGACACAAGGCCGTTGGTTTTATCTCACATATGGATACCGCACCGGACTACTCCGGCAAAGACGTCAAACCGCAGATCATTCCGGATTATGACGGCGGGGACGTCCGTTTAAACGGTACCGGGGCAATGTTAAAGGTTTCCGATTTTCCAACGCTGAAGGATTTGAAGGGAAGAACCCTGATTACCACCGACGGCACGACACTGCTCGGCGCGGATGACAAGGCCGGTGTGGCAGAAATCGTCACAGCGCTCGAAGAGATCATTTCTTCCGGAATGCCTCACGGAGATATCTGGGTGGGATTTACCCCGGACGAAGAAATCGGCTGCGGTGCAGATTTATTTGACCTGGATTATTTTAAGGCTGCTTTTGCCTACACGGTAGACGGCGATTACGAGGGCGAAGTCGCCTATGAGAATTTCAACGCCGCGAGCGCAAAATTTTCCATTAAAGGCGTCAATGTGCATCCGGGCGAGGCAAAGGATATTATGGTAAATGCCGCTCTTGTGGCGTGCGATATCCAGTCGCAGCTTCCGCCGGAGGAGACACCAGCGCACACCGAGGGCAGACAGGGCTTCTATCATCTGACCGACATGAAGGGTGATGTCGCTTTTGCAGAACTTTCCTATATTGTGCGTGACCACGACAGGGCTTCTTTTGAATCACGCCTGAACAGACTCCGCACACTGGAAGTGGAGATCAACCAGAAATACGGCACCGGAACCGTCTCTCTTACCATCACGGATTCCTACTCCAATATGCTTGAGATCATCGAACAGCATCCTTATGTTGTGGATATCGCCAAAAAGGCAATCTCGATGACCGGTCTCACACCGCTCTCCCGCCCGGTCCGCGGCGGTACAGACGGCGCCAGATTAAGCTTTATGGGTCTTCCGTGCCCGAATCTTGGCACCGGCGGCTACGGCTTCCACGGTCCGTATGAGCATATCAGCGTGGAGGGCATGCAGACAGCAGTCTCCGTCATCAAGAATATCGTGACGATCGTCGCGGAGTCTGATCTGTAAGATTACGGAAAGAATTGTCGCATAGATTCCCGTAATAGGAAGTTCCGGGATATATAAATAAGTATTATCGTTTCAGATACAAAAATAGCGTGGAAGAAATTCTCACATTTTACTTCAGAGAATCTTCCACGCTCATTTTTTATTCTGAAACTGCTAATAACTTCATTTCTTATCCCGGAACCTGCTCTTACATTTTTGCAATCAATGCGGCAATTTCTTCCGGAGTCATAAGCTTGTGTGGATCGGAAAAATCCATCGGTGCAGCTTCCTCTGCCTTTGTCTCAGGCTCTTTCTGCGGTTCCGCCACCTTCGGCTCGTCCGGTATTTCGTCCTCCGGCGCGGCTACTGGCTCTGGCTCGTCCGGTGCTTCATTCTCCGGCGCGGCTTCCTCTTTCAGATCTGCTCCAAGATCGAGACTTTCTCCTCCGAGATCGGAGCCATCTGCTCCTAAATCTAAGCTATCCACTCCGAGATCAAGGTTCTCTGTTCCAAGGTCAAGGTTCTCTGCTCCAAGATCGAGACTATCTGCTCCTAAATCAAGGCTGTCTCCTCCGAGGTCTAAGCTGTCTGCCCCAAGATCAAGTCCGCCTGCTCCGGCATCTAAGTTATCTGCTCCTAGGTCAAGGTTCTCTGTCCCGAGATCAAGACCGTCCACTCCAAGATCCAGGCTGTCTCCTCCGAAATCGAGACCATCTGCTCCAAAATCAAAACTGTCTATCGCCCCGCGCTCTGCCTCAGCCTCATTCTGATCGTCTGTGGCAGCTGCTGCATCTTCCTCTTCCACAATCGCGTCGGAATCTACGACCGGTTCCTCATACTCTTCCAGCACCGGGGTGTCATCCGTCACCGTCTCTGCATCTACGACCGGCAGTTCCTCCTCCGGTGTATCCGGCATGCTAAAATCCTCTTCCGGCTGTGGTTCCATGACCAGCTCCGGCTCCATGTCTGGCTCCGGCTTCTGCGCTGCCGCAGCTGCCGTGCTTTCTGTAATTTTGCTCTCCAGCACCGCATTCTGGCTCACCAGTTCATCCATCCGGCTCTCTATAGCGGCAAGCGTCTGCGCCTTTTCCTCTGCAACCGTCTCCTTCACTGTCTGAAGTCCCTCGGTAATCTCCTTAAGCCCTGCGGTAATCTCCTTTAATTCCTCTGCAAATTCCTGCTGCTTTAAGACGAGTTCCTTAACGGAATCATCCATCATGTTCTGCTGCTTTCCGGCAAACTGCTCGAATCCCGCATCCATGCTCTCCTTTAACTGTAAGAGATTGTCCACTACGCGGTCGTTGGAATTCATAAGTGCGTCTGCATTTTCCTTGCTTCTGGTAATGGTCACCTTGGCAATCGCCTTCTGCGCTGTGATGATCTCCTCACCCGGCTCTCTGGTATTGCGGTCAACCGCCTCCAGCTGCTCCGAGATTTTCTTGAGCATCAGATACGACGCCTTTTCTCCGCGAAGCATCCTCTCATATTCGTCTTTTGCCTGCTCTCCGCTCTTATATATCTCCTTTAATAAAGCAGCAATAAATACATAGGTACAGGCGAGAATTGCTGCTCCCAGAATGATCTGCACCAGATATAACCGGGGCAGATTGACGATAAAATACATTTCAATCAACAGCAGCACCGTTGCTCCCAGCAAAAAGACCGGCGCAAGCGGCATACCCTTTTTCTCACGTGGCTGATTCTCTTTCTTATCCATAGTGTGTCCTCCGTGGCTTTCCTGTCCATCCCTGGCAACAGGCATTTTATAGTGTTATATTATCACAGAACGTCAAAAACATAAACGGATTTTCTTGTTATTTTATGCTGCAGATTTTATAATATATTTCGGACTTATTTTCACATTTTTTATACCTTTACAACAGATATGGAGATTATAGCATGAACGAAACCTCTTCCAAGAACGAAATCACATCCGGTATCATCTGGAAACAACTTCTTTTATTTTTCTTTCCTATTTTACTGGGTTCTTTTTTTCAACAGCTTTACAACACGATCGATGCCGTCATTGTGGGACGCTTTGTCGGGAAAAATGCACTTGCCGCGGTCGCCGGTTCCTCCGGAATGGTCATCAACCTGCTGGTCAACTTTTTTACCGGGCTGACTGCCGGTGCTTCCGTCATCGTCTCCCAGTTCTTCGGATCCGGGGACCGCAAAAAGGTGGACGACAGTATTCATACGATCTATGCCTTCTCCATCATCGGCAGCGTCATCATGACACTGATCGGCATCACTGCTGCCCCGGCGCTTCTTCGACTGATGAATACGCCGGAAGAACTGATGAGTGATTCCATTCTCTATCTGCGCATTTATTTTGCCGGTATCTTCTTCGTGTTTATTTACAATACCGGAGCAGGGCTGCTCCGCGCACTTGGAGATTCCAGACGTCCCCTGTACTGTCTGATGATCTGCTGCGTCATCAATATTATTCTCGACCTGCTCCTGATCGTCGGGCTGGGACTCGGTGTTGCCGGTGCGGCGATCGCCACGCTTCTCTCGCAGGGAATCAGCGCCGTGATCGTTACCGTCTTTCTGATGCGCCAGAAAGATCTCTGCGATTTTTCCTTAAAAGAGATCCGTATCCACCCGAAACTTCTCAAATCAGAGTTGCTTTTAGGACTGCCGGGCGGATTTCAGTATGCCATGTACAGCATTTCCAACATGATTATCCAGTCCGCGCTCAACAAATTCGGAACCGACACGGTTGCCGCATGGGCGGCTTACGGAAAACTGGACGCGATCGTCTGGATGGTCAGCGGTGCTTTCGGTATTGCCATCACAACTTTCGTCGGTCAGAACTACGGCGCCGGAAAGTATGACCGCGTCAGAAAAAGTATCCGCGTGTGTATCGGCATGGACTTTGCTGCCGCCATCCTTCTGATGCTGGTGCTCGTATGCTTCCGCATTCCGCTCTTCCACATTTTTGTGACCGATGAAAATGTCGTGGAGATCGGACTGAAAATGATGGCGACCATGGCTCCATTTTACTGGCTGTTCGTCTTTACCGAGGTCTTCTCCGGTGCGCTGCGCGGCATGGGTGATGTCGTCGTTCCAATGCTCATCACAACCGGCGGTATCTGCCTGTTCCGTGTGATATGGATTTTCGGAGTGGTTGCCCTCTTCCCGACGCTCACCGTAACGCTCCTCAATTATCCGGTGTCCTGGGTTTTAACATCCGTTCTGTTTCTGTTTTACTATCATTTCCGGATGAAAAAGCTGACCGCGCACTGATTGCTCCGGCATCTCTTACTTCTCTCTGCTTTTTGCGAAGCTGACCGGGCGGCATGCCATAGGTTTCCTTAAAGCTGCGCAGAAACACCTTATAGTTGGTAATTCCATTTTTATTCATTAAATAAGTAATACTCTCGTCCGTCTGCAGCAGATCACTGTGAAAATACTGCAGGCGGATTTGATTTACATAAGTCAAAAATGTCTGGCCGGTGTACTTTTTAAACAGACGGCAAAAATATTCCGGCGTAAGCGACAGTTCATCTGCCGTCTCTTTTAGTGTAATCGGGTTCGTGTAATTTCTTTTCACATACTGCATGCTCTGCTCGATCCGCTCAAAATCTCTCCTGGAGCGGTGGCGCAGCACATGATCGACCGTGGCCGCATCCTTTGTATACAGCAGATACAGCAGCTTATAAACCGCTGCAAGAAATAGCAGATGCGTACCGTCCGCCGCCTGCTCCTGCAGGCACTTCATTTCTTCCAGCTTCTGTGACATCCGGCAATTCACGGATGCGGTCTCCTCCGAATACGGAACATATTCCCCGAAATGCAGTCCCCGCCAGTCCTCACTGACGCGCTTTAAATGCTCCGGCGGAATCTGCAGCAGATAGTAATGCCCGTCCCCATGGACATGCGTGTAGTGAATGTCTCTCGGATTGACAACGAGAATATCTCCCTGCTGCAGTTCATACGACGTCTCATTGATGTACGCTGTCATTGCCCCGTGCTGCATACAGATCATTTCCAGATGCTCATGCCAGTGTGCCGGCAGCAATTCATTGGACGCGTCGACCTGCGTAAAATAGAGCTGCATCAGCCCGTCATCGGATATAATCTCATGTTCCCCCTGCTGCACTCCCGCTCCCTCTCTTTCCTGCTCTCCCCGTGTTTTTCACATGCACGGTTTCTCTTTCTACCATCATACCTTCAGAAGGAAAAAATATCAATATCGACCCATGTTTCTGCCAAAATTCGATCTATAACAAACGGAATTATCTGCTTATAATACGAACATAGACAATGTTCCATGATGGAAAATATCAAAATAATATCAGGCGTATGCCGGAAAAGAGGTCAAAATGAAGAAATGGACCAGAGTGATGTATCAGCCAAATCGTCCGTTAAAAGAGGGCTGTTACGTGACTGCTTCCAAAGAACACATCGCACTTTCCAGGGAAGCTGCAGCAGAGGGTATGGTTCTCTTAAAGAACGAGCACAATCTGCTGCCGTTAAAAGCAGGCAGCCGGATTGCACTCTTTGGAAAAGGCAGTTTTGATTATGTCAAGGGAGGCGGCGGCAGCGGCGATGTGACCGTATCGTATGTGCACAATCTCTACGATGGCTTTCAGATGCTCCACGATGCCGTCTCCCTCTACGAGCCGCTGTGCGATTTCTACCGCGCCAATGTGAACGAACAGTACGATCAGGGTTCCGTTCCCGGCATGACGACAGAGCCGGCGCTCTCCGCCGAGCTTCTCGCCGGCGCCAGCGCCTATACCGACACGGCTGTGATCGTATTGAGCCGTTTTTCCGGAGAAGGCTGGGACCGCTCCAGCATCGAATACAACGGGGAATACAATCCGTGGGAGACAGAGACCAGCATGCCGAAAATCTTCCCGGACGGCGACTTCTATCTCACAAAGGAAGAATCCGCCATGATCGCGCAGGTAAAGCAGCATTTTTCCAGAATTGCAGTCGTCCTAAATATCGGCGGCATCATCGATACCTCCTGGATCAAAAATGACGATCAGATCTCCTCCGCGCTCATCGCATGGCAGGGCGGCATGGAGGGCGGACTTGCCATGGCGGAACTGCTGTGTGGAAAGGTATCCCCGTCCGGCAAGCTTCCGGACACCTTCGCCGCTTCCGTGAACGACTATCCTTCCACCGCGAATTTCCACGAATCGGTTGACTACGTGGACTATACCGAGGATATCTATGTGGGTTACCGCTATTTTGAGACTTTTGGGGATGCGGCAAAACGCGTATGCTACCCGTTCGGATTCGGACTTTCCTACACACAGTTCTCCCTTGTGGTGCAGAGTGTGACCGAAACCGAGCAGGCCATTCGCGCTTTTGTCCTTGTCACAAATACCGGAGATTACAGCGGAAAAGAAGTCGTGCAGATGTATTACAGTGCGCCGCAGGGACTTTTGCAGAAACCGGCGCGCGAACTCTCCGCTTTTTGCAAGACAAGAACGCTCCTCCCGGGCGAAAGCCAGCTTCTGACGCTCGAGACAGCAAAGGATTCCATGGCTTCCTACGATGATCTGGGAAAAATTTTCAAATCCTCCTACATACTGGAAAAGGGAGACTATCATTTTTACATCGGAACTTCCGTCCGGGATGTCATTGCGCTGGATTATGTCATGACGCTTAACGCCAACCTGCTGGTAGAACAGCTTTCCTCCAAAGCCGCACCTACAAGCTTGAAGAAGCGTCTGCTCGCAGACGGAAGCTACGAAGAGCTTCCGCAGGGAACTGCCAACGATCCGAATGCCTGTGTTTTTGAAAAAATGGTACCGGGCACCGAGGAGGCTCTCGCCCCGGCAACACGCGGACGCGGCTCCTACCTTCTGCTGAATTTCTATAAGGAAAACGCGCATCCGCTGATCGACGTTTACGAGGGAAAGATTTCCCTGGATGAATTTACCGCCCAGCTCGATAATGATGACCTAATTCATCTGCTCGGCGGTCAGCCGAATACCTCTGTCGCGAATACCTACGGCTACGGCAATCTTCCGGAATACGGCGTTCCAAACATCATGACCGCCGACGGTCCTGCCGGTCTGCGCATCACCCCGCAGTGTGAGGTCTGCACAACGGCATGGCCATGCGCCACACTGCTCGCCTCCACCTGGAATCCTGCCCTGGTTGAGCAGGTCGGAACCGCAGGCGCAGAGGAAGTAAAAGAGAACAACATCGCCGTATGGCTGACACCGGCGGTCAACATTCACCGCAATCCTCTCTGCGGAAGAAATTTTGAATACTATTCGGAAGATCCGCTGCTCACCGGCAAAATGGGCGCAGCCATGGTGCGCGGCATTCAGTCGCAGCACATCGGCGCAGCCGTGAAGCATTTTGCATGCAACAACAAGGAGACCAACCGCAAGCACAGCGACTCCCGCGTCTCCGAGCGCGCACTCCGCGAGATCTACTTAAAGGCATTTGAAATCATCGTGAAGGAAGCCGATCCGTGGGTCATCATGTCCGCTTACAATATGATCAACGGCCACCGCGCTTCGGAAAATCACGATCTGCTCGAAGGCATCCTGCGTGACGAGTGGCATTTTCACGGAATGGTAACCTCCGACTGGTGGACGAGAGGAGAACATTACAAAGAGATCAAAGCCGGAAATGATGTGAAAATGGCGTGCGGTTTCCCGGAACGCGTGAAAAAGGCGATGGAACTCGGTGCTCTCGATCGAAGCGATCTGGAGCGCTGTGCCAAGCGCGTACTTGATCTGATTTTAAAGATCGATTAGAAAACTCATTCTTCTTGCTGTAGATAAAAAGGTGGAAGCCTCCCACAGAGACTTCCGCCTTTTTGCTTTTCGACTATAGATATTTTCCGATATGGATTCAACCGCAGCAGCTCCTGCTTCCTCCCCGCCTCTCTGGAAGTTTTTGTTGCAGTCAATCCGTGCAGTTCCATTGGCAGCTGCAGCTACTTCTTCGTTTCTGCAGAATCCATACAACCGTTGCAGGATGCAGCGATTCTATCATCCGGCCACGATTTTCTAAGCGCCGCATAGGAAATCAGGAAGTTTGCCAACCAGCCCGCCGGTACGGCAAGCCAGACAAATGCAATACCAAAGCGCGGTGCAAAAATCAAAGCAACCGACAGACGGATCGCAAGGTTTACCATATTAGCTATAAGAAATGGACGCATGATTCCAAGTCCACGCAAAACTCCATCCGTTGCCATTTTAATACCCATGAAAATAAAGAAATAGCCAAGCCATCTCATGTAATCCCCGGATACCTGATATGCGAAAGCAGTTCCGTCTTTTCCCAGAAATAAGGAAGAAATCTGGGTGTGCAGTGTTTCAATAATTATAAAAGCCAGAACTGCAAAGCACAGATCTAACACCAGTGCAGCGTGATAACCTTTTTTAATACGCCCGATTTTCTGAGCACCAAGATTCTGGGACACATACGGCGAAACTGCATTGCCAATGGACACAAATATCAGTGAAAAAACATTCTCTACTCTCATTGTTGCCGAATAACCTGCGAGTGCCTGTGTACCAAATGGGTTTACAACTGCCTGCACGATCATCATGCCGATGGACACGGTAGACTGCTGTAAAATAGACGGGAGGGCGATCTTCGCCATGGGAAGAAGTTCCTCCGCCTCGAAAATGCCATCAGAAGCACCTTCCAGTTTCTTCAGTTCCTTCCGGAGAACCGTAAATGACCCCAACACAGAAACGCCCTGCGCGATCAGCGTCGCCCAGGCTACCCCTGCCACATCCAATGCAAAATCTGCCACAAATACCCAGTCCAAAATAATGTTAAACACTGAGGAAAAGATCAGGAAATATAGCGGAATCCTGGATTTTCCCAAGGCATTGAACATAGAAGAAAGTACATTATACATAAACAAAAACGGCAGCCCCAGGAAATAGATCCGCAGATACTCTGACGCCATATCCAGACAGTCTGCCGGGGTATTCAACCATATCATGATCTGCTTTCCAAGGATCAGTCCTGCTATTCCCAGGACCAGACTGATGCCAAGAAAAGAAAGAAGAGCTGTAAACACAGCCGTCTTCATCCGTCCATATTCCTTCGCGCCAAAATACCGGCTTACGATCACCGACGCGCCAATTCCACCGCCGATGGCAACGCAGATAAAAATATTCGTAAGAGCATAAGACGCTCCTACTGCTGCCAGGGCCTGCTCACTGACATAACGTCCTACAATGGCAGAGTCCACCATTGTATACGTCTGCTGAAACAGGTTTCCTATTATCATAGGAAGCGCAAATAAAAATAACGCCTGTAACGGCGGTTTTTTAATCAGATAATCATTATCCATTTTTTTAATAACCTCCGGTCTCGCTTTCTGTACTAGTATATCCGAGAGTCAGGGTTTATTCAAGTGAATTCGGACTTCAAAAAGCCTGTCAGAAGCGTGACGATCTTCCAGATCAGCCATCCCGCCATCGCCCCTGCTGTATTGGTAAGCACATCATCAATCTGCATATATCCTCTCTGTGTAAGCAGCTGGGATATTTCAATGGTGCAGGACACAAAAAAGCCAGCAAGTACACACCAGTACATCTTCTTCATTCGTTTAAATAAAACCGGCGCCAAAATTCCAAAGGGAATAAACATAAAAATGTTCTCTATAAAATAAGCATGAGCCTGCACACTGTGTCCCCAGGTCTCAAACAAGATCAGGCTGATCCGCTTCCTGCTGCCCGGCTCCCTGGAAAAGAAAGCAGTCTGGATCAGGACCAGCCAGTAACAAAGAAACAAGGTCCATATTGCGGAGTTTTGAAGTGGGTATTTTTCCCTTTTATAAACCCTATATGTAAATGTAAACGATACCACAAATACAAGGCTCAACAAGAAAGCCGGTATTATATAAAAGACCGGCTGTTTGAAATCGGTTAGGATAATCTCAACATATTTACTGATACGGTATCAACTCCCTTCTTTAAACAAACGCAATAAACCTTTTAATCTCTGCGGAAAATATCTCTTGTATATACTTTTTCTGCTACATCATCCAGACACTTATCATAGCGGTTGGCAATGATCGCCTGGCTCATATCCTTGAATTTCTGAAGATCATTGACGACCCGGCTTCCAAAGAAAGTTTCCCCATCCTTTAATGTAGGCTCATAGATCACTACTTTCGCACCTTTTGCTTTGATCCGTTTCATAACTCCCTGGATCGAACTCTGGCGGAAGTTGTCACTGTTGCTCTTCATGGTCAGACGATAAACACCTATTGTTACCTCTTTTTCTTTATCCGCTGAAAACTCAAATTTTTCATCATAATCATAATAGCCTGCCAGTTTCAGAACACGGTCCGCAATAAAATCCTTGCGGGTCCGGTTGCTTTCCACAATTGCTTCGATCAGATTTTCCGGTATGTCTGCATAGTTAGCCAGCAGTTGTTTTGTATCCTTAGGGAGACAATAGCCACCGTAACCAAAGGACGGGTTGTTGTAGTGACTGCCAATACGGGGGTCTAAACAGACACCATCAATGATCTGGCGGGTATTTAACCCCTTGCTTTCTGCGTAGGT
>ERZ773143.1921-NODE-1921-length-16633-cov-49.430028_pt1 | contig 16633 bp, 9 predicted proteins | sample MGYA00580852_ERZ773143 | MGnify/ENA primary metagenome ERZ773143 (study PRJEB29015, sample SAMEA2737853) | human gut metagenome | biome: human gut; feature: human-associated habitat; material: faeces | place: China | collected 2012 ... | reverse complement strand
CAATTACACGTGCACGCATGAAACTTATTATATTAGGAGATGCCTCTACGCTGACTAAGCATCCGTTCTATAAGAAGTTATATGAATATATTTATTCGTTACAAACTCATTAAAAAAGGCAAGATTCTTTTGTCAAACAACATAATTCAATAACTTTGTGATAAACAAATTGGAATTATATTTCCGAATTATGAAAGAATCAACCATAGATCTAATAGCTTTAAGCAAAGGCAATACGCAGGCTTTTGACTGTTTGGGATTATATCAAAATGTTAATAATGCTGTTGCTTTGCTAGTAGGGGGTGAGGTTTGCCCGCCTGAAAAGACTTGCTCTGTGTATTACTCCCAAGGTCGTGACATCTCCTTTTTTGTCTATGCGACTATTTTTTGAAGATGCCCTTTTCAGCCCCCCTCACGCCGGAATTATTTTTATAAATCAATTAAAAGCAAGACTCAATAAAAAGTAGTGCTTGAAAGCATAAGCCGCAGTAGTCTGATCGCCTAACAGGGCAATCCCCCCCTCATCCGCTACGACAACTACAACCGTTACACCCCACAGAATGATTTCGGATACAACAGGGCTGATCCGAAATGAGCTTTATGAAGGAAATTATATAATCCTAAAATAACGGATACTTGCAGGGAGCCCCCTAAACGGGTCTTTGCTATTTTTTCGGATAACCATGCACATATTTTCAACAGAATGAAATGTGTATTTCCGTTTTGTACATTTTTTCTTCCGATAACCGCCTTTTTGCACCCACTTCCCCATCTGTTCCCTTTCTTTTTTCCCTATGTATTACCTATTTTTGCATATCATCAAAACAAAGAAAATCATGCTTAAAAAAGTTTTAGTTACACTTGGTCTGCTCTTCCTGTTAATATTATCCGGGAAAGCAACAGAAACAATAGTCCCCCGCCTCTCCCCACTACCTGCCACCATACAAGGGCAAAAAATTTCACTAAACGGGGAATGGTATTTCCATCCGTCACTCAAAAGCGGATTCAATGGAACGGAAGACGTGAAAAACTGGAATACAATCCAAGTGCCCGGCGAATGGGTGATGCAAGGATTCGAAGTTAAAAAAGGGGAAGCCGCCGGATATGTCCGGAATTTCGCCCTACCTGCCTCATGGAAAGGTCAACGTATCAAGTTACGTTGCAATGCTGTGTACAGTGATTGCAAAGTGTTTGTCAACGGAAAAGAAGCCGGTTCCCATTTAGGCGGATTCACAGCATTCGAGCTGGATGTCACCGATTTGGTAACTTATGGAAAAACAAACCAAATAGCCCTTTCCGTTACCTCGGAAAGCATAGCCGATGCAACTTCCAATGCCTCCAACTACGCAGTCCATCCATTGGGCGGAATCACACGCGACATTTACTTGTTTGCCTTGCCCGAAGTAAATTTTTCCATGTTCCATGCCACTACATCATTCGATTCCACTTATACCGATGCCATACTTAAAGCGGAAATCACCATTGCCAATGAATCAAAGGAAAAAGCAGATGGGCTGACTGTAAACTTTATCCTGAAAGATGCCGCCGGAAAGATTATCCCCTTGCCATCCGCCTCCTCTCCGGTACCGACAATCATCAATGGAAAAACAGAAACCATCAGTATATCCCTTCCCGTTACCAAGCCGGTAAAATGGGATAGCGAACACCCATATCTGTACAGCCTGACGTGCCAATTAAAAAACAAGCAAAAAATCCTATCCGCCACAACCCGCCGCATAGGATTCCGACAAATAGAAGTCCGAGGCAACCAAATCTTTGTCAACAACCATCCCATAAAGCTCCGTGGAGTCTGCCGGCACGAAGTTATGCCCTTACGCGGACGTTCGCTTAACAATGATATATGGCGCAAAGATGTCGAACTATTCCGTCGAGGCAATGTGAACTATATCCGCACTTCCCACTATCCACCCGATGAAGCACTGCTGGAAGCCTGTGACGAACTGGGTATGTTTGTCGAAGTAGAAGCTCCCTTCTGTTGGGCGCACCAAGTGGATGTACCCGCCGACAAGCACTATGACGTGCTGGTCAACCAGCATGTCGAAATGGTAAACCTGAACCGTAGCCACCCTTCCATCCTGATGTGGTCTATGGGAAACGAATCACTGAAATTCAAGGAATACTTCAAACAAGCATCGGAAACAGTCAAACAGCTGGATCCTAGCCGTCCTCGCATTTTCAGCCAGTGGGGACCGGATGCCGACGAAGGAACGCTTGAAATAACTAACCATCATTACCCCGGCCCGGAAGGTCCCGACAAATACCGCCACTATAAACGCCCGGTAACTTTTGACGAATTCTGTCACCTGAACGCATACAACCGCCTGGAACTTGCCGCAGATCCCGGTTTGCGCAATATGTGGGGAAAATTATTAGACGCCATGTGGAATGATATGTACCACAGTCAAGGTGTTTTAGGAGGTGCCATCTGGGTAGGGATTGACGACACTTTCTTTCTGCCGGGCGAAAAAGCAGTAGGTTACGGCACTTGGGGAACCATAGACGGCTGGCGCCGCGAAAAACCCGAATATTGGGGGATGAAAAAGGCATATAGTCCCGTTAAAATCTCCCTGAAAGGAAATATGGACCATGAAGGAAAGATACGGTTCCAAGTTGAAAACCGCCACCTTTTCAGTAACTTGGCAGAATGCCGTATAACCTGGGAAGCCGGTGGACAAGAAGGTAATATCACCGGTGACATCGCACCCCGTTCGGCAGGCGAATTGGAAATAACCTTGCCGGAATCATTACGCCATACCGAGATGCTGAACCTGACCGTCACAGGAGTCCGCGGCTTTGAAATTGACCGTTATTGTTTCCGTATCTTACCCGAGAACAATGAATCACAATCCCCGAAACACCCGGCAGGCAAACTCACTTGCCAAGAATCGAAAGACCTTATCCGGATAAATGCAGGAAAATACCAGTTTGAGATTAGCAAACGCAACGGACTCCTGACTGCTGCACACCAAGGTAAAAGTGTGTTGAACCAATCTCCCTCACTGATGGTACTCCCCTTGAACGGTGAAGGTGAAGGCATACAGATGACAGGCAAAAACCAGACTTTTGCGCCATTCAATCCGGTCTGTCAAAACTGGGTGGCGCAATCAGTAGAATGTATTGCAATGAAAGAAGTCATTGAAGTCAATATCCTGGGAAGTTACAAAGAAGCAGAAGGCAAGTTCAGCTATCGTTTTTACCCTGATGGAGAAATCACTGTATCATACAATTTTACTTTATTGCAAGATATTTCTCCCCGGCAAACCGGACTTGTATTTACCGTTCCCCATTTCTATAACCAATTGGAATGGAAACGTAAAGGATATTGGAATGCCTACCCGAAAGATCATATCGGCGCTTTGGAAGGAACAGCAAAAGCTTTTGATGAAACATTGCCTGTATCCGGTCTGGCAGGACCTTCTAAAGAACCGACAACGGCATGGTCTTTCGACCAGACAGCCAACGGCTCCAATATTTTCCGTTCAACCAAAGAGAATATATATACTGCCGTATTAAGTGGAAACGGAAAAGAAAGAATATCGGTACTATCGGACGGCACGCAACATTTCCGTGCCTGGATAGATGGCAACAATATACGCTTTTTGGTAGCTGATTATAATAATGCAGGTCGTGATACTTATTTAGTGTCCCATGCACAGAAAGGATACAGGCCTTTACGCAAAGGTGACTCCATAAAAGGTGTGGTGAGACTAAGACTATAGCCTTTGGAGAATTGTGTCAAACCGTTGATAATGCTGTTATTTTGTCAATAAGGGCGAGGTTTACTCGCCCGAAAACAGTTTGTTTTGTGTATTCCCCCTCCAAGGTCGTGACCGTTGCTTCGGGCAGGCCCCCCTACCCCAACAATTGACAATTTGATAGCCCATTTTAGTTTTGATACCCTTTTATTAGGAAAAAAACAAAGAGTTACACAAGATACTTTGATTATTAAGAACAAAGGTAATCATTATTCTGATTTACTTAGTTTCAACAAAATAAAAAACAATAAGTCAATCAAAATTATGACATTTTAAACCATAAACCAGCATTAATTTTCAACCACTGATTCGCATAAACAAGGAATTTTTAATCGAAAAATATATGATTGTTCAGAAAAGATATCTTCAAAAATGGTTACTCCTGCTGGCATTCAGCCTAAGCTCTGCCGGCGGATGGGCACAGACAGACAAGGTCTACACCTTCGAAACAGTCAAAACGTTATATGCCGGCTTAAACCGAAAGCATTCGGTGGCACACACACCATCACCCTCCTACGTAAAAGGAGTAAACCAACCCATACACTCATTGAACGGCGATTGGTTATTTGCCTGTAACGTGGAAAACATTCCGGGCAACGTGAGCAAACCGAATTTCAAATGGGAACCAATCAGCGTTCCATCGGAATGGTATATGGAATCATACCTGATTGAACCCGGAAAATGGGCCGGATATTACAAAGAGTTCGAACTCCCCGCCGATTGGAAAAAGCAAAAGACACTGATCCGTTTCGGAGCTGTTGAAAGCGAATGCCGGATATACCTCAATGGGAAATATATAGGGGAACATACAGGTTCGATGACGCAATTTGAAAAAGAGTTAACCCCTTTCTTACTTTCCGGTAAAAACCGGCTGACGGTCTATGTACGTAGCGAATCGTTAGCCAGCGGAATATCAAAAATATCCCATTATGCCAAGCACCAAGTCGGAGGAATATTACGAAATGTTGAATTGATTGCAATCCCACAAACGTATATCAACGATTTATATTGCGAAGCGCAATTATCTGATGATTTAAAGCAAGGCATATTAAATACTCACCTCTCAATATCCGGCAGACAGAAAAATCCCAAAATCGAAATCATCATCAGGGAAAGAGGTATCGAAGGATTATCCAAAGAGACAAAAGAGATCTATCGGCAAAAAACTACGTTTAAGCAGTTGAAAAACATCGTTATCGATGCCCCTAAACTATGGCATGCAGAAACTCCTTTTTTATATACTGTTGAAGTCTCTCTCTTTGAGAATAATGAAAAAGTAGAGATCATACAAAGAAATTTCGGATTCAGGAAAATAGAAATCAAAGAGAATATTCTTTACGTAAATAATCTCCCTGTTAAATTAAGAGGTGTTTCTCGTCACGATATTTCCGCTTATGAAGGACGTGCCATTAAAGACACGGCTTCCTTACGCCGTGATATCGAACAGTTACGGAATGCCAATTGTAATTATATCCGTACTTCGCATTATCCTCCGGATAGTTATATGTTGGACTTATGTGACCGATACGGTATCTTTGTAGAAGATGAAGCACCAGTCTGCTGGGAGTCCGGAAAAGATTCGTATGACAGGATCAGCCAAATCTTTTACGGTTTCAAGTCAATGGTAGTCAGGGATCGGACACACCCTTGCATTCTACTTTGGTCTTTAGGAAATGAAAGCGAATGGAAACCTAAATTTTACAACAACCTGCTACTGGCTAAAGAACTGGCATCCGGCATTCCGGTCAAATTCTCCCATTCGGAAACTCACGGAATCATAAAAGCAACAGATATCGGAACTAAGCATTATCCGGGTTGGAAAGGACTAATGGCTTTCGAGAATTACTTCCGCCCGATCATATTCGGGGAAGCCCTCCATCTGAATTGCTACAATACTTCCGAGAACATAACAGATCCGGGACTAAGAGATATGTGGGGAGACTATCTTAAATATTTTGTCGATTTTATCCAAGAGTCACCTTCCATCACCGGACTAGGTATCTGGGGATGTACCGATGAGATATTCTACCCCAAAGAAAATGCTCCTTGCGGATACGGTCCTTGGGGAGTTGTCGATGGATTCAGGAGAGAAAAACCGGAATTCTGGCATATGAAAATGAGCTACTCTCCTATCATTGTCACCAGTAAACATTTTGAAATATCCGGCAACGAGACATTGATTACATTAGATAACAGATATAATACATTAAATACAAATCAGACGGATATTATCTGGAAAGACATGAAACAGCAAGGAGTTGTGACAACTGACATTCTTCCCGGAAGGCAGGGAACACTTCGTATACCTCACATTGTAAAAGGGGATACACTAACCCTCGTCATAAGGGATCGAAGAGGTTTTGACTTATCGACATGGAAAATCCCTAAAGTCTATTCCCCTTATTATGCTATCCCCGGATTGACAAAAGGGAAAGTACAGGTTCTTTCTTCCGATACATCCTATCAAATCATTTCAAAAAATATCCGATATGAGTTCTCTCGTAAAACGGGAACATTGGTTTCAATAATGAAAAATGGAGAACACATCATTACCGGACCGGCAATGGTGTATGCAATACCCCATCTGAAAGAATACGAAGTCATTGATTATATTCCGCAGGAACAGACCGGAAAATTCCTCGGTTTTACCTCAGAACCTTTAAAGGATTGGAGATTTGAATCGGAGTCCATCGAACAGACTGATAAGGGTGTTTCCATCACTGTCCGTGGAAAATATGAAGAAAATCCGATTGAGCTCGTTTATTCTTTCGACAATAACAACAGGCTAAGAATCGATTATATTCTGAATATATTCAAGATTGGTAACAGTATTCGCCAAATCGGTATAGGTTTCCACCTTCCTGACATCTATAATACGTTGTATTGGAAACGAAAATCATTATGGAGTGTCTATCCGGATGACCATATCGGTCGCACCGAAGGAACGGCAAAAGCCTTTTATCCAGAAACTCAATCCGATTATCTCCGCCAAAGAACGATACCTGTACACGGTTTTAATAAAGACGGAAATAAATACGGCTCAAATGATTTCAGGTCGACAAAGCAAAATATCATAATCGGCAAGCTGATCAATGAGAATGGAAATGCAGTAACAATCGAATCAAACGGGAAGCAACATCTCAGAGCCTGGGTTTTGCCCGATGCCACATCTTTTTTAGTAGCCAATTATTCCGATGCAGGCAATGAATTTTACCTCAATTACGATTCCAACAGGACAAGGTATCTAGACTCATATATCGCTGAAGATGGTGACATAGCCGGATGGATACAGCTTAAATTCGATTAGTTTTTACTTTTTCTCCTTGGGAATCATAATTGAAAAATAATAAGAAGTTGATAGATAATGCTGTCGTTTAGTTCGTAGGGGCGATGGGATAGCCCGGTTTAGTTTTGACCCACTCCCTTTCCAACTACTGGTGTTTATAAATTACGTATCATGAAAAAAGCAATTGTATTTACTGCATTGGCTTTCAGTGCAGCTACGCTTTCTGCGCAATATAATATTGACTTGAGCAGAGTCACTCCTCCTTCCATCGAATATCTGAAGATGGGAAATACAGGACCAAAAGGAAAAGAAATCCGTGTTAATAATCTGTATATGGATGAAGCCACACAGACATTAGACCGGACACTGATGCAGAAGATGCAGACAACAAGTCCGATACCGTATCCTTGTTAAAGGTACAATATAGAACGAATAACGAAATTATACGTTTCTCTTCAGAATAGTTCTACCAAGGTGAACTGAAATCAGCTCCCGAAGTAAAATATCAGAGTATATTGGACTATGACACATCGATAGAATGGATAATACAACGAAGAGCTTGTGGGTGAAAGCTTCGCCGTATCAATAAAAAGGAGACGGCACTCTCCATTTCTCAACTTACCAACTATATCGATAAAATAGATAAAGACTGTTTTCTGGAGGAACAGATTGATGTAGGACAAGAACAAGACGTCATCCTCATCAGTTTAGTACGTGCAAATGAAGAGAGACAAATTTGTTTTCTCAATGACTTACGACGAATGAATGCAGCAATTACACGTGCACGCATGAAACTTATTATATTGGGAGACACTTCCACATTGACTAAGTATCCGTTCTATAAAAAGTTATATAAATATATTTATTCGTTACAAACTCATTAAAAAAGGCAAGATTCTTTTGTCAAACAACATAATTCAATAACTTTGTGATAAACAAATTGGAATTATATTTCCGAATTATGAAAGAATCAACCATAGATCTAATAGCTTTAAGCAAAGGCAATACGCAGGCTTTTGACTGTTTATTCTTACTTTATTATCCTAAAGTAAGAACTTTTATTTATAGTATACTGGATAACGAGGAAGAAGCTGAAGACTTAGCACAAGATACTTTTATTAAATTATGGACTGCCAGAGCCCAATTATCCCACGTACAAAATATCAATGCATATATATACCAAACAGCCAAACACGTTTTATATACCTTTTTAGATAAAAAAATAAATACCCACACAGTCGGAATAGACAGTGTGCGAGAGACCCCCTCTCTTGAACAAGTAGAAGAAATTGTTTATAGCCACGAACTTGAATCATTAATAAATCGCGCCATTGATAATATGCCCACACAAAGAAAACAAATTTTCTATATGAGCCGTAAACAAGGAATAAGTAATGAAGAAATCAGTCAGCGACTGAAGATTAGCAAACGTACCGTAGAAACTCACATATCTATAGCACTAGCCACATTACGAAAAATCACTTCCGCATTAATGCTGTTCTAAATTTATTACCCTAGAACTTTCCCTTTTCCTTTTTTAAATCATAAAAAATGTAAAATACACGAAGCATGTTACGTGTATTTTTTCATAACTGAGTCTTATTATTAAAAGACTGGAAGAAATGAAAAAACAACTGATATATCAAATCATCCGTAAACTAGCCGATAGAACATTACCGGCTTCCCAACGTGATATCGTATTACGCTGGTTGATCGGACCGCAAGATACTTCTGAAAAAGAAGAAGCCATGTTTCGTCTATGGAATGACACGAATGGCACAGAAGTTTCAGATGAGTCAGCAAAAAGAGCCTTACAAAATGTAAAAGAGAAACTCAATATAAACAAATTACGAACAAAACATATCCAATGGTTTCAAGTTGCAACTAAATATGCAGCTATCCTTTTATTACCTTTAATAACCGGACTGGTAGTTTGGGGAATCATGGAAAACAAAGTGGCAGAAAGTTCGGATATGATAGAATGTTTTGTACCAAAAGGAGAACAACAAACCATTACGTTATCTGATGGAACAAATGTAACTATCAATTCAGGCAGTTTGTTCATCTATCCAAAAAAATTCTACGGTAATAATCGTAAAGTGCATTTGTCGGGAGAGGCTTATTTTAAAGTAAGTCGAAATGAGGGTATGCCGTTTCTCATAAGCACTGGTCCTCTCAATATAAAAGTATTAGGAACAACTTTTAACGTAGAGGCTTATCCTGAAGATGAAAATATAACGACTACCCTAGAGGAAGGAAGTGTTAAAGTATATCGTTCCAGTTACCCTGAAAAAGAAGGAATTATTATGAAACCCGACGAAAGACTAGTATATCACAATCAGAATGATAAATTCGAATTATACAAAGTTGAATCAGAAGATTTTACAGCCTGGACAAACGGAGAACTCTATTTTGTCGAGCAACCATTATCCGTTATTCTAAAGACGATAGAAAGAAGATGCAACGTATTCTTCAGGTATGACAGCCAAATAAATCTGGAAGATACATATACCATCAAATTTAAAGCAGATGAAAGCATAGAAGATATGATGCGCGTACTGACATTCCTGGCCGGTGACATAGGCTACGCCATAAATGGCCGTACCATTCTTCTGCAATCCAATACGAAAGGAGGTGACACCCAATAAAAAAGAATATCGGAAAGCGCCTTCCACAACAGCTTCCCGACATTCGAAATAACACATAGACTTTCTGCATAAATTACAAATGTAATACAAAAAAAGAATCGCAAAGCTCTTTAATTAACAAACAGATAAATCTAATACACAAAGTTATGATTTTATTTAATACAAAGACCATTTTATGGCCTATAAAAAGTGCTAAAATACTGGCATTTTCATCATTCATATTTATAGCGGGAGCAGGACACGCACAAAACCAAGTTATCCAACTTCCTAAAAAGTCAATCACCATACAAGAAGTTTTCAAACAAATTGAAAAACAGACAAAACTATCGGTTGACTATAATAATAAAAAAGTGTCTAATGTCATTCGAGAAAAAGTTAACATTTCTGATGGCAATATTCAAGATGTATTGAGAGAAACTTTAAATGGAACCGGACTCACTTTCCGTTTTGAATCCAACCACATCATTATCTATCCCAAAGAAAAGGCATCTCCAACTACCGGTAAACCTAAAAAAGTAACAGGTATTATCACAGACAAGAACGGGGAAGCCATCATCGGAGGTACAGTTCAAGTCAAAGGAACAAGTATAGGAACCATTACAGATATTGATGGGAAATTCACCTTAGATGTTCCCGAAGGCTCCATGTTAGCTATCTCCTATATTGGCTATAAGACGCAGGAAGTCCGTATAAATGACTCTGAGACGGTTAAAATAAAGCTCCGCGAAAATACAGAAATGCTTGATGAAGTTATTGTTATTGGCTATGGTACAACATCTACCAAAAAGATAGTTTCTGCTGTAACAGCCATAAAAGGTGAGAAACTACAAGGTTTACCTGATGCCAACCTCACTGCTACCTTGCAAGGACGTGCTGCCGGTGTCATTGTACAAAATCAAGGTGGAGAACCAGGCAGTACTCCAAAGATTTCTATCCGTGGCGGTAGCACACCCACCTATGTTATCGATGGAGTAGTAGCCAGCGAATGGGATTTCAAGACATTGAATCCCAACGATATTGAGAGTATGTCTATCTTGAAAGATGCCGCTTCTTTGGCCGTTTACGGTTCACGTGCAGCCGACGGTATTGTACAGATTAAGACCAAAGAAGGACGCAAAGGTAAAACCTCAATTGTATATAGTTTCAATGCTCAATACAGCCAACCAACTTATATGCCCGATAAAATAGACGCCTATACGTATGCAAGTGTACAAAATCAGGCCGGATTATACGATGGTTCAGGAGAATATTCGGCATACAGCCAAGAGGAAATGGAAATAATCCGAAACCAATCAGACCCTTATAAATACCCCAATACGGATTGGTACAATATTGCATTGAAAAACTTTGCACCAGAATATCGTCATTCACTTTCAATAAACGGCAATCAGAAAAATCTAAATTATTACATATCATTGGGTATATTTGAGCAAGGCAGCCTCTATAAATCTGACGCTTTAAACTATTCCCGATATAATTTACGCAGTAATGTCAATACCACTTTTGAAGAAATAGGTTTAAGAGTAGGCTTGAATGTCAACGGTTCGCTAGAAAAGAAAAAATATCCGGCATTTTCCGCCAATAGTATTTGGGATCACCTAAATGCCAAAAGTCCTTTAGACCTAGCTTATAATCCTGACGGAACATTAAGTTCCATCTCAGATCACCCTTTAATGGAAATGCACAAGGACTCCGGCTATGATAAAGATGATGGTATGTTTGTCAATACACAATTTATTGCAGATTGGGAAGTTCCTTGGATAAAAGGATTATCTTTCGGAACCATGGTCAACTACCGTTTGAATGCATCTCATATAAAAGGATTACACGCTCGTGCACCTCAATACAATATGGACGGTACAGTAGTGCAAGTTGCAAAGCCTACCCTAACAGAAAAAGCTTATTTCGGTTCAGCCTATAACTTTGAACTAAGCGCAGCATACGTACATACTTTTGCTGAAAAACATACCATTGACGCGAAAGCCGTATTTACAGCAGCCGAAAACGAAGGATTTAACTTTGAAGCTTACCGTAAAGATTACCTTTCCACTACAGTGGATCAATTGTTTGCCGGCTCCAGCATTGGTATGACTAATACCGGTAATGCAGAAGAAGGTGGACGCTTGGGATTTGTAGGACGTTTAAAATATGACTACGCTAATCGTTACTACATTGAAGGAAGTTTCCGTTACGACGGTTCTGATAATTTTGCTCCAGGACATCGTTGGGGATTTTTCCCCTCAGTTGCCGCCGCATGGGATATTACAGAAGAGCCATTCTTTAAAAACCTAAATCTGAAGAATATCAATTTATTAAAACTCCGTGCCTCTTACGGAACAACAGGCACAGAAACAAATGTAAATAGATTCGGCTACCTTTCTACGTATAATATGGTAGAAAATGCAGTTTGCATTGGTGGTAACCTTATTTCCGGTTTCAACGAAGGAGCATTGGTTTCTCCCGATCTTCTGAGTTGGTATACTCGCCGTTCATTAAACATTGGTATTGACGGTAGTTTTTTAGATAATAAGTTAAAAGGTTCTGCCGACTATTTCTTCTATGTAACCAAAGGAGGTTTGACAAGTCCCGCAGACCGTTACATTACCCCATTGGGAACGAAACTACCACAAATCAAATCTGATAACGAACATAGACGCGAAGGTTTTGAACTGTCACTCAGATGGTCGGATAAAATAGGTTCCGACATTGATTACGAAATTGGTGCTAATATGATTTCTTATAGAAACTTATGGGTTACCAACAGGGGAGAAGGATTATCGCAATTAAAAAACCCATACCAACGTAACACACACCAATCAGATTATCTAGGACTATATCTGTTGGACAACGGATTATATCAGTCTATCGAACAAGTACTAGGAGTACCCCGTCGCCCGGAATCCACCGAAACAAAGCTGGGAGACATTGTCTATCAAGATATAAACGGAGACGGTAAAATTAACAGTGAAGATAAGGTACGCTATGGTATGCCTATCGATCCCCATTTTACTTATGGAGTAGATTTCTTATTCGCATATAAAGGTTTCACGCTCTCCGGTTTGTTCTATGGAACCGGAAAACGCCACATGATGTTTGGAGTAAATGCCAGGAAAGCAGAAAGTCAATATGTAAAAAATAAATTCCAACTGGATTATTGGAGAGAAGACAATCGTAACGCCACTTTTCCACGAATTTCTATGGTAGCAGGTGTAAATGGTGAAAACAACCGTATAGAATCAACTTTCTATCTTAGAAACGCAGCATTCCTACGTTTAAAGAATCTATCTTTGACATACGACTTTAAACATAAACTTTTGAAAAGTGCAAAATGGTTGAGCACTTGTCAAGTGAGTCTAACCGGTAGCAACCTATTTACCATTTCTGGTGTATCAGACTATTGGGATCCTGAAACAACCAATACAAACGGAGGATATCCCACATCACGCATTTACTCTTTAGGTGTAACTTTAGGATTTTAATTATTATGAAAACAACAACTATAAAATTAGCAGCAATAACCCTCTTAATAGGGTGTACAGGATGTAATGACATCTTGGATAAAGGACCACGAGATAAATTTTCAGAAAATGATATATGGGGAAGTTCAGAATTAGCACAAGCTTTCTTATATCCGACACTGAATGATGCAACAGACAAACTAATATCCTATGATCATTGGTCGGACAACGATATAATACAAGATACCCCCGGTACATCCAATGTAAACAAAGAACAAATAGACAATTACTATGATGCCGGATGGAATCAAAATGTCTATAGTCAAATTCGCAAATGCAACTTAATGCTTCAGAAGATGGAGGAAAACACCAGCTTCATTGAACAAGACCGAAAATACCTGACCGCACAAGCCAAAGCATTGCGAGGTATTATTTATTACACACGTGCACGTCTGTTCGGTAAGTTGATGATTGTAGACAAAGTCATAGGAGAAAATGATAATATGGAACTTCCACGTACCAATACCATCAAAGAGACCTACGATTTCATACTGAATGATTTAAAGGAATCCATTGCCGATCTTCCTGTTACCCACGGCAGTCAGCAAGGCATACTTACTCAAGGAGCCGTTTATGCTTTGATTGCAGAAATAGCCTTACAAGGAGCCGCTTATATAGAAAATGGCCAAGAAGAGTATTATTCTATAGCAAAGAAAGCAAGTGAAGATCTTTTCTCATTAAACCAATATGAGTTGGATGCCAATTATGAAAAGATGTTCAATGAATTCGATTATGCCATGGGGTCTAAAGAAATCATATTGGCACAATGGAAACACGAAACAAATACCCAATTCTCAAATACATGGATACAGGGATTGGTCCCGAACGTCAACAATGATAAAATCAAAGAATTTGCAAATCCGCCGTTAGTTGATAACTTTGAAGGATGGCCAAGCACATTTCCCTCTTGCGATTTGATAGACGCCTACGAAGTTATAGACGAAGACGGGCAAGCCAAAGATTGGGATAAGACCTCTTATTATCAAAATTATATAACCAACGGCGGATATGTTTCAAATGCCATTTATAAGAACCGCGACAAACGTTTCTATGCCACCATTGTACAGGATTCTTCCAAATATTTCAACAGCATCGTCACTATGCGCGACAAAGGAAACCTGCACTGGAATAGCCGTGTAGGTGGTGACTGGGGAAGCGCCTTAACCGGATATCTGTACCGTAAAGGAGTTTATACAGATAAGAAGGTTTGGTATTCCGACCCTACTTACTACCATTATGTCATCATGCGTTTGGGACGTGCTTATCTAAACTATGCAGAAGTAATGCTGCGCCAAGGAAATATTCAAACAGCTATTGAATACATCAACAAAACACGTACTACTCACGGTGGATTACCTGCTTTATCAACATCTCTCAGCCTAGATGAAGCCTGGAAAGTCTACAAACGTGAGCGTCGCGTAGAATTGGTTCATGAAGGAGACCGATACTGGAGCCTATTGAGATGGGGAAAAGCCGATGGAAAAACTACGGTAGAAGAGCTTAACAAGACCCATCACTCCATCAGCATATCCGAAGACGGAAAGAGTTTCGAAATCATCCCCCTACCTTTCCGGACTTCTGAAAACGAACGTATATTCACCAAGAAAAGATATCTTTTCCCTGTGCCCGAAGGCGAAAGAGTAAACAATCCGGCTCTTGATCAAAATGAAGGCTGGTAAATAATAAGTAATCCATATTAAATAATTAAGAATATGAAAAGAATATATCAGATTTTAGTATTAGCAATACTTGTCATACTTAACACTTCCTGTTTAAAATCCGGTTTAGACGAACTGGAGACTTATAATCTAAACGATATTACCAATGTTCGTTTTGAATACAGATGGTGGAATGAATCCGAGCAAAGAATGCGTATAATTGAAATGAACGTAGACAAAAGTATAGACAAGGAAAATAAAAAAATATCTTGTACTATTACTGTACCAGAAGCTACCAAGACATTTACGTCTGATATCAGAAGTCAAGTATCCCTCAGTACATTGGCTATTAATGTAGATGCATCTACCGCTTCACGTATTTCTCCTGTAGGCAACGCACCGGTTATGGGAACTTTTCCCAGTGACTTTTCAGACAGAGAGTTTGTATACGAAGTGAAAGCCGGAAACGGTGACATTGCCAATTGGACAATTCAAATTATTGATTTTAAAAAATGACAAAAGCATTTTTTTGAATATCTTTTAAACTTGTTGTTATAAACAGGTATTAAAAAATTAATAAGCATAAAAAGATTCTTATCAGGAAACATCTGTAACAGGTTGTTCTTGAACACTCATAATATTCATTCATTTGGTGTTCAGAACGACCTGTTTTTCAAAACGACTTTTTATAAATTACATATCTATCATGAAAAAAGCAATTGTATTTACTGCATTGGCTTTCAGTGCAGCTACGCTTTCTGCGCAATATAATATTGACTTGAGCAGAGTCACTCCTCCTTCCATCGAATATCTGAAGATGGGAAATACAGGACCAAAAGGAAAAGAAATCCGTGTTAATAATCTGTATATGGATGAAGGTGGAATTCCACAACTTCCTGTTATGGGTGAATTCCATTACAGCCGAATGCATCCTAACTATTGGAAAGATGCCTTATTGAAGATGAAGGCATCGGGCATAAATATTGTAGCAACTTATTGCCTGTGGTCAGTGCATGAGGAGATGGAAGGAGAACTATCCTGGCAAGAGCATCTCAACCTACGACGTTTTATCCAACTCTGCAAAGAAGTAGGACTGAAAGTGCATCTGCGTATAGGGCCTTACTGTAATGCCGAAATAAAGAATGGCGGACTGCCGGACTGGATTATAGGCAACCCTAATTTCAGGACACGCTCCAACGATCCACTTTATCTGAACTATGTACGTCGTTGGTACGAAGCTATTTACAAGCAAGTGAAAGGACTTCTGTATAAAGACGGAGGCCCCATCATGGCCATTCAGCTGGAAAACGAATATGTTAGCCAAGGCATGATTATCTCTCATCTGATGAACTTGAAAAAAATGGCTGTGGAAATCGGTTTTGATGTTCCCCTCTACTCCATGACTCACTGGATGGACAGCGAATATCCCAAAGGAGAAATCGTTCCATATGCAGGATTCTACATTGAGGCACCGTGGGTGACAAGCGGAAAAGAAGAAATGCCGACCTCGAACTTTGAGTTTTTCACATACAACCGTTTGTCCGACAATATCGGAACAGACATCATTAAAATAGAAGGTGATGTGGAATCATTAAACGGAGAAAACAATGATTCTCCATTCTTCACCTGCGAAATAGGAGTGGGAAGTACCACGTTCCGCCACCGTCGCGCTGTCGTACCGGAAGAATTGGCAGGAGAAATGATCAACTTGCGTTTGGGATGCGGTGCCAATCTGATGGGATATTAT
>ERZ773143.1906-NODE-1906-length-16751-cov-15.479816_pt1 | contig 16751 bp, 13 predicted proteins | sample MGYA00580852_ERZ773143 | MGnify/ENA primary metagenome ERZ773143 (study PRJEB29015, sample SAMEA2737853) | human gut metagenome | biome: human gut; feature: human-associated habitat; material: faeces | place: China | collected 2012 ... | reverse complement strand
CAGACTTTTGCACCCGCCGCCAAGGATGCCATCAATGCCGTCTCCGCTGTGATTCCATCGATCACCGACAGGATAGCTGCGGCGGGCAACGCCTTTGTAGAGTACGCCCTGCCCAAGGTTGAGACATTCGCCCAGAATTGCGTCCCCGCACTCGAAAAGGTCGGCGGCGCATTCGCAGCGGTCGGCGCAGTCATCGTGGACCACAAGGACCTGTTCGACAGCCTCGGCAGCCTTGCGATCACGACCATCAACCTAATCGCCGAGGGCATCCAGAGGGCCACGCCGTTCGTCACGGCTCTGGTCGATGGCCTTTTGACCGCGATTCAGGTCTCGGCAGACTTCGCCAACAAGATGCTGTCCTCCCTCGACTCCGTGTCCCGGTTCCGGGATGAGCTGATCGCAGCGGCGGCAGTCCTTGTGGCGTTCAAAGCCGGGCAGGGTATCCAGTCCATCATCAACGGATTTCAGATGGCGCAGGTGCAGCTGAAGCTGTTTGCGATGAGTACCAAAAATGCCAACATCGCACAGGCAGCCTTTAATGGCACCCTCAAGCTGAACGAAGTCCTCGTGGCTCTCTTTACGAAGCAGGTCACGGTGTCCCAGCTGGCACAAGCTGGATGGGCAAAGGCCACCGCCGTGGCGACCGGCGCACAGAAAGCACTGAGCGCAGCGATGACCGCAAACCCCATCGGAATCATCATCGCCGCCATTGCAGCAGCCATCGCCATCATCGTTCTGCTCTACACCAAGTGCGAGTGGTTCCGCGACGGCGTGAACGCCATATTCACGACCATCAAGGGTGCGCTTTCTCAGGTCATCGCAGCGACACAGAACGCCGTGGCATCTGCTGCAGCGTTCCTGAGCAACGCCCAGTCCTCCATCGCTGAGTTCTTCTCCGCAGCAAGGCAGAGGTTCACCGCAGCGGTCGAATTCCTGTCCGGGGCCTGGCAGAGCATCACAGCGGCGGCCTCCGCAGCGTGGCAGACCATCAAGAGCGTCGTTCAGGTCGGCATCATGCTGATCGGCGAGGTTTTGAGTGCGGCATTCCAGATCATCCCCCTGCCGTTCCAGTTCATCTGGCAATTTCTATCCACGCCCTCCGCGAGGAGGGCGACCTGGCCGACCTCATTCCCGCCGCCTACAACCCCAATTTCTATCCACGCCCTCCGCGAGGAGGGCGACCCAAGGCCCAAGATCTGAAGCGGGCCATCGAACTGATTTCTATCCACGCCCTCCGCGAGGAGGGCGACATGCGCGCGTATGGTAATATATAGCCACAGTAAAGATTTCTATCCACGCCCTCCGCGAGGAGGGCGACAGCAGCTTGATTGTCAACTCGCCATCGTAATTTATTTCTATCCACGCCCTCCGCGAGGAGGGCGACAGCAGCATATAGGTGGGGTGCTGAGTGCTGGAATAATTTCTATCCACGCCCTCCGCGAGGAGGGCGACCTTGTCATAAAAGTATTCGCTCCTCGTACAGATATTTCTATCCACGCCCTCCGCGAGGAGGGCGACAGCGGCTCCTGATTCAGCTTGTCCCACAGGTTTCGATTTCTATCCACGCCCTCCGCGAGGAGGGCGACGCAGCTTTCGAAGATAAAGACCTTGCTCTTAAGGATTTCTATCCACGCCCTCCGCGAGGAGGGCGACGCTCGTCAATGTGTTCTTCCACCGCCGGGCGGAGATTTCTATCCACGCCCTCCGCGAGGAGGGCGACTAGCCCGTGCGGGTCGACCAGCTTCCTGTGCTGATTTCTATCCACGCCCTCCGCGAGGAGGGCGACTTCCGGTCACGTCAAACTTGTTGACCACGATTCCGATTTCTATCCACGCCCTCCGCGAGGAGGGCGACAGCCAGCGCGCCCGTCCTGCCCGCCACCTGCGGGATTTCTATCCACGCCCTCCGCGAGGAGGGCGACGCGATACCGTTGGAAATACCTTGACCGATTGCGATTTCTATCCACGCCCTCCGCGAGGAGGGCGACCTTTTTCTGCTACAGTTACGACTGCGATTGCCAATTTCTATCCACGCCCTCCGCGAGGAGGGCGACGTGTGCTCCATGCGGCTTTGCGCCATTTCCGTAGATTTCTATCCACGCCCTCCGCGAGGAGGGCGACCCTCGCAGTAATCCTCGATGCGGTGAATGTCCAATTTCTATCCACGCCCTCCGCGAGGAGGGCGACCTGAAATGCACTTTTGCGGATGCCTATGCCCAATGATTTCTATCCACGCCCTCCGCGAGGAGGGCGACCCGGCATCTTTCAGGGCGTGAGCCACCTTGTCCAGATTTCTATCCACGCCCTCCGCGAGGAGGGCGACTTTCGTAGTTGATGACCGCGATCTTGAGCGAGGCATTTCTATCCACGCCCTCCGCGAGGAGGGCGACTTTTTTTGTAAAGCTCTGCATCACGGTGGATGCAGTATTTCTATCCACGCCCTCCGCGAGGAGGGCGACAGCAAAAACAGAGACAAAATCTCTATTTTCAAACAAATTATACAACATTCTGCACGAATTTAGAAGAGCCTTGATTTACAACGGGTCAAAGAGCTATCCAAATCATGCAAAATGATACAAAAATCCGGTGCGAAGGTGCCGGAAAAATGCTGAGAACTCGCCCTTCGCACCGGGGCGGGAAACTCAGAACAACAGCAGGCCGTCCTGCTCGAAGGGCGGATGAACGCCGACATGCTCCACCTTGCTCTTATAGCTGTTGCCCAGCTGGTAGAAGCGCAGACTGTCCAGCGCAGGGTCGATGAGAGACGTCAGCTCCGCCTTGAGAACGGCATACTGCGCGGCATCCAGCAGACACTCGAACACGGAGTTCTGCACCCGCTGGCCGTGGTCCACACAGCGCTTGGCGACTTTGCGCAGACGTTTGCGCCCGGCGGGAGTTTCGGTATTGACGTCGTAGGTGATAAGGACCAGCATACACATCCCTCACTTCCAGAAAAATGGCGGGTAAAGCTCCATATCGCCCCGCAGGGTGCGGGCCAGAAGCAGAGCCTGCACATAAGGCACGAGGCCCCACGGAAGCTTTTCGTTCAGGAACGGGTGGGTGATAGTCTCCTGCTTGCGGGTCTGCCACCCGCCCAGAAAGGCGCGGCGGCCCTCATCGGTGAGAAGGACGGCCCCGTTCTCCTGCTTCTGGAAATGCTTCGGTGTCATGATTTTCTGGTTGATGCAGGAGAGCACGAAGCGGTCGGCATAAACGGCACGCAGCTCTTCCATGAGGTCGAGGGCGAGGCTCCTGCGCCCGGGCCGGGCGCGGTGGAGAAAGCCGACGTAGGGGTCGAGGCCCACACTCTGAAGAGCCGCCGTGCAGTCGGAGGCCAGAAGCGAATAAGCGAAAGAGAGCAGGGCATTGGTATTGTCCAGCGGCGGGCGGCGGCTCCGGCCTGCGAAAGAAAAATTATCGTGCTGCTGCAGGATGAGTGAATCAAAGCAGTCGAAATACCGCTGTGCCGCCTCGCCCTCCAGACCGCGAAGCTGGTCGAGGTCGTCACACTGCTCGATGAGGGGCAGCGCCGCCGCCAGCTGGGCGCTGGTGCGCTTGAGCTGTTCCACCGGCACCCGCTGAGGGTGGTCGCGGGTGGCCCGTTCCAGTACCCAGCGGGCGTTATAGACTTTGCCCAGGATGAAATTGCGCGCATAGAGACAGCTCTGTGCCTCGCTGTCTGCGATGCGGTACTGGGTCTGCCGCAGCAGGACGTTGCCCCGCTCTTCGCCTACGGCCCGGGCCAGAAAGCGGCCCTGTGGGCTGAAAAAGCTCAAATCGACCCCGAGGCTGGTGCATTTACCCATCAGGGCAGGGCTTGCGCCGGGATAGCTGAAGCAGACGATGCCTTCCAGCGTGTGGAGCGGGACCCGGCCAATTTCAGCCTTGTTGCAGAGCAGGACGATGTTCTCCCCCTCGAGGGAAAGGTAGGCATCCTTGTTGAGGACGTAGAGCGTGTTTAAAAACTTTCTCATGGCGCGGCCTCCTGCATCTCGTCCAGATGGGCGCGGAGATAGGCTTTCGGGTCGGCACGCTGATACAGCACGGGGAGGCAGAGTTCTTTGAGGGAGCAGGCGCTGCAGTGGGTGCCGGGCTTCGACTTGGGGGTATAGCCCCGGGCAAAATAGGCGTGCATCTCATCGGCCATCTTCTGGGTGGTCTGGCGCAGTTCTTCGGTCAGCGGCACGACCTCCCGCCGCCGCGTTTCCTCGTAGAAGAGCGCACCCTCCGGGATGCTGCACACCAGCATCTCTTCCAGCGCCATGGCCTGTGCGCAGAGCTGCAGCCGGTCAGCGTCGCTGGCCTTGGCGCGGCCATGCTTGTACTCGACAGGCATGGGCTTCCAGAGCCCTTCCGTGCTTTGCAGGGGGATGCCCTCCGGGTCGGCCCGGAACTCGACGACATCGCAGTTTCCGCTCAGGCCCAGCCGACGGCTGACCACCTGCATCCCTCGGGTGATGAGCAGGCCGCCGCGCCGTTCGGTCTGGTTTGCGTCATGGCAGCGGGCGTGGTCGAGCTGGCCTTCGACGGTGCGGCGGTTCTCCGCCCACTGCTGTTCCAGATGGATGAGCGCCCACTGGCGGCGGCAGAAGCAGAAGTGCTGGATGCCCGACAGGGGCAGCCAGTCGTCCGGGCCGCCCATCAGGACAGCCTCTCGCAGGTGACTCCTTCCGGCAGAGTGTCTGCCACCGTGACGGTGTAGTCGCGGTAGCTGCGGGCGGCGTCCACATCGGGCTTGCGCTGGACGGCGACGGAGTCGAAGAGCTTATAGGCCGGGGCATTGCCCAGCTCAGAATCGTGCTTGAACACGATGAGCTCCCGCACGGCCATCTTGCCCCGGGCAGCGCTGTGGTCGTTCTCGAACATATTCAGAATGGCAGTCCACAGAAGTTTCAAATCATCCTCGGAGAAGCCGGTGGTCTTCCGGGCGAGGTTGGCCGAGACATAGCCCTCGGCGCGGTAGAGGGCGTAAGGCACGATGTGCTTGCGGCCCATCTCAGTACCCTTCTTCTCGGCATCGGCCTCGGTAGTGATGGCCACGCGGGTGATGGTGACTTCCTGCGGGACGATGGGGTCTACCGAGCGGGCAAAGCTCAGCTGGACGGGGCCGCGCACCTGACCGCAGTTCAGCGCACCCTTGACGAAGGTGGTCATGACGGCACCGAAGGTGCGGATGTCGAAGTAGTTCTCACACATATAGTCCCGCAGCTTGGCATCGATGTCGGGGTCGGCCTTTTTGGCAGCTTTCAGGTCGGGGTCGATGCCCAGAGTTTTGATGGCCTCGGCATCGCTGCGGTTGAGGGGAACGCCGTCCTTGATGTAGATACGATAGCCTTTTTCGTCCTCTTTCAGGGTCTCGACATAGTTGCGGATCTTCCGCTTGAGGCAGACGTCGGTCACCAGACCGTAGCCCGTCTCGGGGTCGATACGGGGCATATTGCCTGCATCGGGGTCGCCGTTGGGGTTGCCGTTCTCGACGTCGAACAGGATGACGAAATCATAGCGGTTCTTGATGGGCTCAGACATGGTTTATTCCTCCTCATTCTTTTTGGCGTAGCGTTTCTGGGTCTGGTGGTAGTAGCCGATCTCAAAGGCACCCTGCTCCGGCAGGCTGAGCCGCGCCGGGAAGCCTGTCTCGGGCAGCTGGGCCATCAGCTCGGTGAGCTGTTTGCTGAAATGCACCTCGTTGGGGGTGCTCATCTTCTGCAGATGCTTCTGAGCCAGCTTGACCAGCGTAGGGAAGGCCGTTGCCGGGGTGGCACAGGCCGAGTTGAAGTACCGGTCTTTGATGGTGGCGTTGATGCCGGGATTGGCGACGCTCTGGATCGTCTCCAGCACAGAGAAGAGACGCCCCAGAACATAGGGGACATTGCTGCTTTCGTTCAGGCTCACGGTAAATACCTCCTTGTTGAGCTTGGTGGGGTAGTTGCGGAGATAGTAGGCTTTCAGGATGGCGGCGCGGCCCCGGGTGACTTCCCGTTCGGCCCGGATGCGGAGGGTCACGCCGTTGAGCAGGGTGGCGGGATAGGGTCCGCCGGTGAGGATGGCCCGGAGCAGATCGCCCACCAGCTGGGGTGAGGGATTTTTGTCCCGGGATTTCTGGTTGACCGTCTCCTGCGCCAGCGCCCAGACCGACAGGTTTTCCCACTTGTCGAAGGCGGGGCGGGTGATTTCGAGCCGGTCAGCGTGGTCCTGCAGATTTTTGGCAAACTGTCCGAAGCTGTTGCGCAGGAAGAACCGGACGGAGAGCCGGGCTGCGTTGGGCGAGATGCCCAGCACATAGAAGTTCTGGTTCGGGTCCAGCTTGTCATCGAGGAAGGAGACGGGGCGTCCCTGAGAAAGGGCTTTCAGTGCGGCGGCAAGGTCGCTTTCCGAGACGCCGCGCGCCTCGGCACCGCCGCAGAAAAACATCAGCATGGCGTTTGAGTAGGCGGGAGCGGCGTTTTCGGCCCAGCAGACGATGGTGGTGTCGCCGATGCGCTGACAGCAGTTCCGGTCAGCCAGCAGCAGATTGAGGGCCGTGGTGTAGGCGAAGGCCGCGTACTCGCTGACAGGGGCGTTGGCACCCTGCTCATGGCCATAGGAGCAGAAAGCAGGCGCGTTGAAGGAGACCAGCGCCGCACCGGCGGCCTGTGCGCCCATCACACCCTTGATGGCGGGGTGGATGCGGGCGATGCCGGCCTCTTTGCCGGTGATGAGGCAGCGGGCCGTCTCGGCGTCGGCATCGGAGGTGTCAAAGGCGGACTGCCATGCGGCCCGGATGGCGTCATCTGTGGTGGCCAGCCAGTGGGCGCCGTCGGGGGATTCGTAGCCGAACACAAGGTTCGCGTTGTTGTTCAGGTCGGCCCACTGCTCTGCCAGCAGCGGGTGGGTGGGGGCTGTATCCGGCTCCCAGCTGTCAAAAAAGGCGAGGATGGCTTTGGCGGCAGGGGAATCCACGCCGTCGAGAACCTTGTGGTGAAGGGCGGCACAGGCTTCGAAGCACTGGCGGGAGCGCTCGGGCTTGCCCTTTTCATCTGCGCCCAGCAGATAGGACGTATTGTCGCACAAAAAGTTTGCGGCGACGCCGGAGGCACGCTTGACCCGGTGGGGGACAGGGAGCTCACGGGGGGCGATGACGGTCTTTTTGCCCTTGGGGACTTCCTGCCGCAGGTCGTTGAGGGCGAGGAGCTGGCCGTCGGGGCCGAGGCGCAGTTCATAGCTGACTTTGAACTTACTATCCCAGCCGGGGGCCTCCACCTTGCCCTGCTTCAAGAGCTGTTCATAATAGGCGGTGAGTGCTTGGAGTATCATGTAAACACCTCCACGTCCCGGCATTCCATCACGCCGTCCACCAGCTTTGCGCGGAAGAACTGGCTGCGGATGTTGGCCGAATCAGAGTAATCGAGGCTGTGGAGCATGAAGCCGAGGTCCTGCGTGACCTTCAGCGCCGGAATGCTGCCGCCCGGCCACTCCCGGAAGTTGGCCGGGAACTCCCGGCACCCGAAACAGGGCTGGTGATAGCACTGACCTTTGCGCAGGCGTCGGCGCAGGATGTCCTGGAACTTGCCGGGATTGTCGCTGGGGGCGGCCTTGTCCGTCAAATCAAAGTGACACTCGATGACGTAGTGGACGTCCTGCAGGACCATCGCGGCCCGCTGCTGGATGTCCTCTGAGGTGTAGAGCACCGGCGGCGTGCCGCCTTTGGCCGCACTGAGGGCGGCGGAGGACAGCAGGGTGGACTTGACCTCGTTGCGCCGGATGTTGGTGAACCGGATGGGCCGCTGGGTGTACTCCTCGGTGGACGCTTCGTCCTCGGGGTCAAGGCCGAAGGGCTTGAGCAGATAGATGCGGTCAACCGTATAACGCAGCCCGGGGTGCCAGTAGATGGCCTCCACAAGGCCCCGCGCAGCGGATGGAGTGATCATGTCGTAGCTCACGCGCTCGGTCTTCATTTCCGGACGAGTGAAACAGGCATAGTCGCCCCATACTTCAATGAGCATGGACATCAGCATCGCCTCCTTTCCGGGTGAAGTTGAATTTTCAGACTAAGATGAATGTTAGCCATTGCAACCACCTCTTCACTATTTTACTTCATTTATTTGATAATCAGATATGTCTATATATCCTTTCTGAGCTTAGTATATTCTTTTTCGAAAGCGCTGTCAAGGAGTTGTGAGGAATTATCTGGAAAATGTTGAAAAAAAGTTCGTTTTTCCGTATACTGTTGATGTCGTTGGAGGTTTGGATGCCTCTGATGAGGATTGAAATATTTAATTGATGTCGGAGATGTCAAGGGGAAGCGGCAAAGCGGTGTATGCTTTGCCGCTTCTCTCTTTTTAGAAGTAAAGGCCGATGCCCGTCTCCACATCCATGGCAAGGCCGGTCTTTTCACTGTAGCAGCTGGTGTCGGTGAGGATGGCCGAGCCATCGGGCCGCAGTTCCAGCGCCCCGGCGGCGTCAAGCTTGTCGAACTGGTCCTTATAACAGGAGACACTGTAAACGCCCAGTTTCCGCAGCAGCGTCCGGGTAACATGACCGCTGCGCAGCTGTTCACAGAGGGCCGCGCCCTCGCCGACGGGCAGATAGACCGTGCGGGCAGCGTTCTCGATGAGGCGGAATTCCTCTGCCACCTGTGCAAAGGGGAACTGGCAGCCCCGGATGCCCCGGAGAAAGGCATCCAGAATGCCGTGCTTGTCCACGGCGTCGGGGCCGCGCAGGTCGGAAAGCTCGTTGAAGTAGAGCTGAATGGCCCGGGGCGTGTCCAGTGTGTCCTGATGCCGGGCGGTGTAGTCCAGCGCGCTGACGTTCTGCCTGAGCATCTGGGGCGTGGAACACTCGTCCAGCCGGAACCGGTAGATGATGCTTTCCTCTGCGCCCCGCCGCCCCTCGCGGTTGCAGCGCCCGGCAGTCTGTAAGAGCGAGTCAAGACCGCACTGCTCGCGGTAAGCGACGGGAAAATCCACGTCCACGCCCGCTTCGATGAGAGAGGTGGACACCACCCGGCAGGGCAGACCCTCTTTCAGTCGCTGGCGGATGTCGTCCAGCTGACGGCGGCGGTCGGCGGCGCAGAGCAGGGTGGTCAGACAGTAGCTGCCCTCGGCGGGTAGAGCAGCGTAGAGCTGCTGGGCCGTCTTGCGGCGGTTGACCACGCAGAGCACCTGCGGGTGCCGGGCCAGCCGGGCGGCGAACTCCTCCTGCGGCAGGGTGCCGAGGTCTTGCAGTGTGGTGCGCCGGAGCACTTCGTAGAGGCGGGCCGCGTCGGGCGTGATCTCCTGTGGGTGGAGCTCAGGCGCAAAGCGCCGGAACAGCGGCTCAAGGGCAGGCTGGGTGGCCGTGCAGAGGACGGCCGTGGAGTGGTAATGCTGGATGAGCTGGGCGATGGCACTGACGCAGGGGGCAAGGTAGTCGCCCGGGAGGGTCTGCGCCTCGTCGAAGATGATGACGCTGTCGGCGATGTTGTGGAGCTTGCGGCAGCGGCTGCTGCGGTTGGCGTAGAGCGACTCGAAGAACTGCACCGCCGTCGTCACCACGACGGGGGCGTCCCAGTTTTCGCTGGCCAGCATCTGGCGGTACTGGGCAGGGGTCAGGTCGTCCTGCTCAACAGTCTTGTACTCGGCGTTGGAGAAGTCGGCCAGAACATTTTCTGCACCAAGCAAGCCCGAGAAGACGGCGGCGGTCTGGTCGATGATGGACATATAAGGGATGACGTAGATGACCCGCTTCATCTTCTGGGCGGCGGCGTGCTCCAGCGCAAAGGCGAGGGAGGCAAAGGTCTTGCCGCCGCCGGTGGGTACGGTGAGGGTGTAGAGCCCCTGCGGGCCGTGCGCGCCTTTCTCGAGGCAGGCACGGAGGACGGTGTTGCGCTGGACGCTGACGGGCGAGGGCGATTCGGCCCTGAGATAACGCTGCGCCTGTGCGGAAACGATGTCCCGCAGTGCGGCGATGTCCGTGCCGCTGCCCCGGGGTGCGGCCTTGCCGTCCATGAAGGTCTCGGTGTCGATGAAGTCGGCGTCCACGAGGCAGGAGTAGAGCATCCGGGTAAAGAACGCGAGGCTCAGCGGGTCGGCGCAGGCCCACGCGGGCGGCGTCGAGGCGGGGAGCGTTACTTCCCGCCAGCTGTCGTAGGGGGCTACCGGCTTTTTGCTCCGGCCAAACAGGGTGGCGTCGCCCGGGTCATCGGCGGGGCTCCCGCCGTCGGGCAGGCCGCTGTGGTGTCCGGCCACGGCAAAGGAGGTGTGGAGATGTTGGCGAATCCAGGCCTCCTGCGCCCCGGCGGTGGAGTGGTCCACCTTGGGGCCGCCTTTGAGCCGCAGCTGGAAGGCGTCGCTGTACTTCCCGACATCGTGGAGCCACGCGGCAAATTCGGCCTCGCTCTGCGCCCCGAAGGGGGCTGCGAAGGAACCGGCCAGTCTGGCAGTGCCGGCGAGATGGTCATAGACGGTCTGGGTGCGGGTGCCGTCCTCGCTGATGTGGGCAAGACGTGTGGAGTGCTCCATAAAATGACCTCCTGACTCTGGTTTGCAATAAGGATACGCTTTTCAAAAAGCGGCTGTCAACAAAACGCGCTTTTCGACGAAAAATTCTGGGACTTTGCACAAAAAGCAGACGGAAAAATCTGCAATGTGCCAAAAAAGAAAGAAACGAGTATTTTCATGTTTTTATAATAATACAAATAATATCCAATAAACTGGACTTTTACTGATTTTTCAGGCAAAAATGAAAAGAGAACTGCGTTTTCAGTACTGCGGGAGGAAGACCGCCCATCAGCAGAGAAAAAATGAAGATGTTGTGTACAACAACACCGCATTAAGATGGAATTAAGGCAGGGTTAAGAAAACCGCAAGAAAAGTGCTGAGTTATTCCATCCGGGAATGGACTTTCGGAAAAATCAAGGCGAATATCCCCCTTTTCATTTGCTGAAATCTGTTGTATTATGAATAACGGATATGGAATCAGAGAAAAAAGCGCCGCGATGAAGCGCAAACAGGAATGATAAGAAAAATAAAGGGCAATAGGGGGAGAGCTACGATGGACGAAAAAGATTACGAGCTGCTGCACGCGCTGGACGAGACGCGCAACATCACCCACGCAGCGGACAAACTGTACATGACCCAGTCGGCACTTTCCAAGCGCATCAAGGCACTGGAACAGGAGCTGGGGGTGGAGATCGTGCTGCGCTCGCGGCAGGGCATCCGCTTCACGCCGGCAGGCGAACAGGTGCTGCTCCACAGCGCCGCCGCCGCCCGCGAGATGGAAAAGATGCGCCGCCAGCTGGCTTCCATTCAAGGTGAAGCCTGCGGCACCCTGCGGGCAGGCATCTCGGTGAACTTCTCCTACTACCGTCTGCCCGAGGTGCTGACGGAATACCACAAAGCATACCCGAAGGTACGCCTCGACATCGCTACCGGCCACAGCCGGAACATCTACCAGCAGATGCTGGACTCTTCGCGGGACGTGGCAGTGCTGCGGGGCGAGTATCCGTGGGACGGTACCCAGTTCCTGCTCTCGCAGGAGAATATCTGCCTGATCTGCAGCGAGGAGAACAAGGACAGACCCATCTCCGATTACCTTTATATCGACCACAGCAGCGACGCCACCATCAGCGCCCAGATGGCCCGCTGGCGCTACGAGAACGGCGTGACCAACGATGCGGGTAATTTTGTGGTGGATAACATCATGGTCTGCCGCGAGATGGTGGAGCGGGGCCTTGGCTGGGCGCTGATGCCGGAAGTGGCGCTGAATAACTTCAAGGGATATGTCAAGCCCTGCACCTTCGAGAACGGCGAGCCCTTCGTCCGGCGCACCTATATTTTCTGCCAGAGAGACGCAGCCGCCCTGCCGCAGGTGCAGCTCTTTATGGACATGCTCAAAAAGCACCGCTGAGAGGAGAAAAACATGGAAACGACTGTTTCGCTGGTCCAGATGCTGGATGCACGGGAGCGCCGGGTGCAGCATCAGCAGGAGCTGTTGGCCCAGTACCACAAGCCGCTCATCTGCTTTACCATGAATATCTGCGGCCCGATAAAGAATTCGCCCCTCATCCGGCGGGGCTTTGCGCGGGGGCGTCAGCTGCTGCGCCAGCAGTTTCTGCGGGCAAAGCTGACGCCGCTGTATCAGGACGCCATCCGGGAAGTGACCGGCTGCGAGGCGTTCTATGTGCTGGACGCCGACCCGCTGACCATCAAGAAATTTACCACCGACATCGAGGACGCCACCCCGCTGGGGCGGCTGTTCGACATGGACGTCATCCGCCCGGACGGCCTCAAAGTGGACAGAGAAGAGCTAAACCTCGAAGGCCGCCGCTGTCTCATCTGCGGCGGGCCTGCTAAGGTGTGCAGCAGCCGCCGCATCCATACTGTGGCCGAACTGCAGGAAAAGACGACGGAGATCTTGACCGAGGCCCGGGACGCGCAGGACATCGCCGACGCGGCCCGTCTGGCCGTCCGCGCCCTGCTCTACGAAGTGACCACCACCCCGAAGCCCGGCCTTGTGGACCGGCGTAACAGCGGAAGCCATAAAGACATGGACGTCTTCACCTTCATGGACAGCGCCGCGGCGCTCTATCCCTATTTTGAAGCCTGCGCCCGGACGGGCCGCGAGACGGCGAAACAGCCCGCGCCCGAGACGTTCGCGGCCCTGCGGCCTCTGGGTTGTGAGGCCGAGGGCGAGATGCTGGACGCCACCGGCGGCGTCAACACCCACAAGGGCGCGGTCTTTTCGGTGGGCATCGTCTGCGCGGCGCTGGGACGCCTCGACCGCTCCCTCTGGGCCGAAGCAGCCCGCGTTCTGGCGGAAGTATCCGCAATGACGGCGGGCCTGACCGAGAAGGATTTTGCAGGCGTCACTGCCGAGAACGCCGCCACCGTGGGCCAGAAGCTTTATATTCAGTACGGTATCACTGGTGTGCGGGGGCAGGTGGAAGCCGGACTTCCCACGGTGCTGAATGTCGGTCTGCCGGTGCTGGAAGAGGGCCTTGCCAAGGGGTACGACTTCGACCGCGTCGGCGGCGGCGCACTGCTGGCCATCCTGGCCAACAGCACCGATACCAACATCATTGCCCGCTCGAGCCGGGAGCGTCAGCTGGCCCTCACCGAAGAGCTGAAAGCCCTTCTCGCCCAGACACCTTACCCGGATAAAGATGTGCTCGAGGCGCTGGATGACCGGTTCATTGCGGAAAATCTCTCGCCCGGCGGCAGTGCCGACCTGCTGGCGCTGACCTGGCTGCTCCATTTTGTTACTACTGAGGGGAATATCAATGAGTGAATATACCATTTCGCAGGTCTATCCGACCGATAAAACCGTTCTGGCCCAAATCGACACACTGCTGAGTCAGGAGGGTATCCGCCGCGACGGCAATCTGGACTACATCTGCGCCATGTTTGACGAGGAATACAACGTCATCGGCACCGGCAGCTGCTTCGGCAACACCCTGCGGTGCTTCGCCGTCAGCAGCGCCCATCAGGGCGAGGGTCTGCTGAACCAGATCATCACCCATCTCATCGAGGTGCAGTGCGCGCGGGGGAATATGCACCTGTTTCTCTACACCAAGGTAAAAAGCTCCAAGTTTTTCGGCGACCTCGGCTTCTACGAGATCGCCCGGGTGGAGGATACCCTTGTCTTCATGGAGAACCGCCGCGACGGCTTCGGGGCTTATCTGCGCGATCTGGAAAAGACCAGGACTGAGGGCAAAAGTGCGGCCCTCGTCATGAACGCGAACCCTTTTACCCTCGGTCATCAGTATCTTGTGGAAAAAGCTGCTGCCGCCTGCGACACGCTCCACCTGTTCGTGGTCAGTGAGGACGCCAGCCTCGTGCCTTTTGCCGTGCGCAGGAAGCTGGTGGAGGCGGGCGTGGCCCATCTGCCGAATGTGGTGCTCCACGACAGCGGCCCCTACATCATCTCGAATGCCACCTTCCCCAGTTACTTCCTGAAGGATGAGGCAGCTGTCATCGACGGCCACGCCCGGCTGGACCTCGCCGTCTTTACGAAAATCGCGGCGGCGCTGAACATCACTGCCCGCTATGTGGGCGAGGAGCCTGCCAGTCAGGTGACGGGGCTTTACAACCAGATTATGTGCGAGCAGCTGCCCAAAGCGGGTATCGAGTGTGTCGTTGTACCCCGCAAAGAAGCAAACGGCAAGGCCATCAGTGCTTCCACCGTCCGCCAGTGCCTGCAGAGCGGCGACTGGGATACCCTCGAGACGCTGCTGCCCAAGACCAGCCTCGACTATTTCCGCAGCTCGGAGGCAGAGCCGGTGCTGGCACGCATCCGCAATGCGGGCAATGTCGTGCATTACTGAGAAAAACTTCCTCTCTCTTTGTGGTCATGACAACAGAAATAGGACGAAGCATCTGTTATAATAGGCCCATCAAGAAAAGGAGAGTGTGGATATGATACGTAAAATCATTCATATAGACGAAGAAAAATGCAATGGCTGTGGTGCCTGTGTCACTGCCTGCCATGAGGGTGCCATCGGCCTCGTGAACGGAAAGGCCAAGCTTATGCGCGACGACTACTGCGACGGCTTCGGCGACTGCCTGCCCGGCTGCCCCACCGGTGCCATCACCTTCGAGGAGCGGGAGGCCGCTGCCTACGATGAGCAGGCTGTGCTGGAAAACAAACAGAAAAAGGCTGCTGCCGCTGCCGAAAAGCCCGTCTTCCACAGCTGCCCGGGCAGCGCCATGCGCCAGTTTGACCGCCAGCAGGCCGCACCGGCTGCAGCTCCTGCCGCCGCCCAGCCCTCGCAGCTGGCCCAGTGGCCCTGCCAGATCAAGCTTGTGCCGGTGAATGCACCCTATTTTGACGGTGCCAAGCTGCTTATCGCCGCCGACTGCACCGCCTACGCCTACGCGAACATCCATCAGGAGTTCATGCGCGGCCATGTTACCCTCATCGGCTGCCCCAAGCTGGATGCCGTGGACTACAGCGAGAAGCTGACCGAGATCATCCGCAATAACGACATCAAGAGCGTTACCGTCCTGCGGATGGAGGTGCCTTGCTGCGGAGGTCTCGAACACGCCGCCGTCACTGCCCTCAAGAACAGCGGCAAGTTCATCCCCTGGAATGTCGTCACCTTCTCGGTGGATGGCCGTATCCTCGACAGGTAAATAATCGCAAACCAAAAAAGCAGACGCTGCACAAAGCGTCTGCTTTTTTTGTATCATTCAGTTTGTGGTCTGGGTGGCGGACTGTATCATCTTCCAGACAGACTCGACGCTCTGGCGTATCTGAGCCAGCGTGGCGATGTCCTCGTCGCTCATCCGGGAAGCCGGGGGAGAGAGCACCGTCTTGGCAGAAGTCACCGTGCCGGTGAGCTGGATGTGGACGTTGTGGTCCGGGAGGGTCAGCAGCACATGGATGGGCGTGGTCTTCGAGAAGAGAGCGTCCGTCGAAAAGCCGAGCACGAGGGTCGTGCCGTCGGCTGCGGCGGGGAACTGATAGTAGCGGTAGCCGTCCCGTGCGGCGGAAGGAGAGACTTTTTTCAGCCCCTTGAGCGAGAGGGTGAAGCCGGAAAGCTCCTGAAGCTCGACCTTGTTCGTCTCGACGCCCAGCACGGCGGAAGCCTGCGTCTGGGAGATGTAGTCTCCGAGGCTCCACTCGGGCAGAAGAACGCTTGCGATGGAGAGTTTATCGGTGACAGCCTGACGCAGAACGGTGTAGAGCTGCCCGATGTCGAAGAGCGTCTCTTCCGAGTCGATATAGACCCGGGTGAAGGGAGACGTCTTGACGGAGTCGTCTTCGTTGAGCTGGTAGAAAGAGAGCTGCAGCTTTCCGGGCGCATACTGGCCGCTGACGCTGCCGCTGGAAGCGTTCACCCGCTCGAGGATGTTCAGCAGCGGCGGCTTATCCGGGCTGTTGGGCGTTATCTCATACCGGAAGGTGAAGGATGCACCGGTTTGCAGAGCCGAGATTTTGCTGTGCAGCTGGAAAAAGACCACGCCCACAGCGACCACTACGGCCACCAGCACGACCGCTAAAGCAACAAAAAGCGGATTGACACGTTTTTTTGGAGATGCCATCTGCAAGACCTCCTGTCATAGACTCTATGATTATAGCATACGAGCAGGTGGACGAAATGTCAAGCCGGAACTTGACGTTATCAGACGGTCAGCGTATACTGTCTGATACATCTTATATAAGGTAAAAGGAGGCAGAGATGAAAATAGCGATACTTGGTACCAGCGGCAGCGGGAAATCCACGCTGGCAAAGCGCCTGGGGGAGAGATACGGCCTGCCGGTGCTCCATATGGATACCGTGCATTTCCTGCCCGGCTGGGTGGAGCGGCCCTTCGCCGAGGAAGAAGCCATTGTCCGGCAGTTTCTCGACGAGAACGCAGGCGGCTGGGTCATCGACGGCAATTATAGCAAGACCTGCTATGCCCGTCGGCTGAAAGAAGCGGATAAAATCATCGTGCTCTGGTTTTCACCGCTGGTCTGCCTTTGGCGGGCGATACGGCGCTGGCAGCAGAACAAAGGCCGTGTGAGGGAGTCGTCTGCGCCCGGGTGCGAAGAGAAGATAGATGCCGAATTTGTCCGCTGGATCCTCCACGATGGGCGCACGAAGCAAAAGTGGGCGAAGATGGAGAGGATCGGGGAAAAGTACCCGGAGAAATATGTATTGATTCGGAACCAGCGGGAGCTGGATGGGTTCTTGAAGGAACTTTGAACTGGTTCTCGCGCCGGTGGCGCGGGGGTAGAGCGCGGTTACGCGAGGTTAAGTTCTCTTTTGCGTGCCAAAAGAGAACCAGAAAAGCACCCGCTACTTTCGAG
>ERZ773143.1888-NODE-1888-length-16884-cov-13.203934_pt1 | contig 16884 bp, 8 predicted proteins | sample MGYA00580852_ERZ773143 | MGnify/ENA primary metagenome ERZ773143 (study PRJEB29015, sample SAMEA2737853) | human gut metagenome | biome: human gut; feature: human-associated habitat; material: faeces | place: China | collected 2012 ... | reverse complement strand
CGAGGCCTTTCAGCACCTTGCCCTGATTTGCGCTCAGACTCTGGTCGGTGGCCGTACTGGTCAGGTTGTCCTGCACGCCGCGCCAGGTGTTGGCAGTGGGCGGCGTATAACCCAGCGCTGCCGTCACGTTGGCTTTGGTGATGCTGATGGTGCCGCCGGAGTTGGTGATGTTGCTGCCGGTCTTCACGCCTCCAAGGACGCTGGCCGTTGCTGTCGGCAGCGTGTAACCGCTCACACTGCCGCCGACCGATATGGGACCCCATGCCATAGGTCCATCCCTCCTATTTCACAATGTAATAAACTGCCGTGATGGCAGCTGTCGGCGTCTGCTGCGCTCGCAGCCGCAGTTTTCCTGCAAAGCTTTCGGTCGATGTGAGCCCTGCCGTCAGGGCGGTCTTTGCACAGGTCGGTGCTACCACTACGGCCACACAGTCGTTTGCCGTCAGGCCGGACACCGGGATGTCCAGATAATACGGACATCCCGCAGTGCTGTCACTCGACCAGCCGCTGGCCGGGATGGTCAAAGACATGATGTTCACCTTATCTGCCTTTGTCTTTTCCATCTCTTCGATGCTCTTGGAGGCCGTCTGAGCCACCAGCGCGATCCTGTCCAGCAGCCGGTCCACGGCTTCCTTCAGATGAGCAAGCGTTATCCCCATCTTGTCCTCCTTTAAGAGCCAAACAGTTCATCCAGCATCGCGTTCACTTCGGTGTCGGTTGCCATGCTGGCGGTGATGCGGGCGTCCATGGTCTTTTCCATGTTGGTCACTTTCTGCTTGTCCGCGCTGGTGTAGTCGTTGGTCGAGAGACCCTTGCCGGCTTCCTTCTGGACATAGCCGCTCAGATCCACTTTCCAGTCGCCCATCTTTTCCAGCACGCCGTCGATGACCATGTACTCGTCGTACTTGTCGGAGGTACCGGCAGTACCCTTCGGGACCATGTAGATGTACTGTGCAGCGTCTGCCGCCTTCAGGTCGATGTTCCCGGTCGAGGCGACGTTCTTGCGCTTCAGGTGGTCTGCCGCAGCGACAGCTTTGTTGATGGCGGCGGAGACTTCCGTCTCCGTCTGATATTTCTTGTCGTTCGTCAGGTCGCTCACCTTGGTGGGAGTATTGGTCTCCAGCGCAGATACGCGCTGGCCGAGACCGTCCGTCACATTCTTCTGGCGGCGGCCCAGCTCCTGCAGGTCGCGCAGCGCGGGGATACGGGTCAAATCATAACTGGCCATGTGTTTTTTCCTCTCTTTCTTTTATCCATTAAAAATTTCGTCAAGCATCCTCTGCACTTCTTCAGCGGAAGCCTGCTGCATCGATGCCGTTCCCTTTGCAAACAGCGTTACAAAGGCACGGATGTTCACCTTCGGGGGGATGGCAGCGTAGAACCGCACACCGCCCTCCACGGTCTGAAGCACAGTTGCAAGGTTTGCTTTTTCGACCTCTCCGGCCGTGTCCAGCGTCAGGGTCCCCATCGGGACGTAAGAGCTGTCGCACCCCTCGATGGCCACGTCGCAGCTGTACCAGTACCGTCCTACGGACTTGGCCATCTCTTTCCAGCCCGCCGCCGGGATGGTCAAGTCATAGCTGCGGTAGTAGCCGCCGGTGTAGTCTCGCAGCGTGTCGGTCACGAGATCCTGTACGCCGTCGTAGTAGCCCTGGATGTCCTGAGCTGTCTTCTTTGCCTCGGCGGCAGAACTGGCCGCATCCGTTGCCGACTGGGCAGCGCGGGCGGCTGCCCCTGCTGCGGCATCTTTCACTTCCTTTACCGCGCTGTCCTTTACTTCCTGAATGGCCTTTTCGGTTTTTTCCTTTGCGCCTGCTGCGGCAGCATCCGCAGCCGCAGACGCCGCCGGGCCGGCTGATGCCTCCACATTGTTCAGTGCATCCGTCTCGGCTTTGCGTATCTCCGTTACAGCTGAGTCTTTTGCGCCGATGGTGTTTTCATATGCTTCATTGGCCTTTGCGGCGCTCTGTCTGGCGTCCTCTCCGGCCTGCCACGCCTCGTCCTTTGCCTGCTCCACGAGGGCTACCAGCTGTTGCCATGCAGGCACCGGCGGCTCGGGGATGTCCCCCATCGTGCCGCTGTTCATGGCCACGCTGTACTTGATGTCCGCGCTGGTCAGAGTGCGGGTTCCGTCGCTTCCCTCAAAGACGAGCCTGCCGCACCCGGGTGTAGAGGTCACGATGGCGGGTACTTCTATTTTTCCGTCCTCCACGAGCGACGAAAACAGCATTCCCCGTTCTGTGTGCCAAAGCGCTCGGATGGTCATTCCCTCCCACTCGCCGGTCTGGGTGATGTTCAGCCGGTATATCCCCCGGTTCCTGCTGTAGCCCAGACGCAGCTGGTTGTCACAGCCCGATGTCCGCGCCGAACCCGTCGAGGCGAGGGAGATATTGCGTTCTATCATCAGGAGCTCTCCTTCCAGAGCTTTTTCAGCTCATCCACCGCGGGCTGCATCTCGCTGTTCTTGTTCGCTGCCAGCTGCAATATCTGCACCAGCAGCTTTTTCTCTGCGCCAGTCAGCGACGTTCCCTGCATCTCTCCCTCCGCCATCTTCTGCGCCTGCTGGGCGCTGGCTGCAGCGGAGTCCGCGCTTTCGCGGGTGTTCTTTACGGCTTCCAGCATCCGCGCCGTCAGGGCGTCCAGTGCATTATCCGTGCTCATTCTTCTCTCACCTCCACGATATTTCCCTTTGCGTCGATAACGGTATTTCCCGGCAGTGTAAAACAGGGGTGCGTCCAGCACCTGTAAAGGTCAGGCCAGCTCATGTTTTCCGGTTCGTTCACCTTGTATCCGCCCCAGTTCAGCTTATCCGGTGCCGTCAGCATCTGCGCCCACACCGCTTCAGCGCACTTGTACAGATACTCTTTCAGCGCACTTCCGGTCAGGCCGCTGCCGTAGTCGTTCAGTACCGGCGTCCGGGTCCAGAGGCAGAAATGGAAATAGGTGTTCGGTACACTCCCCGCCGTTTCGGCATCCGCCGCCAGCAGCGCCAGAGCAAGCTTCTTTGCATCGGCAAAGGTCGAGCCTTCCAGGTGGTAGTATTTCGGGCTGCTGGCCGAAGTGTATCCGTATGACTCGAATCCGAACTCATAGCACGAGGGCAAAAAGACCTTCCGGCTCAGCGTGGTCACCGTGTTGCTTCCTGTATAGCTGCTGCCGCTTCCGGAGTAACCGGGCGTGTAGTAAAATTTTGTCTCCGTCAGAATATCTTTCAGCGCCTGTGGGGCGTCCTTCAGGTATTCGCTGTTCAGGTAGACGTCAATCAGGCTGTCGGCATACGTACACCATATCGTGTTCCATTTTTTCCCAGTGATACCGTGCCGCCGGGCAAGGAACGTCCGGCCTTCGCCGTTCAGCTCTTTCTCGTAGTCCTGCGCTATGACCACGAATTCTTCCGCCGCTGCCCCGTCCTTTTCCACCAGTTTTGTCACCGCTCCCACCGCCAGTTCCTTCAGCATCGGGAGCTTCGCCTCTGCCGTTATGACGATGTTTCCCGTCACATCGGGGATGGAGACGGTCATCTTTTTCTCGTTCCATGCGGTGGCTGTCACGTCTTCGCCGCCCATCGTCACCTTGATGGATATGAGCCAGTATCCCTCGTTCAGCGTCAGAGCCGCGGTGTACGCCTTGCCGCTCTGGACGACCACGTCCGCCCGGCTCGTGCTCAGCCCGTTCAGCCGGTTGGATACCGCATACATCACGATGGCAGGTTCATCCCCGCCGCTCTGTCCATTCTTTTCCACCGTGACGCTGCACACGGCGCTCTTTCCTCCGGCGGCAGCAGTAATGATGCAGCTGCCGTCCTTCAGGGCTGCCAGCGTGTTCACGGCCTTTCCGTTTTCTACGGCGGTCGTCTGGTCTTTCATCACGGCCAGCGCCGCATTGTTCGTTGTCCAGCTCACCGCTGTCACGGTGGACTGGGTCGGCGTCAGAGTCGCGGTCAGAGTCACAGACTCGCCCTGTTTCAGCTTTACGGACGGTTTGTCCAGCGCCAGCTTTTCCAGCGATACAGCCACCGACCGCACTCTGCGCTGCGCCAGCTTTCCGCCTGCGATGGCCGTCAGGAGCGCTGTGCCGCCTTTCACGGCGGTCAGAGTATTTTCCCGGAGCTGCACGATGCCTTCCGGTTCGGCCATCCACTCCACGGTCTGAGGTGCGCTTCCGGGCAGCACCGTGGCTTTCAGGGGACAGGACTCTCCCACTTTTATGCTCAGCTCTTTGCTGTCCAGCCGGATACTCTCCACTGCCACCGGCTCTGCCTGCTCCGGCGGGGGGCTGTTCCAGCGCTGCTTCAGCTGCGCTATCATGTCCCATGCGCTGGCGTCGGAGTAACGCATTCCGCTCAGCGCTTCAAGCAGCAGCGCGTGTTCCTTTGCAGCGCATCGGTCGGCCACCCACTGCCGGTATCGGGCGGCTCTTTGTGCTTCCAGCGCTGCCCGGGCTTCCTGCTCAAGCACCAGCTGTAAATATTGATACCGCAGCGGCATCGCCGGTCCGTCTGCGCCAGTTCCCTCGCCGTTTTCCAGCGTCTGGTAGCACACATATTTCCCGGGCATGGTCATCTCGCGCCTGCCTTCGCCGTCCGTGGCCATCAGCATCCAGAGGCCCTGCCGCGCCGTCGTGAAACGCCCGTCCACCGGAGCGTTATTATTTCCATCCAGCAGCATCGGCTGCGGCACAGTCCCGCCCTCCTGCTCGATGTGCAGCGTCACGGCCATACCGGCCCATGTCTCCGGCAGCACGAACTCGAGCTTTTCCACGTATACGGCGCCCACGCCGCCCAGGTACAGCGTCTCCGGCTCTGCCCGCCAGCCTGTCCCGCAAAAATGGTCCTTCACTACTCTTACTTTCACTTTGAAGCTCCTTCCTTTGAGAAAGGCTCCCCTCGCTAGGGGAGCTGCTTTGCAGCGCCGCCGTCAGGCGGACTGCAAAGCTGAGAGTTTTCCTTCCGGTCCGCTGCCGCTCTCAGTAGGGTAAGCACTCTATAAAAAGCCTACCACGCCCCTCGTAACAAAACTACTGCGGACTTATTCAAGCCCGCAGTAGTTTTGTAAGGTCTCGCCGCAGGCGAGCACGGGTTGCGGCTCCCAGCATCTGCTGCGCTGCCGCTTGCATCTTGCTGGCCGCTGCCCCAACAGCTCCTCCCTGTTTCGGCCACTGGCCGCGGTCGTCGCCGTTGCAGACATGCAAAAAGAACGAGCACCCTAGCCTTTCGGCCAGAGTGCTCGTTCTTTTCTTAAAACTGGTTCAGAATATCATGGTGTCCGATGTCCAGCAACAGTATGATAGTGTCTCCGTCGTATTGCCATATGACCCGAACATCCATATTGACACTGAACTCAAACAAATCTGTTGTTCCCTGTATCCGCTTTGTCCGAAGTGACGGATAAAGCGGATCTTGCATCAGCAGTTCCAGCTTCTTTTTCAGCTGTGTCCGTTCTGCTGCCGATAGCCGTTTCACGTTCTTGACGAACCGCTTGGTAAATGTGATCTTGTACGCCATCAGCTCACTCCATCCAACATCTCAAACAGCTCGTCAACGGTATCAAAGACCGGCTGTTCACCGGCTGCGATCTTCGCCTTTGTTTCATTGATCTCGCTGCGCAGCTCGTCCAGATACTTCTTGGGGTACACGGCCACCGGCATGATCTGGATGGTTCCGTCTTTTTCCACGATTTCCAGCTTGTCGCCCTCGTGCAGGCCCAGCCGTGCCACGATGTCCTTCGGGATAGTGATCTGAGACTTGGTCCTCAGCTCTGTCAGCATATCTGTCAGCTCCTTTGCATCGTTGGATTTTCCAACTTTCTTGCCATCAGTATACGCCAACTGCGCCGGAATATCAAGTTATTTTTACTTCACCCCCTCCCACCAGTTCTTCTCGTCCTTCGCCTTCTCGGCCTTCTTGTCCGCAGCGCTTACCCACTGCGCAAAGTTCTTTTCCTCGTACAGGGGCTTTCCCTCTGCGTCCTCGAGGGCCAGCAGCTTCTTCTCCAGCTTCTCCCGGTCCCGGTCGCTTCCGGCCAGATATTCTTCCTTCATGCTCTCCGTGATCTTGCTCTTGATGCTGCCCTTGTCCTTGCCTGCGGTCATCAGGCGGTCAAGCTCCTCCTGCGCGTCCTCCACCCGGCCATTTTTCACTTCGTCCAGGAGCGCGTCGTATATGCTGCCGTCCTTGCCGCCTGTCAGCAGTTCGTCCGCCTTGCTGTCCACCGCCTTGTTCACAAGGTCGATGAGCTGCGCCCGCCGGGCCGCGTCCGTTTTGCCCTTGGCCCTGTCTGTCACAGGGGCGACGTCCAGCCCCTCCCGCAGCTTCTCAAATACGGCCTTTCGGGCCTTTTCCTCGGCCCGGGCCTTCCCGGCGTTCCGGGCCTCGGCCGCCGCCAGCACGTCGGCGTCGTACTGCTTCAGCCGCCTTGCCAGCTCGCTGTCCACCTTGTCCGTCTTGTTCATCTGTTCCAGCTTCTTCATCGCCGCAGCAGCCTCCTCGCTGTCCCCGCTCTGGATGGCGTTGTACAGCCGGTCGTACTGCCCGGTGGCCGAAGAGGGTGCAGAGTTAAAGCTAAACCCTTCGCCTCCGCCGATGGCCTGTGCATCCTCCCAGTAGCCTTCAAACGCCTGCATCACCTTCCGGATGTTCGCCGCCGGGACGCCGTAGAGTTCAAGGCCGCACTGGATGTCCTTCAGCACCGCCTTGTTCAGCTTCTGGTGGTGTGCTGTCAGCTCTTCCTCGCTCATCTCGCCAGTGTCCGTCCGCAGCAGCTTGACGGTCTTGGTAAAGGCAGCAAACAGGTCGTTCACCGCGCTGATGTTGGTGGCGCTCACCACGTCGTAGTCCGCGCCGCTTGCGGCGTTCGAGATAACGCTGTAGATCTCCGCTCCGTACAAAAAGTTTCCGGCTGCACTCTCGGTGTACAGGTCGAAAAACCGCTTGCCCACGCTGGCCGCCGTGATGTCGCCGTTCTCGTCCTGCTCCTTGTCCCACCGGTGGAGCAAAAAGTCCGCGCCGATCTTCATCAGGGCAAATACCGCCGTCTGCACCACCTGGCTTGCCGCCGCCCGGCGCAGGCTCTGCCCAGCCCGCTGTACCTCGGCCTTGTTCTCGGCGCTCTGGTCGGCAGCGTACCGCGCCTTCTGGGCCTTGTAGTCGCCCACGGCGTCGGCCAGGATGCCGTAGTTCTGGAAGCGCTGGGTGGTAAACATGGTCAGCGTCTTTACAAACTCGTTGTCGCTGCGCTGGATGCCCGCCCGCTGCATGGTGGTGTAGTTGGGCTGGGTCTCCTCGATGACCCGCTGGTACATCTTGTTCACGGCTTCCCAGTAGGCTTCGCTGCCCTTCTCCGCGGCACCCTCGCCGAACTCCGTTGCGTGGTGCTCCACATACCGCTTTGAGCCCTCCCACAGCGCTGCCACCGTGATCTCGTCCATGCCGGTGATCCAGCCGGTCACGGCAGGCATGGCTTCCGACGCTTTGGCCACAAGGTTTTTGTGCGCGCCGATGGAACTCATCTCTCCCCGCTTGGTGCCGCGCAGGCGGTATTGCAGCAGGGCGTCTCCGTGCTGGCGTATCTCTGCTTCCACCGCGGCCCGCTGCTTGCCCGAGAAATTCTTCACGAAGGGCAGCACCGCCGCCATGATGTCCGCTCCCAGCACAGCGCCCGCCGTGGGCAGGCTGGCTGCCTGCGCGATGGCCACGCCCGGGTTCACGGTCAGGATGGCTCCAGCGTAGTTGCCCCGCATCCGGTCGAGCGCCCGGCTCATGGTGCTGCTGCGCTTGCGCCGCGTGGTCTGCAGGTCGGTCAGCAGGTCGTTGATGTAGCTCACCGTCTCCTTCCCCCACTTCTCGCCGATGATCTTGTCCTTCAGCACACCGATGCCCTCTGCCGTCTCCACGGTGCTGTTCAGCACCCGCTGCACGTCCCGGATGGGGGCCGCAAGGCCCGCATAGGCTGCCGTGTCCCGCAGGCTCCGCTTTACCACGTTCTGGCACTCTTCCAGCAAAATGGGCTTGTCGCTCTTCACGCGCTCCTTCAAAAAGCCCCTGCCCTCGATGGTGGCATCCATCTTCACGCCCTCGATCTCCGTCGCCAGCGTGCTCCGGTCTACCGCGATGGGGTAGTAGTTCTTCACGGTGGCCCGGTCGTAGCCCAGCAGCTTCATGCTGGTCTCGTTGATGAGGTTCGTGGTGTACCGCCCGAAAAAGTCCTCCATGTCCTTGCACCAGTTTCGGTCATAGTCCGTCATGGCGTCCTGTACCGTCTGCAAAATGGTGTCGGCCATCGGGACACCGTCGGCGTTCACCAGTGTCCCCAGCATCACGGTCTGGCTGCGCTGGTAGGCTCTCTCGATGTTGCCCTTGGCGTACTGGGCAGCGTCCGGCAGGGTCAGGCCGCCGGTCATCAGGTGGTGGCGGCTGTCCTCGTTGCGCAGCAGCATGTACAGGCTGCACAGCTGTGCGTGGTTCAGCGGCACGGCATTGCCCTTGCTGTCCTTCAATCCGATGTCCACCAGCTCCGCCCCCGGCCCGGCAAAAGCTTCCACCTCTTTCAGGTGTTCCTTGCCGGTCACGTTGGCAAACAGGCTTTCGCCTTCCACGAGGATCTCCGTCTGCCGCCGCTGGCCGTCGTTCAGCATCTGCCCCAGCTTCTCCATCTGGCCGTTTTTGGTGTAGCCGCCCAGACGCCGGAACATTCTCGTGCCGCCCAGCATGTCCAGCTGGTAGCGGTTCATTGCGCCCTTCGCCTTTTCAAATTTTTCCCCGAAGCCGTTGCCCTCAGAGTTCAGCACCTCGTGGGCGGCCTTCATGGCCATGCCGTCCACCTCTTCTGCCCTCGCAAGGCTCAGGGTCTTGTTCTCGGTCCGGATGATGTGCAGCGTGCTGGCCGTAATGGCCTTCAGCATCCGCAGCTGGTCTACCGTCATGGGCAGATAGGTGCGGTTCTCCGTCTCCCGGATGCGCTGGCGCAGCCGGTCCCGCAGCTGTTCGGCCTTGTCGCCGTCCGGCAGGGCCTTGGCTTCTTCCAGCTGCTGCCGCAGCCGGTCGAGCTTTGCCTGCTTGCTGGCGTTCATATCGTCCCGCAGTGTCTGGATGAGGTTTTCCACGCCGCTGTTCTCCCAGTCGGCGTGGATGCCAACGTCCATCTCTCCGCTGCGCCGGATGCTGTCCTGCAAGGCGGTCAGCTTGGTCAGGGCGTTGTTGTTCAGCACTGCCGTGTCTGCCAGCTTCGCCACCTCAGCGGCCTGCACGATGAGGCTCTTCTGTACATATTTCCCGGGCTTCGGCCGCAGCACCATCTGGTTGAGCTGGGCGGCATTGTTCCGGATGTTCCGTTTCAGTTCGTCCGCCTTCCGTCCTTCCCGGGCCTTCTGCACCCGCTTTTCGGCCAGTGCCTTTGCCACGGCTACGTCCTCGTCCCGCTGCTGCCGGGCCGTTTCAATGGCAATGGCATTCCTCTGGGCCTGTTTTTCCTGCCACGCTTCCGCCTTGCGCTGGTTCTCGGCCTCCCACTCCATGATCTCGTTTTCCTGTACCAGCAGCTGATGCTCCGCCCGGTCGGCTCTCCGCTGCTCTCCGGCCACCTGCCGGGAAAGGTCGTTGATCTGGGAGCGCAGCTGTCGGCGCTCCAGCTTTATCTCGTCCAGCATCTCCTGCCGGGCCTGCTTCATCCGGTTCTTTTCGGCCTTCCATTCCCGCTCGTAGGCTTCCCGCAGAGCGGTCATCTTCTCGTCGAGACCCGCTGCTGTGCTCACCTGTGCGCCCAGCGTTTCCAGATTCTCGTTGAGCTGTCGTTCTGCCCGGCTCACGCTCTTGACCTCGGCGCTCTGGCTGCGGCTGTTTTCCCGCATCCGGTCGACAAAAGCCTTCCGCTGGGTCTGCTGCACGCTCTTCAGCCCCTTCGTCACCTCAGCCGCACGCTCCTCGCTTCCGGCGGCCATTGCGGCCACTTCACGGTTGTGCTTTAAGATGCCCTCGAACACCGCCTCGGCGTCGGTCATCTCCGGGTGGCTCATGATGTCGCCGATCATCCGGCCCGCCAGCTCCACCTTGGCGTCCTCGTATTCGGCCACGTCCGCAAACCGGCTCATCATCTTGGGCTTGATGGTGTCGTGTACGTTCATCAGCACGTCGAGCCATTCCGTGCTCTCCATGCTGGCTGCGCCCGCCACGCCCGCTTCCTGTGCCGCCGAACGGAAGAGTGCTGCCGCACTCTCCTTCACGCCGCCCACGGCCCGGGTGTCGTTCACGATGGCCTCGTACTGTTCCGCCGGGTTGCCGTCCCGGTATCCCTCCGCCTGCCGCAGCTTCACGCCGTGGCGCCGGGCCTCGGCGACCGCCTCTGTCCAGCTTCCGTACCGCTTTATAAGCTCCGCCTTGGCTTTGCCGTTCTTGTCTACCGTGTAGGTCAGGTCATGCAGGTCGGGGTACTGGTTCCACAGCTCCGTGTTCCGGTAGGTCGCCTCGTCCAGTACCTCGCCCGCCAGCGTCTCGGCCAGTCCCTGTGCCTTGGCCATGTCCGCGCCCTCCGAGCGCAGATACTCCACCAGCGCCCGCGTCTCGTTTGCCAGCTTCGTCCGGTCGGCCCTGCTGCCGTTGGTCTTCGTCCATCGGATGGCGAGGCTCTCGAGGGCAGCGTCCGAGAGCCGGGTGTTCTTCGTCAGGCCGAAGAACTGGTTCAGGGTGTCAAAGGCCGCTGCCTTCTCCGCCAGTACCCGGCTGGCCTGCCGCTGCTGGTTCTGCTTTGCCTCCCGGTCGGCCTGTTCGGCCCGCTGGTAGCGGAATCGTGCCAGCTCACTCTCTGCCGGGAGTTCCCCGGTCTTGTAGTATTCCCGAATCTCTCTTACGACCTTGTCGGCATCCACCTTCCCGCTGTACTCCTTGCTGGCAGCCACCCGCCCGTCGGTTGTGGAGATGTCGAGGGTGAAACGCCGTTTCTCGCTGCCCAGCTGCTCCACCATCGCGCGGATCTGTTTCAGCTGCTGTTCGGTCGGCGGGGTCTTTGCCGCAATGTCAACGCCCGGGGCCTCAGCCATCACACGCACATTGCCGTCTGCCAGAAACTCGTTCAGGGCCTCTGTGCCGTTGGACACCTCCGCCGGGCCGAACGCGTCCAGTATTTCTCTGTGGTCAGTGTCCCGGGTGCCGTCATTCTGCGCAAAATTCAGCATCCGGCCATCAGGCAGGATGTACCCTGCCTGTTCAAAACGGTCTGTCGTTCCAAACTGCTCCACGGCCAACTTCCGGCGGTACTCAGGCTTTCCGCCCGCCGCCTTGGCCTTGGTATCATACACCTTCTGCTGCTCCTGCTTCACGGCCTGTCGGGCGTTTTCCACTTCGGCCTGCGCCTGCCGCAGCTTATCGTTCACTTCGCCGATGCGGCTTTCCAGTTCTGCGCCGCGCCGGTTGAACTCCTTGCGCTTTTCCAGATAGCTTTGGTACTCTTCGCTGGCCCTGAATGCCTTGCCCTTTTCCGAGAACAGGCCATAGGCTTTTTTCTTTTCTTCGATAGCCCGCACTTCGTTGCTTTCCTGCCAGTTTGCACGCTCTTCCTTCAGGGCGCGGCGCTGACGTTCCAGCTCCCGGCTTTCTTTCTGAAGCTCACTCTGGTTTCGCTGGGATTCGCTTAGCTGGAACCTCACCGTTTTCTTCACAGCCTCGTCGGTTCTCTTGCTTTCGTCGGAGGTTTGTGCTATACTTTGCTTAGAGGCCTCCGGCAATCTACTCCTTGAATCTTCGGATTCTACGTGGGTACCACCGGAGGCTTCTACCGAGACCTCCGGCCCGCTGCTCCTCGAATCTTCGGATTCTATGTGGGCTTTGCCGGAGGTCTCTATTTTTATGGGCTTAATGTCCACAATATCATAGAATATCTCCCGCTGGTCCGTTTTGATGGCCGTCAGCACATCCGCCTCATAGACATTCTGCCCGACTTGGATCTTGATTTTTCCCCGGTTGAACGCTTCCGCATTCTTGTGGTTCGCAGGCTCACGGTATACTTCGTCTGCCGTCCGGATGATCTCGTCCAGATTGGCTGCCATCCGCATCTTGTCTGCATAAGCTTCAGCATTTTCCCACTGAAGCGCTTTGGTCGATTTCGACCAGACAAATTCATTTCGCCCGTCTTTATGGTTCAGAATCGTCCAGCCGTTCCGCTCAAAGCCGTTCGGGAAACGCTCCTTGATGGCCTGCTTGACCGTAGACTTCCACTCTTCCTGTGGAACATCTTTCAAAATATCTTCGTCGATTTTGATATAAGACTCTCCAGTTTTATCCTTCAAAATCGAAAACCGAACCCCCTGCTTTCCCGCCGCACTCTCATTCTTGAGGGCAGCGGCGTTTTCTTTTGCCGCCCGCAGGTTGTCCATGGCCTTTTCTGCGTGGGCGAAATACTCGTCCTGTAAGGTGCGCTTTTCGGCCTCGGCCAGGCGCTTCGCTTTCAGGGCGGCGCGGTTGTCCGGGTTGATGGTCAGCACTTCCTTCGCCCGGCTGATGAGCCCATCCAGCATCTGCCGCACCTGCTCCATCACCTTGTGGATGGCGCCGCTCTTGCCTGCGTTCTTCTCTGCCTGCCCGCGCTGGAACGTCACCCAGCGCTTGAAGCTCTCCTCGCTGTCAAAGATGCCCCGCCATGCGTCGGCCACCAGCTCTTCCGCTGCCTGCTCGTAGGTCAGACTCTGGGCGCTGTAGTCCTCGAGCTTTGCCCGGACCATCTCGTCGAGGCTTTCGTAGCCGCTGCTCTTCGCCAGATATTCCAGCGCGTGCTCCTGCAAAGTCCTTGCACCCTCGGCATCCAGCGCGTTGTACCAGTGGTAGTCCTCGTGCAGCACCGTGCCGAAGATGTCCTGCGCGTTGTCTCCGAAGAAGATCCGGGCCGTCTCGGTGTCCACATAGGCCCTGATGCTCCGGTCGTTCTGCAGCACATCCCTCAGCACAGCATCCGTGCCGGTGGCCGCGGCGTTCAGACTGATGATCTGGCTGGCCACGTCGCTCTCCTGCCGCATCGTACCCTTGGCGTATACCTCGCCCCTGCCGCTGGTACTCTCGCTGCCAAGTGTCCCGCCCAGGCCGGCCATCTTTTCGGTGTAGAGCATCCGTTCGCCCTTGCCCTGGGTGTAGGCGATCTCGAGGGCCGTCCGCCCGGCGTCGGTGCTCAGGATGTAGTTGATGTCTTCTGCCGTGCCGCTCATGCTGCCAGCCAGCTCCAACGCCTGCGCAAAGGTGTCTGCACCGCTCCGGCCCAGCCGGTACAGCGGCGACGCTGCGGCCGCGTACCGGTCGGCGTCCACCCTGTCCGGCATATTTTTGCTGATGGTCTCGGCTGCCTTGTCCGTCACCCGCCAGCCTTCCAGCGCCCGCTGCACCTCGGCCTCCCGCTGGGTCTTCGGCGCTTCCGGCCGGAGTCCCAGAGTCTCCCGCAGCGGGGCGTTCTCATAGCTGTCGGTTTCACCTACAGCGGCAGTCGCTTCACGCACGTTGTCCGGCGCAGCCGTTTCCGGCATGGCATCGGCGGTTTCTGCGGGAGCACTCTGTACTGTCTGCGGCACACTCGCAGCTTCGCTGGGCAGCTCTGCACTCTGTACAGCAGGCGCAGCTTCGCTTTTCACGTTCTGCTGCGCTGCAATATCCCGCAGCATTCGGCGGGTCGCGCCCGCAGTGTCGGGCAGCGTTACGCCGTAAGCCTGCTCAAAGGCCGCACGGTTTTCCCGGTTCTCGGCGTTCGGCGTAAACAGTCCGATGGTCTTGCCCGTCAGGCTGTCGCTCGCCGCCACTTCGGCAAACTGCCGCACCGCCGGGTTTTCCGATTTTGCGGCAGTTGTTTTCGCCCGCTGCATACTTTCAGTGGAGTTTCCTTTAAGAAAGGTGCTTTGCGCCCGGGTTGCGGCTCCCGGTGTCTGCTGCGCTGCCGCTTGCATCCCGCCGGCCGCTGCCCCAACAGCTTCTCCCTGTTTCGTCCACTGGCCGCGGTCGTCGCCGTTGCCCCTATCAGGGGAGCTCCGTTCTCGCACGGCGTCAGCCGACGGGAACGGTAAGAGTTTTTCTTCCCGCCCGCTGATGTTTTCAGTGGCTGCAGGCGCAGCCGGCTGAGAGGGCTCCGCCGCCCGGGCATCCCATTCCTTCTGCTGGGCGGCAGCCCGCTCCATCCGCTCCATCCGGTCGTGATACTTCGCCTGCCCCAGCAGGCTTGCGTCTCCTCCGTTCAGCTTTGCCAACCCCGTGCCGACAGCGCCGCCCAGCGCACCGGACGCGCCGCCGGAAAGTCCGCTTTCCAGCGCCGTCAGCAGGGTGTCTTTGCTGAACAGGTTCTTCGCCGCTTCGCTGTCGCCCAGCGCAGCGTCAATGGCCATGTCCGCATAGGTCTCCGCAAAAGCCTGCATTGAGTTGTCGATGCCGCCCGAGATGGCCGCAGCCACCGCCGGGTAGCGTTTCGCCAGCTCCGAGCTGCCCGCCAGCCCCTGCACCCAGTCCGCGATCTGCCCTGCCAGCGTGTCCTTCGCGTAGTCACTGCCCATGGTCTTTGCAAGGTCGGCTGCGCCCACCGAGTTGATGGCCCATCCCGCGCCGAACTTGGCGAGGCCGCCGCCCAGCGCTTTTCCTGCGCCTTCTCCCTTCTCCGCGCTCTGGCCCATGGCCTCTGCCGCTCCCTGTGCGCTCAGGACGGGCAGCACTGCCGCCGGGTTCACGCCCGCCACGGCCAGATTCTCCGCGGCGCTGGTCACAGCCCCGCTCACGGCCTTCTGCGCCGGGCTCAGGCCGCTCTGGGCCGCAGCCGTCAGCTGCTGCCCGCGGTCGTAGAGCTGGTAGCCCACGCTCTGGTTCTTGTCGATGCCGTCGCTCACTTCCAACCCCGCCAGCTTCTGGCGCATCTCCCGGATCTCCTTGGAGTTGTACCCCATCGAGATGAGCTCCCGGTTCCGGCTCTCCGGCCATGTGGGGTTATAGTCCATGTCCACGTCGGTCAAAAGGTCAAACAGGCTCTGGGCGTGCTCGTCGCCCTTTACCTCCTGCTCCACCTGTTTCCAGTTCTTCAGGGTGGCGTCGATGTTCTTGCCCGCCTGCACGCCGTACTCCGCGCCCAGCAGCGGGGCAGCAGCCACCGTGTCCGCGATTCCGCCGATGGTGTTCGCCGCCCGGCGTACATCCCGCTTCCATGCAGGGATGGCGTCCAGCGCAGCGTTCATCTTCCGGGCCTCGTCGATCTGCGCCTGTGTCCAGCCGCCCTTTTGGATAAGGTCGGCGTCCGTGTACGCGCCATGGGTGTTGTCCACCCGCCGCACCGCGTCGGCCAGATTCTTGTTGTCCCCGGTGTCCAGCCACTGGTTGATGCGGTCAAACTCGTCCGGTACGCTGTCCTTGGCAAAGCTGGCTTTCAGCTCCTGCGCCGGGCCGCTGCCGTAGGCCGTCGCCCCGCCGTCCACGTTCTCCAACACATTCCCGCTCTTCGCAGGTACGCCCCACTTCTGCCCCATGTCCAGCGCCCTTTCGGTGGGGTTTCCTTTAAGAAGGGCTCCCCTGATAGGGGAGCTCCGTTCTCGCGCGGCGTCAGCCGACGGGAACGGTGAGAGGTTCTCTCCCCGCCCGCTGTGCGCCTGAGAGGGCTCGTTCCTCGCATCCACCTCCCCCATGTCGCTGGCGTGCCGCTCGGTGTACTGCTGCAAGGCATCTGCATAGATGTTGCTTTTGGGCGGCACTGTGCTCGATGCAGTGGACGGATTCGGCGTCTTGGTGCGGATAGCTCTCACCTTTTCCGCCGTCCACCCAGAGCTTTCTGCCGCCTTCGACGGGTTGCTTTCTCTCATCGCCTTAACTTTTTCTGCTGTCCATGCCATCAGCCCTTCACCCCCGCTTTCTCAAGCGCTCTTGCGATTTCGTCATCACTGTACCCGTTCTGGCTCATATTGTTCATAATAGCCCACGCGCTATAACCTTTTTTCGCATAGTTCTTTGCCAGCATTGCCGCCATATCTACACCGCCGCTCTGGCTTGCACTCTGGTCGTTCGCAGCATCTGCATTGATCCACCCATTATCCGTTAAGGTCTGCTTGTAAAAATCGTACAGCGGCTCATTTCCCTTCATAGATAAAAATGTCTTTGCCATACTTTGCAGCTGACTGTTCGTCCAGCTGCTCCCGCTACTTTTCGTTCTGCTGCTCCTTCTGCCCGAAGAGCTGCCCGAGCTGCCTGCGCTCTTTGTTGCCAGCGCCGTTGCAAGCTGCCGTCCTGCGATCGTCCTGTAATTCCCCACAGAGTTCGGATCCAGGCCGTACAGTTCCAGCACCGCCCGTGCGGCCTCGTCGCTGCCGCCGCCTGCCAGCCCGGCTGCGGTCGTGAGCGCACCCGCCTTGTCTGCGCGGGTGATGGGTGCGCCGCTGTAATTGTCGAAAATGCCGGTATCCAGACCATACCGGCCCAGCACGGCGTTCGCGGCATCGCCCGCTCCCTGCTGGTACAGGTTGAACGCCTGCTCATAGGCATTCAGTGCATCGCTCTGGCCGGTGCGCTCTTTGTTGTACTCCCACTGTTCCCGGGCAAACTCGTTCTCCCACTGCTGCTGGGTGTAGCCCTTGTAGGTGTCGTAGGCCGTCAGACCGGCTCTGCCCACACTCTTCGCCATCTCCCACAGGTTCGAGAGGAAATCGCTCTTCTCTTGCGCCGCCTGATCGGCCCGGCTCTTCTTGTAGTCCCGCCAGTCCTGCGCGTTGGCCACCGCCCCCTGATGCTCCGCCGCCTCGAGGCTGTCCTGATTCTGCAGCGCACTCAGCAGCCCCGAGAGGCCGTTCTGCTTCAGCTGGTACAGAGTCAGGGCCTTGTCCCGCAGCCCGGCCAGCCCGCTGTCCACGTTCGCCATGGCCTGCTGGTAGCCCTGCTGGGCCACACTGTTTGCGTAGCTC
>ERZ773143.1881-NODE-1881-length-16951-cov-6.311257_pt1 | contig 16951 bp, 16 predicted proteins | sample MGYA00580852_ERZ773143 | MGnify/ENA primary metagenome ERZ773143 (study PRJEB29015, sample SAMEA2737853) | human gut metagenome | biome: human gut; feature: human-associated habitat; material: faeces | place: China | collected 2012 ... | reverse complement strand
CGTTCTCTTGGGGGTCAAAGGGGGCCATTCTCTCACGTGAGAGAATGGCCCCCTTATCCGCATCCCCACATGGTGTGGGGCAATCACAACTTAGTAATATGTACCCCCGCCGTTTTTAGCATTAACTTTTTGGTGCCAACGGTATCAAACGCCACCTCAAGCAGCGCATCGCCGCCCATAGGGGTGACGGAGATGACCAGTCCGTCACCGAACGTCTTGTGGTGGATCTGGTCGCCGGAGGAAAGCTGAAGCAGCGGCGCGGAGGCGGCGGGCTTCTGCGCCGCGAGTTTTTGCGACGCCTGCGATTTTGGTCTGCGCTGCATGACGCTGTCGTAGCACGCCGCGCCCTGACCGTAGCTACCGTAGCCGCGCGTAGAATACGAGCCTCCCTCGTCAAAGCTCGTGTCGCCAAAGCCGGACGCGCCCTGCGCCTGACGGCCGACCCAGTCGGCATTCTCCGACGGGACCTCCTCCAAAAAACGCGAGGGTTCACTGACGCTCGTGCGGCCAAACAGCATGCGCTGGCGCGTGCAGGTCATCGTCAGGCGCTCCTTTGCACGCGTCATCGCGACATAGCACAGTCTGCGCTCCTCTTCGACCTCTTCATCGTTGTAGCGCACGCGCTCGCCGGGGAAGATGCCCTCCTCCACGCCGACGACATACACACACGGGAACTCAAGACCCTTTGCGCTGTGCATCGTCATCATCGTCACGCAGTTGTCGCTCGTCGCGCTGTCGAGGTCGGTGTAGAGTGCGATCTCGTTCAAAAAGCCCGAGAGCGTCGCATCCTCCGGATCGTTTTCGAGGAACGAAACGATGTTCGACTTGAGCTCCTGCACGTTTTCAAGCCGCCCACGGCTCTCCACGTCGCCCTTTTCCTGCAGCGTGCGTACATAGCTCGTCTGCTCGCAGACCGCGTCATAGAACTCCGCGAGCTCCATCGTGTCCGCCATCTCGCGCAGCGCGGCGATGAGCTGGGCGAAGCGCTCGAGCTTGCCCGCCGCGCTCTTGAGCACGGCGTACTCCCCTGCGTGCTGCAAAACGGCCATCATCGGCACGCCCTGCTCGCTCGCGAGATCCTGCACGCGCTCGATCGTCGTATTGCCGATGCCGCGCGGCGGATTGTTGATAATGCGGCGAAGCCTCAAGTCATCGCTCGGGTTGTTGATGACCGCGAGGTACGCGAGCATGTCCTTGACCTCCGCGCGTTCAAAGAACTTTGTCCCGCCGACGACCTGATACGGCACGCCGTTGCGCTTGAACGCGTATTCGAGCGCGTTCGACTGCGCGTTCATGCGGTACAAAATGGCATTTTCCTTCCAGTTCCGCCCGCGGTTGTAGTCCATCATAATGCTGCTGACGACAAAGTTCGCCTCGTCCTGCTCGTTGAAGACGGTCTTGATGAGCACCCTATCGCCCGCACCCGCATCGGTCCAGAGGGTCTTGCCCTTGCGTCCCGTGTTATTCTTAATGACCGCATTCGCCGCGTCGAGGATGTTCTGTGTCGAGCGGTAGTTCTGCTCCAAGCGGATCGTGCGGCAGCCCTTGTACTCCTTTTCAAAATTCAGGATGTTTGTGATATCCGCACCGCGGAACTTATAGATGCTCTGGTCATCGTCGCCGACGACGCAGATGTTTCCCTTCTCCCCCACGAGCTGCTTCATCAAAAGGTATTGCAGCCGGTTCGTGTCCTGATACTCGTCGATGAGCACATAGCGGAACTTGCGGCGGTAGTAGTCGCGCACCTCGCCCTCCTGCTGCAGCAGCGTGACCGCGTGGAGGATGATGTCGTCAAAGTCGAGCGCGTTCGCCTCGGCCAGACGGTGCACGTAGCGCGTATAGATCTTGGCGATTGCCTCTTTGCGCCAGTCGCCGCTGTCCTTCCAGCGGCGGGAGTAGTCCTGATGCGACTCCATCGCGTCCTTTGCGTTCGAGATGGCCGAAAGCACCTCGCGCGGCGTGAGCTTCTTCTCGTCGATGTTCAGCTCTTTCAAAATGTCCTTGATGACGCGCTTGGAGTCATCCGTGTCGTAGATCGTAAAGTCGCGCGAAAAGCCGAGGCGGTCGATATCGCGGCGCAGGATGCGCACGCAGGCGGAGTGGAACGTCATCGCCCACACGCTCTCCGCACCCTGAATGCCAAAAGCGGACAGGCGTTCGCGCAGCTCGTTTGCCGCCTTGTTTGTGAACGTCACCGCCAGCACCGACCACGGCGCGGCGGGCTCAAGCGCGCAGAGGTGTACCATGCGGCTGCGCTCATCGCTTGTCGGATGCTCGGGGTAATTTTCCAAAAATGCAAGGTCGTCCTCCGTCGCCCACGCCGGCACATCCGCGCTGTCGCTCCCCCGCCCGTAGGTCAGAATATTCGCCACACGGTTGATGAGCACCGTCGTCTTGCCGCTGCCCGCGCCCGCAAGCAGCAGCAGCGCCCCCTCGGTCGTCAGCACGCCGCGGCGCTGTTCAGGGTTGAGTTTTGCAAAATCCCGCGCAATGGCCGCTTTTCTCGCAGCGGCATAGCGGGCGATAAAATCGCTCATATTGTTTTCACCTTTCCTGATCTTTCCACATCTTACCCTTTTTTCGTGCTCCGGTCAACTCCGTTCGACAAAAATCGGCTTTTTGTTCGATTTTTTGTTGACAAGAACGTTTGTTCGATTTATAATCATACTCGAACAAAGATTCTATTTGTCAGGAGGAATTTTCCATGGCTGCTTCCACATTTATTTTCGTTTTCATCGGCGTCAGCGTCGTCACCACCAAGGTGATGAACACGCTGCTCCTGCTCGACCAGCCCAAGCGCCGCAGAGCGAGATCCGCCCGCTGAGAACATGGACCTTCTCGACAAGCTCACGATCCTTTCCGACGCGGCAAAGTACGACGCCGCCTGCACCTCGAGCGGGGCCAAGCGCGGCTATCAGGAGGGCAAGATCGGCTGCACGTCCACGTCCGTCGCGGGCTGCTGCCACACGTTTTCGTCCGACGGCCGCTGCGTGACGCTCTTGAAGGTGCTGCTCTCGAACGACTGCTGCTACAACTGCAAATACTGCGTCAACCGCTGCACGAACGACACGCCGCGCGCGACGTTCGCACCCGAAGAGCTTGCCGAGCTGACGATCGAATTCTACCGCCGCAATTATATCGAAGGGCTGTTCCTCTCCTCCGGCGTGCTGCGCTCGCCGGACTATACGACGGAGCTGATGATCCGCGCGCTGTCGATTTTGCGCAGCGAGTACCGCTTCAACGGCTACATCCACGCCAAGGCTATCCCCGGCACGTCGCCGGAGCTTGTCGAACAGCTCGGCTTTCTTTCAGACCGCCTGAGCGTGAACATCGAGCTGCCGAGCGAAGCAGGACTCAAGCTGCTCGCCCCCAATAAAACAAAGCAGGCCATCCTGCGCCCGATGACGCAGATCCGCGACCGCGCAAAGCAGAGCAAGCAGGAGCTTGTCAAATACAAGCACGCACCGCGTTTCGCCCCCGCGGGGCAGAGCACACAGCTCATCGTCGGCGCGACAAAGGAAAGCGACCTGCACATTCTGAATCTCACGCAGGCGCTTTACGATTCCTATCGGTTAAAGCGCGTGTTCTACTCAGCCTATGTGCCGGTAGTCGAGAACACGCTTTTGCCCGCGCTCGACACCAAGCCGCCGCTGCTGCGCGAGCACCGGCTCTATCAGGCCGACTGGCTGCTGCGGTTTTACGGCTTTCGCGCAAACGAGCTGCTCGACGACAGCGCGCCGGACTTTGATCCTGCCCTTGACCCCAAGTGCTGCTGGGCGCTGCGCCATCCCGAGTTCTTCCCCGTCGAGGTGAACCGCGCGGACTATGAAGCGCTGCTGCGCGTGCCGGGCATCGGCGTTGTCAGCGCCAAGCGCATTCTGGTCGCGCGCCGCTCGGGCGCGCTGCGCGCGGAGGACCTCAAAAAGCTCGGCGTCGTGATGAAGCGTGCGCAATACTTTCTCACCTGCGGCGGGCGCTATGCCTCGCCGCTCAAGCTGTCGCAGGAGGGCATTTTGCAAAACCTGATGGCCGTGGAGCGCCGCGCGCTCCCACAGGCCGAGGCACAGCAGCTATCCCTTTTCGATCAGGTCGGCTAAGGAGGCCGCTATGGCATGGCGCGAGATCATCTATCAATACGACGGCAGCTTTGAAGGGCTCCTCTGCTGCGTGTTTGAAAGCTACACAAAAAAAGAATGCCCCACCGCGATTTTGCGCGATGGGGACGACGAGCCCTCCCTTTTTGAAATTCGCGCGGTCACGACGGACCGCGCCCACGCGCAGCGCATCTACCGCAGCCTCTACAAGCGAAGTCCGGAAGTCGGCCCCTTCCTGCGCCGCGCGTTTCTCACCTGCCTTCCCGACAAGGAGATGGCCATTTACCGCTTCATCGTCAAATTTTACCGCGAGGGCACGCCGCTGCTCTCGCGCCTGAGCGACGACACCTATCTGCCGCTGCTCAAGGCCGTGCGGCAGCTTTCGGGCGAGGTCGAGCAATTCCGCGGCTTCACCCGCTTTTCCGACTTTGACGGCGTACTCGGCGCGGAGATCGAACCGAAAAACCGTGTGCTCCCTGTCCTGCGCCGCCACTTCTGCGAGCGCTATCACAACGAGACGTTTTTCCTCTACGACCGCACGCACCGCGAGGCGCTGCTCTATAGCGGCGGCGTGTCGCGCATCGTGCCGCTCAATCACTTTGAAATGGCGCAGCCGGACGAAGTCGAGGCGGGCTATCGCCGCCTCTGGCGCCGCTTTTACGACACCGTCGCCATCGAGGCGCGCAAAAATGAAAAGCTTCGCATGACGCACATGCCCAAGCGCTACTGGGGCATGATGACGGAGTTTCAGGACGAAAGCTACTTCAAAGCCCGTCCGAAAGAGACGCCCTCAGCTTCTCCAGCGCCCGGCGCTCCAGCCGCGATACCTGCACCTGCGACACGCCCAGAAGGCGCGCCGCCTGCTCCTGCGTCAGCCCCTTGAAAAAGCGCAGCAGGATCGTCTTTTTCTCGCGCTCAGGGAGCTCGTCGATGGCTTCGCGCAGCGCGATGCGCTCAATGAGCCCGTCCTCTGGCGATTCGCCGCCGAGCACCCCTTCAAGCGTCAGGCCGTCGCCCGTTTCGCGCTGCAAGCTGTCCGGCGCAGCGACCGCCAGCTCACACTGCGCGATCTCCTCGGCATTGAATCCCGTCTCCTCCGAAAGCTCGGAGAGCGCCGGTTCGCGCCCGAGTGTATTTTTGAGCTTTTCGCGCGCAGCGAAGATCGTCGCCGCCTGCTCACGCATGCTGCGGCTCACCTTGATTGCGCCGTCATCGCGCAGAAAGCGTCGAATTTCGCCCGCGATCTTCGGCACAGCGTAGGTTGAAAACTGCGTGCCGAATGCAAAGTCAAATCCCTTTATTGCTTTGATGAATCCAAGGCATCCGAGCTGATAGAGGTCGTCCGGCTCCACGCCGCGGCCGTAATAGCGCCGCACGATGCTCCAGATAAGGCCGCTGTTCTCGCGCAGCATTTGCTCGCAGGCCTGCTCGTCGCCCTGCGCCGCAGCCTTGAGCAATTCCGGCGCGGCGTTCATCGGCGCGCCGTGCGCAGCGCGATCCTGCGCTTCATCGTCACGACCGTGCCCTTGCCGTTTTTCGAGCGCACAGCGAGCGAATCCATAAAGCTCTCCATGATCGTAAAGCCCATGCCGCTGCGCTCTTCACCGCCAGTCGTGTAGAGCGGCTCTCGCGCTTTTTCGACGTCCGCAATGCCGCACCCCCAGTCGCGCACGGTGATCTCAAGGAGATTTCCGTCGAAAATGCATGCGCGCAGCGCGATCTTGCCGATCTCCTGCGGATAGGCATGGACGATGGCGTTCGTCACCGCCTCGCTCACGGCGGTCTTGATGTCACCGAGCTCGTCGAGCGTCGGGTCGAGCTGCGCGGCAAACGCCGCGACCGCGGCGCGCGCCAGCCCTTCGTTGACGCTGCGGCTCGGAAATTCAATGGCTATGTAGTTATTCGGTTTTACTTTCATCGCTCTTTTCCCCCTCCTCAAGCGGTACGATGCGGAAAATTCCCGCGGCGGTAAACACTTTTTTCGCCTGCGGCGGAACGTTTTTGATCGCAGCGCTGCCGCCCATGGCGCGCATACGCTTGAGCGCGCGCATCACGACGGCGATGCCAGACGAATCCATAAAGCTCACACCCGAAAAATCCAGCGTCAGTTTGCTCGGCAGCGCCGCATCCAGCTCCCATTCGAGCTTCCGCATCGCCTCCTTCGCCGCGTGATGGTCGAGCTCCCCGCGCAGCGTGAGCGTCAGTTCACGCCCTTCGCCCGATGAAATGACCTCCATTGCTCTCCCTCCGTTTCCTTCAAGCGTTTTCCCTTTCGTTTCTCAAAGTATAGCCTGTCCACCTGCCGTTTTTTTGTCGAAGACCGCCGGTCTTTTGATTTTTCTTTGCCGCGCCGCCTTGACATCTGCGCTTCCGCCCAGTAAAATGAGGAAAACGATCAAAGGAGGATCTCCCATGCGAAGAAGCGACCGCGAGATCACCGATCTGGGCGAAATTCTCTCCATTATCAACGATTGTAAAGTGATCCATCTTGCCATGGTAGACGATGGAGAGCCGTATCTTCTGCCGCTGAATTTCGGCTATGCCTGTGAAGGCGGTGCGTTCTCGTTCTTCTGTCACAGCGCACGCGAAGGCCGTAAGCTCGACATTCTGCGCAAAAATCCGATCGTCGCCTTTGAAATGGACTGCCGCGGTGCGCTCGACGAGCACGATGTCGCCTGCCAGTGCGGATACTACTTCGCCTCCGTCACCGGCGTCGGCCATGTCGAATTTTTGGACGGTGAAGAAAAGCTCGTCGCGCTGACCTCCCTCATGCGCCACATGGCGGGCCGTGAAGATCAATTCACCGAGCAGCAAGCCCGCACAGTCGAGGTCTTTGCCGTTCGCGCCGACAAGCTCAGCGCCAAGGCAAAGGTGCCGCACAGTGCGCAGTAGTCATGGATAGCAAGCAAGTTTTCAAACCCAAAAGGACGTGTTGTACAGGAAACGCTCTGAGCCCGTCGAACTGATGAATATATGCGTGCTCCGCCGCGGCAGCAAGGTTTTGGTGCAGGACCGCACAGATCCCAACTGGTCAGGCGTTGCTTTTCCGGGCGGTCATGTTGAAAAGGGTGAATCCTTTACAGATTCCGTCATTCTTGAGGTTCAGGAGGAGACAGGTCTGACAATCTCCTCTCCGCGCCTGTGCGGGATCAAGGACTGGTGCGAAGACGGCGTGCGTCATGTCGTGCTGCTCTATCGCGCGGAGCAGTTCACCGGAACGTTGCGCTCTTCCGACGAGGGCGAGGTCTGGTGGGCGGAGCTCGCCGGTCTCCCTCGCTCGATCTTGCATCTTCCGACATGCTCGACCTTCTCCGCGTGTTTGAAGAAGATGATCTCAGCGAGCTGTTCTACCGCCAGAACGGTGAAGATTGGACTTACGAATTGAAATAATCTCAAAAATGAAAAGCACTGCTGTGCAGATACCCTCTGCACAGCAGTGCTTTCTTTACTTTTACAGCGCGCGTTCCATCGGCAGATACGCCGAATCGCCGTGCGGGAATTCCTCGCCCATCAGCGCAAAGCCGTTCTTTTCCCAGAACGCTTTACTCTGCGGATTGCCCCTGTCCACCGCAAGGCGCACCTTGCGGAACCTCTCTCTCCGCAGTTCGTCCATCAGCTCGCCGATGAATGTCGAACCGAGGCCGTAGCCCTGCCGCTCCTTTTTCGTCATAAAGAAGCCGATGTAGGCGGTGTCATCTTGCGGGTAGCGCTCGATCAGGTCCAGCACGGCGACGAGCGTTTCTCTGTCGAAAAAACCGAGATAATGCTTGTCCGCCGCGCATTTCCCCGGCGGCAGCGCCGTCATGTCCTCCAAAACGCTCTCCCTCGTCGCAAGCGGCGGATGGTAGCGGTAGAACTGCTCGTTCTCCGCGCAGAGCGCTAAAATCTTGTCTACATCCCCCGCCGTCAGCGGCCGGACGGCGTATTTTTGTGAAAAATCCAGCTTCATTTCTCCGCCTTGCTGGCCGCGAGCACTTCCCAGTAGTCCTTGTAGTTTGCCTGCAAAAGCTCGGGCGTGTTCAGGCCGTAGGGGCACTTCGACATGCAGTGGCCGCAGTGGCGGCAGTTTTCGATCTGGTGCATCTTCTGCTGCCATTCCTCGGTGAGCCACGCCGCTGCAGGGGCGCGGCGCAGCATGAGCGACATGCGCGCACACTGGTTGATCTCGATGCCCACGGGGCACGGCATGCAGTAGCCGCAGCCGCGGCAGAATTCGCCGCATAGCTCCTTGCGGTCACGCTCGATAGTCGCTTTGCGCTCATCCGTCAGCTCAACGCCCTCGCGGATACACTGCAAAAACTGATCAAGCTCGCTCTCGCGCTGCACGCCCCAGATGGGCACGACGCCATCCTGCTGCGCCATCCACGCCGCCGCCGTGAAGCCGTCGCGGATCAGGCCGCCCGCCATGCCCTTCATGGCGATAAAGCCCATGTTTTTTTCGCGGCACTTTCTGACGAGCTCCATCTCCTGCTCGCCCGCGAGATAGCTGAACGGAAACTGTAAGGTCTCATACAATCCCGAGTCGATGGCCTCATGCGCCACGGCGAGGCGGTGGTTCGTGATCGAAATGTGGCGAATTTTGCCCTGCTTTTTCGCCTCGAGCGCCGCGTCGTACAGGCCGTCTTCCCCGTCCGGTTTCGGACAGAAGGCAGGGTTGTGGAACTGATAGATGTCGATGTAGTCGGTCTTCAGCGTGCGAAGGCTGGTCTCCAGATCCTTCCAGAATCCCTCCGCCGTCTGCGCGCCGGTCTTCGTCGCCAGCACGATCTTGTCGCGCATCGACGAGAACGCCGCGCCGACCTTCTGCTCGCTGTCGGAATACGCGCGCGCCGTGTCGAAAAAGTTGATGCCGCCGTCATACGCCTTGTGCAGCAGGTCGACCGCATCCTGCTCTCTGATGCGCTGGATCGGCAGGCAGCCAAATCCGTTTTTCTCGATGACAAGATTCGTCTTGCCAAGCGTGATCTTGTTCATGGAAATTCTCCCTCCTATCTTGGATACCACAAGCATAGCAAAATCGCTCTTTTTTTGCAATATCCTGTTTCCCACTTGACAACGCGCCGCACTCCCGCTATTATGTAGGCAATCTACTATGTAGACAATCTACTTATCAGGAGGCGTATGTATGACGGTCGACAAAAGTCTGCTCGCGGGCAGTACGACGATGCTCGTGCTCAAGCTGCTCGACGGGCAGGACATGTACGGATATCAGATGATCGAAGAGCTCTCCCGCCGCTCCGAGCGCGCGTTCGCGCTCAAGACCGGCACGCTCTATCCCCTGCTGCATTCGCTCGAAGAAAAGGAGCTGATCATTTCCTACGAAAAGGACGAGTATGCAGCGCGTCCGCGCCGCTACTACCATTTAGCGCGCAAGGGCCGCGCGCTGCTGCGCGAAAAGGAAGAGGAATGGACGGAATTTACCGCCGCGGTCGACCGCGTGCTGAGAGGAGGCGGCTGTCTTGGTTCTGCCTGAGACTTTCACACACTTTGCCCGCACCGCGGCTGAGCAGCTGCGATGGAAAGCGGCGCGTCCTCTCGTTGAAGACGAACTTCTGACCCACCTCTGTGACCAGCGTGACGCACTGATGGCAGGCGGCATGGACGAGGCCGCAGCCGCCGCGGAATCGCTGCGTTTGACAGGCGATCCCTATGAGATCGGCACGGCACTCGACCGTGTTCACCGTCCGAAAACACCAAAGCTTCTTTTTGCGCTCGCGGCACTCATCGCGCTTGCAGGGCTTGCGTTCACCGCGCTTGTAAGCTTTCGTGACTACGAATTGTCCTATTTTGCTGTGCATCAGAGCGTGGCGCTGCTGCTCGGTACGGCAGCGCTGCTCGCGGCGTATTTTCTTGATTTTACGCTGCTCGGGCGCTTCGCCCTGCCGCTTGCGCTTGTGTTCCACGCTGCGCTCGTACTGCTCAGCCTGCTGCCCGTCGGCGGGTTCTATCTCCGCTATACCTATGTTTCGACACATATCCTCCTGCGCGGTCTGCCGCCGCTGTTCCCGCTGATGTTCGCTGTGCTGCTCTATGCGCTGCGCGGGCGGCACGGCTGGGGTGTCTTCGCCGCCTTCGTCTGCCTCGCGGTGCAGTGCATGTTCTGCCTGCGCGTCCCGTGCCTGCTCGATCTGGGCTTTCTGTTTCTCTGTGACAGCGCGCTGCTGATCTTCTGCGCCCGCAATGGCTGGTTCGGCCTTGGCAAAAAGTTGGAGACGCTGCTCACCACCCTGCCGCTCGCCGCCGACATCGTGTGGGTCCTTGTTCTCGGCGCAAGCTGGTTTGCGCGTCAGTTCGCCATTGTGCTTGATCCTCACTCCTACATTGACGGACACGGCTATCAAACCGTTGTACTGCGTGAACTGCTGCAAAATGCCAAATTTATCGGTCCGGGCGGCGTGGGACCGTACAGCGCACAGCACCTTGCCCGCTGGGAGGGCTTCGGCATGGTCGACTTACAGGCGCACGCGCTAACACTGCTCGTCCACCGCTGCGGCTGGCTGGCACTCATCGCACTCGTCACGCTGCTGACGGCGCTGCTTGTTCTCGCCTTCCGCCGCTGCCGCAGGCAGGAGAGTATGCTTGCCCGCCTCGTTTCCTACGCAGTTCTTCTCTCGTTCAGCGCGCAGACGCTCGCCTACCTTCTCTCTGATCTCACGCTGCTGCCGTTTTCCGCCGCAGCCTTCCCGCTGTTCACCTTTGGCATCAAGACGATCCTGCTCAACATGCTACAGCTCGGTTTTCTGCTCTCCACGCTGCGCGTCGGCAGCGTCGTACGCGACAAGGATGTTGTTGCCGGGCCGGTGCGGCCCAGGCGGCGCTTACGCGTAAGCTTTACATGGGAAAAGGCATAAAAAATCCGCGCGTAGCGCGGAGAAATAGCAGCGCCGCCGGCGCTGCACCACATTCCCTGCGTACCCGCAGGGGAGCGAATAAGGGGGATATTCTCTTTCCGAGGAAAGAGAATATCCCCCTTTGACCCCCAAGAGAAAGGGTCTGATTGGCAGTCTCGGGCTTGAATGACTTTTATGCCTCCGGAATGGGAATGCCTGCGCGCGGCATTGCCGCGGTTGGTGTTGCTATACGATTTGACTCACTTCTATTATCCGCTGCCGCTCTCGAATCTAATCGCAGGTTCAGTGTAATCGCCTACTACCGATAGTGCGTATATTGCGGCGAGCGCAGCAAAGTCGCCCCGGCAGGCAGAAGCAAATTTGCACAAATCCCTAGTAGATGGAGATTGCGTAAGACTAACGAATCGCAGGCAAAGCGACAGCGAAGATAGAAGCAAACCAAGTCGTATAGCAACACCACCTGGCAGGCACCCGATTCGGCAAGCGCCGCAGCTCTTCAAGCTGCTCGCTTGCAATGTCAAAACCTTTCTCTTGGGGGATCAAAAGGGGGAGGTTCTCTTTTGTAAAAGAGAACCTCCCCCTTTATCCGTCCCCTGCGCGGCACAGGGAACCAAATCCGTTTCCTAAAGGAAAGTAATTATTTCTTCATCGCCGCCGCGGAAGCATCGAGCTTTTCAATAAGCGCTCTGAGCTTCTCTGCATCAGCACGGGCACCGTTGACGACCGCCTCCGGCGCTTTGGCGAGGAAGCCCTCGTTTTTCAGCTTGTTCTCGATACCGGCGAGCTGCTTTTCGGCGTTTGCCTTCTCCTTGGCAATGCGTGCGAGCTCCTTTTCAAAGTCGACGAGTTCGGCGAGCGGCATGAAGATACGCGCGGCGTGGGTGTCGACCTCGACCTTGCCGTCGGCGTCGATGGCGGCATCGGCGGGCACGATCGTCACATCGCTGGCAGAGGCCAGACGCGTGAAGAACGGGATACCGGCGCTGAATGTATCGGCGTGCGCGGTGGCGACGGTGTAGTGCACCTTCTTCGACGGCGCAACGTTCATCTCGTTGCGGCGGGCACGGATGGCGGTGATGGCCTCGATGACGGTCTGCATCGCCTCCTCCTCGGCGGGGAAGCTGAACTTTTCGTTGTACTCCGGCCACTTGGAGAGCATCAGGAAATCGCCCTCGTGCGGAAGCGCCTGCCAAATCTCCTCGGTGATGAACGGCATGAACGGGTGCAGGAGCTTGAGCGTTTCGATGAGGACATAGCAGAGGACGTTCTGTGCGTTCTCGCGCGTGGTCTGATCGTCGCTGTTGAGGCGGTTCTTCGTCAGCTCGATGAACCAGTCGCAGTAGTTGTCCCAGATGAAGTCATAAATTTTTGCGGACGCGACGCCGAGCTCGAAGGCGTCCATATTGTCCGTGACCTCGCGGATGAGCGTATTGAGCTTCGAGAGGATCCACTTGTCCTCGAGCTCGAGCTTTTTGGGCAGCTCCACGTGGTCGATCGTCAGGTTCATCATCACGAAGCGGCTCGCGTTCCAGATCTTGTTGCAGAAGTTGCGCATCGCCTCGCACTTTTCGACGTAGAAGCGCATGTCGTTGCCCGGGGAGTTGCCGGTGATGAGGTTGAAGCGCAGCGCGTCCGCGCCGTACTTCTCGGCCATCTCCAGCGGGTCGATGCCGTTGCCAAGTGACTTACTCATCTTGCGGCCCTTGTCGTCGCGGACGAGACCGTGGATGAAGACGGTCTTGAACGGTTCCTTCTTCATCTGCTCCATACCGGAGAAGATCATGCGCGCGACCCAGAAGAAGATGATATCGTAGCCCGTGACCATGACGGACGTGGGATACCAGTAGTTGAGGTCTGCTGCGTCCTTATCGGGCCAGCCCATCGTGGAGAACGGCCATAGCGCGGAAGAGAACCAAGTGTCGAGCACGTCCTCTTCGCGCGTCAGGTGCTTGCAGCCGCACTTTTCGCACTCGGTGGGGTCTTCGCGCTTGACGTTGATGTGGCCGCACTCGTCGCAGTACCACGCGGGAATCTGGTGGCCCCACCACAGCTGGCGGGAAATGCACCAGTCATGCACGTTTTCCATCCAGTTGATATAGGTCTTGGTGAAGCGCTCAGGCACGAACTTGATCGTGCCGTCGTTCACGACGCGGATGGCCTCCTTGGCAAGCGGCTCCATCTTGACGAACCACTGCGCGGAGATGAGGGGCTCGACGTCGTTGTGGCAGCGATAGCACGTGCCGACGTTGTGGGAGTAGGGCTCGGTCTTGATGAGGTAGCCCTGCTCTTCTAAATCCTTGACGATGGCCTTGCGGCACTCGTAGCGGTCCATGCCGTTGTAGGGGCCGCCGTTTTCGTTGATCGTACCGTCGTCGGCGATGACGCGGATGACCTCGAGGTTGTGGCGAAGGCCGACCTCAAAGTCGTTGGGGTCGTGTGCAGGGGTCATCTTAACAGCGCCCGTGCCGAAGCCGATCTCGCAGTATTCGTCGCCCACGATGGGAATTTCGCGGTTCATAATGGGCAGGATGCAGGTCTTGCCGATCAGGTGCTTGAACTTCTCGTCCTCAGGGTTGACCGCAACGCCCGTATCGCCCATCATCGTCTCAGGACGGGTGGTGGCGACGACGATATCGCCGCTGCCGTCGGAGAGCGGGTAGCGGATATACCAGAGGTGGCCCGGCTTGTCGACATACTCGACCTCCGCGTCGGAGAGCGCCGTCAGGCAGTGCGGGCACCAGTTGATGATGCGGCTGCCCTTGTAGATGAGGCCCTTATCGTAGAGCTCGCAGAACGTCTCGCGCACGGCCTTGGAGCAGCCCTCATCCATCGTGAAGCGGGAGCGGGACCAGTCACAGCTCGCGCCCATCTTCTTCTGCTGCTCGACGATGCGGTTGCCGTACTTTTCCTTCCACTGCCACACGCGCTGTAAAAACTTCTCGCGGCCGAGGTCGTAGCGCGTCAGGCCCTCCTTGGTGCGCAGCTCCTCTTCGACCTTGATCTGCGTGGCGATGCCCGCGTGGTCAGTGCCGGGGAGCCACAGGGCGGAGTAGCCCTGCATGCGCTTAAAGCGCGTCAGGATGTCCTGCAGCGTCGAGTCCATCGCGTGGCCCATGTGCAGCTGGCCGGTGACGTTCGGCGGCGGCATGACGATGGAAAACGGCTTTTTGTCCGGGTCGGGCTCGGCCTTGAAGCAGTCGTGGTCCATCCACATCTGATAGATGCGGCCCTCGACCTGCTGGGGCTCATAGATCTTGGGTAATTCTTTCATTGGTTTTCTCCTATCTTGAAACTCTAATAATGATCTTATCTATTTTCCGTTTGGTACACATTGAGCGCATGAGCGCTCAGAAATCCGACGAACGCCTGCGTATCGCCCGTCAGATCCTTCTTCTGCAAAAGGGTCGCCCTCCCGCCGTAGGTCAAAAGATACAGCCGCGGCGTTTCGATGAGCAGTTCCATCTCGTCATACGGCACAATGCGCGTGCTATCCTGCGTGTTAACTTTCATGCCGTCATCGTCAAAAACAACCTGCACGCTCGCTTCCTCAAGTCCGCTCGTATTTTGCAGCATTCCGGCCGCCGCCTGACGGAACGAGCCTTTTCTTCGCGCCGGACGCTGCCTCAGAAGGCTTGAAACACCCAATAACACAAAGAAGGCACCCGCGATAAGCGGCATGCGCAGCTCCTTTGGCTCCATCAATCCCGGAATCAGCAGAAAAAGTCCCGCGAGGATCAGCACCCACGGAAGGATCTTGCGTAAAACTCCCTTCCGCCCGCTGCCCCGCGCCGCATAGCGATTCATCGCATCTGTTTTTTTCCACATTCCCGGGAGCGATGCGCGGGAAAATATCTCCATCCGCTTTTCGATCGCCGCGGCGAGTTCTTCTTCCAGTTCCGCCCCGCAGACCGTGGGCGCAAAGATATACTGTTCCATTCTTCCCTCCAGAAAACAAAAACGCCCTGAGCAGCTTTGACTGCTCAGGGCGATCAATGACCGTGGTACCACCTGGATTCCCGCATTGTGCGGACACTCATGCCTCTGTAACGGGAGTTCCCGTCCGGCTTACTCTCTTTTCAGCGCGGCAGCTCCAAGGCGACTTCCCCACATCCTGCACAAGGGCTTACACCGGCCGCCCTCTCTCTTCGCTTTCAGATGCGGATACTGCTCCTCTTCTTCGCATTTGTCACGCTGAATCATACCGTTTTTTGCGCCGCTTGTCAACTCATTTTGAGGATTTCCTTCTTCAGCCGCACGATGATCCGCTTCTCAAGGCGCGAGATATAGCTCTGCGAAATGCCCATCAGGTCGGCGACCTCCTTCTGCGTCTTTTCCTCCCGTCCACCGAGGCCAAAGCGCAGCGTGATGATTGTTCTCTCCCTCGCGGTCAGCTTGTCGACCGCGTCCATCAGGAGTTGGCGGTCGACATCGTCCTCAATGGGCTTCAAGACAAGGTCCTCGTCGGTGCCGAGAATGTCGGAGAGCAGCAGCTCGTTTCCGTCCCAGTCGGTGTTGAGCGGCTCGTCAAAGCTGACCTCGGACTTCTGCGGCGCGGTCTTGCGCAGGTGCATGAGGATCTCATTTTCAATGCAGCGCGAGGCGTAGGTCGCGAGCTTGATGTTCTTGTCGCTGCGGTACGTGTTCACTGCCTTGATGAGACCGATCGTACCGATGGAGATGAGGTCTTCGATGTTGATGCCGGTATTTTCAAACCGGCGCGCGATGTAGGCGACAAGCCGCAGGTTGTGCTCAATGAGCGTGCCGCGCACGCTCTCGTCGCCTTCATCCATACGCGCGATGAGCTCAGCTTCCTTCTCCCGCTCGAGCGGCGGCGGGAGCGTATCGCTGCCGCCGATGTAGAAGATCCCCCGCCGCGCGATGAGCCCCCAGTCGATGAGATAAAAGCGCAGTCTACACCACAGCGTTTTGAGCAAGCTCTCCATGCTTCTCCCCCTTTTCGCATCCTTCGCACCACAGTCCCGCATATGCACCGCCGTCGCCGAGCGGGTGCTCCGCCAGGGCAACGGCACGCGAGCCGAGTTTGATTTCGTCAACCGTTATTGCTTCACAGCGCAGCAGCGGCAGCGTTCCATCCGCATTGCCCACGCTGCAATACGCAATATGCGGCAGCGTCGCGGTCTCTTCTTCGCTGATGAGGTCTCCCAGTGCGTGACGGTCGATGACCGGCACGCCGAGGCCCGTCACAGGGTCACAGAGCGTGTTGCCCGTGTCGCGCAGCAGCCGCACACGGGCTGTTTTTCCTCGATAGGCGATGACCACATCCGCCGTCTCGCTCCCTGTCCGCGCCGCGCCGTAGCGGAACACGACGGAAAGCAGCAAATACGACGTCCCCGCCGCGATCAGGAAGACGCCCCACGGCAGGTCTGCTGTCACCACGCCGCGCGCAAGGCGCGCCATCGACCCCAGACTCTGCCCTAAGAGCATCACCACGCCAGCGAGGCCGCACGAGGCAAGGAAAAACAGCAGCGTCAGCTTGACCGCCCGCCCACTGCCGCGATACGCCGCCGCGCCCATCAAAGCGAGCCCAAGCAGCAACAAAACGACGCTTTTCGGCAAAAAGAGCTGCACTGCCGCATAAATACCGCCGACCGCCGCGCCGAATAAAAGCCGTCGCCGCGCGACCGTCCGCCCGGCAAGCCGCGCTGCGCCGAACAATAACAGATAGTCGACGAGAACGTTAAACGCGAAGACGCTTTCTATGTAGATGACCATGGCACACCTCCCCCTGATGGATTCTCATTATAGCTGTGACCCACCCGAGAAAAGGGCGAAAAAGCGCCGCTACGCTATCTTTTGTCCCAAAGTGCAGAATTGCAGCGCATGGCGCTGCATCGTTTCCCTGTGCCGCGCAGGGGAGCGTGTCAAAGGGGGCCATTCTCTTTCACAAAAAGAGAATGGCCCCCTTTTGATCCCCCAAGAGAAAGGTTTTGCCATTGCAAGCGAGCAGCTCGAAGAGCTGCAATGCTTGCCGATTGCACTGCCCAT
>ERZ773143.1873-NODE-1873-length-16984-cov-14.949259_pt1 | contig 16984 bp, 25 predicted proteins | sample MGYA00580852_ERZ773143 | MGnify/ENA primary metagenome ERZ773143 (study PRJEB29015, sample SAMEA2737853) | human gut metagenome | biome: human gut; feature: human-associated habitat; material: faeces | place: China | collected 2012 ... | reverse complement strand
TGCAGCGAGGAGCGCACGAAGGATATGCTCCTCAGCCTTGGCCGCAAAGAGCTGGTAAAGCTCCGGGACGAAGACCCGAAGTGTGAGGTGGTCTGCCACTTCTGTCACACGAAGTATGAGTTCGACCTGAACGAGCTTCTGGCCGAGACGACCCCGGAAGAGAAGTAACAAAAATCCATAATCATAAATCGCCGCATGGCTGGAGCAGATGTGCTCGGGGCTGTGCGGCGTTTTCATTTGCAGATGTCGGCGGTGATGGTGTAGACGACCCGGTAGTGGAGGGCGTTTTCTTCGACGGAGACGTCCTCTTTGCGGGCCAGAAGTTCAAAATCGGCCCAATTTTGCTGTAAAGCTTGTTTACTTTGCAGCCTTGCAAGGGCCAGAGCCTGCTCTTCGGTCCGCTCCAAATCGGCGGAAACCTTGTAATAATATGTCGTTTCTTCGATAAAAACAGGAACGGGAAGCCCGAAGACTTCTGGCTGGTAGTGTCGGACGACGGCAGCGGCCTCTGCCGAGTTTGGGACGGGATGCAGGGAGGGCAGAGCGACAGCATGGCTGTCCCAGAACAGTGTCCGATGCACGGCCTGCTGCCCTGTGAGCTGTTCGATGGGCAGCAGGAGGGCAGTATCCTGCTCGTTTTCCCACTCGAACTGCGCCCGGACACTGCCCGCCGCAGGCTGAAAGATGAGCGTTCCGTCCCGTTCGGCGCGGGCTGTCCCGATGAGGCCCTGACCGGCTTCTACGGCCTGGCCGGGGACGACGAGCATCGTCCCGCTGACGAGGTTGGTGCGAACGACCGTGCCGGATACCCTGGCCCGGAGGCCGTGGAGCGTCCCGGCCGCGATGTCCGGCACCGGTTTCGCCGCAGCCGCTTCCGCCACCAGCTTTCCCTTCATAAAGTTGAGGCTGGCCCAGGAAAACTCACCGCTCTGGAGCAGGGCGTATTCTCCGGCGGCGAGCTTTTCCTGTGTAACGGCATTTCCCGGGAAAAGCCCTGCCTCCCACAGGACGACGGCGGCCCGTGCCTGCTGGCCGGGCGTCAGGCCCACCGGTTCGACGAACCAGACAAAGCCCTGCAGCCAGAGCAGCAAAGGGAGAAAGACAAGGCATCCGGTCCAGAGCCCCCGCCGCCGGAGAAGGGGACGGATGCAAAAGAAAAGACCCCGCCGTTTTTGGATGCGCAGCCGCACCCGCCGTCTGCGGGCCAGAGCGGCCAGTTTCCGATAATGCCATGCGGCGCACCGGGCCGAGAATCCGCCGGGCCGGGGAACGATGTCGAAGAGGTGCAGCCCGCCTGCGGCCGCAGCAGTCAGCAGACCTTCGACATCGCCGTTCTGCGCCGCAAAGGTGATGCCCGCCCAGAGCTGAATCCATTCCATGGTAGAAAGCTCCTATTCCTTTGAAAAATCGGTCCGCAGAATCTGCCCCCGCAGGGTGAGCCTCCGGGCGGAGAGTGTCTCTATCTTCAAATCGTCGCCGTAGACCGTCAGAGTGCCGCGTCCCAGCTCGAGGCAGAGCTTGCCTTCTTCGTAGGAGCGGATGCGCCGGAACTGCTCGATCTCCATCCTTCTGCCGCTCAGGTAGACCGAAGCCCGTCCGTAGAAGTCCCCGGGCGGCTGACGGAACATCCGCCGGAACCAGCCGCGCAGGGGATGCGTTTGCTTTCGTTTCCTTCCCACGCTGCTCCCTCCCGCCATGCAAACCGCTGCCAATTACCACATATATATGGAAATGGAGGGTGCGCGTATGATTCAGAAAGAGAAAATCCAGGGCGTGGGGTATTTTTTGATGGCGCTGGCCGCGGGTCTGCTGCCGTTTGCCGCGCCGGATGCCTGCGCACAGGCCCTGCGGGAGGGACTGGCGCTCTGCGGCGGTCCGCTGCTGCTTTCGCTGTTCCCGTTCCTCATCGTGTCCACGCTGCTTATCCAATGCCCGGCGGCGGATGTGCTGGGGCTGCCCTTCTGCCCAGTTGCAAGGCTCATCGGGGTCCGCGCTCCGGCGGCTGGGCGGGTGCTGCTCATCGGCTCTCTGGGCGGCTTTGCCCCCGCAGCAAGTGCTACCGCCGAGGCCGTCCGCTCCGGGCAGCTCACCGCGCGGGAGGCCGATGCGCTCCTTCCGGCCTGTGTCTGTTCCAGCCCGTCCTTTGTGATACTGGCTGTCGGGCAGTCCATGCTGGGCAGTGCAGAGCTGGGCGTCCTGCTGTTCCTTGCACAGGTGGCGGCGGGCTATCTGTCCGCCGCGCTTCTGGCGCGGCTGGGAGGGACGCTTGGATCAATGGCGCACCCCGCTCTCCAGACCGCTTCGCAGCCTCTCCGGCTGGACGGCATCATCGCGCAGGCGTCCCAGACCTACCTCAAGCTCTGCGGTTTCGTCCTGTTTTTCCGGATGCTGGCCGCAGGAGCGGGGGAAGTGCTGCCCTCTGGTGCAGGCGTTTTCTGTGCGATGCTTTTGGAGGTCTGCTCTGGTTGTGACCTGGCTGCGAAAAGCGGCCGGTTCGCCAGTATGCTGTGCTGCGCGGCGCTGAGCGTGCAGGGGCTTTCTGTTCTGATGCAGGTGCGGACCATCTGCCCGCCCGAGATGACCCTCCGCCCGCTCTACCGCGCCCGGCTGCTCCATCTGCCGCTTTCGCTGTTGGTATTTTATCTTCTCCTTCCTCAGCGGGCGCAGGAAACGTTCAGCACCCTGTGCGGCCGCGTGACCATGATGCGCCGCCTCCCGCCCGACTGTGCGCTGATGGTGTTTCTCGGCTGCTGCTTTGTGGTCTGTGAGCTGAGCCGCGTCCTTGCAAAGGAGCCGAATCAAACACAGAGGGACAAAGTTGCGAATCAATCTTGACAGCTCCCGGCTTTTATGGTAAAATATCACACGTTGCAGAGATCGCAATGTGCTACTGTGGCTCAGCCGGTAGAGCAGCTCACTCGTAATGAGCAGGTCGTCCGTTCGAATCGGATCAGTAGCTCCAAAGTAAAATCCCCGAAAAGTGGCTTCGTGCCTGGCTTTTCGGGGATTTTTGTTTGGCTGGGAGATAGCCTTCGGAGGGGAATGTGGGCGCTAATTGCCCTAATTTCCCGGAAAGTTTTTTTGAAATGCAAGTCAAGATGCAAGTCAAAAAGGGCAAGAAACAAGTCAGCCGGACTGTGTACAGGACTTTTTGAGGTAAGTGTCCAGACGATTTATTTTCTTCTTCTTGAATTTTTTGTCGAGGGCGGTATAGATGCCAAGCGTGACCGAGATGTCTTTGTGGCCCATCTGGTCGCGGGCGGTCATGACGTCCACACCGGCAAAGTACATCAGAGTGCAGAAGGTATGGCGGAGCTGGTGCGGGGTGAAGGTGTCGATGCGCATGGGCAGGCCGCCCGGGCGATTTTTGTTCTGCTGGCCGTCGTAGCCATACTTGACGTTCAGGTCGCGCATATAGCTTTCCCATAGACGCTTCCAGCCCTGCTCGGTCATCTGCTGGCCTTTGTGGTTGTGGAGCACATAGAAACAGCCGTCCTGCTGGGTGCGAAGATAATCGACAAGAACTTTGGGGATGCTGACGACGCGGACGCCGGCAGGGGTCTTGGTGATCTTGACCTTTTTAGCGCGGAAGTCATAGCCTTTGTTGACCGTGATGGTGGCGTCGTCGAGGTCGATGTCGGCCCAAGTGAGGGCGGTGGCCTCGCTGCGGCGGAGGCCGGAGTAGAGCAGGAGCATAGCGGCTCGCTGGGCGGCGTGGGGTGTCTCACGGATCCAGCGCTGCTGCTCTTCGGTGAGGGGGTCGCGCGGCTCCGGCGCAGCCCCGGCGGGGGTGATGGTCTTGACCAAAGGGTTGTACATCACGATCTCCGGGATAGCGAGGTCATACGCCGCCTTGGCGCTGCCGCGCAGGTTGGTGAGGGTGAAGTGGGAGAGAGGCGGCTTGCCGTCGTGCCAGTCGGCCAAGTTGTTGAGCACCTGCTGGAAGTCGGCCGCACGCAGCTCAGACGCCGGGACGTCCACCAGTTCGCCCCAGTGGGCCTTATTGGTCGCCAGTCGGTCAATGCTTTTCTGGCCGATGCCCTTTGCCTTTTTGGCGGCAATGAGGTTATCGTACAGGGTGCCTAAGGTGGCTTCGGCCTGCTTCGGATCCATGCCCTTGCTGACGGCAGAACGGAAATCATCTGCAGCGGCCTTGGCCTCACGGAGAGTCGAGCCATAGAAGGTCTTGTATTTGCGTTTCCCGTCCGGGCCTTTGCCGAGGTAGACCTGACAGGAATACCGTCCATCGGCACGCTTTTTATTTTTGGCCATAAAAACTCCTTTCCGACTTGCTTGCCGATGCACATGAGGTATGGTATACTGGATGTATCAGCAGGCAGAGAGTCATTGACTACGTTTTTCTCCGACATTGTCCCATGCGCGCCCCGGCAGCTTTATCGTACAAGGCTGCCGGGATTTTTTTGTACAAACGCCCCCGCTGGTGGAAACACTGGCGGGGGCGTTTGGTTATGTATCGGCGCTCAGGAGGTCGGCAGGTCTGATGTGCAGGATGTTACAGAGTGCAAAGAGATTATCTGTTTTGGGCTGACCTGCACCTCGCTCATAATAGCCGATCGTACCGGTGGTGACATCGAGCTTCTCCGCCAATTCCTTCTGCGTCAGCCCGGCGGCCTGCCGTGCCTCCCGGATGATGCGGGCAGATTCGGGATGGTTGCGGGTGGACATAAATGATCACCTCGATTCAAAATTATTTAGCCTCCAAAAAAGGCAATGAGAAGATAAATTACAAGAAGCACCGAAAGGCAACCGCAACCTTCGGCGGTTTCGTTAGGAACATGTTTTTTCTTTACAGTAGACGAAAATGATTTTGGAGAATTCGGGAAAGAGATTGAACATGAAAAAGTATGTGGTGTACTAAGGTAATCCGCTTGCGATGATGGAAGTACACCGTTTAGAATCTGCTTATACCTTGAGGAGTCTTCGCATGAAAGATCTCTAAGATATTGCTGAAAACAAGAAAATAAAGCTGATTGCGAGATAACTAAAAGCGAGGCGAGGTCATTAGAAACTACAGAACACAAAATGGGGACATCTTCACAGCGAGGGGAAAGAATATCATCCGGAAGGGAGTTCATCCACAAAGAGATATACTGACTTTCCTTTTTTATGATTTTTGAGAAATTATCTTCGTCAGAAATTGATTTGGAAAGACGGAGAAAAGTTTGAGTGTTTTCATCATCAGAAAAATGTAGAATTTCTTCGTTGCAAGCAATAAAGAACGAGTATAAATTAACAAGGACTTGACTTTTTAACTCTTCATTGGGAAAAGAAATTCCCGAAAGGAGTTCGTTAACATTAAATTTGATTGTTTCGGCATGAATAATTGCCGAGCGTTCATAAAGTGGACGAGCGTAAAAATCTTCAATCATAAAAAACAACCATATACTGATCAACCGCTTTGGTTTAGCCAGAGCGGTTATTTTTTATGCTTCCTTTGCGCCCAGACCAGACGCAGGACATTTTTTATAACGTCCGGTGAGGACGAGGTCTTCGACATACTCCACAGCCTTGGTCTGGCCCTCATCGTTGAGCTGGTCGAAGGCTGCTAAAAGAGTGGACTGCTGGGGAGTGAGGACGTGAGCTTCGGCAAGCTCGGACGAAAAATCATCCTGATACAGGAAATTGGGGTCAACGTGAAGAATATCAAAAATTTCCACCAGAATTTCCCACTTTGGACTGCTTACACCATTCTCATAGTTGCTGATGGCGTTTTTGGTCACACCAAGTTTCTTGGCTAAATCCTGCTGAGTAAATCCAGCCTGCTCACGCGCCTGTCGGAGCCGAGAAGCAAAAGACATTTGAACCACCTCCTTAAAAAATCTCGTTCTGGTGCAAGTATAAAGGCCGCGTCTTGAAAAGTCAAGATGAAAGTTCAAGAAAATTGAACAAAGCTCTTGACTAAACAAGAATCCTGTGCTATTGTAAAAATGTCCAAGAAACTTGTACATGAAAGGAGCGTGCAGAATGAGTGCAACTGAGATGATTTATAAAATCATTGATGAAAAATGCTTGAAGCAATCAGCGGTTGCAAGGGCAGCAGGCTATGACCCGAAAAAATTCAATGCTCTTCTTCGCGGACGGAAGAAGATGACATCGGAGGACGTCGTGCCAATTTGCAAAGCGTTGGGCGTAACTCCGAATGAGCTTTTCGGGATTGACCGCTGACCCGCCGAAGAGTGCGGGAGGAAGGAGGAAAAGATGAACGAAATGCTGAAGAATCTGAACGGGCCGTGGAGCAACGCGGCCTGCATGGGCTACTGTCTGATCGCAATGCGGCGGGCTCATATATGCCGCGGTCCACAGCTCAGGGTGCTGAGAGAATTGGAGCTGTGTTTTGACGATGTGAGCATCGAAGACGCGGAAAAGGCTGGCTATGCCAATACGGCTGGTTATATCAACACGGAGGGATAAGAAATGAACCGTTACATTATCGTTATTCCGGCGAAGAACCGGAGTTTTCTGCTCAAGTGCGACGAGGGGGACGGCGCGAAGCTGGAGACCCTGCAGAAGCTGGTGAGCGGGTATGTGGAGACCGTACCTGCGGCGCTGGATGCCACCTGGGCGCGGGAGGAGGCCGACCGGCTGGTGCTGCTGGTGGACGAGGAGGGCCGCCTGAAGTGCAAGGCCGCGAACCAGAAGGCCACGCGGCTTGCCCCGGCGGACGTCACGGAGAACGGCAAGCAGCCCATCGTGGGCGCTGCCGTGCTGATGTTCCAGCGGGGCGACAAGCTGCTGGGGTTTACAAAGCACGTGGCCGACACCATTTGCAGCGAGTGGCTGTGAGGAGGGGATGACCATGCGGAAGGCGAAGGTCTGGGACGCGAGGCAGCTGCCCGCATATCTGACTGTGGCGCAGTACGGCGAGCTGATGGGCATCTGCCCGAAGACGGTGCGGCGGATGTGTCAGCGGGGCGAGCTGCCCGCCCACAAAGAAGGGCCGAGGCTGTGGCGCATCGACAAGAACGCCGCGCTGGAGCAGCGGCAGGAGGCCATGGAGATCTGCCAGCGGAACGCCAGGAAGACTCCGAAAAACAAAAAGCCCGCCGGTGCTGGAACACCGACGAGCTTTCGAGTGACAGGTTGAAGGGCCTATCACCAGAATGATTTTACCACAGAGAAGGGAGAATTGCAATGAAAATGAAGATACAGGGGCTTTACCTGACCGGCACTGCACTGCTCATCGGAGCGGCGGGGGTGGGCGACAGCATCACCTTTGACGCCGTGGGCAGCTGGACGGGCGCGGCCATCCTGACCGTGCTGATGGCTGCCGGCGGCATCGTCTGCTGGGGCTATGGCCGGGGCTTGGAAATTGAGCAGGCGGAGAAGGCGCAGCTGCGCCGGTACTGCCGCAAGCTGAAGAGCTGCCAGAGGGCGGCGGAAGAGAAGAACGACAGGCATAGTGCGTGAAGGAGAAGAGTGCAATGGTACGGATCGAGATCAAAAAAGTAGCAGAGGGACAGATCGCGCTTGGCATTGAGGCAAAAAACGAAACGCCGGATGAGGTGCTGACGTGCGCCGCCCGGGGCTTTGTGGGTGTGGCGAGGAATCTGCTGGGGCCGATGGCGACCAACCCACAGTTTGCCGAGGGAATTTCGAGGGGCATCAAGGAAATGCTGCTGGATACGGAAGACCTCAAGGTAACGCGGGGCATGGAGGGCAAAGAAGCAAAGTTTATGGCAGCGCTGTACGGGATGAATGCGGGGGGAGAAAAATGAAACTGGAAGAATACGAGCAGATCATGCGCACCGGTACGCCCAGCGACCGGGCGCGGGCCATCGCCGCAGCGAACGACGACAAGGAGCTGAGCAAAGAGGAGTTCCACCAGCTGACGGCGCTCATCAAGGGGGCCGTGCGGCCCGGCACCCGGAAGCTGACGCCGGACGAAGCAAAGCTGTGGGCAGAGGTGGGCCGGGTGAACACCCGGCTGAAGCAGGAGATGGTGGCGGCCAGCTTTACGGTGCGGGCTTTGCCGGGAGACCTGCAGGAGGACGCCATCAACACGCTCTCCAAGACCGTGAGCGGGATGCTGGGCGATCTGAGCCGCCTGATGGCGGAGACGGGTGAGCCATGATAGGCCGGAAACAGTGCATCCATGTTTTTGAGATAACCCGCCAGAAGTGCCTTGTTTGCGCCGGGCGGGATGAGAAGTGCAGGGAGTACGAGCAGCATGAAGAAAAACAAAATGAGCCTCACGACAGAGCTTGATCTGACGCGGGAAGGAACGGCGGAGATGACGAGGTGGTGCATCATCATCGCGCTGCATCAGAGCTTCGGCATTGGCGCGGCGCGGCTGAACAAGATTCTGGCCCGGGCGGAGGCACTGGGGCAGGAGAGTCTGGATGTGGCCATGACAGTAAACGACCGGGGGATGCCCTCGACGGACAGGAGTCTTGCTTTGCGGCGCAGCTGGATGCCGAGGAATGTAGATCCCGACTTCCGGGTGCCGGTGCTGCGCAGCCCCCGCACCCGGCGGGAAGAGCAGCTGCGGATGGCGGGCGACGTGGCAGCTGGCATGGTCTGGACGCTGTGCGCCAAAGCCTGCATGGACGAGCTGGGTTTCAGCACGGAACGACTGCTCCGCCTGAAGGAAGAGGCGCTGGCCAACTACCGGCAGGTGAACGAAGAAGGCCACGCCGACGGCCTGGATGTGGCGATGGAGCATCTGCGCCGGTGCGCGCAGGCTGCGCTGAAGGAAGACATCGTGGTGGAGAATCAGCCGGACGAAGACCGGGTCCGGCAGAGCGAGCGGGACTACGAGGAGCAGAAACGGGCCTTTTTGAAGCGGGCCGTGATGCAGCAGCTGGGACGCCGGGCCGGGAAGGGCGGGCTGCGGGTGCTGAGCGAAAAGAAGCTGGAAGAAAAGGCTACGGCTGCAATGGCACAGCTAAAGGAGAACACATGGGAAAAGCGAATCTCTACACCGTGAAGGACTACCAGACCGGGGAAGTCCTCGCAAAAGGCACAGCCGGAGAGCTGGAAGCCAGCGGCATCGTGCCGAAGGGCTACCACACCAGCGAGTGGGCCAAGCACGAGAACCAGAAGCGGCGGAACCGGAAATACGCAATCTCTTTTGAGGAACGGCAGCCGGAAGTGAAGCGCGGCGAGAAAGGCCGGATGATGAGCGTCTACACCTGCTACAACGCAGCCGGAGACGTAATAGGCGAAGGCACCGCAAGGGAACTGTGGGAGGCGGGCGTCTTCAGCAACGACAACGCGGCCTACTATACCTACAAAGAACAGGGCGGACGCTGCATAAAGCGCGGCATCGCAAAAATGACCTGCCGAAAAGAGATGCGGAAGGTCGGCCAGAACAATGCCCGGGGTGAAAAGGCAGACTGCGCCGCAAAGAAGCCGGAGCGGCCCGTCCTGCGGAAGATAAAAGACCCGACGCCGCTGGACTACGACGTCCACGACCTGATGACCTACAACGCCATCGCCAAAAAAGAGGGCCGACCGGAGCTGACCTACGGCTACTGGGCGGCGGCGGGAAAGCCGGCAAGACCATGAGAGCTCCCTGCAAGGACTGCCCGAAGCGGCGTCCTCTCTGCCACGACCGGTGCGAGACATACCGGCGGTGGAAAGAGGAAAAGGCCAAAGAGACGGCCTACACCAAGCAAAAACGAGAAGATGCCGTGATATACCGAAAGGATTTTGACAAGGAGTTTTGGATGTGAGCGAGGCCCCCGATAAAAAGTCGGGGGCCTTTGGCGACAAAAGATATAAGGCGAGATGGGTGCTGCCGAGGGAGCTCGGCGGCAGGCATATCGGTTTATATAATCCTTTTTATAAAAAGCGTCCGGGCGGGCGCTTTGGGGGGCTCGTATACCCGTTATCCCTGTGACGGTGATGGGCCACAGGAAAGAAAACTACACTACCAGCTTAAGGCAGCAGGAGGGTACAGGATGAAGAAGAGCTATACCCGGGAGAAGAAAACACTCTGCGGAGAGGGGTACATGGAGATAGACCTCTACCACATCACACCGGAGGAGCACGCAGCCAAGCGCCGGAAGAAGACGAGGCCCAGCAGCGAGCGGCAGAAAAAGCGGAACGCCCAGCACGCACACCGGTGGAGGGTACAGAAAGCCAACGCAAACTTTACCGTGCTGGGATTTTATCTGACCCTGACCTACATAGACACCTTTTTGCCGGAGAGCATGGAGCAGGCCCAGCGGGATTTACGCAATTACATCCGCCGGGTGAAAGCTGCCATCGCAAAGCTATACGGCGCAGACGTGGAGCTGCGGGTCATGGGCCTGACCGGCTGCGGACGGAAAAGCGGGCGCTACCACCATCACCTGCTGATAGAGTGCAAAGGGCTGACCATGCGGCAAAACGCCGACTTCCGGCAGCTGCTGGAAGACAAATGGGCCGTGCGCTGGCCGGACGGCAGCGTGGAGAGCCTCGGCACGGCCAACGCCGACCGGTTAAATCTGCAAAACAGGCTGGATGACCTGATCACCTACTTCGAGAAGCACGGGCAGATGCGGTGGTACGAGACGCGGAATCTGACACTGCCGGTGGAGCACACCCCCAACGACACCCGATGGAGCCGCAAGCAGCTGCGCAAAGGCTGCACCGACTGCAAGGACAACGCCTACTGGTGGGAGCAGAGATACCCGGGCTGGAAGTTCGTGCGGTGCGTTGTACCCGAGCCGGAAGCGCCGGGCGACGAAAAAGAGGGCTGGGACGCGGACGAGCTGCGCTGCTATGTGGTGATGGTGAAGCGGGAGGGTGCGAAAGTTCGCACCTGACAGACAAAGTACCAGTATTTTGCGTTTTAACGCGCGCGGAAGAAAGGCGGCGAGGGATTGACCAGGGAGCAGAAACGACGGGTGCGGGCAGAGCTGCGGGCCTGTGGACAGGGAAAAAGCGACTGGGCGGGTGTGATAGCGCTGGCGATGGACTACTACGAGGCCGCAGACCCGGTGTGCAAACGGCTTTTGCAGATCGGTGTGGATGAGCTGACCCACTTTACCTGGGACGAATACAGCTATGTCATGAGCCGCAACCGCCCTTCCGGCCCCGGCACCCGGGTCTATATCCGGGCCACGGCCAACCCCGGCGGCGTGGGGCATGGCTGGGTGAAGGCACGGTTTATCAGTCCGGCACCTGCCGGGACGCGGATGGTGCAGATGGTGAGGGTGAAAACGCCGGACGGGGAGGAGATCACCCGGCGGCGCACCCGCATTTTTATCCCGTCCACCGTCTTTGACAACCCGGCGCTGCTGGAAAATGACCCGGGCTACATCGGCACACTGGCCTCGCTGCCGGAGGCCGAAAAGCAGGCGCTGCTCTACGGAAACTGGGACAGCTTTTCGGGGCAGGTGTTCACCGAGTGGCGGAACGACCCGAACCATTACAAGGACCAGCGCTGGACCCACGTCATCGAACCGTTTCCCATCCCGGAACACTGGAAGATATGGCGGGGATACGACTTCGGTTTCTCGAAGCCGTTTTCTGTGGGGTGGTATGCAGCGGACGAGCGCGGGCGGCTTTACCGTATCAAGGAGCTTTACGGCTGCACCGGCACACCCAACGAGGGTCTGAGAAAGGACCCGATGGAACAGGCACGGATGATCCGGGAGGCAGAGGAAAATGACCCGCTGCTGAAAGGCCGGGTCATCCTGGGCGTGGCTGACCCGGCCATCTTTGACGAGAGCCGGGGCGAGAGCATCGCGGACATGCAGGAGAAAAGTCCGAACTTTCTGCACTGGATGCCCGGCGACCACACCCGTCTGGCGGGAAAGATGCAGTTTCACTATCGGCTGGCTTTCGGCGAAGACGGCAGGCCGATGCTGCAGGTCTTCAACACCTGCAAGCACTTCATCCGCACCATCCCGAACCTCGTCTATGACGAGAGCAACGTGGAGGACATCGACACCACCCAGGAGGATCACATCTACGACGAGTGCCGGTATGTGCTGATGGAGAACCCCATCAGCGCCGCAAAGCACACCCAGCCGCCGCCCATGCTGGACGACCCGCTGGATATGGACCCGAGGAAGGACAAGACGAGGTTTATGAGGATTTGAACAGGAACGCGGAAAGGAAAATGGGATGGAATTTGGTAAAAAAGAGCTTGACCTGACAGCAGATGAAAGCCCCGGCGGCGAGAGTCTGGCCGGGGTGCTGGATGGTGAACCGGCGATCGGCGAGAAGGAAATCAGCGAGGCGATGGCCATCCTCGAAAAGTACAAATCGGCCAAGGCCAGTCTCGACAAGCGGATCATCGACAACGAGGAATGGTACAAGCTGGGACACTGGAAGCAGTACGGCAACCGGGTGATGGAAGGCAAGCGCGCTCCCAGCACGGGGTGGCTGTTTAACTCCATCGCCAACAAACACGCCGACGCCATGGACAACTACCCGGAGCCGAACGTGCTGCCGAGAGCCGAGGACGATGAGGAAACTGCAAAGATGCTCTCCGACATTCTGCCGGTGGTGCTGGAACAGGCCGACTACGAGAGCGTGTACAGCGACACCTGGTGGCGTAAGCTCAAGCAGGGTACCGGCGTCAAGGGCATTTTCTGGGACCCGGCGCTGCGAGAGGGCCTTGGGGACATCGCCATCCGGAGCATGGACCTTCTGATGCTCTACTGGGAGCCGGGCGTGGAGGACATCCAGGACTCGGCCAACTTCTTCTCGCTGGCGCTGGCCGACAACGACCGTCTGGCGGCCCGGTGGCCTCAGCTCGAGGGCAAGGCGGGCAGCAGCGGCATCACCGTGGGGCAGTACGTCAGTGACCAGAACATCGACACCAGCGAAAAGAGCGTGGTGGTGGACTGGTACTACAAGCGGGAGAAGCCCGGCGGCCAGACCGTGGTGCATTACTGCAAGTTCTGCAACGGCGTGGTGCTCTACGCCAGCGAGAACGACCCGGCGATGGCCGAGACCGGTTTCTATGACCACGGAAAATATCCCTTCGTGTTCGACCCGCTCTTTGTGGAAGAGAACAGCCCGGCGGGCTTCGGATACATCGACGTGATGAAGGACACCCAGGACGCCATCGACCGGATGACGCAGGCCATGGACGAGAACACGCTGGCGGCGGCCAAGAAGCGATACCTCGTCTCGGACACGGCGGGCGTGAACGAAGACGAGCTGCTGGACACGGCAAAAGACGTGGTACATCTGGTGGGCCGTCTGGATGAGCGGGGCTTCATGGAGCTGGAGACCGCTCCGCTGCCCTCCAACACCATCGCTTACCAGCAGAACCGCGTCGCAGAGCTGAAGGAGATCAGCGGAAACCGGGACGTGAACCAGGGCGGCGCGACCAGCGGTCTGACCGCTGCTTCGGCCATTGCGGCGCTGCAGGAAGCAGGCTCGAAGCTCAGCCGGGATATGCTGAAAAGCTCTTACCGCTCCTTTGCAAAGGAATGCTATTTCATCATCGATTTGATGCGGCAGTTCTACGACGAAGAGCGGGTTTACCGCATCACCGGCCAGCAGGGCGGTACGGAGTACCGGGAATTTTCCGGCCAGATGCTGCGGCCGCAGCCGGTGGAGAGCGTGGGCGGCGTGGAGCTGGGCGCCCATGAGCCGGTGTTCGACATCACGGTGAGCGCGGCCAAGAAGAGTACCTTCAGCCGCCTTAGCCAGAACGAGACGGCGAAGGAATGCTACCAGCTGGGATTCTTTGCCCCGGCCAACGCGGACGCCGCACTGGCGTGTCTGGACATGATGGATTTCGAGGGCATCGAGAAGGTGCGTCAGCGGGTGGCCCAGAACGGCACCCTGTACCAGCAGCTGCAGCAGGCCATGGCGCAGATCCAGCAGATGGCGGCGGTCATCGACCAGCAGAACGGCTCGAACCTGAGCGAACAGGCCGGTGCTGCAGCCGCTGCCATGACCGGCGGCGGGGGCGGTGGAGAGACCAGCGCGAAGACAGTGACGAACTCTCTGGGCGGACAGGTGGGCGGCGGAACGAACCCGCTGGCCACGAAAGCTGCCGAGAGGGCGATGAATATCAATGACCCGAATAAGTGAGGAGGTTCTACATGATCAAAATTATTTATGTGGCAGACCCGGAGGGCGGGAAGCTGACGATGAGGGCCGAGGGCCACGCGGGGTATGCCCCGGCGGGACAGGACATCGTATGTGCTGCGGTGAGCTGCCTGATGCAGACGCTGGCGTACAGCGCTGCGGAGGACGAGAGAACCTCGAGCTGCATCTATCAGGGCAAGGAAGGCCCGGTGGTGAGCGTAGAGGCAGGCGACAGCGTCCTCATGCGGGACAAGTTCGAGCTTGTGGCCGACGGTCTGGACCTGCTGGCCGAACAGTACCCGGAGAATGTGAACTTCAAGAAAAGATGCAAGTGCAGCCCGGCGGTGGACTTGCAGCTGTTTGCGGAAGGCGGTGACGGTGCCGGTGCAGCAGAAGGCACCGGCGAAGCTGCGGCGGAAGAAAAGGCTGCGTCTGCTCCCGCCCAGGGCAAAGGCCGGGAGGCTGCTGCCGCTGAGGTGGATGAGATGCTGAGCCCGGCGGAAGAGCCGGACGCGGAGGAAGATGCTGCTGAAGGCGAGGAACAGGACGGTGCGGCAGACAAGAGCGGCACCGACCCGGAGGCGCACCGGAAAGCGTTTGGCGAACTGATGAGGGGCGAGTACAACCGGGAGTTTGGCGAGATGATCGTGCAGGCCACCCAGAAAGCCTACGACAGCATCCTGAACGAGCAGGGGCCGGTGGGGCGTATCCTGAACGCTTTGGGCCAGAAGTACGGCACTACTCCCGGCGACTACGAGGCACTGGCCGCTGCGGTGGAGGGCGGCGTCGTGAAGGACGACGCCTACTACGAAGACATGGCCATGAAGAAGGGCATCAGCGTCCAGCTGGCCAAGGAGATGGACGCGCTGGAAAGCGAGAACGCCAAGCACCGTGCCGCCGAGCAGCAGCGGGCGGAAGCCGCCAAGATGGAAGCCATCCAGCAGGAGTGGGACGCCGCCGTGGAGCGCATCCGGGCCGAAGACCCGGACTTCGACATCAAGACGGCGCTGGCTGACCCGGACTTTGCCCAGATGCTCAAGCTGGGCGTGAAGATGGAGGACGCCTACAAGGCCCGCTACTTTGACGACATCATGGCCCGGAAGACTGCTGAGACCGCCAAGAAGACGGAGAGCGGCGTGGTGGAGCGTATCCGCCAGCGGGGCGCACGGCCCAGCGAGAACGGCACGAACCCCGGCGGCGCGGCGGTGCTGAAGACCGACGTCTCCAAGCTGACGCCTGCCCAGTGCGAAGAGCTGGAACGCCGGGCCATGCGGGGGCAGATCATCACTTTTTGACGAGAAGGCGCTGCTGACCGAAAGAAAACCTCTCACCGTTCCCGTCGGCTGACGCCGCGCGAGAACGGAGCTCCCCTGTTAGGGGAGCCTTTCTTAAAGGAAAACCCGGGAAGCAGAAGTCTCTCAATAAAGCACATGAGTAAACGAAGGGAGTAAGAAACATGAAGAACCACATGAATCTGCAGCTGTTTGCGCAGCCTGCAAACCACACCGGTGCGACTGGCATGAGCGCCGAAATGAAGACCTACTACGAGAAGCGTCTGCTGGACCAGGCAGAGCCGCTGCTGGTGCATGACCAGTTTGGCGACAAGTATCCCATCCCGGCCAACAACGGCAAGACCATCGAGTTCCGCAAGTACGAGAGCCTGCCCAAGGCCACCGAACCGCTGACCGAGGGCGTGACCCCCAATGCACAGGCCCTGACCGTCACCCCCATGACCGCCACCGTGAAGCAGTACGGCGGCTGGGCAGCCATCACCGACGTGCTGCAGCTGACCGCTATCGACAACAACATCACCCAGGCGACCAAGGTGCTGGCATCCCAGGCGGGCCGTACGCTGGACACCGTGACCCGCGAGGTGCTGGCAGGCGGCACCAACGTCATCTACGCGCCGGCGGGCGACACCGCCGTGACCAGCCGCGCCAATCTGACCACCGCCAGTGTGCTGACGCCCGACCTCATCGACCAGGCGGCCACTGCCCTGAAAGCCCAGAATGCCGACGCCATCGGCGAGAGTTATGTTGCTATCGTCCACCCCTATGTGGCCTATGATCTGCGCCGCAACCCGGAGTGGATCGACGTCCACAAGTATGCTGCCCCTGAGAACATCTACAACGGTGAGATCGGCAAGCTGGCCGGTGTGCGCTTCATCGAGACCAGCGAGGCGAAGATCTGGACCGGCAGCGGCTGCCCGAGTGGTCTGGCCGTGTTTGGCACTCTGGTGCTGGCAGCTCATGCCTACGCTGTGACCGAGGTTGAGGGCGGCGGCCTGCAGCACATCGTCAAGCAGCTGGGTGCGGGCGAAGACCCGCTGAACCAGCGCGCATCCGTGGGCTGGAAGGCCATCAAGACTGCGGAACGTCTGTGTGAGCAGTACATGGTCCGCATCGAGAGCATCAGCCCGAAGTACAGCGCGAAGGCGAAGGCAAACTAAGGAGGAAATACTATGGCTACGAAGAAAGAGACTGCGGCGGATGCCGTGGAGAACGCGGTGGAGACTGTGGAGAAGGTCGAGGCAGCGACCGAAGAAAAGGACGACGGCATGGTGACTATCCTGAGCGTTGCCGCAAGCCTGCTGCCGTTTCTGCTGTGAAAATAAAGCGCCCGGCCCGGAAGGGGCTGAGCGGTCAAAAACCTCTCCGTCACGCCTGACGGCGCGACACCTCCCCTAATAAGGGGAGGCTAAGAGGAAAGGAGATTAGAAAATGGGAGTTTTTAAGAGATACAAGGACGCGCAGGCGGCGCAGAAAAACGCCGAGAACGCGATGCCGGGGGCGTACCAGAGCAACTACACCGACCGAATCAACGAGGCGCTGGACAGCATGGGCGCAGCCAGCAATGCAGGCTATGACGTAGGCACGGACAGTGAACTCTACCGGCAGTACCGCGCGGGCGCGCAGGCGAATGCCAGGGCGGCGGCTGAAAACGCCGCTGCGGGCGCTGCCGCGCTGAGCGGCGGGTACGG
>ERZ773143.1837-NODE-1837-length-17334-cov-5.602408_pt1 | contig 17334 bp, 13 predicted proteins | sample MGYA00580852_ERZ773143 | MGnify/ENA primary metagenome ERZ773143 (study PRJEB29015, sample SAMEA2737853) | human gut metagenome | biome: human gut; feature: human-associated habitat; material: faeces | place: China | collected 2012 ... | reverse complement strand
GTACAATATATCAGTACAATTATGATAATGTAATTTCATGCGTCTGCATAGCGTCATGCTGTGCGGGCGTTTTTATATGCCTGCACCTTGGGACAAATTGTCCCAAAGCAGCCAGCCCCGGCTGCCGATCCCCACCGTTCCTCCGTTCTGTTCACCCACCCACACATGAACCGAATGGAGGAAATACAAATGACGACCATCAATCTGAAGGACTTTTACGCTTGGTACACCCATGATGAATACATCGAAGTTTCCGACGAAGTGGCCGCCGAGCTGAAGGCGGACAAGCTGTATGAGGCAGCCTATCAGCGTCGCACGACCCGCAACAAGGCGCAGTATTCCCTCGACTGTGACGATGGGATCGAATACTCGGCCTGCCTGCACGAGCCGACGCCGCAGGAGCTTCTGGATCGTATGGAACTGTTCGTCCACCTGTGGAATGCCCTCAACTCTCTGCCGGAGGTGCAGGGCGTCCGGGTAGAAGCGCATCTGATCCTCGGCAAGAGCTATCGCCAAATCGCCCGGGAGCAGGGCGTGGACAAGAGCGCCGTTCGCCATTCCGTCAAAAGCGGCAAGGCGGCCATGAGAAAATATTTGAAAAAATTTCTCTAAGGGTATCTCCATTTGCACGATTTTTGTCCTTGGTATATGAGAGGTAGTTTTCACTTCTCCGCAGCAAAGTAGTTGATGCTCCGTCACGGATCGTCGCTGTCCGCTGTGAGGGAGCGCCGCATTGAATATGAGCTGTCTTATGACAGGCCAACAGGAGCGGGTGCGGCGCTCCCGCCTTTCAAAAACACCTTGGGACATTTCGTCCCAAGGTCATAAGTTGCAGGCCAGTGCTTTTATGAGGCGCTGGCCTTTCCCTGTTGCCGAGAATTGAAAAGGAGGTCCTTATGCAGCAGAGAAAACAACATACCGCATTTGCTGTGGATGGCTACGCCATCACCGCCAGCTTTGCAGACTGCAAAAATGCGGCAGCGCTCCATCATGTAAAGCAGATTTTACTATCTTCCTTTGCCAACAATACGGCAAAAAATAGCTCCGGCGACATCCTTGCAATCCCTCCCGAACAGAGGGATAATAATAGTGGGGGTAGTCCCTATGTACCTTGAAAACTTCATATTCCCCGCGTATTGATTGCGTTTTTTCATTGACCCATCGACAAATGAAAGGACGGATCAATATGATGGAAACCAGACTGATGACAGGTAATCGGGTTGATTGCCTATACCGCGTGTCCACCGACAAGCAGGTGGACTACAACGACAAAAGCCAAGCCGACATTCCCATGCAGCGCAGAGAGTGCCATCGCTTCTGTGAAAAAATGGGCTGGACGATTGTTCACGAGGAACAGGAGGACGGCGTGTCCGGGCATAAGGTTAGAGCTGAAAACCGGGACAAGCTGCAAATCATCAAGGAGCGCGCCAAGCAGGGGAAATTCGATATTCTGCTCGTGTTCATGTTTGACCGCATCGGGCGTATCGCTGACGAAACGCCTTTTGTGGTGGAATGGTTTGTTAAGAACGGCATCCGGGTCTGGAGTACGCAGGAGGGTGAGCAGCGTTTTGATAATCACACGGACAAGCTCACCAACTACATCCGCTTCTGGCAGGCTGACGGCGAAAGCGAAAAGACTTCAATTCGCACAAAAACCGCTCTCGGCCAGCTTGTCGAGGACGGCGGTTTCAAGGGCGGTCTTGCTCCTTATGGGTATGACCTTGTAAAGAGTGGCCGCTTCAATAAACGCAAGCACGAAGTTTTTGAGCTGGCTGTCAACGAGGCCGAGGCCGCTGTGGTACGGATCATCTTTGACAAATATGTGCATGAGGGTTTCGGTGCTCAACGGATCGCCACCTACTTAAATAACCTCGGCTATCGGGCGAGGACGGGTAAAATGTGGCATCACGCCAGCATCCGGGGTATCATTTGCAATCTGACATATACTGGGGTGCTTCGCAGCGGCGAAAGCCGCTCCCAAACGCTGCCCCACTTACAGATTATAGAACAGGAGCTGTTCGAGGCTGCACAGCACATTCGTACCTCCCGTGCCAACTCCGCCGAACAGGAACGGCGTGTACCGCTGAATACCCGTGGCCAGTCCTTGCTGGCCGGGAATGTCTTTTGCGGGCATTGTGGCTCTCGGCTGGCGCTCACCACCAACGGCAAGGCTTATCCGTGCAAGGAAGATGCTCACCGCATTGTAAAGCGTGTGCGGTATATCTGCTACGGCAAGACCCGCAAACAAACCGAGTGTGACGGGCAGACTGGCTACACAGCGCATATTCTTGACGGTATCATTGACAAGGTGGTGCGGCAGATCTTTGAACGGATGAAAGCGATCCCCAAAAGTGAAATCGTCAATATCCGTTATCGTGAAAAGATGGAAGAACGGAAGGCACTTCTCAAAAGTGCAAAATCAGACTACGCCAAGGCCGCCGCCGAGCTTGATACGCTCCGGGCAGAGGTCATTAAATCTCTCCGGGGCGAAAGTGCTTTTTCGCAGGATTTGCTTGGTTCTTTGATTTCTGACTGTGAGACAAAATGTCTCGAAGTTCAGCACACTATGGAGGCGGCGCAGGCGGCCTACGACGAGGGACAGGCCATGCTGGACGCCTTAAACGCTCAGTATGACGATATTATTTCATGGGCGGATATGTACGACAGCGCCAGCACGGAGTCAAAGAAAATGATTGTGAGCTGCCTGATCCGGCGTGTGGAGGTGTATCGGGACTATCGGCTGCATATCGACTTCAACATTGACTTTGAGCAGTTCAGCGCTGGACTGGACATTTCGGCAATCGCCGCATAAGAAAAGCCCGCTTCAAAAGAGAAGTGGGCATAAAACAAAAAACTTGCTTTTTTCAAAGCAAGCATTTATTAAGAATACTCAGCGCACCCGATTGGTGGAGATAAGCGGGATCGAACCGCTGACCTCTTGACTGCCAGTCAAGCGCTCTCCCAGCTGAGCTATACCCCCATGTAAGGGGTGCGCTGAGTAATTTCTTATTCAATTAGTGCGGGGGTTGTTTACCGCTTCAACCGGGCTCCCAGCTGAGCTATACCCCCATGCCGTTTTGTTTTTACCGTTCCGTTCGGCTCGGAACAAGTGATAATATAGCACAGAGAGTAGAACCTGTCAACACTTTTTTGAAGAAATCTTTGCTTTTTTGAAAGGTTCTCCTTTCACTAGAGCATTTCCCCCGATTTGAGAGGCTTTCTCCTTGGTCTCCGGATGCCGCCAAAGCCTCTTTCTCCCGTCAGATGCCAAGGGGGTGTGACCGCATGGATCAGGAGCGCGGTCAAAGCGGTACCCCCCTCTAATTTTGCTTAGCGCGTCAAAGCCGCAAAAAAGCAGGGCCCTTCCGCGCTCAAAAAAGGCCCTGCTTTTCTTTTTACCCTCTCGCAAACACTGTGTAGCGTCCGCTCGGGGCGTCGAAGAAGTTTTCGCCTGCGACGGATTTGACGTGCAGGCCGTCGCTGCCGCGCAGCAGCGTGAACGCGCCGTAGCGCACCGTGCCCGCATTCTCGTTCAAGTGATAGCCAAAGACCATGCCCTCGCCGTTCGTGCCGAGGTAGTTGAGCTGGCCGGTGTACTCAAAGAAAATCCCGACCTCGCTGTTGATGTCCTGCACCGTGAGGCCGCCGCCATCGGTCAGCGTCAGGATATAATCGCTGTCATAGCTGCCCTGCTCGGCGGTGTCGTGCGTCACGGTCGCCGTCCACTCGCCGAGAAATTCCGACGGGATCGTGTAGTCCGCGTCGCTGACCGCACCGGAGAGATCGTGTTTCTCCCCTGATGCGTCGACGGCGAACACCGTCTGATACGTGCCGTAGTCCTCCTCGACCTCGCCGGACTCGAACGAAACAATGCCCTTCACGCCGCCGAGCGGTCCGCCGTCGCAGAGGAAGCCCGCCGTCAGGCCCTCGAGCAGGTTCACATACTCCACCGCCCCCTCGCTCGTCAGCAGGAAGATGTACGGGAAGTACCCCTGCCCCACCGAGCCGACGAACACATCCGTGTAGTCCGAATACAAACCCTCCACCGGGTAGACGGTCTCGTAGTCAAAGCGGAAATTCTCCGCGTACCACGCGGAGTCCGCCGTCTTTTCAAAGCTGACGGTCAAATCGCCGCCCGAGAGCGCTGCCTTGACAAAGCTGTCCTGCGCCGTCTTCTCGACCGTCTCGCGCGCGGAGAGGTCGAGCGCAAGGTCAGCGTCGTAGCTCTCCGCCCCGGCGAACGAGCCGACGGGCACGATCATATGCAGCGCGCCGCCGTCGAGATAGAGCCGCATCTCCGCGTTGATATTCTCGTCCGAGAGCGTCCACGCGCGGCGCTCGGCATAGGATGCAATGAAGTCCGCGCCGCCCATGCTGCCGCTGAGCGCATCTCGGTACGTCTCATCAAAGTAGTTTGCCGCGGTGCGGCGCGCCGCCGTGATGAAGTCCTGCGTTGAAAGCTCGCAGCGCGCCAGCAGGTCCTCGCTCATCAGCCGTTTGCCGCCAAAAAAGTCGTAGCTGTACGTCTCCGTCATGCTTGTGTCGCCGTCCATCTCCGCGCGCACCACAAGGCAGAGCAGGCTGTCGTTCCAGTAGCTCGTCCACGTGACGGAAAGGCATGTGAGCGAAACGCGGGAGGCCATCATGTTCTTCTGCTCCTGCACGAGCGCGCCGAATTGATCGGCGATCTCGTCGTTCAGCGCGGCGGCGACCGCCGTTTCCGACACGATTCTTGGCACATGGTAATTATACGTGAGCGTGTTGTTCTCGCTATCCGTGTACTCGCCCTCCTCGCTGTAAAGCTCGGAAATGAGCGAATCGTCGTAGCCGGACGAAGTGTCGTCCGGCTCCTTTTCGCCGCAGGCGGCAAGGTTCAGCAGCAAAAGCGCCGCAAGCAGCGCGGAAAACAGTTTTTTCATAGGGTCCCTCTCTCAAATTCAGTGTCTGTCTTTTCTGTCATTATAGCGGATTTTTGCAAAAGCGCAACGGCTTTTCGCGCGCGGCAGCGCTCGCCGATTGACAGAATTCCGACAAGGTTATAGAATATGTGTACTTTCGAACTTCAGGAGTCTTTATGTACGATTATACGCAAGCCAAAATGAACGACGACGCCATCCGCGCCATCAGCTCCATCGGCCTCGCCCATCTGGGCGACGCGGTGTATGAGCTGCTTGTGCGCACATATCTGTGCGTGCACGGCAAGGCGACGGGCAAGGGCCTTCACCGTGCGACGGTCGAGCTCGTCTGCGCGCCGCAGCAGGCGCGCTTTGCCGAAAAGCTCTTACCCCTTTTGACGGAGGAAGAGGCCTCTGTGTTCCGCCGCGGGCGCAACGCGAATGTCCATTCCATCCCCCACCACGCCGACCGCGCGGACTATCAGAAGGCCACGGGCCTCGAGGCGCTGTTCGGCTGGCTGTATCTGCGCGACGATCACGCGCGCATCAACGAGCTTTTCAACCGGATGATGGAGGACGACAATGCCACTTGACGCGATCTGCCTGCGGGCAGTTTTACACGAGCTGAGACCTCAGCTCATCGGCGCGCGCATCGACAAGGTGCAGCAGCCCGCGCGCGACCAGATCGTTCTGCTGCTGCGTGGCAATCTGCGCCTGCTGCTCAACGCGGGCGCAAACCAACCGCGCATCCAGCTCACGAACATTCTGCGCGACAACCCTGCCCAGCCGCCGATGTTCTGCATGCTGCTACGCAAGCACTTAGTCGGCGCGCGCGTGCTGTCCATCGAGCAGCCGGACCTTGAGCGCATGGTGATCCTGACGCTCCAGTGCACGGACGAATTCGGAGAGATCAGCCAAAAGCAGCTCGTGCTCGAGTGCATGGGGCGGCGGTCGAACCTCGTCCTGCTCGACGCGCAGGGGCGTATCGTCGAATGTCTGCGCCGCGTGGACGCGGACCTTTCCGCCACGCGCCAGCTGCTGCCCGGCCTTTTTTACCATCTGCCGACGCCGCTCGACAAGCTGTCGCTTTTATCGCAGGAGGAGGACTCCCTCGCCCTCGCGCAGCGCGGCGGCGACGCGGAGCAGGCTGTCGACAAGTGGGTGCTCGACCATTACACCGGCATTTCGCCGCTGATCGCGCGCGAATTCGCCTTCCGCGCGGGACACGAGACCGACGTGCGCTTCGGCGCGCTGAACGATACACAGCGCGGGGCGCTGGTGCAGGAATTTTCCGATACAGCCAACGCTGTAAAGGAAGATAACTATATGCCCGTCATCCTCTACCGCGACGGCAAGCCCGTGGATTTCACCTACCGTCCCATCGCGCAGTACGGCGCGGAAACGCAGGTCGAGACGCGTGAGAGCTTTTCGCAAATGCTCGACGAGTTCTACGACGCGCGTGAGCGGCAGGAGCTCTCCGCTCGCCGCGGCCGCGAGCTGACGCACGCGGTCACGGTCGCGCGCGACCGTATGGCGCGCAAGGCCGAGAACTTAAAGCACGACTACGCCGCGACGCAGAAGCGCGACGAATTCCGCCTGCGCGGCGACCTCATCACCGCAAACCTGTACCGCATGAAGAGCGGAGAAAAAGTCTTGCATGCGGAAAACTACTATGAGGACGGCTGCCCGACCATCGACATCCCGCTCGACCCGCTGCTCTCCCCCCAGCAGAACGCCGCGAAAAACTACAAGCAGTACAACAAGCTCAAGACCGCCGAATTCCACCTGCGCGAGCAGATCGAAAAGGCGGAAAACGAACGCGCGTACTTGGAAAGCGTTTTGCAGGAGCTTTCGCAGGCGGAGACCGAGCAGGAATTCAATGAGATCCGCCGCGAATTGCAGGAGACGAACTACCTCAAAAAATCCAGCGGCGGCAAAAAGGAGCTCAAGCGCGCCTTCGCCCCGCGCACATTCAAAACGTCGGGCGGGCTCGAGGTCCTCGTCGGCCGCAGCAACGTGCAGAACGACCAGCTGACAAAAAAGGCCGACAAGCGCGACTACTGGTTCCACACCCAGCACATCCACGGCTCGCACGTCATCCTGCGCTGCGTGGGCCTCACGCCGAGCGACGATGATCTGCGCGAGGCGGCGATGCTCGCGGCCTACTTCTCGCAGGCGAAGGAGAGCAGCGGTGTGCCGGTCGACTACTGCCCGGTGAAATTCGTCAAAAAGCCCGCGGGCGCACGCCCCGGCATGGTGACCTACGACAATTACCGCACACTCTATGTCACGCCCGAAGAAGGGCTTGTCAAAAAGCTCTTTCTCAGGTAAACTATCGAAAAGCGATCCCCCTCTCCCCTGTTGGACGACAAAAGTAAGTTTGATGTTGGAAAGGAGAACCCCATGGACAAAAAGAGAAAAACCGTGCTCATCGCCGTCGCCGCGATGCTGCTCGTCGTGGCTATCTTTTTGCTGCCGCGCCGCTCGCAGCCGCTCGGCGAGCTGATCCCCGCGCCTGAGACCGCCCGCGTCGACGGACTCTTCTGCATTTCGACCATTGTTCCCACGCCGGACGGCTACGGCACGTTCGACACCGGCGACTGCCGGGTAGAGGGCTATCCGAACAGCGAGGCTGCCGCGGCTCTGCGCAGCGCTATGTCTGAAATTTCGGTGCAGCGCTATTACCGCCTGCCCACCTCGCTTTTCTCCCGCTTCACGCAGAACTGGAACTATGTCACCGTCTGGTGGATCCCCGAAGACGGACAGAAGCACGACCTGTACCTCAACTGGGACGAGGGCTTCATCTACGATGACGCCCACCCCGCCGTCGCCTACAAGATCGACGGCAACGCGCAGCAGGCGTTCAGTCAGCTCTGCGCCATCATCAGCGAGTACGGCGCGTACACCCGATAAAATTCAGCAATAAAAAACTCCGTATGAGAAATCTCATACGGAGTTTTTTTGCGTCCTTACAGCATTTTCTGCGGCATCTGCCACGCGTTGTGGTCGGTGTGCAGCAGGTGGTGCGACTTTTCGCCAAGCGGCGCGCCGAGGTAGTCCTTGTAGAGCGCCTTGACATCCGGATTCTCGTGTGAGAAGCGCAGAAGCTCACCCTGATCGAGCCGCCAGAGCACGTTGCCGCGATCCTCGGCAAGCTCGGTACCGTCGTGGATGGGCTGGCCGCCGCCGCCCGCGCAGCCGCCGGGACAGGCCATGACCTCGACAAAGTCATACGCTGCGTCGCCGCGCTTGACAGCCTCAATGAGCTTGCGGGCTTTCCCGAGCGAGCTCACGACCGCGACGCGCACGTCGCCCGCGCCGGGGATGTTGAACGTCGCCTCCTTCCACCCATCCATGCCGCGCACGGCGGTAAAAGCGTCAGGATCAGGGTTCTTGCCCGTAACAAGGAAGTACGCAGAGCGCAGCGCCGCGTCCATCACGCCGCCGGTCGTGCCGAAGACAACCGCCGCGCCGGTCGCGGAGCCGAGCGGGCTGTCGAACTCCTCCTCGGGCAGGTACTTGGGTTCAATGTGATTCGCGCGCATCATAATGTTCAGCTCGCGCGTCGTGATGCTCACGTCGACATCGGGGTCGCCCGCGTCGTTTTTCATCGTCGGCAGCGCGCATTCGCTCTTTTTCGACACGCACGGCATGATCGAGACGACGAAAAGGCGCTTGGGGTCGATACCGACCTTTTCGGCAAAGTAGCTCTTCGCCACCGCACCGAACATCTGCTGGGGCGACTTGGCCGTGGAGAGATTGTCCGTCAGTTCGGGGTACTGAGACTTCACAAAGCGAACCCAGCCCGGGCAGCAGGACGTGAACATCGGCCACTGATACTGATCCTTGTGGGTGAAGCGCTCGATAAACTCGCTGCCTTCCTCCATGATCGTGAGGTCGGCGGCAAAGTCAGTGTCGAACACATAGTTGAAGCCCAGCTCGCGCAGCGCCGCGACCATGCGCTTGGGCGTTGCGAACTCGCTGTCGAGCCCGAACTGCTCGGCCCATGCCGCGCGCACCGCGGGTGCGACCTGCGCCACGGTGACGGTATTCGGATCGTCGATCGCGTCGAAGACAAGGCCCGTGTCGTCGCGCTCGCGCAGCGCCGCCGTCGGGCAGTGGGTGATGCACTGGCCGCAGTAGGTGCACTCGGTGTCCTGAATGCGGCGGTTGTACGATGCGTCCACGACCGTGCGCGAGCCCGTGCCGAGAAGGTCCCAGATCTTCACGCTCTGCACGTTTTCGCACACCTGGATGCAGCGCAGGCACTGCACGCACTTGTCGTTCTCGCGAATGAGCGGCGTGGAATAATCCACCGCCTCGTGACGCAGCTTTTTGGGGAAGTGCGTGCCGCGCATGTTGAAGTCGTTCGCCAGCTGCTGCAAGGTGCAGTTGCCGCTTCGCGTGCAGTTCGTGCACGATGTATCGTGGTGTGAAAGGATGAGGCGCAGGTTCATGCGGCGCGCCTCGCGCGCCTTGGCGCTGTTCGTGAAGACGACCATGCCGTCCGCCACCACGTTATCACACGCGGGGACGAGGCGCTCCATGCCCTCGACCTCCACGCAGCAGATGCGGCACGCGCCGATCTCGTTGATGTCCTTTAAGTAGCACAGCGTCGGGATATTGATATTGACCGAGCGCGCGGCCTCCAAGATCGTGGTATTCTCGGGCACGGTGACGCTCTTGTGGTCGATGGTCAGTGTAACGTTTCTTACCATTTGCCTTTCCTCCCTCCGCGGAAGATGCCGTAGCCGAAGTGGTCGCAGCGCAGGCAGCGCGACGCCTCGGAGTACGCCTCTTCATCGGTGAGGCCGCACTCGATGCACTTGAAGTCGTGCTTGCGTTCGCCTGCCTCGCGCTCGGTGGTGTCGATACGGCCGTGGGGCGGCTTGTTGTTCAGCCGCGCCGTGGGGATCTCGACGCCGGGGTCGATCTCGTGGTGGAAGCCGAGGTATTCGTCGATATTCGCCGCGGCGACCTTGCCGGCCGCGATGGCGCGGATGACGGTCGCAGGGCCGGTGACGCAGTCGCCGCCGGCGAAGACGCCGTCCATATTGTCGATCTGGCCGCTGGCCTCGGCGACGAACGCGCCGCGCTTGATGGCGATCTTCGTCTGCTCAAAGCCATGGGTCTCCACGCCCTGACCGATGGCGACAACGACAACGTCCGCCGCGATGCGCTTTTCGCTGCGCTTGGCCTTTTCGGGCGCGGGGCGGCCCTTTTTATCCATCTCGCCGATGATCTGCGGCTGTGTCCACAGCGCGACGGCGTGGCCGTTCGCGTCGGTCTCGATGCGGACAGGAGCCTGCAGCGTCACGAGCTCCACGCCCTCGGCAACGGCGCCCTCCACTTCCTCGGGAAGGGCCGTCATGTCCTCCTGGCGGCGGCGGTAGACGCAGCTCACTTTGCGCGCGCCGAGACGAACCGCGCTGCGGCAGACATCCATCGCGACGTTGCCGCCGCCGATGACGACGATGTCCTTGTTGCGGAAGTCCGGCATGTAATCGTCGCCGATCTCGCGCAGCATCTCGACCGCGGAGATGACGCCCCCAGCGTCCTCGCCCTCGATGCCGGTCTTTTTATCCGTGTGCGCGCCGAGCGCGATGTAAAGCGCGTCGTTCTGCTGGCGCAGCTCGTCGAACGTCACATCGTCGCCGACATTGACGTTGACATGCACATCGATCCCGAGCGCCAGCATCGACGCGATCTCCGCGTCAAGCACCTCGCGCGGCAGACGGTAGTTGGGGATGCCGTAGCGCAGCATGCCGCCGAGCTTCGCGCGCTTTTCATACACGGTGACCTTGTGACCCATCAAAGCGAGATAGTATGCCGCGGAAAGGCCGCTCGGGCCGCCGCCGATGACGGCGACCTTCTTGCCCGTGGGCTCGGCGCAGTCGGGCTGCGGCACGTAACCCGCGTTATCCACTGCGTAGCGCTTGAGGCCGCGGATGTTAACCGCGTCGTCGATCATGTTTCTTCGGCAGCGCGCCTCGCACGGATGCTCGCAGATGTACGCGCAGGCCGAGGGGAATGGGTTATCCTTGCGGATCAGGCGCACGGCGTCGGCGTAGCGGCCGTACTTGATGAGCACGAGGTAGCCCGGGATATCCACGCCCGCAGGGCACAGCGCCACACAGGGAACGGGCTCGCGCATGCCGCCAAGGCAGCGGTGGCGCAGAATATGCTCTTCGTAGTCGTCGCGGAAGCCCTGCACGCCGTCAAGCACCAGGCGCGCCGCATCGCGGCCAATGGCGCAGTCGGCGCTGTTGACGATCACGCGCGCCACGCGCTCGATGATCGAGATGGTCTCCATCGTGGCTTCGCCCTCGAGCACCTGCTCCATCAGCTCAGAAAGCTGGCCGAGGCCGATACGGCAGGGAACGCACTTGCCGCACGTCTGCGCATGGCAGAGGTCCAGAAAGCTCTTGGCCAGGTCCACCGGACACAGTCCCGGAGGGCTTGCGGCGATACGCCGCTCCACATCGCGGTACAGCCCGTCGATGACGGTCTGGGCATGGGAGGGCGTCATAATATCGAGTCTTGACACTGCTGTTTTCTCCTTTCACTGCTTGCCATCAGTGTAGTATCGGCCGGCAGGACAAATGCACGTATCCCGCCGCCTGATGTCAGCACCCATAAATAGATGTTATCAATAATAAACGTTAGTCATTCCATTTTCAATAGTCAATGCGGATTTTTTGTCATATTTTTCCATTTCACTCCATTTGGCTAACAAAGAAAAGCGAGGGCAGCAGCCCTCGCCTGTTCTTCCCTTTTATTTGCCGCAGATCTCGTCGAAGGTATCGGTGACGGCCTTCTCCGGCGCGGGCGTCGCGAGCGATACGATCACGATCGCAATGCACGCTGCAAGGAACGCGGGGAGCAGCTCGTAGATGGCCCACGCGCCGCCCATCGGCGCGATGAGGTACTTCCAGATGAAGACCACCGCGCCGCCAGTGATCATGCCCGCGAGCGCGCCCTGCTTGTTCGCGCGCTTCCAGAAGAGCGAGAAGAGCATCACGGGGCCGAACGCCGCGCCAAAGCCCGCCCACGCGAACGAAACGACACGGAACACGGAGCTGTTGGGGTCCCACGCAAGCACCATGCCGATAAGTGCGATGCCGATGACCGTGGCGCGCGCGGCCAGCATCGTCGTACGCTGGTTCATCTTGATACCGAACGAATGCTGCATGAGATCCTGTGACACGCTGGACGCCGCGGCCAAAAGCTGCGAGTCCGCGGTCGACATCGTTGCGGCCAGAATGCCGGAGAGGATGATGCCCGCCATGACAGCGAGCAGCACGCCGTGCTGGCTCATCAGGTCTGCCAATTTAATGATGATGGTCTCAGATTCCGCGCTCGTCGCCAGGAAGGGCACTTTGCCCGCGGCGGTCACGCTGTTGCCGATGATGCCGATGCACACGGCGATGAACATGGAGATGACAACCCAGATCGTCGCGATGCGGCGGGACTGGTTGAGCTCCTTTTCCTCGCGGATGGCCATAAAGCGCAGCAGGATGTGCGGCATGCCGAAGTAGCCAAGACCCCATGCGAGCGTGGAGACGATGCTCAGAGCGCTGTACGTCGAGGCCGTGCCGGTCGCGGCATCGTAGCCCTGCGTCATGTTAAGGTAGCCCGGCAGAGAGCGGGCATTGTCGATGACCGTGTCCAGTCCGCCCGCCTGCTGCACGCCGAAGCATACGATGACGATGAGCGCAATGGTCATGAAGATGGACTGGATCAGGTCGGTGAACGAAACGGCCATAAAGCCGCCCATCACCGTGTACAGCACGATCACGATGCCGCCGACGATCATTGCCGTATGATACTCCACACCAAAAAGGCTATTGAAGAGCGTGCCGATGGCCTTGAAGCCGGACGCCGTGTACGGGATAAAGAAAATGAGGATCACGACCGCCGCGATGCAGGAGAGCAGATGCTTCTTATCTCCGAAGCGGCGGGCGAAAAAGTCGGGGATCGTGATGGCGCCGAGTTTGGCCGAATACCGGCGCAGGCGGCGCGCGACGATCAGCCAGTTGAGATACGTGCCGATGGCCAGACCGATGGCCGTCCACGTCACCTCCGGCAGTCCGCAGAGGTAGGCAAGGCCGGGCAGACCCATCAAAAGATAGCTGCTCATATCGCTCGCCTCGGCGCTCATGGCCGTGACGACGGGGCCCATCTTGCGCCCGCCGAGGTAGAAGTCGTCCGAGCTGCTGCCACTGCCCTTTTTGCCAAAATACACGCCGACGAACACCATCGCGACGAGATAGAGCACGATGGTCACTACAATAATGATCTGTGCGCTTGTCATGTGATTTTCTCCTTCAGCTTTCGTTAAAACGAGCACAATATAGCACAAAAGAAAGTAGACGTAAATACAGAACGCCGTACAGAATAATTCCTGTACGGCACTGCAAAATTCTGAATTTTTGATTGATTTTACTGCATTTTCTGCAAGACGATTTAGTAGACTGTTTTTGAAACGAATTTTATTTTTTGCGAAAGCCGTCTAAAAAGAGCGGCATCATCTCGCGCGCATACTGCACAAGCGAATATTCCCCGCCCGAAAGGCACCAGTCATACATCAGCCCGCGCTCGAACATCGCGTAGGCCTTGACGATCTCGCTCACGGTACGCGTGTCGGTCAGCTCCTCGCGCTCCTGCCCCTGAGAGACGATTTGGCGCAAAAGACGATAGTACGTGCGTTTGCGGTCGAGCAGGTGCTTTTCTCCCTTGGTCACGAGCTGGGAGGAAAAAAGCCGCGCCAGAAGCTCGATGGAGACCGTGTTTTCGATCGTCGTGAACAGCTCCTGATTGAGCCAGCATAAGAGCTCGATGCAGTCCATCTCGTCGTGGGGCTGCTGCATCAGCTCCTCATACCGCTCGTCAAACAGCACCGAGAGGGACGAGAGCAGCGCGTCCTTGCCGTCAAAATAGTGGTAGAACGAGCCCTTCGACGTCTCCGACTCGAAGATGATCTCCTCCACCGTCGTCTCCTCATAGCCCTGCTCGTAAAAGAGCTTCCACGCCGCCGAGACGATGCGCGCCTTGGTGTTGCGGCTTGATTTTTTTGCCATGTGCTCCCCTCCCCTGTTTTTATTGATTGTATCACAGTGCGCTGCCCGCTGCCAAGCGTTTTGCGCTCATCCGAGGTTTTTCCGCAGAAATGTGCGAGCATTTTCAAAGAAAATGCCGTCCGCGTCCGCCTGCGATACGCCGCGCGAGAGCAGATACTCGTAAAAGTCCGCCGTCTTTTCCGCCGAATCGAGGCACGGCGGCAGCGCCGCGCCGTCGAAGTCCGAGCCGAGGGCGAGGTTTTTGCGCGCGCCGAGGTCGAAAAAGTGCGCCACATGGCGATAGACGTCGTCTAAGCTCCTGACCGCTCCCCCGTCGCGCAGGAATGGCCCGTAGTAGTTGAGGCCGATCAGGCAGCCGCGGCGCACCATCTCTTTGATCTGCACGTCCGTCAGGTTGCGCTTGTGCGCGCAAATTGCGCGGGCGTTGGAGTGCGTGGCGAGAAACGGCCTTTCCGCCGTCTCGAACACGTCCGCGAGCCCCGCGTCGTTCAGGTGCGAGACGTCGATCAAAATGCCGCAGCGCTCCATTTCGCGCACGGCGGCGCGTCCAAAGTCCGTCAGGCCGCGGTCCGTCACATTGCCCGAGCCGAGCTCGTTTTCCCCATTCCACGTCAGCGTCACGGCGCAGACACCCTGACGCTTCGTCTTCCCGATGCGCGACAGGTCGCCAGCAAACGCGCTGCCGTTTTCCACGCTCAGAAAGGCCGCGGTCTTCCCCGCCGCCCACGCGCGCTCCATATCGGCAACATTGCGGCAGGGCGACACACGATCTGCGAATTTTCGCATCTGGCGGTCGAAATTCGCGCAGGCGTCATCAAAAAAGCGGATGGCCTTCTCCCCGCGCAGCTCATCGGGCACGAACACGGCGAAAAACTGCGCCCAGTGGATGTCCTTCGGAATACTTGTGAGCGACAGCGTGCGCGCGGGATCGTCGAGCGTGTCGATGATGTTCGATCCTGCGTACATGCAGTCGGTCAATGTGTCGCAGTGGAGGTCGATGAGGGCGTAAGGGCGCATGCGGGCACTTCCTTTTCAAAAAAGATCACGCTGCATTATACGCTCTTCCCGCCCGTTTCTCAACCGGCAAAGTTTAAGGAATTCTGAGGATTCTTAGCGTGCTCTTTACAAAGGCGCGGCAACACTGATATACTGGGCATCGAAAGGGGCGAAACGCCATGGACAATATTTCCCAGATCATCTCCCGCTCGATCGGTGGCTACAGCATCGGCAGCATCCTTTCCGCGCTGCTGACGTTCCTCATCTGCCTGATCGTCGTGCGGCTCGTGCTCAAGCTCTGTTCGCGGCTGCTCTCGCGCGCGAACCGCCTGAACGAGCGGCTGCAAAAGGTCATCCTCACGAGCCTCAAAACGCTTCTGTATCTGCTTACCATCATCATCACAGCCGAGGCGCTCGGCATCAACACCTCGTCGCTCACCGCCATCATGTCGGTGCTGACGTTGGGCGTCACGCTGGCCGCCGAGGACATTCTCGGCAACGTCGCCGGCGGACTCGTCATTCTCTTCTCGCATCCGTTCTCGCTCGGCGACGAGATCGAAGTCGGCGGCACGACCGGCACGGTGCGTGAAATTTCACTGACGCACACGAAGATTGAAACGCCGGACGGACAGATCGTGCTCCAGCCCAACCGCGAAATGTCCAGCTCGAAGATCATCAACTTCACCGTCCTGGGCCGCCGCCGCATCGTCTACAAGGTCACAGCATCCTACGACGCGCCGACGGACGAGGTGAAGCAGGCCTGCATGGACGCCGTTCTCGCCTTCCCCGCCGTGCTGAAAGAACCCACGCCGACGGTGTATCTCTCGAATTACGGTGCCAGCTCCATCGAATACACCATCCGCTGCTGGACGGCGGCAGACGCCTACTGGGACACTTATTTTAAGATGTACGAGCGCCTGCGCAACACCTTTGCAAAGCACAACGTCGAGATGACCTACGATCATCTGAACATCCACGTCGTGCCGGAGAAACAGAATGAAAATTAAAGTCGTCGATATGACATATGAACAGGCGCTTGCCCAGCCGCCGCAGGTGCACAAAAAGCCGAAAAAGCCGTCGCTCCTGTTCCGGACGGTCCTGCGCGCAGCCTCCGCGCCCGACCTTCTGGCGACGCATTTCCACTGCGAGAAGATCGGCATGGCGCAGATCAAAAGCGATGAGCCCTGCCTTGTCCTGATGAACCACTCGTGCTTTCTCGACCTCAAAATCGCGGAGGCGGTGCTGTACCCGCGCCCGTTCAACATCGTCTGCACGTCGGACGGCTTTGTCGGCAAGGAGTGGCTGATGCGCAGCGTCGGCTGCATCCCCACGCGCAAGTTCTGTTCGGACGCGGCGCTCGTGCGCGACATGCTCTACTGCGTGCGGACGCTCAAAACGTCGGTGCTGCTCTATCCTGAGGCAAGCTACAGCTTTGACGGCACGGCCACACCGCTGCCGGAGAGCATCGGCAAGTGCGTCAAGGCACTGAATGTGCCGGTCGTGATGATCCGCACCTACGGCGCGTTCGCGCGTGACCCGCTCTACAACGGGCTGCAAAAGCGGCGCACGAAGGTCTCAGCGCAGATGCAGTGCCTGCTCTCGTCCAGCGACGTTGCAGAGATGACCGTCGCCGAGATCAATGAGCGCATCTTTTCCGCCTTCCGCTTCGACAATTTCCGCTGGCAGGAGGAAAACGGCGTCTCCGTCAGCGAGCCGTTCCGCGCCGACGGACTCAACCGCGTGCTCTACAAGTGCCCGCACTGCCTCGCCGAGGGGAAAATGGAGGGCAAAGGCACATCACTCATTTGCCGAAGTTGTGGCAAGGAATACCGCTTGACAGAGATTGGTACGCTGGAATGTTTGAACGGCGAGGCCGCGTTCACCCACGTGCCGGACTGGTACACCTGGGAGCGGCAGTGCGTGCGCGAGGAGCTGGAAAGCGGCGCATATCAGCTTGATATTCCCGTGCAGATCTGCATGATGGTCAACATGCGCGAGATCTGCCGCGTGGGCGAAGGCCGGCTGCACCACGATGAAAACGGCTTCCACCTGACCGGCTGCGGCGGGAAACTGGACTATTTCCAAAAGCCTGAGGCCTCGTACAGCCTGTACGCCGACTATTTCTGGTACGAGATCGGCGATATGCTGTGCATCGGCGACCACAAAGCGCTGTATTACTGCTTTCCGCAAGGCGGCGGGGATGTAGTCGCCAAGACGCGGCTGGCCGCCGAAGAGCTCTATAAATTAAAGCGCGCCGCTAAGGCGCGGGGGTGATGCAGCGCGGCAGCGCTGCTTTTGTCCCTGCACCGCGTAGGGGGTGCGTTAAAGGGGGCCATTCTCTCACGTGAGAGAATGGCCCCCTT
>ERZ773143.1831-NODE-1831-length-17358-cov-3.250939_pt1 | contig 17358 bp, 16 predicted proteins | sample MGYA00580852_ERZ773143 | MGnify/ENA primary metagenome ERZ773143 (study PRJEB29015, sample SAMEA2737853) | human gut metagenome | biome: human gut; feature: human-associated habitat; material: faeces | place: China | collected 2012 ... | reverse complement strand
GGCTGTTCCACAAAGGCTATTCCATGGGTATCGGCGCGGCGAATCTGTTCTTTAATAATAAGACACTGGCAGATCGGATCACCACAGGACTTACTATGATGGGATTGATCGTAATCGGTGGTGTTGCATCCACAACGGTTAAGGCAAAAGTGATCTTATCCTATGTGAATGGCGATATGACGGTGGCTCTTCAGGAAGCGATTTTTGATAAGATCCTTCCAAATGTACTTCCATTATTATTGACATTGGCAGTATGGTGGTTAATGGATAAGAAGAAATGGTCTTCGACCAAGATCGTGCTTACGATTGTTGTATTTGCAGCAGTGATGGTATTCTTAGGAATCATGTAAATAACGAAAATGAGAGAAAAGCGAGATATTTTGCCGGTGATGCCAGACTAAAGAAACTTATCCTGACCCCGCTCGGTGAAGAAATGCATTTTAAGACGAAACAGACTCTGGATTCCCTGGAATTACAGATCAGAAAAGATCTGACAAAAGAAGAGATAGAGACTTTTTTTAATGTTTCGGATAAGATTCGTAAGAATCTTGGTGAAAAAGAGGAGTGTATACACAAAAGAATCAAAGATTAAATGTGAAAGGAAGAAAATATTATGCTGAAAGTATTAGGCGCACAGATCAAGGAATTTAAAAAAGATTCCCTTATGACGCCCGTTTTCATGATTCTCGAAGTTATCATGGAAATGATTATTCCGCTGTTGATGGCATCTATTATTGATGACGGTGTCAATGCGGGAAATATGAACCATATATATAAGGTTGGCGCATATATGGTAGTGGCTGCTGTCATTGGCTTATGGGCTGGTATGATGGGAGCAAAATATGGTGCGAAAGCATCAACAGGTTTTGCCAGAAATTTAAGGAAGGCAATGTTTGAGAATATCCAGACATTCTCTTTCTCGAACATTGATAAATATTCTACATCCAGTCTGATTACCAGATTGACAACAGATGTAACGAATCTGCAGAATGCATATCAGATGCTGCTGCGTATGGCAATGAGAGCGCCGGCATCCATGATTATTGCGATGATTATGGCTTTTTCCATCAATGCGAAGCTGGCAAGTACCTACTTAATCGCAGTTATATTCCTGGCTGCATGTATCGCAATGATTATTCCCAGGGCTACGAAGTATTTCAGACAGGTATTTGAGAAGTATGATGATCTGAATGCCAGTGTGCAGGAGAATGTATCTGCAATCCGTGTAGTAAAGGCATACGTAAGAGAAGATTATGAGAAAGAGAAATTCTCCAAGGCGAACCAGAACATTTATAATATGTTCCTGCGTGCTGAGAAGCTTGTTGTCATCAACATGCCTCTGATGCAGTTCACGGTCTATGCATGTATTCTGATTATTTCCTGGCTTGGTGCCAAGATGATTGTTGCAGGTGGTCTTACCACTGGTGAAATGATGAGTCTTTTGACTTACTGTATGAACATCCTGATGAGCCTGATGATGGTATCCATGATTTTCGTTATGCTGACCATGAGTTATGCCAGTGCAAAGCGTATTGCTGAAGTATTGCAGGAAAAGACAGACCTTACCAATCCTGAGAAACCTGTTGAAGAAGTATCAAATGGAAGCATCGTGTTCAAAAATGTAGATTTTGCATATAAAAATGGCAGTAAGCCGGTACTCAAAAATATCAATCTTGATATCAAATCAGGTGAAACCATTGGTATTATCGGTGGTACTGGCAGTGCCAAGTCCAGTCTTGTCAATCTGATCAGCCGTCTGTATGATGTAACATCAGGAGAACTGCTGGTAGGAGGACGTAACGTAAAGGAATATGATATGGAAGCCCTTAGAAATCAGGTTTCCGTAGTATTACAGAAGAATGTGCTTTTCAGTGGCTCTATTCTTGATAATCTGCGTTGGGGTGATAAGAACGCAACGAAAGAAGAATGTATCAGAGCCTGTGAATTGGCATGTGCCGATGAATTTATCCAGAAGATGCCTGATAAATATAATACACATATTGAGCAGGGAGGCTCTAACGTATCAGGCGGACAGAAGCAGAGACTGTGTATTGCCAGAGCTTTGTTAAAGAAACCCAAGATACTGATTCTGGATGACAGTACAAGTGCTGTTGACACGGCAACCGATGCGAAGATCAGAAAGGCTTTTGCCGAAGAGATCCCAGACACAACGAAGCTTATCATTGCACAGAGAATCAGCAGTGTACAGCATGCAGACAGAATCGTTGTTATGGATAATGGCGAGATTTCTGATTTTGGTACACATGATGAACTGCTGGCAAGAAGTGAGATTTACAGAGATGTATATGAATCACAGACAGGTGGCAGTGGAGATTTTGATGAGGATGGAGGTGATAGATAATGGCAGAAAATGCAAGACCAATGAATGGACCAGGTGGAAGAAGAGGACCAAGGGGACCCAAGCCTAAGGTAGAGAATCCCGGCAAGCTTTTCAAACGTCTGATGGGATATATTTTCAAGAGTTATACACCACATGTCATTATTGTTGTCATTTGTATTTTTATAGGTGTATTTGCAAGTATTCAGGGAACTTTGTTCATGCAGACACTGATTGACTCCTATATCATGCCTTTGATCGGACAGGAGAATCCTGATTTCTCAGGCTTGTGGAGTGCAATTGTACGAGTAGGCTGCTTCTATGCGATAGGTGCTTTGGCTGGTTATGCATATAACCGGATCATGGTCAATGTCAGTCAGGGTACATTAAGAAATATCAGAAATGATATGTTTGGCAAGATGGAATCCCTGCCTATTAAGTATTTTGATACACACGCACATGGCGATATCATGTCATGCTATACAAACGATATTGATACATTAAGACAGATGATCAGCCAGAGTATGCCACAGCTCTTAAACAGTGCCATTACAATTGTCAGCGTATTTTTCAGTATGTTGTTCCTGAGCTGGCCTTTGACAATCGTTACATTGATCATGGTATCATTAATGTTATATGTAACAAAGATGGCAGCCGGGGCATCCGGTAAATACTTCATCAAACAGCAACGGGCACTGGGGGCTGTCAATGGCTACATTGAGGAAATGATGGAAGGCCAGAAGGTTGTTAAGGTATTCTGTCATGAAGATGAGAACATTGAGAAGTTCAATGAGATCAATGATGAACTGTTTGATTGTGCATATAATGCCAATAAATATGCCAACTTCCTTGGTCCTATCAATGCACAGCTTGGTAATCTCAGTTATGTAGTATGTGCCATCGTTGGAGGTATTCTTGCCCTGAACCACATTGCCGGTCTGACTCTGGGTGGGCTGGCAAGCTTCCTGACCTTTAACAAGAGCTTCAATATGCCTATTAACCAGATCAGTCAACAGTTCAACAGTATTGTTATGGCGCTGGCAGGTGCAGAACGTATCTTCAAGATGATTGATGAAAAGCCGGAAGCGGATGAAGGCTATGTAACGCTGGTCAATGCAGAAGAAACAAACGGCGAGCTCAGAGAGACAGAGAAGAGAACAGGCATCTGGGCATGGAAGCATTATCATAAAGATACAGGAGAGACCAGCTATCGTAAGCTGGAAGGTAAGGTAGAATTCGATGATGTAGATTTCGGTTATTCTGATGAGAAAATCGTACTCCACAATATTGAAATGTTCGCTGAACCAGGACAGAAGATTGCTTTCGTTGGTTCTACAGGAGCAGGTAAGACTACAATTACCAACCTGATCAACCGATTCTATGATATTCAGGATGGTAAGATCAGATACGATGGAATCAATGTAAATAAGATCAAGAAAGCAGATCTAAGACGTTCTCTTGGTATCGTATTACAGGATACACATTTGTTCACGGCTACAGTTCGTGAGAATATCAGATATGGTAAGCTGGATGCAACGGATGAAGAAGTTGTTGCAGCAGCAAAACTGGCAAATGCCCATGAATTCATAGAGAGACTTCCTCAGGGATATGATACATTGCTGACAGGTGATGGTGCAAACCTTAGTCAGGGTCAGAGACAGCTTCTTGCTATTGCAAGAGCAGCCATTGCAGATCCTCCGGCATTGATTCTGGATGAAGCAACCAGCTCTATTGATACCAGAACAGAGAAGATTGTTCAGGATGGTATGGATAAGCTGATGCATGGCAGAACGACTTTTGTTATTGCACATAGATTGTCCACAGTTAAGAACAGCGACTGTATTATGGTTCTGGAGCAGGGCAGAATTATTGAGCGTGGAACACACGATCAATTGATTGAGAAGCAGGGCAGATATTACCAGCTCTATACGGGTAATGCGATTACTGCAGCAGAATAAATCAGGTATAAAAGGCGGCAAATCTTTGCTGCCTTTTATTGTGTAAATAATTATACAAATATCATAAATTTGCAGACAATTGCTTGCTATTACTGGCTTTTGTTGATAAAATATAAAGTAGAAGGGTGGAATGACTAAATGGCTTTTTCCAAGGGCAAGAGAATTGAAGATGAGACTAGCCAGAGAATTATAGATCTGGCAGTTCATATAGGTTGTGTAGAGGGACCGGATGCATTAACAGTAACTCGAATCTGTAGAGAATTGAATTGCGACAGAAGAGTAATTTATAATAGATTTCGTGACATTGATGAGATTAATCTGATCGTTGCAGGACGATGCAATGATGAACTTCTAAGAAATGCCCAGAATGCAATGAAAGAGGAAGCTGGTTATTATGAAAATCTGATTGCTCTTGTGCAGGCAGAATTTACATACATATATGAAAAAAATGCGTTTTTCCAGTATTATACAGCGCTGTATCAGGTGCAAGAGACTGGAATACACAATGAAATATTGCAGAATCTGGAAGCATATATTGAAAAAGGCAAAGAATCCGGACAGGTAAATGAACATGTAACTCCAGGACAGGCTGCAGAATGTATCTGGCTTATGCTGACAGGAATCAGTGGAATGCTTGCCTCTCATGTAAACTATAAATATCAGGAAGGCTATAAGACATTAATGTATGGCTTGGAAGCGATTTGTCATGAAATGCAGATGTAAATATGCACAATAAATTTTGTAGTATATGTAAAAAAATGGCAGTATGTATTTTTATTATACAGGAATTATGTTAATATAAGCTTATCGGATAAATATGTCCGATAAGTTTTTTTGTAGGGGAAAACAGATAAGAGTATATGAGGAAATGGATAACACATGATGGGATAACGATAATTCGTCTGGATGGCTTTCGATGTAATTGTTTCGTTATACAACATCAGAATAAGAACTGGCTGATAGATACATCTACCTTAATGGACAGAAAACGTATTGTAAGTCAGCTGGAGGAAAATGGAATACATGAGTTTGCAGGAATTATTCTGACACATTCCCACATTAATCATGTAGAAGCGGCATCCTGGTATATGACACAATATCAATGCCCAGTCTACATACATGACAGTGAGCTGCATTTTATACAGACAGGGGATTGTCTGATTCCAAAGGCGGCACGCAAATCCATGGAACCGATAGAGAGGATTGTAAGTTATATTCCTTTCCTGAATAAATATCCTCCATGTAGAGAAGCCCAGGTATTGCCCTTGGGCAGTGAACTTTTTGAAGACGACAGAATCAAAGTGATAGAGACACCGGGACATTCGGAGGGCAGCATCAGTATTGTGGTAGATGATGAAATTGCCATTGTGGGGGACGTCATGCGAAAGAAAGCAATTTTCTCTGTTTTTTTGGCATGGGCAAATCAACCGGGACTGGTGGCAGTATCATGGAAGAAGCTGTTACAGGAGAATTGCAATTTGTTTCTACCGTCTCACGGCAGAGAAATCACCCGTGAATTACTGGAAAAAGAATTAGATAAAATAAATTCATAAAACATATTGCAAATTTCCTGTTTTTCCGCTATGATGACTTTAGTACACAACTGGCGGAAACAGATTGTCTGTGTAGGAGTACCTACAGGGAGTGTATCATATTGATGAAAAGCCGACCGCCTGGGCAACATATATTTGTATGTCCAGGCGGTCTTTTTATGTCTTGGAATAGGATACAGAACAGGTCTATGTGGCGCTGCACAGTGGACTTGTGAAAAGGCAGGCAGCGCAGAAATGAGGTAAAAATGGAAAAACTTTCACTGGCACAGAAACTTCAGAGCAACGCTTATCCCGGAAGAGGAATCGTGATCGGTAAGACACCCGATGGAACGAAGGCAGCAATCGCATATTTCATCATGGGCAGAAGCGAGAACAGCAGAAACCGTGTATTTGTAACAGAAGGAGAAGGTATCAGGACACAGGCATTTGATCCATCCAAGTTAAGCGACCCCAGCCTGATTATCTATGCACCTGTTCGTGTTCTTGGAAACAAGACAATTGTAACCAATGGTGATCAGACAGACACAATCTATGAATTAATGGATAAACAGCAGACATTTGAACAGTCTCTGCGTACCAGAGAGTTTGAACCAGACGCACCTAACTATACACCAAGAATCTCAGGAATCCTTCATATTGAGGATGGTTCCTATAATTATGCAATGTCTATCTTAAAGAGCAACAATGGCAACCCTGATGCATGCAACCGTTATACTTTTGCATACAGCAATCCAGTAGCCGGCGAAGGTCATTTCATCCATACTTATAAATGTGATGGCAATCCTCTGCCAAGCTTTGAAGGCGAACCCAAGTTAGTTGATATTCCAAATGATATGAACGAGTTCGCTGATACTGTATGGAACAGCCTGAATGCAGAGAACAAGGTATCTCTGTTCATCCGCTATATCGACATTGCAACAGGCAAATACGAAACCAGAATCATCAACAAGAATAACTAAGGAGTGCACACATGAAAGAATTAGAATTAAAATACGGTTGCAACCCAAATCAGAAGCCTTCCCGCATCTATATGAAAGAGGGAGAACTTCCTATCGAAGTATTAAATGGCAAGCCTGGCTACATCAATTTCCTGGATGCTTTTAACGGCTGGCAGCTTGTAAAAGAACTGAAAAAGGCAACAGGACTTCCGGCAGCTACTTCCTTTAAACATGTATCTCCTGCCGGAGCAGCAGTAGGTCTGCCCCTGACAGAGGTAGAGCGTAAGATCTACTGGGTAGATGATATGGGGGATTTATCACCCTTGGCAAGTGCTTACGCAAGAGCAAGAGGCGCTGACAGAATGTCTTCTTTTGGTGATTTCATTTCTTTATCAGATGTATGTGATGCCGATACAGCAAGACTTATTAAGAGAGAAGTGTCTGACGGTATCATTGCACCGGGATACGAACCGGAAGCTCTGGAAATCCTCAAGGCAAAGAAAAAGGGAAACTATGCCGTTATCAAGATTGATCCTGAATATGTTCCCAATCCAATCGAGACAAAGGATGTATACGGTGTTACCTTTGAACAGGGCAGAAATGAACTGGTAATTAACGATGAACTTTTTGCAAATGTTGTAACAGAGAATAAGGAAATTCCAGAATCAGCAAAGATTGATCTTGCAATTGCAATGATTACTTTGAAATATACACAGTCCAATTCTGTGTGCTATGTAAAGGGTGGTCAGGCAATCGGTATCGGCGCTGGCCAGCAGTCACGTATCCACTGTACAAGACTTGCAGGTAACAAGGCTGATAACTGGTTCTTACGCCAGAATCCAAAGGTGTTGAACCTTCCTTTCAAGGAAAAGATTGGCCGTGCAGACAGAGACAATACAATTGACGTATACATGAGTGATGACTATATGGATGTACTGGCAGACGGAGTATGGGAGAATTTCTTCACAGAGAAGCCGGAAGTATTGACCAGAGAAGAAAAGAGAGCATGGTTAGATAAACTGACAGACGTGTCACTTGGTTCTGATGCTTTCTTCCCATTTGGTGACAACGTAGAGAGAGCACACAGAAGCGGTGTGAAATACATTGCACAGCCAGGTGGCTCTATCCGTGATGATAATGTCATTGAGACATGTAATAAATACAACATGGCAATGTGCTTTACAGGCATCAGATTATTCCATCATTAATAAGAATTTCAGAAAAGGACGGGCTTCCGTCCTTTTTTATTTGTACATGATTGCCGATATATATTATAAAGTTTAGGCGTTTGCGAAACACAATTCGTGCCATTTTCTATCGTAGTTTCGCAATCACCTGTTATAAAGTCATATGAGGGGGGAACATATATGCAGATTCAGGGCTATACATTATTTATGGGCAATCGTACAAAAGATAAAAAGACAAGTGTATGGAATAATAATACACAGCAGACACAGTCAGATAAAACAGAACATAAGAAAACAATCTTTGTAGGAAATGGACAGACAAATCAGACTGATACTCTGGCGCAGAAGAAAAAAGAAGCGCAGGATAAGGCAATGAAAGTTATCCGTGATGCTTTTGCAAAAGAGATAGAAATTGATAATGGAATCGAGGAATCCAGGGGAAAGATAAGTGACAGCCAGGCTAAGATTGCAGAAGCACAGGAACAGATCAAGGCATTAGAAGAGCAGAAGGAAGAGATACGTAAGAGTGGCTGTTCAGAGGATGAATACAAAGAAGTGTGTGCAGATTATGCGAAGCAGGAGGCAGAATTTTACAGTCAGATCAAGGATGCCAAGTCTACCATGAGGGACGAGAATGCGTCTATCAGACAAGTTAAAATAGATCGGATACAAAATCAGGATATGCAGAATGCCATGCAGGAAGCGGATGATATTATAGATGCTGCAAGCAAAGATATGATCCAAACTGCTATGAAGGAAATGCAGGAGCGCATGGAAGAGAAGCGCAAAAAAGAAGCCGAAAAAGCAAAAGAAAAGGCAGAAGAGGAAGAAAAGGAAAAGAAACTCAAGGAACGTGTGGAAGAGAGAAATGCAGCAAGCCAGCCGGTTACTGAAACCAGGGCTGTGACAGAAAGTATCCTTACACATGACCAGTTAAAAGACAGTACAACCAGCGAAATCAAAAATATTCTGGATGATTATACCCTGACGGAAGAAGATATTAAGGGAATGTCAATTGACAGCAAGCTGTAAGCATGGAATAATATAACTTACTAATGATAAGTAAAGGTTATATTAAAACATGACATTAAATAAGAAAGCATCTATTCAGACACAACGACTTACACTACATGTGATATTGGAAAAAGACACAGAACAACTGGTTCAATTACTGACCAATCATGAGATTACGAAAACTTTTATGGTGCCTGATTTAAAAACACCAGAACAGGTAACGGCATTGGCAGAAACACTGATTTCTTTTAGTCAAATAGAGGATGTTGAACATTTAGCATATGGCATTTATACTGATGACTGGTTGATTGGATTCATAAATGACTGTGACATGGAGAATGATACGATTGAGATCGGCTATGTCATTCATCCGGATTATCAGGGAAAAGGCTATGCTACCGAGGCAGTTCATGCGATGATAGAAGAACTGTTAAAAATGGGATTTCGTAAAGTGAAAGCAGGCTATTTTGAAGAGAATGTGGCAAGCCGCAGAGTAATGGAAAAGTGTGGCATGAAACAATTGAGTTACACTGATGAAATTGAGTATCGAGGTATCGTTCATAAGTGCTTTTATTATGAAGCAGGATACTGAAAGGCATGTAAGAAATGGAACAAATGACATTGTTTGACAATGAGATAAGAAATATCAGTGTCCCGTTAGCCAGCAGGGTACGTCCAAAGAATCTGGATCAGTTTGTTGGGCAACAGCATTTGATTGGGCAGGGAAAGATACTTCGCAGGATGATCGAGACAGATCAGGTAACATCTATGATATTCTGGGGACCACCAGGAGTCGGCAAGACCACATTGGCTGGTATAATAGCAGAAAAGACAAAAGCGAATTTCATTAATTTCAGCGCTGTGACCAGTGGAATCAAGGAAATTAAAGAAGTAATGCAGCAGGCTGAGAACAGCAGAAGAATAGGAATGAAGACAATTCTGTTCGTAGACGAGATTCATCGCTTCAATAAGGCACAGCAGGATGCTTTCCTGCCTTATGTGGAGAGAGGAAGTATTACTTTGATTGGTGCTACAACAGAGAATCCGTCATTTGAGGTAAATTCTGCTTTATTGTCCAGATGCAGGGTGTTTGTATTAAAGGCACTTGAAGAGGATGATCTGGTGCAGCTTCTTAAAAATGTGTTACTTAGCCCGCAAGGATTTCGGGATTCAAATGTAGTGATGAGTGATCGTCAGCTTCATGCTGTTGCGGCTTTTGCCAATGGAGATGCGAGAACCGCCTTGAACGTATTGGAAATGGCAGTGACAAATGGTGAAATCAGTGCAGAGAGCATCACTGTGACAGACGAAGGGTTAGAGCAATGCATCAGCAGGAAATCACTGTTGTATGATAAGATGGGAGATCAGCATTATAACCTGATTTCAGCACTTCATAAATCCATGCGTAATAGTGACCCGGATGCAGCCATATATTGGATGTGCCGTATGTTAGAGGGTGGAGAAAATCCACTTTATATTGCAAGGAGGCTGATTCGTTTTGCCAGCGAAGATATTGGAATGGCAGACAGTCAGGCTCTTCAGGTAGCTGTAGCTGCGTATCAGGCATGCCATTTTCTGGGGATGCCTGAATGCGATGTGCACCTGACACATGCGGTCACATATCTTGCTATGGCTCCGAAGTCCAACGCACTCTATACAGCATGTGAGGAATGCAAACGAGATGTGAAGGAGTACAGAGATGAGCCGGTGCCGTTACAGCTTCGAAATGCACCCACAGGTTTGATGAAAGAATTGCATTATGGGGAAGGCTATCAGTATGCACACGATTATGAGGACAAGCTTACAACCATGCAGTGTCTGCCGGATTCGTTAAAAGACAGACGGTATTATCTACCGACACAGGAGGGCGCAGAGAAAGCAGTGAAGGAAAGGCTGCAGGCAGTGCGTGAATGGAAAGCAGAACACAGAGAGGAGAAGTTACATGTTTGAAAGGATTATTTTGACTCAGATCAATCCACACGTTTATCTCATGGATGATCATCATGAAGCAACCGGCTATATTGTAGTTGGTAGTAAAAAGGCACTTGTTATTGATACGATGAACGGATATGAGGATGTACGAGCTGTTGTAAGAACAGTGACCGACCTGCCGATAATGGTCGTGAATACGCATGGACATTGTGATCATATTTATGGAAATGTATACTTTGATTGCGCTTATTTACATCCGGCGGATCTTCCTGTTGCACAGGAGCATATGAGATTCCCGGAGTTTATTGAAGAATGTAATAAGAGAGGCTTACAAATGCCGCCTTTTGAGCCGATCAGAGGTGGTGAAGTCATTGACCTGGGTGGACTTCATCTGGAAGTTATTGAACTGCCGGGACATACTCCGGGCGGTATTCTTCTGCTATTGAAGGAGGATCGAATTCTGTTTACGGGAGACAGTATCAATCATCATCTCTGGATGCAGCTGGAGGAAAGTTCTTCTATGCCGGAATTTGTCAATAATCTGGAGAAGGTCATGTATCTGACCAAAGAGGCAGATGTAATTCTGCATGGACACGCCAGAGGAACAGATGATATATCCCTTATGGATAAGCTGTTGCAGGGTGCGAAAGAAATCGCAGAAGGAAAAACTGAAAATGACAAACCATATAAATGGTTCGGAGGAGTCAATAAGCAGCATCAGTTTGACGAAGACGGCAGCGTGATCTGCTATAAATAAGGTAGGTCCAAAATGAATGATAATTTAAAGGAAAAACTGACTGTATGCATTGAAAAAGGAGGTCAGAGAGATCAGGCAGAGGCTTTTGCAAATCGATATTCGGTTACGATCGAGGAAGAACCAGGAGAAGAGTTGACACTTCTTTTTGATGCAAAAGGAATCTCATTAACAGGATATGGACTTACCTATCAGGGAGATTTTGAAGGTATGGTTCATAGAATCAGTAATGGGCGATTACAGCATGAAATGCTGGTTCGTGCTGCCAAAAGTACAGAGGAGAAAAAGACTGCAATTGATGCAACAGCAGGAATGGGAGAGGATTCTCTTCTGCTTGCGGCGTGTGGGTATGAGGTCACAATGTATGAACAGAATCCGGTCATTGCTATTTTATTAAAAGATGCAATCAGAAGGGCAAAGAAAAATCCACAGCTAAAGGATATTGTTGGCAGAATGCATCTGGTTGTTGGGAACAGCATTGAATTGTTATCGGAGCATATGCCGGATTTGAATCTGATTTATTTAGACCCCATGTTTCCAGAAAGCCGTAAGTCCGGACTTACCAATAAGAAGTTACAATTAATCAGAAAGATGGAACCGCCCTGTTTTGAAGAAGAGAAGTTATTTGAAGCAGCGATAAAGGCAGCGCCGGATAAGGTCATAGTGAAGCGCCCCTTAAAGAGTGATTATTTAGCAGGCAAAAGCCCGAATTATTCTTTAAATGGCAAAGCAATAAGATATGATTGTTACTGTTAAAATATAAAGTCATGACATGAATTTGTTATGGCTTTTTCTATATTGATGAGGGGTAGTGTTATAGGCAGCCTGAAAGCTGCGAAAGAAAGTCCGTGGACTTGTGAACCCTGCATCAAAGGCAATGTCCGTTACAGAACGGTCAGTAGTAGCCAACAGCTTCTCTGCGAAATCAAGCCTTCTTGCCGTTACATAAGAAGGAAAAGATGTATGAAGCTTATTTGAAAAAATCTGTGACAGGTAGAATTTACTTATCCCTAAGTCTTTTGCTGTACTTTCCAGAGAAATATCCTCCTGAAAATGCTGATCCAGATAGATCAGAATATCTTCACAAATGTTTCTGCTGGGTGTACCACCACGTTTTTCAAGGTCAAGATAAGAGAAAATATCTGTCAGCAGGATAGTAAGATAGCTCTTGGTATATAGAAGATTAGGAGAAATGTCCTTCTGCTCATCAACAATCTTGGTAGTATCGGAGATAACAGGGTGATTCGGCAGATCCTCAATATTTGGCATATCTGCGGTAGCAGGCATATTTTTAGACAGTGTAATAAGCCAGTTCAGGGCATTCTTACCATGCTCTGTGAGATTATTCAGATTCAGTATAGGATTTACAGGGATACATTCTGTGAAAGCAGGGCGAAAATCCTGTAAGAAATCGACGTCAAATACCAAAAGGAGCACCTGACTGGATTCTGGCGTATTCAGAGAATGAATTTTATCAGGAAAAGTGACAGATATGTCATCTTTGTGAAGATAGTAGACCTGCTGTTCCACACTGATCTCCAATTCGCCGGATAATACATACATGATCTCTACCTGTCTGTGCAGATGAGCTGGATAAGTATTATCATTGGATAAGAAACTACTGAAAGATTCTACTCTGGACTGATAAAAGAAATTCATGACACGACAACTCCTTTACATAGTATTTCTAATGGCTATCATATCATGGCAGTATATTATTTGACAACTATTTTATATGTATGTGATTCTGCAATTCCTGACACAAATATATTATATTCTGGCGAGAAAATTATTACTTGTTTTGCTACAATATGAGTGACTATTCAGAACCATGCAAATTGAGTCGAATATGGCTGCTTGCAAACATATTTGGCACAATTTATGTGGTTCTGAATAGTTACCTGATAGAACAACATATTTGCTGTAAAATGGAGGAAATTACAATGATTCAAGATCACAGGACATGGATCGCTGATAATGGCGATGGTACTTATACGAACCCGATTTTATACACAGATTACTCTGACCCGGACGCATGCAGAGTAGGGGATGATTATTTTATGGTAGCATCCAGCTTCTGCAATGCACCGGGTCTTCCCGTACTGCATTCCAGAGATTTGGTGAATTGGAGGGTCATCAGCTATGCACTGGAGACGATACCGGGCAGCCAATTTGATGTACCTCTTCACGGAAAAGGTGTATGGGCACCGGCAATTCGATATCATGAGGGCGAATTTATCATCTTTTTCCCCATGCCGGATGAAGGTATCTATGTCGTTAAAACGAAAGATCCCTGGGCAGATGGGATGAGCCTACATGCCTTTATAAGGGGAAAGGCTGGATTGATCCCTGCCCTTTCTGGGATGAGGATGGCAGGGCATATATGGTTTCTGCTTTCGCAAAAAGCAGGATTGGATTCAAGAGTATTCTGAACCTGTGCGAGATTACACCGGACTGCTTGCATATGATAGATGAAGGAAAGCATATCTTCGATGGAAATGTGGAGAATCAGGAGACAATAGAAGGTCCCAAGATGTATAAGAGAAATGGCTATTATTACATCTTTGCACCGGCTGGCGGCGTGAAACAGGGCTGGCAGACGGTTCTGCGCAGCAAGAATATATGGGGACCTTATGAATACCGTAATGTTATGATGCAGAAGGATACCGGGGTTAATGGCCCTCATCAAGGGGCATGGGTTGATACACAGACAGGGGAAGACTGGTTCCTGCATTTTCAGGATGTATATGCTGCGGGCAGAATCGTACATTTGCAGCCTATGCGCTGGGAGAATGACTGGCCTGTCATTGGAGAAGCTGCGCCTGGAGAAGAGAGCGGCAAGCCCGTTACTACGTGGCATAAACCTGATGTGGGAGCAGTTTATCCTGTTACAAGTCCTGATGCGGAGGATGATTTTGACAAGGAACAATTGGGCTTGCAATGGCAATGGAATGCCAATCCAAAGGATGGATGGTATGCATTGGATACAGAGAAGCACCAACTGATTTTGAAGGCAGTACAGCGTCATGCAGATACCATTACAAACGAACCCAATCTTTTATTACAGAAGTGGTGCATGCCTGAATTCTGTGCAGAGACTAAGCTGAATCTGGAAGCGATGCGATCAGGGGATATGGCAGGTCTGATAAGCCTGGGAGTTACTTATGGTGCAGTTGCCATAGCAAAAGAAAGTGACGCATATGTCATAAAACTGATTCATGGCAAACAGCATTTTGATAAAGAAGAGGCATCTGCTGAAGATATCATCACAGAGGTGAAACGATTACCACTAACGGTAAAAGAAATTTACTTTAACAATACAGTGAAGCAGATTCCTTCCACTGAATATAATCAGGATGGACCTTATACCTTCCCAATTCCTGCAGAAACAATCAACTTAGGTTACAGCCTTGATGGCGGGGATTTTGAAGATATTTATTCCTATCCTTCCGAGGCTGGCAGATGGGTCGGTGTAAAGAATGGATTGTTCTGCTGTCACAAAGGCAGTGGAGAAGCAGGGGAAGTGAGAGTTTCCTATTTTCACTTTGTGTAATTACAACTTCTCATTGGTAAATGCGTAGATCAAATTGTCTTAGATTAGTAGAACACTGGATGAAATAATATCAGCAAAATTCGCTGCTAAAAACGACGAAAAAGCGCCGAATAAAATTTGGCGTAAGCAGTTCAAAATAATAAAACACATATAGAAGGAAGTACAATCCATGATACAGGATATTCACGGAATTTATCATAATGAATATCAGAATCTCACCCCGGAACAGGATGATTATATTATGTTCGCACAGGGGCGTAGTGTTCTGATGAGCAGAGACAGTGAACAAACGATTCAATATATCACATATGGAGAGTTAATAGCGGCATCAGGTGGAGATCTTTCCGCTGATGCCTGCCGTTATTTATTCAGCATAGAGAATCAGGGAATGACAGAGAAGTATTTTCTGAGTAATTCACAGCTGCTGACATCACAGCTTATGGAGAAGTATGAATATCGCCAACAGAATGTTTTCCGCACTATGAAACCAGAGGATAAGGCATTTGCAGGAATCACGGCATGCCAGCTGGCTAACTGGTATGAAAGTACACAGTTCTGCGGCAGATGTGGAACTCGACTGGAACACGATAAGGTGGAACGTATGATGAAATGTCCCAAGTGTGGGGCGATGCATTACCCTAAGATATCACCTGCGGTAATCGTAGCGGTTACGAACAGAGACAAGATACTGATGACAAAATACGCCGGCAGGGATTATAAGAAATATGCACTGATTGCCGGATTTACGGAGATAGGTGAAACGATAGAAGATACTGTGCGCAGAGAAGTCATGGAAGAAGTTGGGATTCATGTGAAGAATATCCGATATTATAAGAGCCAGCCATGGTCTTTTACAGATACGGTTCTGATGGGCTTTTATTGTGAGCTGGATGGGGAAGATGTGATTACCATGGACGCACACGAATTGTCTGTTGCGGAGTGGATGCGGCGTGAAGATATTCCAACAGAATTTGATGGAATCAGTCTGACAAATGAAATGATCATGCGCTTTAAAGAAGGAATATCAGAATGAATATTAAAAAAAGAAAGCGATTCAGAAAGTCATAATTCTGAACCGCTTTTCTTCATTTCAAACAACAAAAAAGCACTGAATAAATCAGTGCTTCAGTGCCGGTGGCCGGACTTGAACCGGCACGAGGTTGCCCCCGGCAGATTTTGAGTCTGCTGCGTCTGCCATTCCGCCACACCGGCATCTCTTGACGACGAAATTTATCTTACCATAACTTCAAAATGAATGCAAGCTTTATTTTGAAAAATTAACATAAAAAATAGTTTTAAATTAACTTTTAAAAAAGCAGAATATAGTGTATGATAGTATTAAATGGGCAGATAACATAATTAGTTGCATATCTGACTGGAAATGAGGACGATACAATACATGAGCAAGATTGTTTTAATAGATGGACACAGTATGTTGAACAGGGCATTTTACGGAGTGCCTGATTTGACCAATGCCAAAGGACTCCATACCAATGCTATTTACGGATTCCTGAATATACTTTTTAAAATATTGGAGGAAGAGAAGCCAGATTATCTGACTGTGGCTTTTGACGTACATGCGCCGACATTCCGTCATGAGATGTACAAGGAATATAAGGGCACTCGTAAGCCTATGCCTGAGGAGTTGAGGCAGCAGGTTCCTGTGATGAAGCAGGTTCTGGAGGCAATGGGTGTCCTTATTGTGGAGAAAGCCGGCTTGGAAGCAGATGATATTCTGGGTACTATTGCGAAGCGCTCAGAAGCAGAAGGAATAGAGGTAGCACTTGTCTCCGGCGACCGCGATCTGTTACAGATTGCTACGGATCATATCAAGATACGTATTCCCAAGACCAGGGGTGGTAAGACGGAGATAGAAGATTATTATGCCAAAGATGTTGAAGCAGCATATCATGTGACTCCTTTGCAGTTCATTGAATTAAAAGCGCTGATGGGAGATACTGCAGATAATATTCCCGGAGTTCCCAAGGTTGGTGAGAAGACTGCAACAGAGCTGATGACAACCTATGGCTCGCTGGACAATATCTATGGGCATGTAGAGGAAATCAGCAAAAAGAGTATCCGTGAGAGCCTGATTGCCAATAAGGACTTAGCTGATCTAAGCAAGACACTG
>ERZ773143.1825-NODE-1825-length-17416-cov-2.913311_pt1 | contig 17416 bp, 10 predicted proteins | sample MGYA00580852_ERZ773143 | MGnify/ENA primary metagenome ERZ773143 (study PRJEB29015, sample SAMEA2737853) | human gut metagenome | biome: human gut; feature: human-associated habitat; material: faeces | place: China | collected 2012 ... | reverse complement strand
AGGAAGGAAAGATAGCCGACCGAGCGGTTCCGCTCTGCGTAGAGCGCCAGCACCGCCGCGCCCGCACCCAGGCTCAAAACACCCAGAATCATGTCAAAATACGTATTATAGCCAAATAGTTTCACATTGATGATGCGCCCCAGATACGTGATCGGAACGCGCGTCAGGATATCCGGTACAAAGAATTTCGCCGGATTTGTCACATCCGGCAGATATGAATTGATCAGCCGGATATAATCCGAATACGCCACATTGTCTGAGGCATGAAATATATACCAGATATAAAATAAAATCCCCAAAATAACCGGAAGCCCTAAAAATACACGGCGTTTCATCCGTCTCTCCTCTTTAAAATGCTCAGCTGGTTCAAGTAAAGTTCAAATAACTGACGGTGTTTCTTCGTGATAACCTCCAGAATCACACCGCTGATCCACAGCAGGAACGAAATCACATAAAGCCCGGAACACGCGATCAGGGTCGGGAACTTCGGCACCATGCCGGTTGCCAGATAGCCGCTGAGCACCGGCGCGAAAAATGCCGTTGCAATCGCAAAACAAATGAGTCCCAGCCATCCAAAGAACGCAAATGGCTTGTAATCCCGGAAGAGTCTCGCGATCGTGCGTAGCACCTTAAATCCATCCGAAAATGTATTTAACTTTGACACACTTCCCTCCGGGCGGTCACGGTATCCAACCGGGATCTCCACCAGCTTAAAGTTCTTGTCCAGCGCATGGATGCTCATCTCCGTCTCAATCTCAAATCCGGTCGAAAGAATCGGGAAGCTCTTGACAAATTCATAGTTAAATGCGCGCGCGCCTGTCATGATATCCTTGATATTACTCTTGAAAATCAGGTTGATAAGCCCACGCACCAGACGATTTCCCGTATTGTGGAACGGACGCTTATTTTCGGTAAAATACGTCGAAGAAAGGCGGTCGCCGATGACCATATCCGCTTTTCCCTGTAAAATCTGGTCTGCCAGCTTTCTCGCGTCCTCCGCCGGGTAGGTGTCATCGCCGTCCGTCATGACATAGCACTCCGCGTCAATGTCGCGGAACATGCTGCGGATGACATTTCCCTTGCCCTGCTGGTATTCATAGCGCACAACCGCGCCTGCCTCCCTGGCAATCTCATCCGTGTGATCCGATGAATTATTGTCATATACATAGATCGTTGCCTCCGGCAATGCCTCGCGGTAGTCCTTGACCACCTTGGCAATCGTCTGACCTTCATTATAACACGGAATTAATACCGCTATCTTGTCCATTTTTCTCCTCCCGTTTTCACTCTTCCACCGTTTTGGCGGACCATTCCGGATTGATCACAACAGCCCGTTTTGTCTCAGCTGTACTTACCAATTCCAATTTTATCTCTCTCTGAAGCCCTGTCAGATCAAGCTGTACTTCCATCGGTTCATATTCCTTCTGTCCCGCCTGGATCACAGCAGCCGTCCGGCTGTTTGTCCCATCCGAGGCGATGATTTCCACTTCAAATGGCTGCTTCAGCACCCAGTAGTCCGGATCACACAGAACCGCCCGGATAGTCGGATGATCGTCCCCGCTGGTATTCTCCCAGCGCCATTCTGGTACTTCTTTTTCCGTTTCCTGTGCATCCATGAAAATCTCCTGTGTGCGGTACCAGCAGTTTTCGCGTCCATGCGCCATCTCAAGCCCTGCCAGTGTAAAGGACTGGCTGCCCTGCAGGATTGTTTCCTGATACTCCATATCATGCACGTACCATCCCGCCTCATTCATCCATTCCAGATAGCTTTCCAACGTCTCAAGTCCCTGCGGGATCATGTCATAGACGCCCTCGCCTGCCTCCATCGCCTCCTCGATTTCATCGATATAGGCGTCTTTCTGCTCCGAAAGCTCATTGACGATCGAATACCGGTTCCAGACCGGCACATCTTCGCCCGCAAGCCGCGCATAACTTCCCACATCCGACCAGGTCAGGAAAATGCGGTCAATCTTGGAACGTTCTTCCGGTGTAAACAGCTGATGATCGTGAAATACGTAAGGCAGGTTGCTGCGGATACTCTCACGGCTCACCGCCCGCATCGCCCATTCCCCGCCGTTCCAGACACAGGTATAAGCATCGTAAGCGCGCCCGGCGTAAACAACTATAAACATAATTGCAAATACAACGCCGCCTGTCAGCCTGGGAGAAATGGAAGCCATTCCCTGCAGCACCAGGCACCCGCAAAGCATTCCGGCAAATAAGATTCCGCCCATAAAATAGCGGCTGTGTCCCGTCGTTGCCGCCCAGAGGACAAAGGATGCGGCATACAGCAGAAATAGGGTTCCCGTCCTGCTGCTGACCCGCTTCCAAATCCAGCAGAGCCCGGCTCCCGCCGCTCCCAGATACATCAGCGCCAGATCCAGGTTGTATTTCGCCGGGATCTCACTCAGGCGGTAATCTGGATGCCGGATCATCGAATATGCCCACAAAAGAAACTCTTTTATATTGCTGGGTCCCCATCTCGGGTCCTTAAAGTCCATTTCCCCAAAATATGGCGAATGAAACAGGCTGTTATAATAAGGATAAACCGGATTTTTCATCGCTATCCCATTGTAAATCAGGTACACACTGACGGGAATCACCCCCGTCACCAGGCATCCCAGAAACAGCTTCGGCGTCAGATACTTCCGGATTTTCCACAGATACAGAAGCACCAGCGGCACCAGATACACGATATTCGTCATCTTGAGGCAGAACAACATTCCGCCAAACAGGCAGAATAAAACCGCCTCGCGCTCCCACTTCGCCTCATCCAGACCGCGCAGAAGCAGAAATACCATTTCCAGCAGAAATGGCAGCGCCAGAAGATCGACCATGTAGCTGCCGCTCTCCTGAATCAGCTCCAGACGGCTGACAATCAGAAATGCAAGTACCGGCGCAAGATGCTTCGACCAGCTGCATTTTCTTTCCAGCCGGCCTGCCTCCATGCTCAGGAACACCGTTACCTGACGATAAATCACAAGCATCGCCAGTGCGTTTAACATTGTCCCCATCCGAAGCCCAAAAAGCGCCCTGAATGGATAAAACATCCGGTCGCCCAGCCGGAAACCGAACATCTGGAACCGTCCCGGTATCACATGATAATGAAGGTTGTCCACAAATCCGGGTATCTGCGACAGCAGGTGATAGTTCTGCGTATCATAGCTCTGATCCGGGGCAAATCCCTTGACCGAAAAGAATGCCAGGATGAACAAACTTCCCGCTATAAAAAGCGGACTCACTCCCGCATGGTCCCATTCAAATCTTCCGATTGCCACCATGACAGCGCCACATAAAACGAGCGCTGCCGCCCGCGACAAAACCGTTCCCTGTGGTACATGTAAAAGCCATGCCAGAAGATCCAGCACTTCCAGCCACCAGATAAAAAGCGTATAGGCAAGCAGCACTGCAAAACTGCGGGTACTGACTCTCCATTTTGCCGTTTTGTCTGCCGGCCTGTTTCCAAATAACATACTTTTCCCTTGTAATCATCCAGTTTTCTTCATGAACCTGCTGAATCATTACTTCCTTTCCATGAAACAAAATATATCTTAAAAGAAATATTCTTCCAGCATCAGGCACAGTGCATGGTACACCGGAAGATGCAGCTCCTGAATCTTAAATGTCTCCTGCTCCGGCACGACAATCGCAGTGTCGCTGTACCCACGGATCCGCCCGCCGTCGCGTCCCAGAAGCCCGATAACCTTAAGCCCCTTTGCCTTTGCCGTCACGGCTGCATACAGGACATTTTTTGAATTGCCCGAGGTTGAGATTCCGAGGAACACATCCCCCTCTTTTCCATATCCAAGCACCTGTTCCGCATAAGTCATGCTGCCATCCACATCATTCATAAATGCGGTGGTCAGTCCTGCATGGCCAGTCAGCGCGATCGCCGGAAGTCCCTGCTGCAGCTTTTCAGAAAGTTCCGCTCCCATCTGAGGGTCTACCGTTTTAAGCGCCGCCTCTATCTCCGCCGAAACCAGGCGTTTCTTCACAAACCCCTTCATCAGCTCGCCCACGATGTGCTCCGAATCCGCACAGCTTCCGCCATTTCCGGCGATCAGAAGTTTTCCGCCGCGCTCATAGCACTCCTTCATCGTCTCATACGCAATGCGAATATCCGCTTTTACCGGTGCAAGAACCGGATAGCGGCTGATCAGTTCGTCCAGGTACTCGTATTCCTTCATGATTTCTATTTCCTCCTGTCAGGTTTTTCGATGTCTATTGAGCTTCTGCATCATAAAATAAATACTCCCGCTCAAACATTTCCAGATTGTTCTGCGCTTCCTCCTCCGGCACCGCTGTGTCGGATACACGCGCAAGCATATTTCCATTTTCAAAAAACAGATCGGTCAGGCTGCCGCTGTGGATCAGCTCCCGCAGGAGATCCAGACTCCACTCCCAGCTTCCCGGTCCCAGATAGCCCGCTTCCACGTAGACGTAATCCGTCTTCGCATACGCCATATATGTTTCAAACGCCTCCGGCGAGTTGACGAGTTCGACGTTGCCCCACGGTGATGTAATGTCCTTATACGACTCCACATTGCACGGGAACTGCAAACAGTACGGATGCGTTCCAAATGCGATCACCCGGTTTTCCGGATCCTGCGACACTTCCTGCCAGATCAGCGTGTTTCCCTTTTCCTCTATCCGCGCCTGTTCCTGCGCCCGGTGATTGACACGCCCTTTATTCAGAAGATGAATCTCCGAAAATCCAGCCGTCCACGCCCAGCTGCTGATCGCCGTGACAATCAGATTTAATACCAGCAACGGCGTCAGGCACTTCGACGCGAGCGGATAAAAGCCGATTTTCTTAAAATACACCATCGCCCGGCATGCCCCCAGAATCAGCATAGAATACAGAAGCATGAAATAATTTCCGTCGATCTGGTAAAGCATCGACAGGCTGATCAGGCTGACGATCACAAATGGGAAGAAAATCACCAATGCCGCGTTCCAGATATGGGACTGCTCATCTCCCTTTTTGGAGAAAATCCCATAAAGCACCAGCATCACAATCAGCACCGCCATCAGCGAGGTTCCCCACGCCAGAATTACATGCCCCATATCTTCACCCTGCGGCTGCATCAGCATCTGCCAGATGCGCCGCGCCAGCACATGAAGCGTTGATTCCTCCTGATAATTCTGCGGCAGCTCCGAGGTAGCAAATGGGTATTTCATTTTAAAACCAAACAATGCAAAAATCGAAGTAAACACCGAAGTGACCGGCATTCCCGTGATCTTCATCGTCCGCGCCCAGATACCAACCAATGCCCCAAACGGCAGGCATAAGGAGCCAATCAGGCGGACCATATGGTGAAACAGGTCAGCCGCCGCCCCGCGCTCATGAAACCAGAACCACAGAAGGTACAGCCCCATCATGCCAAATACGGCAGTGGAAAAGACCAGGGAGGTCGGCTTCATCGTGAGGGTCAGGAAATAGGAACCGGCTGCCCCGGAGAGGAATATCCAATGATTTTCATACACATGAATATACTGAAAGAAACATCCCAGCATAATAAGCTGCAGCAGCCACGTAATCAAATCCGCCTTGGCTGTGAGCGCCATATTCATGATGCCCGGCACCGAAACCGTCAAAACAGCTGCCATAATTCCCGGCAAGACGCTGTGATACGTTAGTTTCTTTTCTGTCTCCTGCTTTCGATTGCCCGTCAGCAGCACCGCATTCCAGACCATCGCCCCAATTCCCAGAACTGCCAGCCAGAGGTTAAAGAACGTCAGGTAGCTGTGACTCGCCAGATCGCAGAGCGGCAGAGTCAGCACCTCAAAGCCCTTCGAATACACATAGACCATGCCGACCAGCCCCGGATTCTCATACAGCCCGGTTCCGCCTGCCACAATGTACTGGGAACGCACACCATACCAGAGTGTATCAAAGTCGAGTGCGATATTCAGGCGTCCCACCTGAATCAGGAACATCAGGGCACACCAGCCAGCCGCCAGCGTCCATGCCCGGCGCACCCGGCGCGGTATTTCCCTCGATCCCCCGCTGCCATCCAGCATCCAGGAAAGCGTCTGCCATCCCATGATGCACTGGCAGGAAATCGAGGAAAAATCAAAGCCCAGCGCCGCCACACCCAGAGCATAGACGCTCAGGCGCATCCAGGCGATTTTTCCAACGCCAAGGGCAGAAAGGAGGCAATACACAACGATTGCAAAGGAGGCGCCAAAAAGGAAGTCCATATAAAAAGAAAAATAAGGCCGCTCCCAAATCGTTTCCCTGAAAAACACCTGTTTTCTCAGAAACCGCCCGATCGCCAACAGGCTAAGCATATATGCCGCCGATACCACCATTGGCAGAAATACCACGTGAATCCAGGAAAACACCAGCACCACCGCCAGAAGCCAGTACATCCGGCTGCGTCCGCGCTTCAAAAGCGCCAGCCCCCCAAAGATCAAGACTGCCAGAATCGCAATCTCCACATACATCCGTTTCGATTCCGTGAAATGAATGTAATCTGCAAAAAAACCATTTCCCGTAAACAGTGTTTTCGCCGGAATCAGAACCGCCGCCACACAGAACAGCACCAGAAAAAGACCAGCCATGCGCACGGCTGCGTTTGGTCGTCCGTTTTGTCTCTGATTCTGCATGTCGATGGTTCCTCTCTTTCTAGTTTATGTACTCCCGGAATCTTTTTGTGAGCCGCATTCTATATACGCCCGCCTAAAATCCCGCGCACCGCATCCAGCAGCGTCTCTGCATACGCGTCATAACCGCCCGCCGGACAGCTTCCGTCCTCTTTTATAAGTCCAGCCGCCCTATCTTCCGCGTGTTCTTTTGCCCCATAGCCAGTTCCGACAAGGACTCCGGTCACGCCAAAGTTTTTTCCTGCCTGCGCGTCGATGCGCTTGTCCCCGATCATATAGGAATGCACCTTATCAATGCCCTCCGGCAGATCTCGCTCTGCCATCTCAAACATTCCCGTCTCCGGCTTGCGGCAATGGCATTTTTTCTTATAAAGTCCAATCCCATGCTCCGGGTGGTGCGGGCAATAGTAGAACGCATCTACGTGTGCTCCGTCACGCTCCAGCACCCCATTCATATAATCATGAAGGATTTTTACATCCGCCTCGGTATAGTAACCTCTCGCCACGCCCGCCTGATTGGTAATGACGATCACCTTATATCCGGCCTCGTTCAGGAGACGGACTGCCTCTGCGGTACCGTCAATCAGGTTCAAATCTTCTTTTCGGTGAAGATAATTGACCTCCACGTTCATCGTGCCATCACGGTCGAGGAATACTACTTTACAGCTATTTTTACACATGGAATGTATACTCCTTATCCGGCATCTGCACCTGAATATCGCGGTAGTCCCAGCGGTCCTCATCGCAGATCCAGCTCTGAGCGCCGCGCAGTTCGAAATTCCAATCCATCAGCTGTCCGCCTGCCGCTTCCAGACGGCGCGCCACCTGATGTTTAACGTTGTATGGGCAGTACACAAGAAGGAAGCCGCCGCCGCCAGCACCTAAAAGCTTTCCGCCGAGGGCGCCCGCTTTTTTCGCCTCGTCATAGAGCATATCAATCTGCGGATTTGTGATCTTGCTGCTCATCCGCTTCTTGCTCTCCCAGCCGTAATCCAGGAGGCGGCCAAAATTGTGGAGATTTCCCTTTAAAAGCTCGTCCTTCATCGCATAGGAAAGCGCCTTTACCTCGCACATCGCCTGAAATGCGTCTGGTTTCTTATAGTTGCTTACCTGATCCTTGATAATATTCGCGGATACATGGATATTGCCCGTGTAGCATAACAACAGGTTATACTGCAGCTCATTGATAATATCGCGGCGGATGCGGAGCGGGTTTACCACGACGTTGTTGCGTCCGTGAAATTCGATAAAGTTAAAGCCACCGAAGGTCGCCGCATACTGATCCTGATAACCGCCGGAAATTCCCAGATCGATCCGCTCCACGCCGTAAGCCAGATCCGCCATCGCATAATTATCCATCGTAATTCCTTTCCAGCGCGCCATCGCGGTCAGAAGACTTACCATGACGGTCGAGGAGGTTCCAAGTCCCGAACCAGCCGGAGCATCACACTGTAAATAAACCTCGCATCCCTGCTTGATATCCATCGCCCGCAGCGCTGCCGTGACAAGATCCAGCCGTCCATCGCAGACGTAATTTTCCTTCGCATTGTACTTGACTGTCATATCAAAATCCAGGGAATGAACCGTGATCTGGTCATCATTCCTCGGAATGATCGAACAATATGCATATTTATTGATAGTACTTCCGATAATGGCACCGCCCTGTTCTACACAGAATGGTTCTACATCCGTACCGCCGCCGCCAAAGCTCACGCGCAGCGGCGCTCTTCCTCTGATTACCATGCGATCACTCCTTCCTCCACGTCTTTCTGGAACCGGAAATAGTCCTCCGGCACACCGATATCAATAAAATAGCCGTCATTTACGATGCCGCCGAGACGTCTTCCCTCCTGCATCCACCTGGGGATGCACTCATTTTCCAGCGAAACTTTTCCCTCCGGAATCTCATCCAGCAGCGCCCGCTTCATCAGGTACACACCGCCGTTGATCGTGCCCGCCCCAGTATTGCCGTTTTTCTCATTAAAAGCGGTCAGCAGCCCGTCGGTCAGGCGCGCCGCCCCATAACGGGAAATATCCGGCACACCGCGCAGAACCAGCGCCATCTCCAGATTTTTTTCCTGCTGAATCCGGCTCAAATCACCGAAATCCATCTGATAAAATGTATCACCATTCAGGACAAAAAACTGCTCGTCCGTCACATATTTCCCGGCATTCTTGATCGCGCCCGCCGTGCCGAGCAGCTCTTCCTCATACGCATACCGCGCCCGGATGCCAAACCGCGATCCGTCTCCAAAATATTCTTCCACCATGCCGCCCTTATAACCGACGGCAAAAATAATATCATCAATTCCGCTTTTTTTCAGCCCCTGAAGCACATACTCCAGAAACGGCTTACCTTCAACCAGCGCCATCGGTTTCGGACGATCGCTTACCACACTGCGAAGCCGCGTCCCCAGTCCGCCAGCCAGAATGATTGCCTGCATACTGTACTTCCTTTCTGTCTGTTGTTTCCAACTCAATTTTTACTTTTTTTATACTGAAAGATACAATTTTTACTTTTGTCAATCTGTCAACCGCTATTAAGTCCAGTTTAACTTATATATCTTACCACATTTCCCTAGTGATTTCCACTAGATAGGGCGGTTTTATGCTGTTACCACTTTCCCATCGGATTCGCAGCGCTTCCTTGCGGAAATTGCAACAATTTGTTGATTTTTTTGCATGATTCGACAGATTTTTTCATTTGGCAGACACTCTGTTCCGTGCTACAATCTTAGTTATAAATTGGGATTTGGAGGAAATGCATATGGCACGTGATATGACAAAAGGGAATATAACCGGGCACCTGATTGCCTACGCGGTTCCGCTTGTTTTTGGAAATTTATTTCAGCAGCTCTACCATACGGTCGATTCGGTGGTTGTCGGACAATTTTACGGAAAAGAAGCATTGGCGGCGGTCGGCGCGGCGGGTCCGATCATGAATATCCTGACTTTTCTGATTGTGGGACTGTCACTCGGCGCATCGATTTTGATGGCAAGCTACTTTGGAGCAAAAGATTACCAGAATTTGAAAGATGAATTTGCGACCTCTGTACTCTCCGGACTGCTTTTGACCATCGTGCTCTCCGGAATCTCACTGGCCGGAAGCCGCCTGTTTATCCGCCTGACGCAGACGCCGGAAGAGATATCGGCGCAGGCATCCTTGTATTTGCAGATTATCTCGCTGGGTCTTATTTTTACCTTTTTTTACAATATTTTCTCCGCCGCCCTGCGCGCGATCGGAGATTCCAGAGCGCCGCTCTATGTCCTGATCCTGACGACCGTTGTCAATGTATTCCTGGATGTATTCCTGGTTGGCATCTGCCGCCTCGGTGTTTCCGGTGCGGCAATCGCTACGATCATCTCGCAAGCGGTCTCTGCGCTCGCCCTCTTCGTCTATATCTGGGCGAAAGTGCCCCTCTTACGCCTCGGCATCCGGGATCTGAAACTGAAAACCTCGATGCTCAAAAAAACGATCGATTTCAGCTCCATTTCCGCCGTCCAGCAGACGATTCTCTACGTCGGCCGCCTGCTCGTCCAGTCCGGCGTCAATGCGCTCGGTGTCGATGCAGTTGCCGCTTTTAATGCCGTCTCCATCATCGACAGCTACGTGCTCGCCCCGGGCGACAGCCTCGCGGCATCTATCACGACGTTCTCCGCACAGAACCTCGGCGCGAAAGAGTATGACCGGATTCCGAAAGGGCTTCGGAAAATGCTGGTGATTGCAGAAATTTATATTATTTTGACAGCGGTGGTCGTGCTGTTCTGCCGTCACCCGCTGCTCGGTATTTTCTTAAAACCAAACGAAACGGAGGCGCTGCGTCAGGGCATGTCCTATCTGGTGCCGATGGCTAGCTTTTACTTCATCAGTGGTATCACCAATACCTTTCAGGGATATTACCGGGGAATCGGGCACCTGATGATCACCCTGTTCGCGACTCTGGTGCAGATTCCAATCCGCGTTGTGATCAGTTATGCGCTGTTTGGACGGCTGGGGATTCAGGCTGTGGCGATTGGTACGACGATTGGATGGGCTTGTATGGTGGTATTTGAGCTTTTGATGTATCGGAGGTATGGACGGGTGGAAGCGCTGCGGAAGAACGATCGGTAATATAGAGTGCTCTATCCGGTAGTACAGGAAAGAGCCTGCAGCATACCGGCGTAGCTGACTCTTTCCTTCCTTAGATAACTTTAAATTATCCTTACGCAAGAAAACGATCAGAAGCACATTCCCCTGATCGTTTTCTTTATTATATATAATTTTCTATCTTTTACTATTTTTTATTCAAAATCTTCCTTAATCACATCCCAAGCCGCATCAATACTGAAATGCTCGCGGATATAAACCTGCGTTTTCTTTGCCAGGTCTTCCAGGCGTTTTTCGTCTTTGTAGAGCTCTACGACTGTCTCGGCAAATTCGTCCGGCTGATCCTTGACGAGGAGAACTTTTTCTACATCCGGGATTCCCTCGCTGCCGACGGAGGTGGTGACGATGGGGGCACCGTTATAGATGGCTTCTACCACCTTGCCCTTAACACCTGCGCCGTAGCGGAGCGGTACCACTACAATCCGGCAGTTCCGGTACAGGTCTGCCAGTTCTTCTTCACTTACAAAACCTTTGACGATGATGCCGTTTCCAGGCTGTTCCAGCGCTTTGATCTCGTCGGTCACTTTGGAACCGACGATGTAGAAGTTGACCTTGATCTGTTCCCGGATCTTCGGGAATACTTCTTTCGCGAACCAGAGCACCGCGTCTGCGTTCGGCGGATGCGCAAAGCCGCCGACAAACAGGAGTCCTTCCCGTTTGGCGAAGTCTTTGTTCAGATTCTGTAAAAACTCCTCATAGACATATGCCGTGATCGCCTTGACCGGAATCGTCTCATCAACGGCGTGGATCGCCTCTTCTTCGACGTAGGACGGATAATAAGACACCGCCACTTTGTGGAAGAGTGAAAACTCGATCGATTTCCAATATTCGGATTCCTGACGCTTCTTCACATCGCCGGTCAGCTCGTACTCGCGGAACTCACGCATAAAATGAAGGTCGTGACCATAGTAAATCATCTTAATATCCGTGTGTTCTTTGATAAAATCCACATACTTCGTCGCGATATGCGGGCGGTTCAGATATGCCACATGGATATCTTTTCCATTTTTCACCAGCCAGTCCCAGATACCGGTCAGGTATTCCTGTCCGTAGAGAACCTCGATTCCCATCTGCTGCAGCGTAGACGTATACGGTTCCTCATGGAGGTAATTATCTCCGATAAATTTAACAACATACCCCTTTTTCAGGAACATTTTCAGGTACTGGAACGTTGTCTTGGAACCGGCATCTTTGTCAAAAGTCGGCACATAGTGATCGATCACGACAATGATCTTCTTGCCCATGCTGCGCTCGCGTGCGCGGAATGGATTCGGATTGCCGTTGTTGACGCACTGGTTCTTAAACTCTTCTTTCCATTTTTCTTTGAGCTTCTCGCTGTTTTCCACCTGATACCGCTTCAGACCGGTTCCGTTGACGTCCGTTCCGTTGGAAATGCCCTCGAAATGAATGACCTTGGATTTTGGCTGGTAAACGACGCGGTAGCCCGCTTTTCTCACCTCAAATGCCAGATCCGAATCCTCGCAGTATGCCGGGGCAAACCGCTCATCGAAACCGCCGATCTGCTTCCAGAGTGCGGTGGATAAAAGGATCGCTGCACCGGAAATATAGTCTACATCCTTGACATAGTTATATTCTGCCTTGTCCGGATCATCGAGGCGACCGTAATTCCAGCCGGAACCATCGCTCCAGATGATGCCGCCTGCCTCCTGTAAACGTCCATCCGGATATACCAGCTTAGACCCTACCATACCGATGGTGGAGTCAGATTCAATGAGATTTACCAGGGAGCTGAGCCAGCCTTCTGTTACCTGGGTATCGTTGTTTAAAAACATCACATATTTGCCGCGCGCCGCCTTGGCCGCCTGGTTGCAGTTGCGCAAGAATCCCTGATTGGTCTGATTGCGGCAGATCACCAGGTTATCGGCAAACTCCGCCAGATGCTCGGTGGCATCGGTTGAAACGTCATCTGCGATGATAACCTCATAACTCACATCCTTCGTATGCTCCAGAATCGACTGCAGGCACAGATAGGTATAGTGAATCTGGTTGTATACCGGAATTACGATGGAAACCGTCGGATTTTCTTCCTTCGGAAGGTGGATTTTTCCGTAGGTCAGGTACTCCTCACCGATCTCAAAATCACCTTTGATAAGGTTCTTTCCTTCCCCGGTGGTGTACATCTTCATCATTTTGCCCGGATGGAGAATCGTCCGTTTCCAGTAGCCGAGCTTCTTGCGGCGTACCGTGCCCTTTGGATAGCACCGGTTAAATGCCTGTCCGAGCTTGCGGCGCACCTTGAAAATGACCGCCTCATGACCATTTAAGTAGGTCAGCGTCTTGCCAAGCTCTGCATTTTCATGGCGCAGATCAGAAATGATAACGTCCAGATTCGCCACGTGGTTATTCGTCAGGCGCTGTACCTCCTGCACTTTGCGGAGTGCCGTATCTTTTTCCGAATTTTCTGCCCGGAGCGCATCCAGACGTTCGTTTGCCCTTGCAAGTTCTCCGTCCACATGGGAAAGATCGGCTAATGTCTTCGTCTTTACCATGTAATCTTCCTGGTAGGTGCGCTGGTTTTCCCCGTGCACGTACTCCTGGAAGCCGCGTTCCATCGCCTCGTAAAGCGAAAGCAGCTTCTCATCCGCCTTCACATACTCCGGGAACTGTCCGATAAATTCCCGCTCGGCCTGACCGCCCAACAGACTCTTATAACGGCGGTAGAAATAAACCAGTGTCCTGTATTTCACAAAACCAGCCGGAACCGGGAATAAGAAGACCCACTCATAGTCGATCGCGTAGGTTCCGTCCGCCGTCACCAGCATATTTTCAAAAAGGGCATCAATGTTGGAGGCGCTGTAGCTCTCGTCCGCAAGAACTGCCCCTAAAGAAGCCCATCCGCCGCCATTTTCTGTCTCTTTATCCCGATAGGAATCCAGCTCGCCCAGCGCATTAAATACCTTGATAAATTCCGGTGTCACCGCAAATGGTTTGCGTTCCTCCGGGCGGATGCTGTAGATCTCATCCATCGCAGCCCGGATCGCCGAAACCTCCGCATCCGCGCCCTGGGCAGTCAGAATTTCTCCCAAAAGTTCCGCCCGCGTTTTTCCCTCTAAATACGGAAAGACCGCTGTCATTCCCTCGTCCCGAAGCTCCGGTTTTGCCAGTTTCAGGGACGGATTCTGACGGTCAAGCACCTGATATTTTTCTTCGAAGGACTGGATGTGCGCCTTTCCCTCCGGATAGAGCGCCGTCTTCCAGACCTCGCGGGTTCCATTCTTTTCACGGATCTCTGTCCGGATCTGGAAGCAGTCTTCGCGGGTGCGGTTGTATTTCACATAGATAACGTCCTGTGAAGCATTCTCTGCTTCCGGCGCAGCCTGTCTCTGCCAAAAAACTAGAAATGCATTCGCAAATTCCGGAAACCGTCCGTCCTCGCAGGCTGCATCGAGCGCCGCCCCCATATCCATCAGCATATACTGCGGACAGTCATAGACCGGTAACACACCAGTCAGATCGCCTTTTTTCGGCAGATAGGCATCTGAAAAAATCTCTCCCGCCGTCCGGTAATCCGGCATCGGATAGTAAAATTCCCCGCCCGGAAGCAGCTGCTTCATTTCGTTCCAGGAAAGTGCGCCCGTCTCCCGCTCTGCGCCTGCCATGTATTTCACGCCAAACCAGTTGGAAGCCGCCGCAATCAAGGTTCCATGAGCAGAAAGAAGCTGTTTTGCGGCTGTCATCTGCGCCGCGCGTCCAGCCCTATCTGCCGCCGTCAAATCCCCGATCAGCACTACATATCCATATGTCCCGCCACGTTTTTCCGCTTCCCTCGCATACGTCTCCACATCCGCACAGACATAGCGGATCTTCGCCGCCAGCTCCGGCTCTGTCTTGAAACGACGGCGTACTACCTCCAGATTTTCTTCGGAAACATCCAGCACCGTTACCGACGATAAACGTCTGGCAAGCAGCCCTGTCAGCGCGCCCGCGTCCGCCCCGATCTGCAGTGCCTGCTGTTCCGGGTCAAATTGGCACCAGTCCAACAGGTTTTCCCGCAAATCTGCCAGTGCGTACAGATAGGAAAGCTTCTTATTTTCCCGCAGCGCCCGGCGCCGGTCACTGCCGTATTTATCAAACAGAGCGATCAGCTCCTGATTGATGTTTTTCATCTTAATCTCCTTTTATCATGCCTGCAGATCTTCCTGTGCCGCCTCATCCGCACTAAGCGACTCCGCCTGCTTCGCTGCCTCTCCGGCCGGCGATAACCTGACCGCTACATCCGGCTCCATGTCGTAGACACCGACCGTATTCTTATTGGAAATAACGGTAATATTGGCCACATCGTAGAGACGGTGGTACACCACGTGCTCGCCGCCCTCAAATCCGGTACAGCTCATGGACAGCAGGTATTCGCCGCCCTGCAGGGTCATCTTCTGCGTAAACGCGACATCGTAAATATCGCCCTCCTTGACCGGATGGACATCCGTTCCCTCAAACAGGGTATTCGTGCCGGTCAGATCGGTTCCCTTCTTATCCTTGATCGTATAAGTAAATATCGGTGCCTGAATCGGTGCATTGAAACGGATGCGCTCGCGGATGGTAAACTCTTCGCCTTTTAAGAGCAGGTTAGTAATATTGCCGCGCGCGTCCACCAGTCCCAAATCGAAGATCTGCGCCCTACCGTCGCCGTACTCCTCGCGGTTTGCGTTGATCGTCAGCTTGTCGCGCATCAAGCCCGGCTTTTTCGCCGTTTCTCCGTTCAAACCAGCCGGATTTCCGGTGCCGTCCGATGCTGAACCAACTCCATTTTCTGCGGTGCCATCCACTGCCCCGGAGCCGTTTACATCTCCGGCATCGTTATTTCCAGCCTCATTTCCAGATGCACCATTCTCCGCACTTCCGGCTCCTGCTTTCTCCGCTTTTACTACCTTGTCCCCGGAAAAATCGTTCATCACTTCCAGCTCGGCGCGCAGCGCATCCATCTGTCCTGCCAGAATCTTTTTGTAGAGATCGACCATCTTGCCCGCCGAACCCTGCGCGATAAACTCTCCCTTATTGAGCAGCACTACCTTATCGCAGTATTTGATGATACTTCCCATATCGTGGGTTACCATGATGATCGTCGTGCCGTTTTTGCGGATCTCCTCCATGCGGCGGTAGCACTTGGACTGGAAAAAGACATCCCCGACCGAGAGCGCCTCATCAACGATCAGTATCTCCGGCTCGACGTTGATCGCAAGCGCAAATGCCAGACGCACGAACATACCGCTCGAGTACGTCTTGACCGGCTGATAGACGAAGTCGCCAATCTCGGCAAAATCGAGAATCTCCGGCAGCTTTGCATCCATCTCTTTTTTGGTATATCCCATCATCGTACCGTTCATATAGATATTTTCGATACCGGTATAGTCCTGGTTAAATCCGGCTCCCAGCTCCAGCAGCGCCGAAATTTTACCGCGCACCGTGACCTCGCCGGTCGTCGGCGTGAGAACGCCGGTAATGATCTTAAGGATCGTCGATTTACCCGAACCGTTCGTACCGATGATGCCGACCGTCTGACCTTTTTCAACCGTAAAGGAAAGATCGCTCAACGCGTAGAAATCCTTGTGGTATTCTTTATGGCTGACGCTCAACGATTCTTTCAGCCGGTCGATCGGTTTATCATACAGCCTGTATATCTTGGTCACATTTTTCACTTCGACCGCGTACTTCTCTGCGTTCTCCGCCTCTTGTGCCCCTGTGTTTGTTGTATTTTCAGCAGACATATATCTTTTTCGTTCCTCCTGTTCACTATTCTCGTAGTATAGCATGTTTTCTATGTTTCTTGCAATTCCTGTACGCAGAAAAACACACCTCTTTCTATGTACTCACGAAAAACATTCGTATTTTTTTGTGAAATGTTTTGTATTTTCTTGACAATATCCAGATGCTATGCAAAAATCATGGCAAAGGAGGATGATTCTATGGATTTTTTAACAATGACAATTCGAAAACAAAAAAATATTGCACTCATCGCACACGACAATAAAAAACGCGAACTCATCGACTGGTGCGAGGCGAACAAAGAGATCCTCAAAAAACATTTCTTATGCGGAACCGGCACCACCGCCCGCATGATTACGGAATATACCGGACTTCCAGTCAAGGGCTATAACAGCGGTCCTCTGGGCGGCGACCAGCAGATCGGTGCAAAAGTCGTCGAGGGACAGGTTGATTTTATCATCTTCTTCTCCGATCCCCTGACCGCCCAGCCGCACGATCCGGATGTCAAGGCGCTTCTTCGAATCGCCCAGGTTTACGATATCCCGATCGCCAACAATAAAGCGACTGCCGATTTTATGATTACCTCGCCGCTGATGGATGAGGAGTATGAGCATGACATCATCAACTTCCACCAGAATATTAAAGAGCGGGCCAAGACGCTGTAAAAAACACATTCTCCCTTGTATTTATCCTCATTCTTCGGTACAATGGTCGTTACCGTTTATGAGAATACATACAAGGGAGATTTTTTATGTTACAGAAATTTTTTAAATATGGTATTAGGAGAGAGTTGAATGAAATTACTTTGTATATCCCTTGGCTGCGATAAAAACCTGGTTGATGCAGAGCGTATGCTGGGTTCGCTGAGCCAGGACGGGTACACGTTTACCGATGACGAGCAGGAGGCAGATGTCATTCTGGTCAATACCTGCTGCTTTA